>Ga0335073_10004773_pt1 | contig 18992 bp, 14 predicted proteins | sample Lox_Sample_22_FD_207093 | JGI IMG/M metagenome (GOLD analysis project Ga0335073, IMG submission 207093) | Soil microbial communities from Loxahatchee National Wildlife Refuge, Florida, United States - Lox_Sample_2.2 | ecosystem: Environmental > Terrestrial > Soil > Wetlands | place: USA... | reverse complement strand
CCGATTGCTTTGGCAAAGATTCAATTGAAGTGGCAAACCAATATGCCATGCCGTTCTTTCAGCAATTGACGTGAAAATATGAAGCCCGCGAATCTTAATCGCTGTCATCGCACGGTTTTTGGCCAAAAATGAATGAACCCGGTGTAAAATTCCATTTGAGAGGCGATGTCTTTTTTGTCCTGGTTTGCATGCTGGTAATCGGCGTTTTGATCTGGAGCGCCGTACCCGGAGCCCTTGATTTTGAAGGTTCTGGTCCTGGTCAAAGTGAGAATTATTATAATTTGTTAGTCCAGGGTTTTCGAGCGGGTCAACTGAATGTGAAAAGAGACCCATCGCCCGGCCTTGCCCAACTTCCGGATCCTTATGATCCTGCCGCGAACAAGCCTTATGTTTGGGACGAGCGTCACTTCTCCCACGACATGAGTTACTATAAAGGGAAACTGTACCTGTACTTTGGGATCACGCCGGCTGTAGTGCTATTTTGGCCATATGTGACAGTGACAGGCCATAATCTGTCGGATCGGAATGCATGCGTTATTTTTTCTGTGTTGGGCTTTGCGGCAGCGGCGGCATTAATATACGGAATTTGGCGGCGTTACTTTCCGGAGACAGGCCCATGGATCGCGGCATGCGGGGCAGCGGCGCTGGGGTTGGCCGGCGGCCTTTTGGAAATTCTGTCCTCATGTGAAGTCTATGAAGTGGCAATCAGTTGCGGGTTTGCTTTTGCAATGATGGCATTGGCGGCCATTTGGCGTGGGTTACACGAGAGCAGTCGGACAATTCGATGGTTTGCCCTGGCGAGTCTGGCTTACGGATTGGCCGTAGGAGCGCGGCCATCGTTGTTATTCGGCTCGATAATTCTTTTGATAGCGGTTGCGGCGGTTGTGCACCGGGAATGGGGGCGAGTTTCCTTGTGGCGGTGTTGTTTGTTAATTGCAGCTATTGTTGTGCCGCTCAGTCTGGTTGGGTCAGGGCTGATGCTTTACAACTATCTGCGCTTCGGCAGTCCATTTGAATTTGGCTGGCACTATGCGTTGACAGGCATCAACGATGTCACCGCCAAACAATTCAGCCTGGGATATCTATGGTTTAACTTTTGTTTTTATTTTTTGGAATTAATGCGATGGACCTCTCATTTTCCCTTTCTGCAGGTCATTGTCATATCGCCGCTTCCACCGGGTTATGCCGGAATTGGGGAAGGGCAATATTGCGGAATATTTTGCAATTATCCTGTGGCATGGCTGGCACTGGCGGCGCCGCTGGCCTGGAAAGGCCGGCCGACGGAAGAGACCGCGACCCTGCGCTGGTTCGCGGCGGGTGTCTTTCTGCTTTTTTTAATGTGCGCGGTGACGATTTGTCTGTTCGTAACGTCCAGCAGCCGTTATGAGGAGGATTTTTTGCCGGTTTTGTTGTTGCTGGCCGTAATTGGGCTTTTTGGATTGGAACGCCAAGTCGCACGGTCGGCTTTCTGGCGGCCGCTCGCTCGCGCCGCCTGGTGCGCGGCACTAATGTACTCGCTGGTATTCAATGCGTTGGCCACTATTGATTCCCATGCGGCGACCCAATATTTTGTCGGAAACTATTTCTTTAACCATGGCCGCATGGACCTGGCGATTGAATACTTCGACAAGGCCTCGACGCTCGAACCCGATTCCGCGGGTTTTCATTATTCACTTGCCAATGCTCTTTCGCAGGCTGGACGGACGGACGAATCCCTTGTTCAATTTCAAAAAGCTTTGAAGATCCAACCGGATTATCCGGAAGCGGATAACAATCTGGCCTTTACATTGCTTCGGGCGGGCGACGTGGATGGGGCGATCGAGTATTTTCAAAAAGCATCGGAAGTTCAAGAAAGCTACCAGGCCTTTTACAATCTGGGCTACGCTTATCGCATGAAAAAAATGGCCTTCGAAGCCGAAACCAACTGGCAAAAAGCGATGGAACTCCAGCCGAAATTTATTCCGGCGCAAATTGATCTTTCCTGGATGTTGGCGACGTGGCCGGACGCCGCGGCTCGGAATGGGGGCCGGGCGCTTGACCTTATACAGAATTTGGATCGGGAGGTCCCGAATGACCCAAAAATTCTCCGCGCCCTTGCCGCTGCCGATGCCGAAACGGGCCGCTTTTCTGAGGCAATCATTTCGGCGAAACGGGCGCTGGCCATAGCCCAGGCCCGAACTCAAACGACATTGGTCAAGAAAATACAAACCGAGATTACACTTTATCAAAGCAATACGCCCTGCCGTTCTTTTAACAATTAAAATAAATACATGAAGCACGTCACCTTTATCGTCGTCGTCGCATTTCTTCTGGCGATCCTTGCCTTCGAGCTTGCGCTTTACCATGCAAAGAGAGTGCGACACTTTTCCGCGCAGGTTTCTTTGGCTCCGGTTGAATTGCGGTGTGATAATTTGAAGAATCCTGAAGGGATCGATTTCCGGACTCCCATGTTCAGTTGGATATTGCCTGCCGGGCAGGGCCGGCAGCAGGCAGCTTACGAAATCCTCGTGGCCTCATCCGGGGCCTCGCTGGCGCAAAACAACGGCGACGTGTGGAACAGCGGCAAGGTGAAATCCAGCCAGTCCGTCCAGGTTGATTACGCGGGGAAACCATTGGCGTCGGCGGAGACGTATTTCTGGAAAGTCCGCGTTTGGGATGGATCGGGAATGATGTCGGATTGGAGTTCGCCGGGGTGGTGGACGATGGGTTTGCTCAATGCGTCCGATTGGAAAGGGAATTGGATAGGGCACGACGAGGCGAAAGCGCCCGATTCGCGGTCTTTGCCGGCGCGATGGTTGCGCAAAGAGTTCACTGTATCCAAACCGATTGACCGCGCGACTGTTTATTTTTCCGGACTGGGATGGTCAGAATTGTACGTCAACGGCAGGCGTGTTGGCGACCATGTGCTTTCGCCGCCGTTGAGCCAATATCCCAAACGGGAATACTACGAAACGTACGAGATCGCGGACCTATTAACAAATGGCGGCAATGCGGTGGGCGTCGTGCTGGGCAATGGCCGGTTTTTTGCGCCTCGCGCCAACGCCGAAAATGCGGGCTATCCCAAATTAATTTTCCAGCTTCACATTGGATTTTCCGATGGCACAACCACAGATATTGTAAGCGACGCGTCATGGAAATTGACGACGAACGGACCGATCACGGCAAACAACGAATATGACGGGGAAGAATACGACGCCCGCAAGGAATTTTCCGGTTGGAGCCGGCCGGGGTTTGACGATTCGGCCTGGCAGCCCGCCCAATTGGTGTCGGCGCCCGATGGCGTCCTGTCCGGCGTACGGCAGGAACCCGTCCGTGTGACGGCAAAGATAAAGCCGGTATCGATGGAAGAGATCAAGCCGGGCGTTTTCATTTTTGACATGGGCCAGAACATAGCCGGATGGTGCGAACTGAATGTCCAGGGCCCGGCGGGTACGCAAGTCACCCTCCGTCATGCCGAAACTCTCACTCCTGATGGCAATCTGTATACGGCGAACCTCCGCAGCGCGAAAGCTACGGACGTCTATACGCTCAAAGGCGGCGGACCGGAAATCTGGCAACCGCGTTTTACTTTGCACGGCTTTCGCTATGTGGAAATGACGGGATATCCCGGAAAACCGACGTTGGATTCGTTGACCGGTTGCGTTGTGGGTGATGATCTTCCGGTCACGGGAGAATTTGAGTGTTCGGATCCGCTGATTAATAAGATTTACCAGAATATCGTGTGGGGCGTGCGCGACAACTATCGGAGTATTCCCACAGATTGCTGCCAACGCGATGAGCGCCAGGGCTGGCTGGGCGACCGCGCGGAGGAATCGCGCGGAGAAACGTATTTCTTTGACAATGACGCTCTTTATTCCAAATGGCTGCAGGACATAGCCGATTGCCAGGAACCCGGCGGCAGCATTTCCAGCGTTTGTCCGACGTATTGGAAGGTATACGTGGACGATGTGACATGGGCGAGCGCGAGCGTGGTGATTCCGGGAATGTTGCGTGACCAATTTGGGGATAAGCGGGTGGTTGCCGACCATTATGATTGCGCGAGAAAATGGATGGATCACATGGAAGGCTTTATCACCAATGGCATCATCAGCCGGGACGAGTACGGCGACTGGTGCATGCCTCCCGAGGATCCCAAGCTCATCCATTCCAAAGATCCGGCGCGAATTACGGCCAAGGCCCTGCTGGCCACGCCCTTTTTTTACAACGACCTGCGCCTGATGCGAAGCTACGCGCTGCAATTGGGCAAAACAAACGATGCGTCACATTACGAACAGCTCGCGGAAACGATGAAGGACGCGTTTAACAAAAAATTTCTTAATCGCGACACGGGCCAATATGACAACGGCACGCCTACGTCCTCTGTGTTGCCGCTTGCTTTCGATATGGTCCCGCCGGATATACGCTCTCGGGCGGTGCAATTTTTGGCCGGCAAACTCTGGGACACCTGGCACGGCCACATCGGCACCGGACTCGTCGGTGGCAAGTACCTCATGCGCGTGCTCACAGAAAACGGCCAACCTGACCTCGTGTATACCATCGTTACCCAAACGAATTATCCGGGCTGGGGCTACATGGTCGACCACAACGCAACGACTGTATGGGAATTGTGGAACGGCGACACCGCGGATCCGTCGATGAACTCAGGCAATCACGTGATGCTCATTGGTGATTTGGCGACGTGGATGTATGAAAATCTCGCCGGCATCAAACCAGACCCTGAGCAGCCGGGATTCAAGCACCTTATCATGCGGCCATTGCCGATCCATCACTTAAAATCTGTCAAAGCATCGCATCTTTCCCCTTATGGCTGGATCCGAAGCGAATGGCATCAGGAGGAAAATGAATTTGAATGGCACGTTGAGATCCCGGCCAACACGACGGCGACGATTTATCTGCCCACGTCACACGCCGAGAGCGTTACGGAAGACAACCAGACGCTGGACAGGGCGACGGGCGTGAAATTACTCAACTCAACCGAGGGCGGGCCCGTCAAGGCGGCACTCGATCCCGGAATCTATAATTTCGTGTGCGAGGATTTCAATTCAGATTTGCTCTATCAGCCGCAAGCCCAGATGAGCACCGCAAGATAGATGACCACATTTTGTTAATCCGAAAGCACTGACCGCACTGTGTATCCTTCCAAGCCAAAGACCTGCACCATAGTAGCCGAGGGCAAGGCCCTCGGAATTTGCCGGGGAAATATGGCGCCCTAAAGGGGCAATCCAAAAACCAACGGATATTTACCGACCTCTTTTGGAGCGCTCCTACAGGGCGCGGAGGTTCTGCTTCGGTAGTTCCGAGGGCGTTGCCCTCGGCTACTACTGCATTGCGCTTTAAGCGCGTGTTATTGGCTGGCGATACTACTCCTCGCCCAGCTCCACGTTCCAGTAGGCGAGGTCGATGAAATGCTTCCAACTGTCGTGCCGGTGCAGGCTGAAGCTGATTTGCACGAAGGGACGCCACTTGGGCCGTCGGGGCTTGCGAATGAGATGGAGGCCTGCTTCCTGGGGCGTGCGATTGGCCTTTTTGGTATTGCACTCGATGCAGGAGCAAACAATGTTTTCCCAGGTCGTGGGCCCGCCACGGTCACGTGGAATAACATGGTCCAGGTTCAAGTCCTTGCGTTCGAAGACGATGCCGCAGTATTGGCAGGTATTTTTGTCCCGCTCAAAGATGTTATGCCGCGTGAACTTGACTTCCTTCTTGGGCAGGCGGTCGTAAATCAGAAGAAGAATAATCCGTGGAACGCGGATACGGAATGAAATGGCATGGACGGCTTCGTCATGCGGCGCGTCTTCGGAAAAATCCCGCCATTCGCTGAAATTAAAAGTACGAAAGGAGCCGTCATCGGCGTTTACGACGACCTGGGCCTGGCCTTGAAAAAGCAGCGTCAGAGCGCGCCGGGCGGTGCAGACATTAACGGCCTGCCACAACCGGTTCAACACGAGAACATGTTGATTCAACAAGACGCTCATGGCCTAGGACCTTGAGAGTAGCAAATGTCATTCCGGGATGTCAAGCCGTCGGAACCCGGAGATTGTGTTACAATTTGGAAATAATTTCGCCATTGGCTGCAACGACCGACTCCCAAAAATAAAGTTTTGACGGCTTATGGGCCATTGATACCGTAGTAGCGCAACGAAAGGACAAACATAGACATTATGAATGGTGCATCAAAAAACGTTCTGGGACCAGACGTCGAGATCAAAGGCAACATCAAGTTCACCGGCGAACTCACGCTTGATGGGAAGCTGGAAGGGGAAGTCAACACGGACGGTGCCCTGAACCTGGGGGACAGCGCTGTGGTAACCGGCAACATTACGGCCCAAAGCGTCGTGGTGCGGGGCAAGGTCAACGGCAATATCACGGCGAAGGAGAAAATCGAGATCAAGGCCAAGGCCGAATTGTTTGGCGATATACGGGCGGCCAGGCTGTCCGTCGAGGAGGGGGTAACCTTTGTCGGCAAGACCGAGGTGAATCCGAACAAAGTATCGCCCACGCCGCCGCCGCGGCCGGGTGAACCGCCTAAAGTGCCGGAGCCTGGCAAACTCGGGCGCTGACGGCGTGGCGCCGTTGAAGTTGAATGCCGGCGAAGAAACAGGACACGGTCCTGCTGGTTTGTCCGCATTGCGGGCATCAGCAACCTGAACCGCGAGGCGCTTTTTCCACGATTTGCAAAAGCTGTGGGCGGCACCTCCGCGTCCAGGACATCCTCAAGCCGCAGGTCAAAGCAGCGGACCCGGGCCCGAAGAAAAAGCTCATCACGTGCTTCGAGTGCGGGACCGAACTCGAAGTTTCCACCACCGCCGAATCCACGATTTGCAAACGGTGCAGCGCCTACGTGGACCTGCACAATCACACGATTACCAGCGCGCTGGCTAAAAACTTCAAGACCAAGGGCGAATTTACTATTGAACCCAAAGGCTACGTCTTCAATACCGAAAGCACGGTTGGCGACGCCGTTATTCGAGGCAAATTTCACGGCAAATTGGTTGCTGAGCGGTCGCTGACAATCTACTCGACGGCGGAAGTCAAAGGCAGCATTGCGGCCGGGCACCTGATTATCCCGGCAAAAAATCATTTCCGATGGGAAACTCAAATCCGGGTGGGTTCAGCCGAGATATCGGGCGAACTGGCCGCGGACCTGCGGGCGGAGGAAAGCGTGGTGGTAAAAGCCACCGGCCGTTTATTCGGAAACGTGGACGCGCGCGGGCTGGTTGTAGAGGAGGGAGCGGTCGTTGTTGGCCACTTGCAAATCGGTCAGCGCACCGGGGAAGGACAGGGGAAGCTGTTGTGAACGATTCGCTCGAAGCTCCAAATTCCAACATCCAAGCTCCAACTGCGCAAAGTTGGAGCTTCGAGGCTTGATGCTTCTCTGGATGTTGGCGCTTGGAATTTGGAGCTTTTGACAAAGATCATCCCTCGAGCCGCTTGATGGCTTCGCGCAGGGATTTCTCAATCAAAACGCGCCGCGCGGGCGACTCTATCTTGCCGCCGTCGGTTTCGCGCACGTAAAAGCTGTCGATGGCGGCGCCGCGCTCGGTCAGGATTCGCGCCGCGGCTATGTCCACGCGCAGCTTGGCGAGCGTTTGGGAGATGGCGTAGAGAAGGCCCAGATGGTCTTCGGTTTCAATCTCGATCATCGTACGCGTCTCGGAGACCTGATTGTCAAAATGGATGCGCGTGGGCATGCGTTCGCCGGCGTAAGGCAGATAAACGGGCTGGGTCATGGCCCGGGCTATGAGAGCCGGCAGGTCCGCGTCTTCCCCGGACAAAAACCGATCCAGAAGTCCGGAAAATTTCTGGAATTGTTCCGCCGTGGCCGGGTTGCCCGAGCGCGCGTCCTGGACGAGAAAGGTGTCGAGAGCGACACCATCCACGCGGGTCAAAATTTGGGCGGTGAGAATGTTCATTCCGGAAGCGCTCAAGGACCCGGCGATTTTGCTGAATAATCCGGCGCGGTCCCAGGTGCAGACCCGAATGAGGCTGTAGCCCCGGTCGGGTTCATGATGGCAGGTTGTGATAGGAGACAGAGGACGGCCACCACCGATCAACTGCTCCATGAAACGGTGCGCCAGCGTGAGGTCGTCTAAAATTTCATTTGCGGAGCGGATTTGAAAATAGCGCAGGGGAAGGTTTGCAAAGTGCGCGACGATTTCGTCGTTGGCAATAGCGTCGGGCGCCAATTCGCGGACTTCCTCTAAAAGGGTCTCGACGCGTTTTTCTTCGGCTCGAATGAACTCGCTTCCGGCGGTCAGCAGCGAAGAGGCGCGGGAGTGGAGCTGCCAGAGCAAAGAATCCTTGAAACCGTTCCACAATTTATCGCTGGTGCCTTCGGAATCGGCGAAGGTGAGCAGCGTGAGGGCGTTGACGGTTTCCACGGTTTCGATGCGGCGCGCGAAGTCGCGGATGACCGACTCATCATCGAGGTCGCGGCGTTGCGATACGGTGGCCATGAGGAGGTGATTTTCAATGAGGATGCGAAGCGTGTGGGCGTCGGGTTCATTGAGTTTGAGACGCCTGGCGGCGCCCATGGCCATATCGGCGCTGATTGTGGCGTGTCCTTCTTTCTTATCATGGGCGGACTTGCCGACGTCATGAAGGAGCAGGGCCAGGTAGAGCAAACCGGGGCGCGCGAGGCGCTGAAAGAGCGGCGCGTAATTGTTATAGGGCGGTTGCCGTGCTTCCCAGGTTTTGTCCAACTGTTCGAGGCAAACCAGCGTGTGCTCATCGGCGGCGTAAAGATGGTAGAACTCATGCTGGACCAGGCAGGTGAGCTTGCCGAACTCGGGGATGTATTTGCCCAGGAGGTTTGCCTCGTGCATGGCGCGCAGGACCGACGCCGCTTCGCCGCGGCGTTCCAGGATGGTCAAAAATGTTTCACGCACGCGCTCATCGTTGAGAAATTTGCGGTCCACGAGGGAAAGGGACTGGCGCACCAGTTGGATGAGGTCCGGATGCAATTGCAATCGCCGTTGCTGGGCGTGGAGAAAGGCGCGCATGAGGCGGCGTGGATCTTCGTGGAAGATTCGATTTGAGGCGGCGCGGATTTCGCCGTTGCCAAAGATAAAACCGTCCACGGGCGCGGGCGGAGAACGTTTTGGCAGCCAGGCGCGCAAGGAAAGGCGGCTTGGCTTTTCGGGCACGAGCGCCAGCCGCTGCTCGAGCGTGCGCGTGATGAGGAAAATATTCCGCATGTGCGTATACAGTTCGCGCATGAATTTTTCTATGCGCAGGCTGGGGGACCGCTCGTGCCAGCCCAGCGCCAGGGCGACGGCAGGCTGGAGATTTTTTCCAAGGATGTCCATCGGCCGGTTGATTTGATAGTGCAGTTCTGTCCTGGTCCGCAGGAGGAAATCATAGGCGGCGGCAAGCTGGCGGCTCTCGGCCGGGCTGACATACTTCTCCTTCAATTCCTCGGGCGAACGGGCGCGATATTTAAAATAGGCCATCCACAGAAGGTTCTGGTAATCGCGCAGGCCGCCGCAGCCGTTTTTTATATTGGGCTCCTGCATGGTGGCGGAGTTTCCGAATTTTTCGCGGCGCGCGCGCTGGTCTTCCAGGCGGGTGGCGATGTATTTTTCCTCATAGCCTTCGACGCATTTGGCGATGAGCGTTTTCTGAAATTTCCTGAACAAATTATCGCTGCCGATGATCAGCCGGGACTCGATGAGCGAGGTTTTGGACTGCATATCCGCGTTGGCGACCTTTACGCAGTCGTCGATGCTGCGGACCGAGTGGCCGACTTTGAGGCCGATGTCCCAAAGCGGATAGAGGACGCCGTCAATGAGCCTGGACAGATACGGCAGCGGCCTTCCCGCGGCGACCTGCCCGTCGTGCAGGAACATGAAATCAATATCACTGAACGGGTTGAGTTCGGCGCGGCCATAACCGCCAATGGCGACCAGGGCCAGGGGAGGAAATTCCTTTTGTGCCTGGGAAGAAAGGCTGGCGCGGGCCGCTTCCCACAGGTGCTGCAAGAGGGCGTCAAGGACAGCCGCGCGGCCGCGGCAAATCTGGAGCCCGCTGGCGCCCCCGCGGTGCAGGATCTTGAGCCGATGCGTCTGCACGCGGAGAAAGGCTTTGTAGGCGGCGAGGTTTTCGCCGGCGGAACTGTTCTGGGGAAACTGAAGACGAGCCGTGGCGTCGGCCTCAATTTTTCTGATTATATCCTGCACTGGCAGAGTGTATGTTTTATGCAAAATCTTTCAAGTTTTCTGCAACGAAAATCGGTTTAAACCGATATAGATTAGTGGTCTGTTGCAACGACATACGTTAAATTTTTTCAAATGGCCGTTCAATCCGATCCGGACGCCGCATTGATGCTACGCGTTAAGCGCGGCGATCGGGCTGCTTTTGCCGAACTGGTTGACAAGTATAAACAGCCGGTGATGAATTTCGTTTATCGGCGGCTTCACGACGAGACGGAAGCGGAGGACCTGGCGCAAAACGTCTTTTTGCAGGTCTATAAATCCCGCGCCCGTTACAAACAAACGGCCAAATTCTCCACGTGGCTTTTTACGATTGCCCACAACCTGTGCCTGAACGAATTGCGCCGCCGCTCCCGTCATCCCGCTGAGTCGTTGGAGGAGACGCAGACGGACAACGAGGACCAGGCGCCGCGGCAAATCGAGGATAAAACCCAGGCCCCCGCGCCCGATAACGTGCTGCAGACCGAGTTGTCCGAAAAAATCGACGAGGCGCTCAATGAATTGCCTGACAACCAGCGAAGCGCCATTCTCCTGTGCCGGCAGGAGGACCTGAGCTATGAACAAATCGCGAAGGTTTTGCGCTGCTCCCTTTCCGCGACAAAATCCCTCATCCACCGCGGTCGTGAAACGTTGAAGGAAAAATTAAAGCCGTATTTGAAGAGCGGAGATTGGTGACAGGTTTGGTGTCCCACGGCCTGTGGCGCTGCCACCTTTAGCCGGCTGCTCCCCGCCGGGCGATGAGTTTCGCGGTCGTTTATCATTGTACCACACCCATAATCTTTGGTACTTTGGATGCTTACTTTAAACAACTTGAATCATAAGATGGGCAAGCTATGAGCAAAAACAGCAAAAAACAACCTACTTCTGTTGTAACCGGGGCGGCCGGATTTTTGGGTTCGCATCTGACGGACTTGCTCCTGGCGCGAGGGCATAAAGTCATCGGCATTGATAATTTCATCACCGGCAGCGTAGATAACATCGCGCACCTGGGCGGGAATCCTTCGTTTAAGTTCATCCAACAGGATGTGACGGAATTTATCTTTCTGACTGAGCCGGTGAATTACGTGTGGCACTTTGCGTCACCGGCCAGCCCGTTCGATTATTTGAATTTCCCGATCCAAACGCTTAAGGTCGGCTCGCTGGGCACGCACAAGGCCCTGGGCCTGGCTAAATACAAAAAGGCGCGTTTTCTCATTGCCTCCACGTCTGAGATTTATGGAGATCCCATGGTGCATCCGCAGCCGGAGGAGTATTGGGGTAACGTTAATACCATCGGTCCACGCGGCTGTTACGACGAGGCGAAGCGGTTCGCAGAGGCCATGACAATGGGCTATCACCGCGAGCACAAAGTGCAAACCCGCATCGTGCGCATTTTTAATACGTACGGACCTCGAATGCGGTTGAACGATGGCCGCGTGGTGCCCGCCTTCGTCAGCCAGGCGCTGAAAAACAAGCCTGTAACCGTCTTCGGCGAGGGCAAACAGACCCGCAGTTTTTGTTATGTCTCGGATTTAATCGAAGGCATCTACCGGCTGATGATGAGCGATTACCATTTGCCCATGAACATCGGCAATCCAGTAGAATTGACGATGCTGCAATTCGCTGAGGAAATTGTTCGTGTCACCAATTCCAAAAGCAAAATCGTGTTCAAACCTTTGCCCCAGGACGATCCCAAACAACGCCGCCCTGACATTAGCAAAGCCAAAAAAATCCTGCGCTGGTCACCTCAAGTCTCTTTAAAAGAGGGTCTCACCGAAACCATCGCTTATTTTAGCAAGAAAGTGTAGGAGTTTCGCGCTTGCGTCCTGGAGTGCGGTGGCTGTGACACCGCTTTGGAACGTCGAAAGTCTTCGAATGCGTCAATCGTGTTCGAAAGATCATCGCTATTCGAAAGTGGTGCCGCGCTTCGCCTGCCACCGCACTCCAGGACCGTGCGGCGATTTGGGCGGTTAGTGGCAAGTCGAAAGGATTGCCACAGGCCCTACGGATGTTGGAAACATGACGGTGATGTGGATTTCGACTTTTTCCCCAAATCGCCTAGACTGGGCGCATGATTTTTTGCGCGCGCCAGTTTAAATTCGTCTTCCCGCGCCCGGCCCTCATCATGGGCATTCTCAATGTAACGCCGGATTCTTTCTCGGACGGCGGAAAGTTTTTAGACGTGGAAGCCGCCGTGCGCCATGCCGTGAAACTCGTAGCCGAAGGCGCTGAAATCCTGGATATTGGCGGCGAATCCACACGTCCGGGTGCGGCGCCCGTGAGCGAGGCGGAAGAGTTGCGCCGGGTCGTTCCGGTCATTAAAAGACTTTCAGTCGAGCTTAAAAAAAGAAAGGCCCGGCAGGCGGCCATTTCGATTGACACGATGAAGCCGGCGGTCGCCCGCGCGGCTTTGGAGGCGGGGGCAACCATCGTCAATGACGTGGCGGCGGCGGTCAACGGTCGGGAAATGTGGCAGGTCGTTTGTGACTACAGGGCCGGTTATGTGGTGATGCACGCGCCGGCCGGGCTTCACAAAAAGCACAGCGGGAGCCAGGACATCGTGGACACGGTAAACGCTTTTTTTTTGGAGCGATTGAACGCGCTGACCGCCTTCGGCGTCACACCTGAACAGATTATTTTTGATCCAGGCATCGGATTCGGGAAGAATTTGGAACAAAACCTGCGGATTATCGCTCATTTAGGAAGCTTTTTGAGACTGCGCCGGCCCTTGCTCCTGGGGGTGTCCAGGAAATCATTCATCCAAAAATTATTTGGCTCAGGAGTGAATGAACGCTTGCCAGCGTCGCTGGCCTGCGCGATTTTGGGAATTGAGTCGGGCGTGGCAATCATCCGCGCCCATGACGTGGCCGAAACCGTCCAGGCTGTGCGCATGGCCGAAGCGGTTTTAGCCGGACAGATACGATAGCGCCGTCAGGGTGACGGATGAACTGGCGGGCGATGTCCCCGCTAAGACATTGAATGTGAGCTTGTTTTGGATCCATATCCACAGTTGGTGGCGTCCTGCGCTGGAAATATTTATCCTCGCGGTCGCCATCTATTATCTGACGCGGTTCCTCCGGGGAACGCGCGGTTGGCCCGTCGTCATCGGGTTTGTGGTGGTGATGCTGGTCCTGTTCGGATTAACCCGGCTATTGAACCTGGCTGTCCTGCAACAGTTGCTGGCCGCCGCCTACGCCGTTTTTGCGGTGGCTGTCGTGATCATTTTTCAACCGGAATTGCGGCGGTTGCTGGCCGAACTGGGCAATCTGCCGCTTTTTGCCACGGCGCATGAGCAACGGGAGAACATCGAGGTGATCATCCAGACGGTCGAACGCCTGTCGGACGTCCGGATTGGCGCGCTTATAGCCATCGAACAAAGCATCCATCTGCATGATGCCGTCGAATCCGGCGTTTCGGTGGACTGCGAGGCCACGCCGGAAATGCTCGAAACGATTTTCTTTCCCAATAACGCCATCCACGATGGCGGCGTGATCATCAAAGGCGACCGCATCGCGTATGCGGCGTGCATTTTTCCGCTCACGCAACGTCCCGGCCTGGCCAAATCGCTCGGCACACGGCATCGCGCCGCCATTGGCTTGAGCGAAGAGACTGATGCGGTCATCGTGGTCGTATCCGAAGAAAACGGCATGATTTCCCATGTCTACAAAGGCCAGCTCGTGCGGGGGGTGACCGCGGAGGAATTGCGATCATTTTTGACATCTGTCCTCTTGCCGCCGGAACGGCCGCATGGAGCCATGGAATGGGTCCGCCGCCAATTTAGCGAGCGGTTTAGGCAGACCCCGGCTGTTGTCACAAAGCATCCGCCCGGCCCGGTTGTGAAAAATCCAAAGGAACCGGTTAACAATCCCAGAAGCGCCCGTTTTCTCTTTTTTTAATACGAATGCCCGATTGGCTCACAAAAGATTTTCATTGGAAAGCGTTTTCGCTGTTGATGGCCATTGGCATTTGGCTCAGCGTCAGCAGGGCGTCCGAAACCTCGTCCGCGCAACTTGCCAGCCTTCCCAGCAACACGTACGGGAACGTGACCGTTTTGGCCATTTCGGCAAGCTCGGACGTCCATCAGGCGCAGATTGCTCCAGCAACAGTGAAAGTCACCATCAGGGGGGCGCAGGAGACGTTGAACCGATTGGAAGAAGGCCAGATTCACGCCTTTATCAACCTAACCGGATTTGCCTCGGCCGAGAACCTTGCGCGAGACGTCGAAGTGGCGCTTCCGCCGGGAATAACGCTCGACAAGGTTGACCCGCCCCAGGTAACAGTGACCATTCCCAAAGCACCATGAACAATAGAATTTTTGGCACCGACGGTGTCCGCGGCACCGCAAACGTGGAACCGGTAACGGCGGAGACCGCGCTTAAGCTCGGCCGCGCCGCCGCACACGTCTTTAAAAACCTCCTCAATAGACAAGCCCGCGACCGGCGCAAACATAAAATTGTCATTGGAAAGGATACGCGCCTTTCAGGTTACATGCTCGAAAATGCCATTTCCTCGGGCATTCTTTCCATGGGCGTGGACGTTCTGTTCATCGGACCGCTGCCCACCCCGGGCGTCGCCTACATCACGCGCAGCCTGCGGGCCGACGCCGGAATTGTCATTACCGCCTCGCACAATCCCTATGCGGACAATGGCATTAAGTTTTTCCGGGCGGACGGTTACAAACTGGACGACCAAATTGAAGGGCAAATCGAGAAATTGGTTTTTAGCGGGGACATTGAAAAAGTCCGCCCGGCCGCCGAGGAAATCGGCAAGGCCGTCCGTATCGACGACGCCCTCGGCCGGTACATCGAATTTGCCAAGGCGGGATTTCCGAAAAATCTCACACTGGAAAATATGCGCGTCGTCGTGGATTGCGGCAACGGCGCCGCGTATAAATCATCGCCCTGCGTGCTCCGGGAGCTGGGCGCGGACGTGATTGTTTTTGGAAACCAGCCGGACGGAAAAAATATCAATGAAAACTGCGGGTCCATGCACCCGGAAAGCCTGTGCGCCAAAGTGGTCGAGCACAAAGCGGACATGGGAATTGCGCACGACGGTGACGCCGATCGCGTGTTGCTCTGCGACGAAAATGGCGTCCTGGCCGACGGCGACGACATCATGGCCATAGCCGCCATCGACATGCTCACGCGCGGAACATTGTCCGAGAAGACCCTGGTGGCAACCGTGATGAGCAATGCCGGCCTGGAATCAGCCGTCAGGAAAGCCGGAGGCAACGTGATTCGCACCGCTGTGGGCGACAAAAACGTCATCGATGAAATGCTGAAAAACGGCTATAACTTCGGCGGCGAGCAGAGCGGGCATCTTATCTTCCGGGACTTTAGCACCACCGGCGACGGCCTGATAGCGGCCCTGCAAATCCTCCGGATCATGCGGGAGACAAGCCGGCCGCTTTCCAAATTGGTCAAATGCTGGACGCGCTATCCACAACTGGTGACCAACGTCAAGGTCCGGGAAAAAATTCCATTCGAAAAATTGGACGGTGTTTTGGCGATGGTTTCGGCGGCGGAATTGGAATTGAAGTCGGCCGGCGGCCGGGTCCTGCTGCGCTACTCGGGCACTGAACCTAAAGCGCGGCTGCTTCTGGAAGGTTCCGATGAAGACGTGTTGAAGGATTTGTCGCGGAGAATCTGCGGGGCGATTGAGAAGCAAATTGGTGTGTCCTAAATTGGCCGGTTGTATTATCGTCTATTTGGTTGGTATGCTTCTCAGAAAGTCCTGATTCCAAATTAGGATAATGTCTGTGCGGGAGACGACGGTACGAGCTTTGCGAATCAAGCCGGCTGTGGGACGACATAAACGTCCATGCTCTTGAGCTTTTGCAGAACCATTTCCAAAGTCCGATCCATCGCGCCCTGGTTTTCAGATACTACCAGCAGCGCGTTGCGGCCCAACTCGGCGCGCTGGTATTTATCATCAAGCAATTCCCGAAGGACTTTTTCCAGCGCGGCGGCGTCAGGCACCTGCACCGCGCCGTTTTTCTCCAGGAACTGACGGGCGATGTCCGCAAAATTCTGCATATTCGGCCCGAAGATAATGGCCTTGCCGGATGCGCCGGGCTCAATGGGATTTTGCCCGCCTTCAGCAGTCAAACTTTTGCCGATGAAAACCACAGTGGCATGTTCGTAAAAGAAGCGCAGTTCGCCGGTGGTGTCCACCAATAGACACTGGACTTCGCCCGGGCCAAAAGATGTTTCGGGGCGAATGGCTGTGCGGTGAACGAGCTTGACGCCGCTGTCCCGCAATTTACGGGCGATTTCGTTGCACCGTTCGAAATGTCGCGGGACCAGAATCAGAAAGAGCTTCGGAAATTGCGCCCGCAATCGGCCCGCGATTTCAGCCAAAATAACTTCCTCGCCGTCGTGTGTGCTGCCGCCGATCACGATGGGAGTGTCACCGTTTACACCCACTTGTTTGAGCAAGACAGTCGCGTCAAGGCCGCCCGGATCCGCCGCCGTGGCCGCGTCATATTTTAGATTGCCGCTCACACGGATGCAGTCAGGGCGGGCTCCAACGGACCGGAACCGTTCGGCGGCGGCCTGGTTTTGCGCTGCGATTCCTTCAAACGAGGCAAACAATTGCCGGAACAAAAATCCAAATCGTTTGTATCCGCGAAATGAACGGTCAGACAGCCTCGCGTTTGCCAAAAACAGCGGGATTCGGCGTTTTTGCGCCTGCCAGATAAAATTGGGCCAAATCTCGGTTTCGAATAACACAATGGCGTCCGGATGAACCGTCGCCAGCGCCCTGTTAACAATGCTCGGATGATCTATAGGATAATAGATTTTGCTGATATGAGGCTTAAGCCGCTGGCGCAACATGTACATTCCGGTCGTTGTGGTGGTGGACACGACAAATTTCAGGTTCGGTGCGCGTTGCTCCAGGGCGCGTATAAAATGAACCATGAGATTGACTTCGCCCACGCTGACGGCATGGACCCAAAGAATATGGCGATTTGTCAGCGCCTGCTTGAGGTTCGCGTCATAGCTGCCAAATCGCTCCCAAAAACCGGCGCCCCAGTTGCCCCGTTTCGCCATCCGGTAAAAGTAATAAGGCGACGACAGGACAAAGAAAATCGTGAAAAAAATGTTGTATAATACGCGCACCGTTTCGGTTCGAAATTCTATTAATCGATACTCGACCCCCAAAAGTGTTTCATAATTGCCGGAAATTTTCAACCACAGAAGAAGGGGAGCCCGGTTGCGTTGTTGATTTTAATGAAGCCGATTTCGAAAATGCTGCGCAGTTGGCATATGTACGCATGGTAGCTGTTTCGCCGGCCAACCTCAGCCGCCTGTTGCAATTCTATGGATTTGAGTGAAAAGAGGCTTATGATTGACCGGGATAAAATTCAGATTGATCTCATTAAACTGCTGAATGGCGAGCGCATTCTGCGCCTCACCGGGCCCCACTCCGGTCTGTCCCTGGAAAAGAAACTGTCGCCTGGCCACCCGATTGTTCGCCAAATGAGACAGCTTCGCCAGGCCTTTGAAGCGGCCCTGTCACGAATTGAATTAGCCGCAGCGTAAGAACGTAGCGGCATCCGTTTCAACATTTCAACATCACCCGAGCGACGAACTCGCTTGACGTCGACTTCACAGACTGCGAATAAGCAGGCGCGCATGGATTTGAAAAAGAAGATTTGGCTGCAGCCTGAATGGATTGTCGCCCTTTTAGCCACCCTCGCCGCCTGTGCGCTGCACTTTTATTACTGGCTTCATATTGGCGGCCTTTGGCGCGACGAAGTCAATCTCATCGTCCTGTCCAGCCAGCATTCCTTTGCCGATATGGCCCGGGATTCATTTCCCGTCTTGATGCCCTTGATCGTTCGTTTTTGGTTCGCAATAGGATTGGCCGGCAGCGACATCCATTTGCGCCTGATTGGACTTATAGTCGGCCTTGGGACAGTAGCCGCGCTTTGGGTTGGAGCGTGGAAAATCCGGCGCGAACCGCCGCTGATCGGCCTGGTTTTGCTGGGGCTCAACAGCATCATGATTTTCTTTGGCGATTCCCTGCGCGCGTACGGCCTGGGAAGCGTGGCGGCGATCATGCTGACGGCATCGGCATTTATCTTTTTGAAAAAACCTTCGGCTCCGCGCGCGGGGTGGATGGCTTTCTTTGCCACATTGAGCGTGCAGGTTCTTTACCACAATGTGGTATTGGTTGCGGCGGTCTGCTTTGGCGCATGGGCGGTTTGTTGGCGCCGGGCAGATGGGAGGGCGGCGGTTCAAATTCTCATCGGTGCCATAGTTTCCGCAGCATCGCTTCTGCCATACGTGCGAATGTTAAGCAGCATAACGAGCGGCGGCCCTGCGTCCATGGTCTTTCGGACCGGCGCAACCATGCGCCGATTCATTTTCAGTTGTCACGACGCCTTTGGCTCCCCGCTTTGGGGATACATGTACGTTTGGGTGGCCCTGGCATTGATGATCATTGGCTGCGCCTGCGCCAGTCTCTCGCGCCGCCCTAACGGCAGGGCTGACCTCCCGGTCAGCCAGAACGCGGGATCCACTATGGTGCCTGAAACTGATTTCCGTTTATTTGCCTCCGTAACATTACTCTTCTCGGCCATTGTCTTTCCGATTTTTTTTTGGCGCGCGCAAATGCCCATGCAAAGCTGGTATCTGCTCCCGTTTATGGCGTCGGCTGTCGTGTGTTTCGACGGCGCGCGTCCGGTTTTTCCCGGTTTGTTGCGGTCGGTTTTTATCGCGCTGGTTGCCGGCACTGCTCTGGTTTCCACATTGACGACCGGGAACCTGTTGAGCCGCCAGTTCAGCAATGTGAATA
>Ga0335073_10004771_pt1 | contig 18996 bp, 19 predicted proteins | sample Lox_Sample_22_FD_207093 | JGI IMG/M metagenome (GOLD analysis project Ga0335073, IMG submission 207093) | Soil microbial communities from Loxahatchee National Wildlife Refuge, Florida, United States - Lox_Sample_2.2 | ecosystem: Environmental > Terrestrial > Soil > Wetlands | place: USA... | reverse complement strand
GGACCACCCGAGGTGTCAACCGCCGCTTCCCGTTTTCAAGCAAATTCAAATACGCCTGGGTCACCCCCAGACGAGCAGCAGCCTCTTCTTGCGTCCAGCGTTTCTGCTGGCGCGCCTGTTTGAGTTCCAGTGATTTCATAGTCTGGATTTATAACAGACTTGTCATATCCTGTCAATGGAACGCCACGGAGTCTGCCACGAGCAAAATCCGGGACGGGATCAGCGCGGGAGACATCCCGTCTGACTTTCCGGTAGCTGTGCGCGCGGTCCAAGTAACGGATTTTGCTCGTGGCCTGACCATGCGTGCGCGGATAGGCACGCCGCGCAAGACGCGCCTCAAAGATGCTGAGGAAGCGGCCGCCTTGGCGCTCCAGCCGCGGCGCGTCTGACGGGTTATCCATGATCCCTGTTGGCACGTGATGCTGCTTGCCCTTGATTTGGGCTCAGGATAGTGAATGATAAAGGACGTTATCATTCATGTGGTTAGCTGAACCGTTTGGGAGCAGCCAGAATGAAAACCGCAAGTGACGACTATGAGGTAGAGCCCATAGAGGCAGCCAAGCTGAGTGAGAAAGACCTTAACTCCTGCATCGCGATAATCAAGCAAGGCAAGGCTGTAGATTGGCGATCCGCGTCGGGCGAGCTACCCGTGGCTACTACCGTCGTTGTCGCCCGGAAAGGGCCCGAGATTGTGGGTGTTGGAGCCATCAAGCGGAAACGGTTGCAGTATGCTGCGAGGGTTGCTAGCTACGCGCGCTATGCATTTCCTCCGGACACTCTCGAACTCGGCTATGTGGCAGTGGATACTGCTCATCGTCGGAAGGGACTATCGCATCGCATTACGGAAGCGCTGTTGTCAAAATATGAAGGGCGATTGTTCGCGACTACGTATGACAAACGCATGAAGCGCACGTTGGGAAATGTGGGATTCGTGAAAAAAGGCAAGCAATGGAAGGGCCGGGAATACATGGTGTCCTATTGGGAGAGGGGTGCTGACGCACCGAAAAAGTGAGCAAGAAATTCAAAGGGCAACGCTGCGCCTATTGTGCTGTGAGGGAAGCGGTAACCGGAGATCATATCTTCGCCAGAGAATTTTTCCTGTTGTCGGCCAGGGCAAACCTGCCGCAAGCTCCGGTCTGTAACGAGTGCAACAACGAAAAATCAAAGTTGGAACACTATCTGACTACAGTATTGCCCTTCGGAGGCCGACACGCGCATGCGTCGGAAAACTTGGCCGTACAAGTGCAAAAGCGGCTTGGTAAGAACGCGAAACTGCATCGTCACCTTATGGCGGGGCAACAGGTGGTTTTAGTTCCCGCTGAGGGAGGCACAGTGGAGCAAACAATAGCGATCCCGTTCGACGGGGAAAAACTGGAGCAATTGTTCTCGATGATTGCCCGTGGCTTGATCTGGTATCACTGGGGTGTCTATCTTGAAAGCGGTTACAGGGTTCAGACGCATACAGTGACGGCACACGGTTTGGAGATCTGCGAAGAGAATTTGTTTCGTAAGAATGCTCGCCAGCGAGTACGCGAAACGCTCGGCGGTGGTACGTTCGCTTATGAGGGTGCGCAAGCGGTTGACAATCCCGCGATTACGGTGTGGAAATTCAGCGTCTATGGCGGTCTTGCGTCATACGAAGATGAAATTTCACCACAGACGATGGGCTCTCATCTGGTATCCATGACTGGACCGGCGGCTGCATTCAGCCGCGCGGGCGGTTGACCATTACACTGTGGTGAGGTTCACACAGCGACGGTAATTAACGAATCTGCTTGGTGCAACGGGCTTGCGTTTTAATCTCTATAAAATAGATTATAGGGATTCAACAGCGCGGGCAGGGTGGTGAGCGATCTCGTCCCTATTGGTAAAGAATTCTTAACTCCCGCCGAGTTCCAGAAACTCGAAGACGTTCCGCCTGAGCTGGAATGGCTCGCCAACATCACCAATCCCAAAACGCGCCACTTCTACAAGAGCGATGTCGAGGAATTCTCGCGCTTCGTAGGATTGGAAGCGCCCGCGGAGCTGCGCAGCGTGGCGCGGGCGCATGTCATCGCCTGGCGGAAATCGCTGGAAAGCAGAAACCTGAACGCCGCCACCATACGCCGCAAGCTCTCGGCGCTATCCTCTTTATATGAGTATCTCTGCGAGCGTAACGCGGTAAGCGGCAATCCGGTGAACGGCGTCAAGCGCCCGGCGGTCAACAGCAACGAAGGCAGCACGCCGGCGCTCGGCGAGGCGCAGGCCCGCAGATTGCTTGAGGCCCCTCCCCTCGACACGCTGAAGGGTGTAATGGATCGCGCCATATTCGCCGCCTTGCTCTATCACGGCATCCGCCGCGAGGAGCTTTGCCTGCTCTGCCTCGGCGACATGCAGACCCGCCAGGGCGTGATGCACCTGAAGGTGCGCGGCAAGCGGAGCAAGATCCGCTACGTTCCCATGCACAAGATGGCGCAGCGGCTGATTCAGGAATACCTGACGGAGCTGGCGAAGCACGGCGGGGGCCTGGAGGATTCGGATGCTCCCCTCTTCCGCCCGGTGAGAAACAACCGCACGGGCACGCTCGAAAAGCCTCTTCATCCGAGCGCCATCTACAAGAACATCGTCACCAAATACGGCCGCGACACCGGGATCAACATCGAGGTGAACGGGCTGTGCGTGCATTCCATGCGCGCGACCGCGGCGACGAATGCCCTCAAAAACAAGGCCGAGATGGCCAAAGTCCAGGAATGGCTCGGCACGAGAACGTCTCCACCACCCGCCTCTACGACCGCCGCAAGAGCGACCCGGAGGACAGCCCGACATTTCATGTGAAGTATTGAAGGTGCCTCATGAATCCCGTAATCTTTAGCATACGTTAATCCCAAAGGAGTAATGGATGCAGAGCGCCCGCCCGCCCATCCACGTCTGGCAAGACAACGAAACAGAGAATGACCTTCTCGGTTTCGACGTTCACGCCGATCTCATCCGCGCCGTCATCACCGACCAATCCGTTTTGCCCGTCACCGTCGGTGTTTTCGGCGACTGGGGCGGCGGCAAATCCAGCATTATGAAGATGCTCCAGAATGCGCTCTCAAACGACCAGGAATATCCGGACGTTGTGTGCCTCTACTTCAACGGATGGACGTTCGAGGGTTACGAGGACGCTAAATCCGCCCTTCTCACTTCAATCCTGATTCAGCTAGGCGAGCACAAGAAATTCGGCCCGAAAGCAAGAGATTGGATCGTAAAGCTGCTCAAGCGCGTGAAATGGATGGAATTGGGAAAAGTCGCTGTGAAAACAGTCGGGGTTCCCCTCGCCGTTGCAGCAATGACTGGTGGTATCGGTGCGGTGCCGGCTGCAGCCGCGGTGGTTGGAAGCACGATAGCAAGCAGCGTTGGTGGCAAGGGAAAGAATGGTGACGATGATGACACCGTGGAAGTCAATTGGTCTGAACTGATCGAGGCCAACCCCGAAAAGCCGGATGTAATGAGCGTGCGGAAGTTTCGGGAAGAATTCGAGAAGATGCTGGCAAAAACCGGTATCCGCGCTCTCATCGTTCTTATCGACGACTTAGACCGTTGTCTTCCCGAACGGCTGATAGAAACGCTGGAGGCGATAAAACTGTTTGTGGCGGTGCCGAAGACAGCCTTCGTCATTGGCGCCGATCCTCGCATTGTCCGGCACGCCATATCGACGCGCTACGTCAGGCGTCAGTTCGAACACACCGTGGAGACGGCAGATGTGCGGCAGGAGGAAGCGGGACTTGTTCAGGACTATCTGGAAAAACTGATTCAGGTGCCTTATCAGCTTCCCCGTCTTTCGCCAAGCGAGATTGAAACCTATGTGAATCTGCTGGCTTGCGAGAAGCTTCTGGACGCGAAGCTAGTCCCTGGAGTGCTCAGTGCGTGGCGAAGTACGCGCGCTCAGAATATCTACGCCCCATTCACCGCCGATGCAATACAGAAGGCACTTCCGAGCGGCTCGCAATTGGCCCCTGCTCTAAAAGAGCAACTCGACTGGAGCAAGGCGGTCGCACCGGTTATCACCGACGGGTTGAAGGGCAATCCGCGCCAGGTCAAACGCATGCTGAACGCAATGTCGCTGCGCAAGGAACTCGCTGCCATCGCCAAAATATCCATCAAGGAAGAAATCCTCGCGAAACTGATGGTGCTCGAATACTCAAACCTTCCGCTGTTTCAGGAACTTAATCAGTGGCAGACGGCGGAAAAAGGCGTGCCGTCAAAACTTAAGACGCTTGAGTCGGAAGCCATGAAACACGAGGAAGCGGGCGATGGCCCGCCTGGGGAAGACGGGCTTGCCAAATGGCGCACCCCGTCGATGCTGTCCTGGCTGCGAATGCAACCGCCTCTGTCGGGTTCCGATCTCCGGGACTATTTCTGGCTTGCCCGTGACAGAACTGGCTCGACCCTGGCCGGCGTTGCGATGGTGCCGCCGAGTGTGCAAATCGCCCTGCGCAAGCTGCTGACGGACAACAATGCGGGCGAGGTCGCCATCGGTATGAAGCTGGCCCCCGCTCTTCCTGCGCCGGAGCTGGTTGTGCTCCTTGATTTGTTGAAACAGGATGCGGAACGGCATCCGGACCGGCTCGCGGCGGTAAGCGCTCTTCACAAACTCGCTGTCCAGAAAGTTCCCGGAGCGGGAGCCAAGCTGATAGAGACCGCAAAGGCGATTCCCGCGGATTCTCTGAAACCCTCAGTTCCCCAGAACATTGCGGAGGTCGGCCAGATTGAACCCACGCTGCGGGATGCTACGGTCGCAGTGCTGAAGGAGCTTGCCACGCACAGCGCAACGAAGGCTGGCAAGGCGGCATCGAAGGCGCTCGAATCGTTGCAGAAAAAGCACTAGCCATGGGAACTTCGCGCGGATACAAGATGCCCAAGGGCGGCAGCTGGACGCCCCTGAAGAACGAAGCGACGGACTTCGTCCAGGGCACTGGAAGCGCCGACATCACACCTGCGAGCCTGCTTACTAATTTTATTCGCGCTGCCGGCGGTCTTGCGGGCTTAATGCGTGGCCATGGGGGCGCGGCCCCCTCAGGGAGCGGAGCAACCCGGACAAGCGCGGGCACAAAAGGCGCCACGGGCGGGGGTGCCGCATTCGGAACATCGGCCGCCGTCGGGACCGCGCGGAACCTTGGCGGTTTTCTATCGAGCGTAGCCGATGTCGGGCTTGAGAGGACGTTGCGCGACAGAGGACTTGAGAGCGTTGTGGGCAAGTCCGCGTCCGACGTAACCGACGCCTTGCTGGATGAATTTGCGGGCCCCGCCAGCACATTGGATAACGCGCTTGCGCGGGAATCTCTGGCCGAGATCCGCGAGGAAATTCTGAGCGATGCCACAACGTTTGAGGACGTGGAGAAGGAACTCAACGCGGCGATTGATGAACTTGGAATCTTTGGCATCCTGGCCAGTTTCTTCGGACACTACATATTCAAGATGTTCTGCCGCAATTTCTACGAGGAATGGGTGAAGAAAGTCGGCGAGGCGAAAGCCGGATCGAGCTTGAAGGAGATCGAGGAATACATTCGTTCTTCGGTGAGGACGAGGCTGACGGGCCAAAAGGTCACTTCGGCTGACTGGAAGAAGGATGAGGGAAAGCAGATCACGGAAAACGTGCTTAAGGAAACACTGGAAATCTTTGGGGTGACGGGATGACCATCGCAATGGACTTTGACGCCAGCGGCCGTTCGGACGATGGCCTCGCCCTGATAACCTTGTCGGGACCGGAACTCAAGCGCGTTACGCTGGACCTGCCTTTCAAGGAGTTGTATCGCTCGCTCGGTTCTCCCGATCCTATTGCACTGGATTTTCTTGTAGTAGCTGGAGCCTGCTACGCAATCGACAAGGCCGTGGCTCGAAAATCCGCTTCTGACTGGTGGACTCGAAACCTGGATGTCACCTTTGTTGTGTCGGACCCCAAGCGCTGGGAAAAGGTTGCCGGGCGTTTGAATACGGCGCTTGCCTTTCTTTCCGGCGACGTCTGGCGGACCTCGTTTAAAGAGGCACCCTGCGAATTGTTTGTAGCCCCGAAGCTACGCCGCAAGAAGACGCTGACGCCCGATGAGCCGGAGACGATTGAAGCGGTCAGTCTGTTCTCCGGCGGCCTGGACTCGCTCATCGGAGTCATTGATTTTCTTGCATCGAATCCGACAGCGCGCATATTGCTCGTGGGGCACTACGATGCGCCAGGCCCTAAAAGCCAGCAGGAAAGGCTGTACGAACATCTGAGAACCCGGTTTCCGGGCCGGACGAAGCTGGTGCAAGTCCGTGTGTCGCAGAAACCAGTGAAAAACGTCGAGCCTTCTCTCCGGTCCCGCTCAATCGTATTTATCGGATTGGGGATCTATGCCGCGTCTGAGGTTGCAGCGGAGATTCCGCTGCTCGCTCCGGAAAACGGCACCATTGCGCTTAACCTACCTTTGACGCCCTCCCGAAGTGGATCGTGCAGTACACGGACGATGCATCCGTTCTATCTGGATACGCTGCGTTCTGTCCTGAATGACCTTGGCTTGAAGAACTCGCTGACGAATCCGCTGGGGCTGAAAACCAAAGGAGAGTGTGTCACCACGTGCCGGGACCAGGCGCTGCTCGCAAGTCTGGCGGCGAAAACGGTATCGTGTTCGCACGGCACCCGGCGACGGGATTGGAAGCGGAAAAAAGCAACCAACTGCGGATACTGCGTGCCATGCATGTTTCGTCGTGCGGCGCTGCATGCGGCGACGATTGATGCCGGTAAGGACTATGGCATCGACGTGTGCGCCAATGAGCTGACAGTCGATTCCGACCACGAAAGCGCGGATGATTTGCGGGCACTGATAAGCGCGCTTCGTCGCTTCACGAATGATGGCGAAATCCGCAAAGCAATAACGAGCGTCGCGGTCGTGCAGCCCATTAACGATTACGTGGGGCTCGTCCGTCGCGGGCTAACTGAGGCACGCAATTGGATCACGGACAAAGGGTCAGCCAAACTGCGCAAAGCGGCCGGCATCGGTAGTAGCAAAGATGCTTGATACGCATTGTCACCTTGATCTCTATCCGGACCCGACCAGGACGGCGCTGAATGCGGAATCCGCGGGGGTATTTGTTGTCTGCGTGACGAACCTTCCGTCAGCCTTTCTCGCGGCGCGGCCACACGTCCGCAAGTTTAAGCGGGTGCGTTTGGCCCTGGGGCTGCACCCGCTGAGTGCGGAGCTGCATACCGATAACGAATTGAGCCAGTTCAAGAAACTTGTGAGCGAGACTTCTTTCATCGGGGAAATTGGGCTCGATTTTTCTCGTGAAGGCCGGGATACGCGAGACAAACAGTTGTTTTCGTTCCGATTCGCCTTGCGGAGCCTTTGCAAGCAACCCAAGTTTGTTACCATTCACTCGCGTCAGGCGGAGAGCACGGTTCTTGATCTACTCCGGGAGGAATATCCGCAGCCAGTTGTTTTTCATTGGTACTCCGGCACACTCAACAATTTAGATAGTGCCATCGCTGACGGACACTTCTTTTCGATCAATCCCGCGATGGTTCGAAGTCCGAAGGGCCGTGCAATTGTCGAGCGACTTCCGCGCGACAAGACTCTGACGGAGTCAGATGGCCCATTTATCAACCTTGGACGCAAACGAATAGAACCCAGTGACGTTCGTATGGTTGATGAAGCATTAGCCAAGATATGGAACGTAGATGCAGCGGCTGCAAGGCAGATCATCGCCCGAAACTTTCAGCAGCTAGTAACTCCGCTGAAAAAGAACCTGCTGAAGAGTGGCAACGACTAAAACTGAATTTGGCAAGATGACTACACCCTTGCGTAGCGATAGACGCCCTTTACATTTTGGGCTAGATATTGTCCTTTTGAAGAAGCATTCTTCATTCCCTCAAATATCTGTTCTGGCACGTCAAAATAGTTGTATCGGGCCCCATCTTTGAACTCAACGATGAGTATCTGACGCTCTTTTATGTAGTCGAAACCAGCGATGTTTGACGACTGGGGCGTGGAAATCCAACTCATTTTCTTCCTCCTTGCTTGGGAGCGGGAATGGTGCCCTTCGGTTTCTTCTTGTGTTCGTATCTCGGACTTTGCTTGCGCCACTGCTCCATGACGATGCCATAGTCTTCTTGACGTCTAGGAACAGCCCATCCGCCCTCTCCGTCGAAACCTTCCTTATTCGGATCGCCACGAACGACTATTCGTGGATCACCGCTGTCAGGACGGCGATTCTTGTTAGGAGGATCAATGAGAGTCCTCATGGGCAAGCTCACAGCTTCCCCGACAATGATGGCTTCCCCCGTGCGTAGAATCGGAAGGATGTCGAACAGACCCTTGAGGTTGTCGGATGCGGTTCCAGCTACTTGACCGCGGTCCGCGTCATTGGCCAATCGCATGGCAAGAATTGTGCCGCACTGAGAAAGTATAGTCGGGTCAATTTCGGAGGGTCTTTGGCTAACGATCGTAACGCCGACGCCGTATTTGCGCCCTTCCTTTGCGATTCGTCGCACCGCGGTGGCCGCAACACCTTTGTGCTCTTTGCCAAGATATGCGTGAGCCTCTTCGAGGACTAGCATTAACGGGCGCTCTCGACCGCCTTCAGGCAAGTTCCTGGCCCAAAAGAGCGCGTCATAGAGAATTCGAAGCAGCGCGCCAACGAGGTCGATGAGTACCGTCGAAGGAATGCCGGATAGGTCCAGAATTGTGATTGGCGCTGGGCTTCCTACCCAGTCCGCAAGTACTGCGTCGAGATCTTTTACAACAGCACCGTCCAGCCCTGGCCGCCATTCGTCGGGATTGAATAAGAAAGCGAGCTGCGGATCGCGGAGCTTGGACGCAAGGATTGCCAGTTGATCTCGCATCCCTAGTGCGTCCGGGCCCCAATTCACTCGTTCGGCCGCTGGTCCCGTCGTCTTAATCGTCCGAAATTGGGGAGGCGTTACGGACATGGAATCACCCACCTGCACGGGCTTCCGGTCAGGCCCCAAAACGTATGCGGTCTCCACCTCGTCAGCCGCCGCACCAGGTTTGGGTATAACTGTGCGATGTTCCCGCTGGTGGAAATCGAACCAAAGCTTATGGATGCAGAATGGCACAGGAGAATCTGCTGTGAGTCTATCTGGATCGACTCCCTCACGAGGCTGTTTCACTAGAGACTGACGCTTGAGCGCCACAATCGCATCCGCAACGGCCGACAATGGTCGGTCGGTTAGATTCCCGAATGCCAATTTCACTAGTTCATCGAAGCTAAGGGCCCAGAAAGGTATGCGGAGTGGCTTCTCTCCTTTTGTAGCGTCCGGAAACACTCGAAATACTGTGGCGCGATCAGAAAGAGCCCTGGCATATTCTCCGTGAATGTCTAGGATGACGATGCGTGCAGAGGGATAGCGGCTGGGATCTGACAGCGCCACTAACAGACCTGCAACTGTCGTCGACTTTCCTGCACCGGTGGTTCCAACTACTGCGGCGTGACGTGTAATAAGCTTATTGATATTCACGAGCGCAGGAATCGATTCCGCGCTTGCCAGATTGCCTACGGTCACAAAGTCGACCGGGTCACCAGGACCGTAAATCTCCCTCAAGTCCTCCTCAGTTACTATGTGCACCGCGTCGTTGATTGTGGGATGCTGCGAGACGCCTCGCTCAAATCTTCCTTCTCGTCCCCTCTCGCCTACTAGTTGTACTTTGAGCCATTGGTTGCCCCAGGGGTGAAAATCACCCTCCGTCTTTGGAGCGGCACCAGCACCGACCTGCGAAACGATTCCGAATAACGACGTGTATCCAAGCGGAATTCGCACGAAGCTACCAAGTTGGCCTATCCTATACGACTCGCCTTTGAAGAAACTCAACCCGGTAGCAGTCTCGCTTGCGAGCGCGACACTGACCGAAGTGCCCGCCACGTCCTGAACTGTTCCGACAAACGTAGGATCACGACGCATCAGTAACGCCCTGCTCGACAGCCCGAGTGGAGAGCTGGTGGGCCAGAAATCGACCGAAGCTCGCAAAATCTCCAAGAAGCCACTTGCATTGGTTCGGTCGTGCTTTCGTCCGCGAGCTGGGAATATCGGTCCCCACGGCGATTGGAAAGGCTGGATTTGCATCCTTGACTGCGCTGCTCCAATTGGCCTCTACGGTGCCAATGATCCCTCCATCAGCGGCAAGCAAAGTCAAATTGGCGTGGCGCTTTGCAAGTTCGATGGCCTTGGGCACATTGGCCCGATCATTAAAGATCATGCCAAAACAAGCAGCATTGGGATTTCCCGAGAGCCCTTGGCCTATGTAAGCATTAATGTGTTGATCACCAAATGAGTAACCGCAAGTCAAGAGTATGCACTGATCGGAGCGTAAGAAGACTCGGAGGCGGTCGAGCATCGCGTAGTACGGCATTTGTCGACTCTGGTCGTACTTTAGGTGGGACGGATAAATCAACAATTGTTCGCCCTCTCCTTTATCTCGGCTGCGGCGAAACTTCTCCTTAGCAGTCATCCACCAGTTTATGGAGCCATGTATCTTCCAGAGTCGCGCCCATCGAGCTGGCAAATCATCCTCAGCCATGGATTCAAGGTCGAGAAACGCACTATCCGAGCCAACGAAACCATCGAAGTAAGGAACCCGTCGCTCCTCCAAGGCTTGCTCAAGCAACAAGTCGTAGTTGGTCGTGAAAATCTCAACTGGTTTGTCGCGGGGAATAGCCTGAATCCAACTCGCAAGCACGTGGTACGGCGTATCGTGGGTCGGCAAAGTCCTGGTGGAAATCTCTCGTACTTTCTCGCAGATGGCTTGGTCAAGGCTGCCGAGCAGAACTTCACTGAATCCATCAATATCGCCGGTCCCGCACAACGCTTTTAGCGCTCGAATATGACTTAGTATGTCTTCAATAGTGGGCGAAGGAATATTTCTTGCAATTACTCTATTCCATGCCTTCTGAGCTGCGTCTTTCAATTCGTCTACACCATTCAAATGTTCCTTAACCACCTTCGTGAGCCCGTTGATCTCAGGAATAAGGGGCACCATATGGCCCGCGTCCCGAACTTGAATGGACAACGGACATCCAGCGCCAAGAAAGAAGCCGATACGCATCTTGCCTGGCGCAAGGCGCTGCAATAGGTCGGTTGCCCGTCGATATGGACAGTGTACTTGCTCCGTGGATGTCGAGACCGGCACGGCCGCATCTGCCGGCGAGGTCTGCGGATCTTTTTGTTCCTGCATGCTCGTCTGCGACTGATCCTTTGTGACTGGCTCAAGGTTAAGCAATTCACAAAGAGTATCCTCCCCAGTCAACTATTCAGCAAGTGCTTAAGCCTTATTTGGGCCTCAGTTTCGTGTTACTCTAACGACGCTTGAGTCACCGAAGGTGTGGCAGACGTAAATAAGAGCCCGAAGGCGAAAGACCTTGCCCCATAAAATTATCCGGCAACTTACTTCGATCCCTGGCCTCAAGGTGGAATGTCCACACTGCAATGAGGAATTCTCGATCAAGCGAGGGAAACTCTTTAGCATGTACGACAGTTATCCCCAATCAGTTCAGAACATTTTCCGCCAGCGATTTGAATCCGCGAATAAGTTGAAATATGAAGTGAGAGAACGACGAAGCGAGTTGTCCAACAACAGGAAGAAAAAACCTGTAAGAATCACGACATCGGCACTAGGAAGCAATTTTGGAAAAATAGCGGAACAGATTATTCCTGCTTTTCTGACGTTCCCTTACAGACAAAGCGAGTGCCGACCACTTTTCGAGCCTGTCGACTACCTAGTATTCGTCGGACTTTCTGGCAAGCGTCATGTTGAGGCTATTAAATTTGTTGACGTGAAGACTGGTGACGCACGCCTATCAAAAGGTCAAAGACAAATACGAGATCGCGTTGCCGAGGGCAAAATCAAGCATCGGATTATCGGCTAATGAACGTCCTCGCCCAAACAATCGACGGCATTCAAGAAGTTCTGGCTATTTGTCCTTGCTGCGGCGAGATTTTTAGATTGGTGGAGGGTAAGTTTGTTTTTCCTAAGCAGCGCCCCAAGACATGTGAGTATCTTGACCTCGTGGCCCTCGAAGGGCGGATCGCCGAGGAAGAGGCGCACCTGAGTTCTGCTGAAGAGAGATTCACCGACAAACTGCAAGAGCAGAGACAAGGGCTTGTTGAATTGGGCAGAAGGCAGGCCAAAAAAAGATTGAGAATAATTGACCCAATATTTTCTGCGAAAGACATTGATCCACAAGACGTCAAGGTTGTCTTTGACCCAGTTGAGTACTTGGTTTTTCACGGTCTCAATTCTGAACGCGGACTGGATTTCGTCGAATTCGTTAGCAGAGTTCCCATTTCGAAGTTACAGGAAGCCATGGTCAAATCGATAGACCAATCCGTCCGGGCTGGACGTGTCGGGTTTGAAACTCTTCACATGAGGGATGATGGTTCATTCGATGTTCGAAAGGGTTGAATTCATGAGTTTTACCATGCTGGATAATGAAGATTCGGCTTCGCGGATCATTTCAGGGATGCCAATCAATGGCAGAGAACGTCTTACCAACGCTCGCTCATCGTAATTTCGTGGATATGGGATACGCTCAAGCCCCCTTTTTTACACTCTCCATATAGGGGTGAATCGGTTGTCAAAATTACGGGATTTTTACCTGCATGGCGGCGAGCCAATTCGAGCAAGCTCCCGTCAACAGGGCCAAATCGCATAACGAAGCTAACATCCATGTCCAAAAGCTTTACAACTTCCTCGTCCATGCCCATGTTCCGAAATTCCTCGTAGACACGACGCCACAACTTGCTCCGACCATATGGCTCCGTCTCTCTTATCCAGTGATAGAGTTCGACGACCACCGAAGCGCTGGTCGTCGTCATTTGTCCAAACGAAGCGACATACTCGGAACAACTTTTGTAGGATCTGTCGTCCTTGATGAATCGCAGGCTCCTGCGCAGATTCTCAAGCCGGAATTCTGACACTGCATGAAATAAAACCAACTCCCGGATGGGACCGGTATCGAGGATCAACAATCGGTGACGTCTACTTATTTCTGATGACGTACGCATCGACGCTGTGACTCATGACTGTGGGAATCGGGGCAGCAGGGATGTCGTACGTACTGCAGAGCCCGTAACGATGCTTCTCGAATGCGGCCAGGAGCCCTTGCGAGATCTCCTTCAATATATGAACTGATCGCTTGAATGCTTGAAACGATTCTCGTTGCCGATATGGCGCAAATTCCGCCGCAGAGAGCTCAAACCGATTGCGAAATTCCTCCCAAAACTTATGCGTCGTGTAGTGGCTGGGAAGAAGGTCGGTTCTGTTAATTAGGTATTCGGCGATATATTTGGGGAGGTCCCGCTCTATAGAATCTGGATCTGGGTACTGCGGTTTGCCATGCGCGAGCAATTTGTATTCGTCGAACGCTTTCTTGACTTCGTTCAAAAAGAGAGTCGAGCGCATGAGGCCATCGAAGAAAGTTGTTGCAGCCGTCTCAACTGCGGATACAGCGCTGTCGTGAGCATCGATACTCGCGCTGAATCCCTCATTGATCCCATCCGCCAGGAAGTCCTCGTAATTCGGCAACTGGTTACCGTCGACGTATTCGACGACGGGACGGATGTATTCGCACTTCTTTGAGTAGAATCGCCAACTCACGTTGCCTTTTTCGAACAACTGCAATTCGCGTCGAAAACTTTCAATCACAGGATTGAGGATTGCATAGACCCAAGCCTGTACTCGATTCGCGCGCGGAGGAGGAACGTTCACATTCGATACCATAACGTCCATAGCTTATCCCATCTTCAAAGGCTTGTCTTGAGCCATTGGCGCCACCCATGAGGCTCTTATTGCCGCCTTTTGCCGCCTCGACAAATCGCTAAGTTGTTGCTGGGGAAAAGGATGGTTGGTAGGGGCGGTGGGGATCGAACCCAGCACCCTTTGCAGAACGCATCGACTGTTTGCGCGTAGCACTGGCCGTGGTCAGTTCTTTCGTAGAGGGACAGTCACGACGATGTGCTGTCAGATCTGAACTAAATTCAGCCTACCGTGAGGCAGGCTTTGCTTCGAGATGAGAAGGGCCGGGCAAGGTGGATTGTGGCAAATCTTCCGAGACTGCGAGTACACATTCGCGTCCTCCCAGCGCTACGAATTCGGCATTGTAGACCGTGCCGACAAGTTCCCCTGATCGCTTCCGTAAACGAGTGACGCGACCCCTTACGCATCCGTGATTCTGAATCTCCTTTAGCATTTGCGCCCGTTCACTCGCATCTCCCCAAATACCAACATCAAACACGGTTCGGCCGATAAGTTCTTCACGCAAATATCCGTATCGGCGCTCAAACGCCTCATTCACTTCAATGAAGAGTCCTTCCGCCACCGTTGTAATCGAAAAAGCAATAGAACTTGACTGAATCACCTTTGTGAATTTGTCTTCCGAGAGTTCCCAGCCCCGTTCAGCCCGCCGCAAGGCGTGTTCACTCCGCTGCAATTGAGCGAGACGCTGCTCCAGTTCCGCGCCGTAGATTTCAGCTCGTTGGTACAGCCGTGCATTCTGAATCGCGACGGCGGCGGGTATTGCGAGAGAATTGGCCAATCGGAGGTGCTCCTGCGAGAATGCACCAATTCGAGCGTCGCCAAGCGAGAGGAGACCAACGATATTATCGGAAGCGATGAGAGGAACACAGAGCCAGGAGCGAAAGTGAGAGTTTCCCTTAAACCTCTCCCAACCGCTCTCTTGAGCTGAATTGGAAACGAGCAGGCCTGCTCGAGAGCTCAGAACTTTCATCAAAAAGAAGTTGTCGGAGGCATCCCAAGTCGTCGGAGTCTTCGGCAGACGTCTGGTGGATTCGTGGCCTTGTACCTCTCGTGCGAGGAAAAGCTGTGTGGGAGTTTCGAGGAGAAGGACCCGAGCTGACTCGCAAGGGATCAGTTTCAGGAGAGAATCAAGCAGTGTATCGAGCACGTTATCCATACTAAGGTTTTGTGTAAGCGCAAGCGTTGTGCTACGAAAAGCATCCGCCTCCGCTCGCGCCGATTCCGCAAGCCTGTAATTTCTGGCGATTTCTTCTTCCGCGATCTGACGAGCTGTCTCAGCCTCCCGTCTCCGTGTAATGTCGCGGAGGACTGCGACATGCCGGCCCGGCAAGTAATTGGCTTTCGCGGTGTATTCGACGTAGAGAGTATCGCCGTTTTGAAGGTCGATCCGCATTTCGCAACGTTCCTGCTTGCGAACCAAAAAGTGCTTCCAGTCGCGCTCAAAATTACCCGTGGGCGAGAGGAATGCTTGAAACGAGTGGCCCACAAGGTTTCTTCTCTTTACGGAAAAAAGCGTTAGAGCCGCCGGGTTCGCTTCGAGACAGGTTCCTTCGTCATCCAAAATCAGTATGGCATCCAGGGCGCTATCGAAAATCGATTGGAACTCGCATTCCGTTTCATTGAGGACACTCGAGGTACGGCGGTTGTGGCGGCGAGCCTCAACTAAGAAATCTACTTCGTGGACAATGGCCGCAACAAAAGCAATAGACACGAGTGCAAAAAGGAGGGGCGGGAGGGATCCTGTCAACCGATGAGTCAGGAATGCCGCCAGAACCAGTGTGATTGAGGCGATACACACTAGGATCATGCTCGCCGGCATCGGGAGTCGGCGCACATGGTCAAATCGGATTGGTAAAGCCGTCTTCATGGCGCAAATGCCTCCGCGAACATAAGTGACTTTGGATCGGCTTGCAGCGAGCGCTCATTGGAAAAAAAGGGTAATTACGGATTAATAAAGTCCTTCCACAGCAGAATGCTACGCTTCAGATGCGAGGAGAGTCAATGTGGGACGCTAGGATGGAGGAAGGTTAGGCGAATTTGGTCACAAGTTCAAAGCCCACCGTTATAACTCAGTGTGGACTGGCAATGCCGCTCGAGTGGGCTCAGGAGCCGCCAGCAGGGATTCGAAGAGAGGCAGTTGATTATTCGGATCCGCCCAACTGGAAGCAAAGTTTAGGGTCAGATCGATGCGGCACCTGCTGCCCCTCTAAGGAGGCGTAATTCGGGAAAGGATCTCCGTGCTCACTTGTTGGACATGCCCAAGCGACCGAGCAAGCGTCTCCTTGTCGCCATCGTACATCCTGACGTAATCCGACGAAGCGGACTTCGTTTCTAGGCCGATCGCGTGGCTAACGACAAAAGCGACCGCCTCTGCTTCGGTTTCCCGAATGCACTTGGTCGTATCGGCGCGCCGCGAGGAAAAGTGAAGCCGCAAATGTGCAACCTCGTGGGTCAAAACATGAAACTCTTCAGCCGGTGACATATCCGGAACCAGAACGATTTTTCCCGTAGAGCACTGTCCTTTCGCAGGAAGAATGCTCATCGAATATTCAAGCGAGCACCCGGTCTCTTTGACAAATTCCTTCAGACGCATGAGGTAATCACCGGGATTCCCTTCAAACTCGGTAAGTGATGGAAGGGGGTCCCCCGCAGTGTCCGCGACGTCAAATACGACCGCGGCACGAAAACCAATCACGCTTTCCTGAAATCTCTTGATTTGGCATTCGTTTTCATCGACAGTTCGCCGCACGAGTGGCGCAAAGATCACAATCCCCTTGGCACCTCGCGTCACATGGCGATGCAGTCTCCGCCAGGTTTGATAGCCCGCCACGCGAGTGGCATTCGGCCGCTGCGCGATGATCAGAAGAATGTTGCTCGCGCTATAGCGATGGAATTTTCCCATGGCGGCGAGATAGGTGCGCAGCACCTCGCTTTCTCCCTTCGCAAGGGAATCCGACATCTGCTGAAGAGCTTTGCTTGCAACTTCTCTGGCTTCTTCGATTTTCATCTTCTTTCTCCTGTTTCGGGGACTTCCTGCCCCCTTCACAGCCAGGAGAGGGGGCGGGGACCCGAAACATAAGAAGGGGAAAAAAGAAAAGCGAGAATCAGCCGGTCGCAGCGATCCGCGCGCCCGCGTGACACCGCTTGCGGTGGCGCGAGGCGTGCTAGCGTAGACCGTAAAGACAAGGTGGAGCCGACATATGGAATGTGTTTTCCAGATATTACGAAGCGATTGTGAGTTGTTCAGATGTTCTTCGGCGCGCGGACCAGTCATGGAGAACCTCTGAGTCTGCACACATTGGATAAACGGGCAGAATTGGACGAGCACGTTCGCCTTCAAGTCAGGAATACTTGAGAGGAGAGGTCTTCAGAATACCTATTTCGGGTACTTTTCGAGGTTCACGAGGATTAGTCGATAGATCTTTCGCAATTCTTTTGAGTCGAGGCCCTCAATAAGGGCTTGGATCCGCGTCAACAGCTGCTCTCTAGTCTCGTCCAATCCATCGGAAAAGAAAAACTCCCCCACATCTATTTGTAGAGCGTCGGCGATCTTTTGAATCATCTCGAAGGGGGGTGTTTCGATCCCGCCAGTTTCTAAGCGACTGATATACCCAGCCTCTCTCTCGGATTTGCCAATCATCGATTCCAATTCTTGCTGCGTCAAGCCTCGAAGCCTGCGTAGCATAGCAAGTCGTATGCGAAAACGGTCGGAGACGCTCAGGCTCATCAGAAGCCGAAAATACGAGGAAAGAGCAATAATCTATAGGTCGTTAAACGTAGAATTTTTCTTGCTATTCTCGACGGTTAATGTAGAGTGCGACCAGAAGCGCGACTTTGCGCGGTTTATCCCAATGAAGAAGGTCCAATTTTCAGCGGCTAGTAGAAACGTGACGATTCTATCCTCGTAGCAAGCTGAACGAGACTCAGCCGGATCAATTTGCAAATCCGCGTCATGGTTCTCAAAGTAGGGCTTGTGAGACCTCGCTCCATCAAGCTGATTGTCGTTCGGTCGAATCCTCCTTCCAGGGCAAGCTTCTCCTGGGAAAGTCCCACTTTCTTCCGTTGTGATCGCAAGACGTCCCCGAAAGCTCTCTCTGGGCCAGAGCGAGGCTGAACTTGCTTCTTTTTCACCCTCATTGCGGAGATTATCTTGATGTGGTGACGAGTTTATTCCCACGGAGAATACTCGTCATTCTTGCCAGGCGGTCCTAATGGCGAGCTCCTCCCACACTAGCTCCCTGCCCTTCGGCTCTCTCGAGAGAAAGAAAGTTGCCCTCACTGTGCTTGGCGGGGAGACAGAAGTTCAGGATGTGACCGACGAGGCTCTGCTGAATGAAATCCAAGACGGACGAAATCAGGCTTTGGGGCAGCTTTTTCAGCGATACGCTCGACTCGCAAGAGGAATTGCGGCGCGAATCCTACAGGACAGCGCAGAGGCAGAAGACCTGGTCCAGGATCTTTTTCTTTACATCCAGCAAAAGTGCGGCGTGTATGATAGCTCGAAAGGCACCGCGCGATCGTGGATCGTGCAAATGACGTATCATCGGGCCTTCGACCGCCGGCGCTACTTGAAGACGCGGCAGTTCTACGGACAAAGGGCCCTGGAAAGCGAAGCGGTTCACGCGGTCGGAACCCCGACCACTGAAACCGATTATTCCGCCGAAGCTGTCTTTGGCCGTAATGGTCTAGAAAAAGTTCTGAGCTCGCTGTCCATCGATCAGAGGGAGACTTTACGCCTGCATTTCTTTGAGGGATACACACTTGGGGAGATCAGCGAGAAGCTGGGACAGCCGCTCGGAAACATCCGGCATCATTACTATCGAGCCTTGGACAAACTGCGGAAGCAGATGGCCGCAAATACTCCGCAACCATCCGCGCCGTGTGCTAAATAGGTAGCGAGATCGCGGGACCGGGAAGTGGTTTACGATGGAATCGCACGATGAATTCCTCGAGCTGTGTGCCTTATCGACGTCGGGGGAGCTGACCGAACCAGAGCGAATCCGCCTGCAAGCGCACCTTGCAGATTGCCCCGAGTGCCGTCAGGCCTTGAAAGAGTTCGAAGACGCAGTTGGCATCGGAATTCCTTTCCTGGCTTCGGGGCTATCCGTTCCTCCACAACAAGATTCCCTTCCTGTCCAAGTGATCTCGAAGAAATCTGCCCGCAGGATCTCATCTGCGGGAGAGCTGCCGATTGATACGGGCACGGGCGATCCCGACTCCGCGCCGGAGTCTG
>Ga0335073_10004770_pt1 | contig 19000 bp, 20 predicted proteins | sample Lox_Sample_22_FD_207093 | JGI IMG/M metagenome (GOLD analysis project Ga0335073, IMG submission 207093) | Soil microbial communities from Loxahatchee National Wildlife Refuge, Florida, United States - Lox_Sample_2.2 | ecosystem: Environmental > Terrestrial > Soil > Wetlands | place: USA... | reverse complement strand
GCGGACGCCGCCTGACTTGGTGCAGGCGTGCTGGTGATAGCGGCCTGACAGAAACAGATCGGCGCTGTAAGGGAAAGCGCAATCGAGACAGTGCTCGAGAAGCGCCCCGTGGAACCTAACTTCATAAAACGCATATAGAGGTTCCCGATGCAAGATAATGGCCAAATGGTTGTAGGGAAACCAGAATAAACGGATTCCTATTCAGTTGACTCTCATTTTTCCGCAATGCAGGTTTGACGAAATCTGAACCGTCAAAGAAAATGATATATAGCATTCCTTAAGTGGGCCTGTGGCGCAGCTGGGAGCGCGCTTCCATGGCATGGAAGAGGTCGTCGGTTCGATCCCGACCAGGTCCACCAATAAACCCTTCAAAATAAGCAATTTAGTGTGGTATACCCTTATCGGGTATCCCAAGTTTTGGTAGCATTTGGTAGCAAATTCCAAAACTTTGCTACAAAGTAGCTGCCAAAGCGTCTTGCATCGCGACTGTTTTCGGAGCGCTCATCGGACTTTTTTTCGCCGCCATTCGCTCCCTGGATTTCAGCGACGCTTGCGCTCGCTGATCTGTTGTCCATGCCTTCACTCTCCGAGGGGATCAAACCTTGCGATTCGGATGTACGTCGCTCATTGACCAGGTGCTCTTTCACACGTGTTGCCAACTGCACAAAGAGATCTTGCCACATTGCTCAATCCTTCCTACGCACGGGGATATGCCGCAACTTGAAGAGGAACTTGTCAGCGGAGAGATCGACGCAGCCGTCGTCACACTTCCTGTCAGTCATCCACTGCTTTCTGTTGAAGTAATCCGGCGTGACCGTCTGGTAGTCTGCCTGCGCCGCGACCATCCGCTTGCTTCGAAGGCCGCTTTCAACCAAGCGATCTACGGGGAAATCTGACGATTCTCTATCACCCGGAACGTCACTTTGACGCACATCAACGCGCTCGTGAATGCCTGAGAGAGATTGGTAAGACGTGGAGAACTATTCCAGGGCGAGCCATCCAACCGAGCTCAGGGAACTGGTCAAGCAAGGCTATGGGTTTGCCTTGATCCGCGAAGGATCAAAGATCGATGTCGAACTCACCACACGGCCTGTCGCCGGCGTGAATTGGATGGTCAGCATTGCGATCATGTACAACCGGCAACGGCATCCGAAAACTATTCCCGTGTTGGTCCGCCATCTCAGAAGACATCTCGCAGCTTCAGGCAACGGAAGCAAGTTGCCGACGGTTGTATATTCCGCACAATCCGCGGTCGGAGCCAGGAAGCGACCGCCGCGCTCAGAGCCAAAGATAGCTGCCCAGATGTCCCTGTTGGGTTAGGGGACTAAATTCGGAAGACACTGAAATTGGATCTCTGAGGTGACTCCGTGACCGCATTGACGGTTCGGCACCAATCCAGATGTATTGCTTACGAGAAGGGCGTTTGCCGGTACCGAACCAGCAAGTGTTTACTTCTATAACTGACGAGTGGACGACAAACCTCCCAAAACCCTATCAATGCGTGACTCGGACCGTGTTAGCAACAGTTGAGAGTTCAAGTTGCGGAAGGTTCCTGGACCCTAGCCGCGGCTTTCGTTCACAGATCCATGTACCTTGACGCCGTGCGACGCGTGTGCTACCGTGCGTATCTATCGCTCTATAATACGGGTTGACCATTCAAAAAAAGCGTCGACCGCCCCCCAAAAAAAGTCGGCCGCTCAAAAAAGGCGACGACCACTCTAAAAAGCAACGACCGGCCCCAAAAAGCAAATGACATGCTCGGGAGGTCGAGGTGATACGCAGGTGGTCCGTTCTCGTCGTGTCGCTCACCTTCGCCGCGGCTCTAGCCCTCGGCGCATTCGCCCAGACTTCCGTCGACTCGATTTCCGACGACTGGATCACGATCAACAAGGATTATTCCAGTCAGCGCTATGTGGATCTCGACCAGATCACTCCCGCGAATGTCGGCAGTCTCAACGAAGTCTGCGAGATTAGGCTCAACGAGCCGGTCCCGTTCAGCACCGGGATCCTGAAGGTCGGCCGCACACTCTACGTCAGTACCGCCCGCTCCACGGTCGCCTTCGACGCCGCGACTTGTGCCGAGAGCTGGAAATATACGGTCCAGTTCATAACCCGCACGGTCAGCTACAACAATCGCGGCTCCGCCTATCTCGCCGGCAAGATCTTCCGCGGCTCGCCTGATGGTCAGTTGATCGCGCTCAATGCTACAACCGGCGCGAAGCTGTGGAGTGTGACGGCAGCGGACACCAGCAAACTTGAAACATTGGTTTCAGCGCCGATCGCCTGGCAGGGCAAGGTGTTTATCGGCATTGCCATCGGCTCTCTCCCGATCGCCGGACGGCTGATGGCCTTTGATGAGAACACGGGCAAGCTGTTGTGGACCTTCCAGCTGACGGGAGCTGCGAATATCTTCCAGGGCGGCGGGTTCTGGAACAGCTATTCGCTCGATCCCAATACCGGGGAAGTTTTCGCGCCAGTCGGCAACCCGCATCCGACCTTCAATCGTGATCTCCTTCCAAACGACTCTGTGAACACCCAATACAGCGATTCTGTCCTTGCGATGAACGCCGCGACCGGAACCCTGGACTGGAACATCCAACTGGTGCCGGAAGACGACCACGACTGGGACGTTGCGGTGCCGCCGACCCTGTACGACAGCGCCAGCGGCACGAAGATGTTCGCCGTTACGGGCAAGGGCGGTCGCGTCTACGGGGTCGACCGTACGAGCCATCTCAAGATGTTCGATACGCCGGCCACGACCATGTTGAACGATCAGGCGCCGCTGACCGGCAACTGGCAGTATGTCTGTCCCGGCGTACAAGGCGGCGCGCAGTTCTACGGCCCGGCTTACGACCCACAGACCGGAATGCTTTATACCGGACAGAATGATCATTGCACCTGGTACATCAAGGGAGCGCAGTTCAATGCCGGCCCTTTCGGATTGGGCGGTTATGCTGTCAAGGACTGGGCGGCGGCGGCAAAGCTGCAGGCGCCGCGCGGCTGGATCACCGCGCTCGACGGCCAGACCGGGGTGGTGCGCTGGAAATACCAGGCCGAATCGCAGGTGCAGGCCGGCATGGTGCCGACAAAGAGCGGCCTGCTCTTCGCCGGCGACACGCACGGCAATCTGCTGATCTTTAACGCCGCGAACGGCACGCTGATCAAAAGCATCAACACCGGCGGCGCGCTGAACAGCGGGCTCATCAGCTATTCGGTCGACGGCGTGCAATATGTCGCCGCCAATGTCGGCGGTCCCACGCAGAACCCGAGCGCGGTCGCCGGGCAGTTGCGGGTAGTGATCTATAGCATCCTCGCCACGGGCCCGCCCGCAGTCGTAACACTACCGCGCCTGAATCTGTCGCCGCCTCCGGGCATCACCCCGGAGCATGCGATCTATGGCCAGGCCTGCGAGGTGTGCCACCTCGGCGAGCCCCAGGGCTTCAATGTGGCGCAGATCACGCGGCAGAGCCAGCTCGCCGACCCGGCGCTGCTGAAGAAGTTCCTTGCGACTGTGCCGCCGCCGATGCCGCGCCTCTATCCCGATTTTGTCAACGACAATGATGTCGAGATGATCGCCAAGTACCTCCGGGAGAATATCTTCAAATGCGGTCCCGCGCAGCCGCAAAGCTGCCTGCCGCCGCCGACACCGACGAGTGGCGGCACACCGTCGTGGCAGATTATCTACTCCGATCTGACCTCCCCGCGGTGCATCAATTGTCACCCGGTGGCAAGTCCCAATCTGTACAAGTACCCGCGAACCACGGATGGTTCCGGCTACGAGCAGGATTATCCGCGCCAGGACGACGACCGGCACCCGCATTACTTCGGCGTCTTGCGCGGTGACACAATGCCCTTCAATACGCTCGAGGGAACCGGCACTGTTGATGTGGGCATAGGAGCGCCGTTCGAGCGGTGCGATTCCTGCCACGGAGCCAATAACGATCCGGTGACCGGCATTCCTGGCACCCACAAGGACGAGACTCCGACTCAGACGTTCTGGTTCATGGCGCCGGCCAAGATGGCCTGGGAGTCCGCGCCCGGCATCCCGCTCACGGGTCCCGAGCTATGCTACAGCCTTTTGCAAAAAAGCCTTAACGGCAACCGGGCCCCGGCGGACCTGCTGGCCCACATACAAAACGAGCCGCTCGTGAACTGGGCCTTCAATCCCGGCACAAATCCGAATGGGGAGGCGAGGACGACCCCGCCCTACAGCCACGACCAGCTAATCGCCGCCTTCACGGAATGGATCGCGGAGGGCACGCCCTGCCCGGGAATAGTGCCGACAATGAGCTTCACGGTACCGAACCAGACTTACGGCGCGGCTCCCTTCACTGTAAACGCCACGTCAAACTCCACCGGAGCGATCACCTACTCGGTGGACAGCGGACCGGCCACGATCTCCGGTAATACTGTTACTCTCACCGGGATTGGAATCGTCGTGCTGCAGGCCAGCCAGGCGGCGGCTGGCGACTATGCTGCGGGCAGCATCCAGACCAGCTTCACGGTCACCGGCGAGGCGCCATCCTTCACTCTCACCGCCAGCCCGCCAGTCGTGTCTCTGGCCCGGGGACAGACCGGGGTTGTAACTCTGACGGTCGCCGGCAACTCCACTTTCAGCGGCGCTGTTTCTCTCTCCGCTTCCGGTGGGCCGGCTGGCACGAACGTCACAGTAAACCCCGCTACTCTGACTTTGTCGGGCGGACAATCGGCAACGGCTTCGCTCGTGATCAGTACAGTCCAGCCAAAGACCGGCAAGCTGGATCCGCTGGGCTTCGGATCCGGCTTGCAGTTGGCGCTGGCCGGCGTCGGGCTTGGCCTGCTCATGCTGATTCCGCTGCGCAGGCGCAGCCTCATTCGCCTGCTGGTGGCTGCGGGAGCATTCGCGCTTTCCCTGGCCGCCATTGGCTCGATCTCCGGATGCGGCAGCAGCGGCTATGCCGTGGCCCCGCCCGGCATGGGCACGATTGTGGTTACCGCGAAGCCTTCGAATTCGTCGGTCCAGCCGCAAAGATTCGGCATTGTCGTCACTGTCAACTAATGAACGGGCTTCAGTCCTGCGATCTCCTGCGGGGCATCAATGAGCGCTAAAATCTCTAGTGCCGTATCAAATCTCCAACGCACTCACCGAGAACGGATCGTTAACGATATGTCGGCGAGTGACCGGCATCCCGTCAATTACTACTTGATCAATAGCTTACGGGCTGAAATGCAAGATTGCTCCCCTCAAGTCGGCCATTGTCATGGCATCTCATGGCCGTTCAGATCGAATCGAGCAGGATAGGTTCAAGGGACCGCGGACCGATGATGCAGGCTCACTGATCAGCGCGCTATATTCTCAGTTGGATCTGATCTGATTCGCCCAAACGAGGAACTCGGCGCACCCTCGAAGGGAGCAACGACAATGCCGGATTCAGAGAAAGATACAGCCGCAGCGGAGGTCGCGGAGCGCCGGGCAACTCTCGACCTCGCACTTTCGAACCAGCGAAAATATCCGGCGCAGGAATTCAGGGCCTTTGTGCAGACGGCGCGCCGCTACATCGCGATGACCAAGAACGACCCGATGATTCACAAGAGCGTAGCTCGAGCTGTGAATGGGCTGCGAGAATATCTGGCAGTCGAGAGGAAGCGAATCCCGGGGGATGTTCTTTTAGAGGCAGACAGGTTGGAGTGCTTGCTGTTTGCCGGTTACGATCCTTCATTCGAGGGCGATGAGCCCCCGGGATGTCTTCGACTTTCAACATCGTCAATTCCGCGCGGCGGAGACCGCAGCCCAGTAGAATCGCGAGCGTGGCGTAGTCGCGCTTTCCACGCAGACTGGCAACGTCCGCCGTCCGCAGAAGGCGCTTGCCTTGCTCCGCAGTAAGCCAATTGCCAACCGGGACACCCAGTCGCTTGGCGCCCTTCACGCGTCGAATCCCAGCAGCCAGATCGGCGCTCAAAAGACCGTAATCCGCAGCTTCGTATGCCAGCCTCCGGACTGCGGCGAGCCGCAGGTTAATGGTGGTTGATGCATTCAGCCAGATATACACTTGATAATATACCAACTAATCGGTATGCTATATTCCGACCAGATGGTACCTGACATGAAGATAGCCACAGCGAGACACGAGTCGAAAACCAGATTTCTGCAGGCTGCCCTTCAAGTGATTCGCGCAAAGGGATATACGGCCACGACGATAGAGGAGGTTTGCGAGACGGCAGGGCTGACGAAGGGAAGCTTCTTTCACCATTTTGACAGCAAGGAGGATCTGGCTCTGGCTGCGGCTGACTATTGGACGGAAGGCGCGGGCGCGCTGTTTGCCTCCTCGCCCTACCATGCGCGAGCCGACGCGCTGGAGCGGTTGTTGGCCTATGTGGACTTCCGTAAGGCGCTGCTGACGGGGGAATTAGCCGACTTTACCTGCCTGGCGGGGACGATGGTACAGGAGGTTTACCACACGCACCCGGCGATCCGCGAGGCGTGCGATCGGAGCATGTGCGGGCACGCGGAGACGCTGGAGCCCGATATCGATGAAGCGATGCGGAAATACGGGGTGACCGGCGAGTGGACGGCGCGGAGTCTGGCGCTGTACACGCAGGCGGTGCTCCAGGGATCGTTCATTTTGGCCAAGGCGAAGGGCGGGCCGGCGGTGGCTGGGGAGTGCCTCGATCACCTGCGGCGGTATATCGAGATGCTCTTTCAGCAAAAGGAAGTCACCGCTTAGTTGGACCTGTAAGTGGCGAACTTTGTTGATGGCACAATTCAAAGCTTTCTGGAGAGGGGGAATCGCATGCGAAATTCCGTAACGATCTTCGTTTTTGTATTCCTGGCCATGGCAGTTGTGCCGGGAGGCATCCGACAGGCGCGAGCGCAGGCGGGTCCCTATCCAGCCATGGCGCCTCTCGATCAGTATCTGATCCCGGACAAGAATGCCGAGATCGCGCTGGCTCGCAGCGCGGCACCGGCTTCCATCTCGGACGACGCCACGGTGATGGTGCTCGGACGGCAGGGATACACGACCGCCGTGCAAGGCAAGAACGGCTTTCTCTGTTATGTGGAGCGATCCTGGGCCCATGACACGGATCATCCGGAATTCTGGAACCCCAAAGCGCGCACCCCCAATTGCTTCAATGCCGCGGCGGCCAGCAGCGTTGCGCCGCTCTATCTGATGAAGACCCGACTTGTGCTGGCAGGCAAATCGAAGGCGGAGATCGCGCAGGCGATCGCAGCGGCCCTGGATAGCGGGGAACTGCCGGCGCTGGCGCCGGCAGGCATGTGCTACATGATGTCGAAGGAGCAATACATCAACGATCAGGGCCACAGCTGGCACCCGCACGTGATGTTCTATGCCGCGGGAGACGTGGCGAAGAGCTGGGGGGCGAACCTGCCGGGCTCGCCAGTGATGGCAGCGAATGATCCGCAGGCGCGACTGACGACTTTCTTCGTTGTGGTGCACTACTGGTCGGACGGGACACCGGGCCCGCCGATGGAGCACTGACCCGCAACCGGAGCCGAGTCGCTCATGCATGTCGGAACCTTCAGGAAGTGTTTCGATGAGCAAACGATCGCTCATTACAGTCGCGTTTTCTAACAGGAAATCGCTTCGTGATGTATGAGCAACACGGAATATCTGATCCACTTCGAAGCGCGTTTGGCCGTTGTACCACGGAGTGCGCTGTGCTCTTCGCAACTCTTCGCCCTTGGGAACCTTGGTTGGTCTCTGTGGAGTTGGCCGCGTCGTGAATATCAGCTCCAGCATTGCTAAAGTTGCTATCCCGCTTCTCGGCGCTTATGGCTCCTCCAAATCTGGTCTTGAAGGAATGTCGGACGCGCGGTCAAGGCATGCAAAACCCACAAAGATCAACAGCAATTGGGTTGGAGGCGGTAAGTTATTCCATCAAAATTACTTATTTCCCAAGATTTTCGACAGACTTCAATAATCGCTGAAATCTGGTTCGGGACCATGGGGATTGGGAAACGCCTGTGTGCGGGCGGGAATTCTGGATTTACGCATAATCGCCAAACCGCGTTTCCAGGCATTGCAGTTCTGGAAACGCGCTATGGCCTGTTGGCGACAGTTGAGAATTCTGGTCGCGATTTCAACCAGGCTTGTTTCCGCCAGCGAGACACAGTCGACTTTTTACTCGCCTTTGACGATGTTGAGATTGGCGAAATAGCCGACGGTGCCGGACCCTCCCCAAAGGGCAATCGCACCCTGCGCGTCCCCAAGCTTGAGATCGTTAATCAGCAGGCAAGGCTGACGTGAGCCGCCGAGGTAAAGCGCTGCTGTCGTGCCGTGCACCACGATCTTCATGTGGATCCATTCGCCCTCGGCCATATCTGCGTAAGACTCATAGACGCCAGGATTCTCCTTGCGCAGCCGGTACCACGGCCAGTCGGGTAAGGACTCGTATTCTGTGGAATGATTGCGGCGAAGCTGATCCTGTGCCCGCCCATTGGTTGGCCGAATGTAGATGCACTCATAGTGGGACTCATCGGATTGCATGCGGAAGGCGATCCCGATGAATCCGCGATCGGACTTCACGGCTGTCCTGGAGAGTGCGCCAGCGAGGTCGACATCGATCGTTCCGTCGTGGAATGTATAGGCACGAAGTATAGCCAGCAGTTGGCCCGGTCCGCTCGGCTGTTCGATGAGCTTCAGCGCTTTCCGGCCGCGATAGGTGGTGACCTCCGCTTGCGTATTCTTCAGCTCCAGCCTGCCGAGGTCCGTCAGTGGAATTTTCTCTGCGTGCAATGGCGCCCCGCACAATAACAAAACGGCGAAGTGCTGCGCAATCCTCACGCGGCACCTCGCAGCGCCGCGATTCCCTGCACGCACAGACCATGCGAAAAATCCCCGGTACTTGTCACTGCTTCGCTGGTCGCATCCAGGGGGTGAATGTAATTCCGACTAACAGTCCTTCTGGAGAAATGAACCGGCTGACAGTCTGGCCCCACGGTTCTTTCTTGTTCCGGATAAGCATTCGATAACCTCGCGATTCAAGTTCTGCTGTCGTCTTCTCCACGTCTTCTACATCGAACTCAAGCCAGGCTTGTGGAGTGGGGACACTTTCGGGCCAAGAATCTTTTCCAAAACATGACTGCGCCGCCTCGGAAAGTGGCCAGAGGGCGAATTCCTTCGCGCCCTTCAAGTCGCTCGTATGAAGATATCCGCCGGTCTCTTCCTTGAACGTGATGCCTAGCGCTCCTCCGTACAGCTTGCGGCTCGCGGCCGTATCCGGCACGATCGGACCGAAGCCCGCAATGAATAACACTCCGGTAGCTCCGATTTGTTCCATGGCGTTTCCTCTTCCTGCGATCCACGCAATGCCCAGCCTAGTCAATCCGGCCAACAGGTCTCTCCTGTTCATGGACTAACGATAGTTCGTGGGCGAATTCTCGGTCTTGAACAAATCGGACATGCTCAGCGTGCTCGCCACGGAGCGCAGCAACAAAGCCGGCGAGCAGCTCGCAAACCGCTGAACCTCGCGTGTCATGTGCGCCTGATCGCAGTAACCTGCATTCGCGGCCAAATCTGCCAGGGTTCGGCGGGGACCCGCTCGGTGAGCCTCGTTCAGAAGACGCTGGAATCGCAATACGCACTGAAACATCTTGGGGCCATACCCGGCTGAAATCACGAACCGTCGCTGAAGCTGCCGGCTGCTCATTCCAAGCCATTTACTCATTCGCTCGACTCGCGCGCTCGGGTGTTGTGCAATCCATTGGATGGCCGCTATCGTTTCATGGTCGACAGGAGGGGCATTGGCGACGCGCGCGAGCAGGGCCTTTTCCATTGCCGCCACCTGCCCGACCAGAGCGGTTTGGTCGGGAATGCGCGAATACGCGGCGATTCCTCCGCTGCCCCATAGGTCAACGAGCGGTACCGACAGGTTGAGCAGTTCCGACGCAGGCAAGCCCAGGAGGCTTGATGCAAGTCCGGGATGGCAGCGTGCTCCGAGGATATTTGTGCCGGGCGGAAGATTGGCATCGAATGGCTCAGTCCATGGGCCGATGACCATCGGAAGTCCATTCATGAGCAGTATATCGACGCAGCAGTCGGGCAAGACCCGCTGCTTGAATCCAGAAGACGCATGTATTGTCTGAGTCCAGAAACAGAGCAGATAGTCGGCGAGGGCCGGGGGCGGGCGGAATTCGCGGTAATCGGAAATTGCGAGGCCCATATCCTGATCGCGATTCACGGGTAACTCTCAATTTGCTTGCGTTACCCGATGGAAATCAAGGAACGCGGACTTGGCTTAAAACTCCTCCTCAATAATGAGACAACTCCTTCCCTATTACCAGTGAGCGTGACTGGGATCTGGCACGCATTCAGAGATTGAAAGTGATCTAACCTCGCTTGTTGCAAAATCGCCATCCATGTAAGTCATTTGTCAAGGGAAAAGCACGAAGTATCTGGGCGCGCTCTGGAGAGCGCGCTGTTGGCCTGATCGGGATCTATCGCCGCGCACGTTTGCCTCTCGGCGGGTGGTTCCTGCTCCCCTGCAGAACCGGACATCCATTTGCTGCCTCAGGCTAGTAAGAGCCATCGCAGAAGATTGAGTTTGTGTTCTCTGCCAGTCCCGAAACAATGCGAAGAGAGCCTCGGAAGTTTCCTCCGTCGCCCAGACGATTTACTGCAGGACCTGGCAGCCTGCGCACCGAATAATCTCGATGTTGTTGTCTTTCCTTTAGAAGGAAAAGTTTTACGCTGTTCCGGTTGGCATGAACTCGCCGGCAGGGATGAAGTCTGTGTTGCGCCTGTCTACAGCCAACAGATACGCCACCATCTTTCTGGCAACCGCGAGTACTGCCCGATTGGCATTCCCTCGCCGCTGCTCCGACATGCCTGTTATAAACTCGCGATCCGCCACTACCGCACCAAACCCTATTCCCCACAAACCAACGGCAAAGCTGAACGCTTTATCCAGACCGCTCTCAGAGAATGGGCCTACGCCAAACACTGGACCGATTCGGCGCAACGCGACTCCCACCTCCAGGCCTGGACCGATTACTACAACCATGAACGACCTCATGGTAGCCTCAACTACAAGCCGCCCATCAGCCGCTCCGATCGCGGAACAACCTCTTGATCATCTACACGCTATCGGTGCCACAACGTTCATCCTCTCTATAGAGGACGGAGTTCTCATACGCCCGTTGCCTTTCCAGTGCGAATCGCCCCATTAGGTCAGCGGTACCAACTAGCATGGATTACTGTTGAGGGAGATCGAGCAGCACCACATTCGAGCGCTCCTGGCCTCGTTCGATGACAACTTCACGACCATCCGGCGAGATATCGAAATCCTGAATGTCGAATTCGGGAGCGAGGTTGGTCAACTGCCGCTCAGCGCCCGTTTCCAGGTCGATGAGCCAGAGATTCTTATGTTGAATCTCCCCTCGCAGCAGCACGAGTGCGCGTCCGCCCGGCAGGAAGGCCACGCGTCGAGCCCCGCGGGTCAGGGTCAGGGCGGGCAGGGGATGTGGTGCGGCCTGAGCCGTGACGGCTTTCACAGAAAATGTAGTGCCGATGTCAGGTCCCGAGTAAACAACAATGCGGCCATCGGGCGACCACGCGGGATCGATCGAGTACTCCTGGACAAAAGCAACAGGGGGGCGCCCATCGATCGGTATGCGAAAGAGGTGTGGGGCGCCGTGATCGGCGACCGCCGAGGTGATCGATTGGCCGTCGGGCGACCACGCCGGATCACCTTGCAGATCGAGAGAGTCAGCCACCACCCGCGCATTCGTACCGTCCGCCTGCATCGCGTACAAGAGCGTTTGCCCGTGTTGCCGGATCGAGAATGCGATATACCGCCCATCGGGGGAGATGGCCGGGCCGCCAAAGACTCGCGTTCCCTCGCCGCGCCACAACTCTGTACTTATCCCATTGGCAAGCTTCCAGATGCCCTCGCCCGTGCCCGTCGGAGAAACATACAGAAGATAATTCGGGCCCAGTCGTGGAGAAAACCCCCGACTGGTCGTCAGCGGGATCTGCTCAGCCTCCGATACCCCTGCCGATGAATCAGCGATGCGCATGCGCCAGAGTGTTCTGTCAGGAGCGGTACGCGTCGCAACCAGACGTCGACCATCAGCGCTGGCCGCCAGAGACGTGTATTGCTCAAGGTCAGAGGTCAGCCGGTGAGGAATGCGCCGCTCGACGTCTACGCTATAAAGCCACGGGCCTGAACCATCGGGTTCGGTGGCAAGATAAACCAGAGTGCTCCGATTCAACAGGACCGGATAAGTCACGCGTCCGTTGTGCGACGTGATCCGCTCTGGCGTTCCTCCGGCAGGACGAATGCGCCAGATGTCCAAGTTGTCCGGCGGTACCCCCTGAACGAAATAGATAAATGCTTTATCGGGCGACCACAACGGAAAGTGAGCATGCAGTCCGGCAGGTGCCGTAAAGATGGGTCGCTCCGCCGGTCGCAGGTCTCCGTCTGATACGAATAGCGGGTCTCCGGGGCCAGGCGTGTGGTACACAAGTCGGGTGCCGTCGCGCGACCAGTCGAACTCGGCGACGCCTTCCAGGTATGGTCTCGGTTCGCCGCCCAGTGTAGGCGCTGCCCAGACACTGATGTCACTGCTACTCGCGTTGTTTTGTTTGCGAACCCAGAAGGTGACCAGGGAGCCATCCGGCGAGAATCCCAGGGTTCGGATCGACGGATTCGCGAGTGCTGGAGCTCTCCCATGAGTCAGGTTGTGGAACTCACCCGAACCGACCTGTGTCACCCAGACGTCCATCCGTCCGTCCCGGTCCGAGAGAAACGCCACAAAATGGCCGTCGCGTGACACCGCAGCGGCTTCCTGCAGTCCCTCGAAATCTGCGACCGTCTGAAATCGTGCGTCAGCAATAGGGTTACGCCAGAGGCGCTCCGTCCGCTGCAGCCATAGGACTACTGCAATAGCCAGCGCAGAAGCCACAGCCCCCAGCAGCAAGACAAGCTTCCATCTGGTTCGGGAAGTCGAGATCGGCGGCTGCGGCGCTTGTGCAGGAGGGATTGGCGATACGGCAATGTTCCCATTCTCTGGCCCGGCTCGAAGCTTCCGGCTGCACATCCACGCATCCAGTTCCGCCCGAAACGCGTAGACCGAACCCATCCTGTCGTGGAGGTGACGGTGGACAGGCATCCCCTCCCGCTTCTCCCAGCGTTGGACGGTCGTCACGTCGTGGCTGAGATATGCCGCAATCTCTTTCCACGAATGCAGGCGATCTTCGGGCGATCCGACGATTGGCAGTGTGCCAGGGGGTGGCTGGCCCATCGCACTCTCCTGATCGGTCAGGGATTTCTGACCCCGAATTGTAGCTTGGTCTGCCGCGAAAGGCACGGCAAAAGACTGTATTCGACGGCAAGTCGAGGAAACGAATGCATTTCTGCACCTTACTGCTTGAGCTCTCCCGCCGAGGTGCCCATTGTGTCCGTGGGTCACGAGCAAATCTCAAAATTGGAGCTCTTTCATGAAAAGCAAAACCCTGACTTCGGCGATACGCTCTCTCTCACTACTCTTGTTGGTTTCAGCCACCTGTGCTTTGGCCCAGGAGAGCAGGCCAGTGCACCTCACCGGCCTGATTAACGATTATTCGCCCTTGGATCCGAATATCAAAGGCAGCCCATACGAAATGCATGGGCAATGGTCAATGGACGTCCACCCGGAACGGAGCACCGCCGACTTTTCAGCGGATATGACGATGTCCGGTTACGGGACCACAGCAGGTGTCCTCGACGCAACGAAGGGCGGTGCAGGCGCTCACACGCACCACATCGAATTGACGAACGCTAAGATCACCTGGGACATGACCGGCTGCCCCACATATGCCACCTCCCCCCCAAAAATGGGCTTTCAGTTCAACAACACCGTCAGCCTGATGACGGGGAATGGAAACAACGCCCCCTTCGAGACGAATCCTCCTTCATCGACGCTGCAGGTCTGCGTCACCGGAGGGGATGATGTTAAGTACTCCCTCCCGAATGCGAACATTACGCTGGTTTTCGGGGGGCCTGCGGCGACACATTTTGGAACGCAGGCACTCCATGGCGTCGTGCGTGACGCGTCAGCCGACTTCATCGTGAAATATCGATGATTGATCAGTCGGGATGATTGCTGCCACTCCGGGTACTGGTTTCCGACTGAACCTGCGGCAACGCAAGCGTGCATTTCCACTCGGCGGCGACGAACGAGAAAAGGAGGTCGACATGCGAAGGAGACCAATGTGCCTGGTGTTGTTTAGTGCCACAATCGCCGCCGCCACGGCTCTCTATCATCCTGGAGGTGCATCAGCGACAATGGCTGAAGAGTACAAAAGCACATCGCTCGCCGTTGGCAGGTTCGGCGAAATGGATGTCTCGAACTCCTTTCCGCATGGCGCAAAAGCCGGGGGGAATACGCAACTCTGGCTATCGCTGCAAGAGACGAAGGGATCATCAGACATATACGTGCAGAGCAATGTCTGGGCGCCTGGCGGAAGCGCCGGCTGGCACACGCACCCCGGACATAGCCTGATCATCGTCACGGCAGGAACGGTGACGGATTACGAAGGGCACGATCCCGACTGTAAACCACATGTGTACAAATCAGGGATGGCCTTTGTGGATCCTGGTGGCGATCACATACACATCGTCCGGAACGAAGGCGCCGTCGAGGCAAAAACCATCGCCGCCCAGTTCATTCCTGCAGATGCCGCGCGTCGGATTGACGTCGCAGACCCGGGGAACTGTCACTTCTGAGGAGTGCGCACAGATTCGGCAGTGCCCACCGCAAGCTCCAGGGATTCGGGCTGACGTTGGCTTCAACCAGGAACGGCAGTTCTGCTCGCCTGACACCTACATTGCCTTGGGAATAAGGATCCATGTCACAAATCGACGACAAGTACAGTCAGCTGAAGCGCAGACCGGCTTAGTCCCCAGACCGCCGCTTGGCCCCGGAACAGGACGAGGCAGGCAGGATGATTGCTGCTACTCCAAGTGCAAGTTGCCGACTGGCCGCCCCGGGCTGTCCGAGCTTGCCTTACTGGTGCGCCGGGGCGGCCGATTTCACTCTCGATTGGCGTCTTCAAAGTGGGTCACTCGTTGAAGCACGATCTCTTGTTTCCGAGTTCCGGACGGGTTTGTCGCCAACTCGGAAGTTACGTCACCTCTGGATTGGTCTTTACAAGTCGGCATGGCGACTGGAATCGGCTGCAGCGCAGCCAAGGCAATCAGCGTCGCCATTCGGCGTTTGCCAGTACCGAACCAGCAAGTGTTTACTTCTATAACTGACGAGTGGGCGACGACACACTCAGAACCTGATTCGCGGTCTCATTTGTCAATCCAGCAGTACTCCGTTTTGCATTTGGACCGTAATACACTTCGGTTGTGAAAAAAAGAGAAGATATTCCGCCTTACGATTCTTGGATCACCCTCAACCCCGGCGAATCCGTGACCATAGACGCCACGCTCAAGGCCGAGTGGGACCGGCTTAAGAAGGTCCTGCGGGAGTATCGCGGCACCATCCTCGCCAACGCCTTCCAAATCGAGATGCAGGTAGATCGGCTCCTCTGTGAAATTCTCTTCCCAGCTTCCGACGACCCGAACATCAAGCCCGAGCAAAACATCCCACTCACCAAAGGGAGCGCGAAAGCACTTCGCAACCTATTCGATGAGTTTGTACTGAAAGCTGGCACGATGCCGACCATATCTTTCGGCTACAAGATCGAACTGCTCGGGAATTTGGCCGAGCAAATTGGGGAGGTGAAAGCTGTCGTGCCACGAAGCCTGATCAAAACCCTGAACAACCTTCGCAGGATAAGGAACAATTTTGCGCACTACCCAGTCACCTTTATCCCGAAAGGCCCTGGCGGGGAGCAGACCCTTGAAATCGTGCTCGCTACTCACAAGGCACAATACAAACTAAATCAGGCGTATTTCGAGAGCACCGACGCGATGTTTCAAGAAGCGGACGAAGGGCTCCAGGCCGCCAACGAAGCCATGAGGAACAATCTCAGTAGGGAGCAGGACGCCGCCCCGAGAGAGGCTCTGGGCGAGTAACCGCCAATACGGAAGTTATCCACGAATCACGTGCAAACCGGCTTGATTGCATTTATGAGATGGGTTGTAAATTGAAATAAAAAGGCCGCCTCTGCTGTCGATTTTCTCTGTCCGCCGCGACCATAGGATGAACGGTCGAGAGGATGAACGATCGAGCGCACAAGGAGGCAGGACAATCAAATGAGGAAGCTAATCTACGCAATCAACATTACCCTGGATGGCTGCGTCGACCACACCAAACAATCTGTCGATGAAGAAAAACTTGAATATTTTACTCACCTCACGCGAGAGGCTGACCTGCAGGTCTTTGGGCGTAAAACCTATCAATTGATGGTTCCTTATTGGCCTGACGTCCTCAAAAACCCGTCTGAGACAAAAGCAGATACCGAATTTGCTCAGGCATTTGTCTCCCTCAGGAAAGTTGTTTTTTCAAGATCATTAGACTTCGTTGAAAATAAAAATACGAGAATTGTTCTCGGGAATCTTCGCGACGAAATACTTAAATTGAAACAAGAACAAGGCAAAGATATTTTAGTCGGTGGTGTGGATATTCCTACACAACTTATAGAGCTTGGTCTGGTTGATGAATATCGTTTTGTCGTTGGGCCAATCATCGCGGGAGAGGGGAGACGGTTGTTGGAAGGTGTCAACCTGCCGGAGAAATTGCAATTAAAGCTCGTTGAGACAAAGATTTTTAAATCAGGATCTGTCGCGCTTCGTTACTTGAAACAGTGACAGAAAAACCTGCGACCGCCGCACCGCTGGCTTACGCCCGGAAGAGATGAGGGAGAAGAAGACCATGAAATACGTCTGTTTGGGATACTACGACCCAGCAAAACACGCGGCCATGACCGAGGACGAGCGACACGCAATGTTCGACGAATGCTTTGAGTACGACGACTATTTGCGCGCCAACGGACACGCTGATCGTGGAGAGGCTCTGCAGCCTCCTGAAACCGCGTTGACCCTGTATTGGAAGAATGGGAAAGTCGCGACGACCGACGGTCCCTATGCGGAAACCAAGGAGCAGCTCGGCGGCATTGGCGTGCTTGAGGCGCGGGACATGAATCATGCTGTACAGCTCATCGGCCAGCATCCGACGCTGAAGTTTGGCACTATTTGGGAGATTCGGCCGGTATGGGACATGAGCGAAATCATGAAGGCAAGCGAGCAGCGACGGCGAAAGGATACCTCGCGCTGAGGGCGGCCACGAGGGAAAGAATGATCAGTATCATGTCTTGATGCTTGGGTATCAGCATTTGTTTCCCTGCGCCGAAGGCGGTAGCACAGTCGGATAAATACCCGAAAATGGCACCTGTCGACCAATACTTGATGGAAGGAACGCTGAGATTCTGCTGGCGCGGTGCTCGGGCATGGCAACCGAGTGGTCTGCCCAGCGGGCATCTCGAGGAACACTTTGTCTAATTGAGCGGAAGATATCGGTGGGCACGGCGCCAGTCGCGCACACGACAACTCGTGCAACCAGCTATTGATGAGAACGGAGACTTCGAACATGAAGCCTGATGAACCCAGCCGCACAGCCCTGATAATCGCCCGACAACGTGCTGCTCATCAGGTGCTCGATCATGGCTCAATCCTCAATGACCCATTTGCCATGAAGATTCTGCGTGAAGACGAAAAGGACGTGCTTCAATTTGCGAACGGACACCCCTTGGCCAGCATCGGACGTCTGTTCACCGCCGCGCGAAGCCGGATTGCAGAAGATGCTTTGTCAAGAGCTGTCGAAAGAGGGGTTCGGCAGATCGTCATCCTTGGCGCCGGACTCGACACTTTCGCTCTCCGCAATCCCCATGGCGCACGACAGATCCGTATCTATGAGGTGGACCACCCCGCGACTCAGGCATGGAAACGCCAGCGCTTGGCTGAAGCTCAAATCGCACTTCCGTCATGGCTTATTCTCGTGGCAGTCGATTTCGAGCGGGACGATGTGGGAGAGAAGCTGGTCGCCGCAGGCTTTCAGCCGAACTCGTCCGCGTTTTTCACTTGGCTCGGGGTTGTGCCATACCTGACACAGGACGCTATCGGCCGCACTCTGGACTACATGTCGTCCATCCAGAACTCGGAGGTGGTGTTCGACTACATGGAACCTCCCGAGGCATTCTCCGAAGAGCTAAGGCAATTAGAAAAGGAGCGGACCGAACAGCTTAAGAAAATCGATGAACGTTCGGTCAGCCGTTTCGAGCCGGCTGGCATTGCAGCGATTCTTCGCTCGCACGGATTTTGTGCCATCGAAGACATCAATTTCCAGGAGATCGCGTCCAGGTTCGGCCACGCGGTTCAAGGGCTCGCGGCCGGATACGCTGGCGTTCATGTTATCCACGCTAAGCACTAATTGAACGCGGTCATCTATTGCTATTCAAATACAGCGCCCGTCCACACCGACATATCCGGTTTATGTACGGACGGGTGCAGCGGGGGTTGCCAAAGGCTGCTCGACGGAACTCAGCTCGTTAGCGGGTATTTTTGAAAGTGTCACGAGTGCTCGCCTTCGCTCCAAGAGGTGCTTTGGATGGAGGGTATTTATATCAGCATCTTGCTCTGCTGGCGGCGGCCAGGGTGGTTGGGGTCGGTGAATTCGAGCAGTTCGATGGGCGCTCCGTTTTCGACTATGAACGCGACGCGGACGCCGTCGGATGGGCTGTTAGGAGGAATCAGGATTTCGCGGCCAGCAAGCTCGGAGGCGAGATCAGCCACTTCAAACGCGACGTGCGGAACTTGCCGGACGAGATCAGGGACCGCCGCGTCCGCTTCGAAACGCATCCACTCCACGCCGAATTCGCTTTTCTCGTGGCTGACGACAAACAGTTTCAGGTGCTTCAAGTGGGTCTCTCCAGGCTTCGCTTCGGTCGTGGGAATTCCGATGTGATGGTATCGGCGCATTGTTTTCGCTCTCCGCAGAATCGGCACAAATTCTACGCTGTCGTTACCGCGTTTGAAACCGCGACCTCGTGGCCGGACTTTTGAGGCACGAAGT
>Ga0335073_10004769_pt1 | contig 19002 bp, 17 predicted proteins | sample Lox_Sample_22_FD_207093 | JGI IMG/M metagenome (GOLD analysis project Ga0335073, IMG submission 207093) | Soil microbial communities from Loxahatchee National Wildlife Refuge, Florida, United States - Lox_Sample_2.2 | ecosystem: Environmental > Terrestrial > Soil > Wetlands | place: USA... | reverse complement strand
CCGCGTTGACCACGAGATCGTAGGCCTGAGCGCCGCGATAATCGGGATGGGCGCGCCAGGAGATATCCGACAACAGACATGCGGCGTGACGTAGTCGTCGATCTTGCTCGTCCTCCTGGAGATGCGTCGACTCGATCAGGCGGCTTGTCCAGGCGTAGAGTTCTTCGCCGTGCTCCGGCGCGCGCGAGCGCAGTTGGTTGAATTCGCGCGCGGACAAGATGAGCGGATCTTCCGCCTGCTGATCAGGAGTGAGCCGCGAGTAGATGAGCCCCTCACGAACGCCAAGGGCGGAAACGACGATCTCCTTCGGATTGGACTGGCGAATGATCTCTTCGAGCACCGCGGCGCCGTAAGCCAGGAGCGGTCTGCGCGCGGACGACACCGACTCGATGGACAAGAGAGCGTCCGCTTCGATGCGTTCCACCAGCGCGGCGAATTCGAGGGCGTCGCGCGAAGGGATGACGTAATTGTGCATCACGTTCATCGGATACTGCCTCTGCCGCATGTGCAGGCGCGCCAGAGCGCGCCAGGTCCCGCCGACGGCGTAGAACGTGCGCCCGGCCAGGCCCTGAAGCGCCTTAACCGCCGCAAGCTTGTCGCGGACGATCTTGGCCGCCTTTTTCGGCGAACGTTCCGAGAGGTCCATCAGCGAGAGGCCGCCTAACGGCAGAGTCACCCCAGGCGCGCACTGGCCGCCCCGAATGTCGGTGAGCTCGAGCGAACCGCCCCCCAAATCGCCGACGACGCCGTCTGCTTTGTAGATCGAGCTTATGACGCCAAGCGCCGACAATCTTGCTTCCCGCTGGCCGCTCAACAGCTCGATCTTGCGCCTAAGCACGCCCTCCGCGCGATTGAGAAATTCAGCTCCGTTCGCGGCGTCGCGCACAGCGGCCGTTGCGATGCCGCGCACGTCATCGATTCGCAGCGTGTCGCAGAGAACGCGAAAGCGCTCGAGCGCAGCCAGCGCCCTGACGACGCCGTCTTCAGGCAAGAGCCCGGTCATCGCGACGCCTTTGCCGAGGCCGCAAAGGGCTTTTTCATTGAAGGTCGGCGTCGGCGCGCGCGACTGCGACTCGTACGACACGAGGCGCACCGAATTCGAGCCGATATCGACAATCGCGAGCGGCTCGCCCGGCAATCGTCCTCGCGCATTGTCGAGCTTGGGCGATCCTGTCGCGGGCGTGTCGAGCATGGCCTGATCCGATCGGAGACCCCGTGTCCCGGACGGGGCGTCTATCAGACGCGCCTGCGCAGCGCCATCGGAAAGGAGTCGATGAGCGCCTTGCCGCGGCCCGAAAGGCTCGGATTGGTCATGAAATAGTTGTGCGCGTTGAACGGCTCCTCCCCTTCGGGAGGAACGATTCTCTCGCTCGAGCCGTCCGGCAGGATCCGAAAGCTCTGCTGATTGTCCATCAGGTTGGCCTGCATGATCTGATTGAGTACCTGTTCGTGAACCGTCGGATTGACAAGCGGAACCAGCGCCTCGACGCGGCGATCGAGATTGCGCGGCATGAGGTCGGCGGATGAAACGAACGCGCGGGCCTTGGGACTGGGCAGCCCATGGCCGGCGCCGAACGCATAGATGCGCGCGTGTTCCAGGAACCGGCCGACAAGCGATTTCACCCGAATGTTGTCGGAAAGGCCCGGGACTCCCGGCCGCAGGCAGCAAATCCCGCGTATCACGATGTCGATCTGCACGCCTTCACGACTGGCGGCATAGAGGGCGTCGATGATCTGCGAATCGACGAGCGCATTGCATTTGATCCAGATCTGCGCCGGCCGGCCCAGTCGCGCATAGTCGATTTCGTCGGCGATGTTGCGCAGCAGCGTTTTCTTGAGCGTGATCGGCGAAATCGACATCTGCTCGAGGCCGTCCGGCTCGGCGTAGCCGGTGATGAAATTGAAAATCCTTGCAACGTCTCGCCCGATCGCCGCATCTGCGGTGAAAAGCGAGATATCGGCGTAGATCCGGGCGGTCACGGGGTGATAATTGCCGGTGCCAAGATGACAGTAGTTGACCAGCGCCTTACCCTCGCGCCGCACCACCATGGAGAGCTTGGCGTGGGTCTTGAGCTCGATGAACCCATAGACGACTTGCGCGCCGGCGCGCTCGAGATCCCGCGCCCAGCGGATGTTAGCCTCTTCGTCAAAGCGCGCCTTCAATTCCACCAGCGCAGTGACCGACTTGCCCGCCTCCGCTGCTTCGATGAGCGCCCTCACGATCGGGCTGTCTGCCGAAGTGCGGTAGAGCGTCTGCTTGATCGCGACCACGCTCGGATCATGCGCCGCCTGATTGAGGAAACGGACGACGACGTCAAACGATTCGTAAGGATGATGGACGACGAGATCCTTCTGGCGGATCGCCGCGAAAATATCGCCGTGCAACTCCTTGACCCGTTCCGGGAAGCGGGGGTTGTAAGGCGGAAACTTGAGCTCCGGGCGATCGATCGCCACCAGTTGCGCCAAGTCGTTGAGCGCCAGCATTCCGTCGATGAGCACGATACCGGACGGCACCACGTCGACGTCGCCGGCGACGAACGCGCGCAACGATTCCGGCATGCTGGCTTCGATCTCGAGCCGGATGACAGTGCCGCGACGGCGCCGCTTGAGCGCGCTCTCGTACAGGCGAACGAGGTCCTCCGCCTCTTCCTCGACTTCAATGTCGCTGTCGCGAATGACGCGAAACGCCCCCTCGCCCAAGACTTCGTGACCCGGAAACAGGAGCCCGATAAAGGCGACGATCAACCGGTCCAACATCACGAAGCGCGCGGCGCCTGCAAGCGGCCCGTCGGGCAGCCGGACGAAGCGTTCGACGCTTCCGGGAATGCGCACCAGCCCGCTCATGGTCTTGGCGGCGCGCGGGTCCAGGAGTTCGAGCGCCAGCGTGAATCCCAGATTAGGAATGAACGGAAACGGATGCGCCGGATCGACCGCAAGCGGCGTCAGAATCGGGAAGACGTGCGAGAGGAAGTATTCCTGCAGCCACTCTCGTTCTCTGCGGGTCAGATCGCCGACGTCGAGAATAACGACGCCGTTGCCGGCGAGTTCGGACTGTAAAGCCTTCCACCGCCCCTGCTGCGAAGCGACCAGCGCGGCGACGCGTTCGCTGATGCGTTCGAGCTGCTCTGCGGGAGTGCGTCCGTCATCGGAGATTTCCGCGACTCCCGACAGCACCTGGCCAACCAGGCCCGCGACGCGAACCATGAAAAACTCGTCGAGATTGGCAGCCGAGATGGAGAGGAACCTGAGCCGCTCGAGCAGCGGATGGCTCGGGTTGGCGGCCTCCTCCAGCACCCTTCGATTGAATTCGAGCCATGACAATTCGCGATTGATGAACCGCTCGGGCGACGATAACAACGGCGGCGGCTCGTCATTCGCCGCGACTGCCGCGGTCGACGCGATGTGGTGCTCCTTCGTCGCAACCGCGCGCGGCAAGCAAATCTCCCCTTCCGTCGACGATATATTGATTCAATTCCCGCGCGCCGCAAGCGCGATCCGAACGCCTTGATTAACGCTCGCGCCCTCCGCCAAACGATCCGCGCGTCGCGCCCTCGCGGACGCGACGACCGCTGCCGGACCAAGAGGGCGGTCTTGACTAAAATAACATATATTGTCTGTTTTATTGAACTCCAACCGATCTCCTGGGGCCCTGCGCGGGAAATTGAGGGCGCGAAACTAAACGGGTCCCAAGTGACTGAAAACATTGAGGGCGCGAAACTAAAATGAAACTAAGGCCGGGGCGCCTTTCCGCGACGCCAATTCAGCCGTCATCGCCGCTGAGGCTCGGGAGCGCGGCGCGCAGCGACCGGGCGAGCGCGTCGAGCGCCCACGGATAGATCCGGTGCTCCTCTTTCAGCACGCGCGCCGCAAGGGCGGCCACGTCGTCGCCAGGGAGAACCGGCACGCGGGCCTGGGCAAGGATCGGCCCGGCGTCGAGCTCGGCGGTCACGAGATGGACCGTGCAGCCATGCTCGGCAAGCCCCTCCGCGAGCGCGCGCTCGTGGGTGTTGAGGCCGCGCAGGTTCGGCAAGAGCGAGGGATGAATGTTGAGCATGCGTCCCTTCCATCGCTCGACGAAGGCCGCGCTCAGCACCCGCATGAATCCGGCGAGGCAGACGATCTCGATCGAGGCGGCGGCGAGCCGCGTCTCGAGCGCCGCCTCGAACGCCGCCTTGCCTGTATAGGCGCGAAAGTCGATCGCCTCGGCGGCGACGCCCAGCTTGCGCGCAAGCGGAAGGCCGCCCGCGGCAGGGTCGTCGGACAGGACCAGCATGATCTCGGCCGAAAAGTCCGGCGACCGCGCCGCTTCGATCAATGCGCCCATGTTGGAGCCGCGGCCCGAAATGAGGACCGCAGTTCGCGCCCGGGGGATCACAATCTCAGCCTTCCGTGGGTGACGAGCCGCCGCCCGGCGGCGGGAACAAGCTCCCCAATCAGCACCGGCGACAGGCCCGCGGCGGCAAGCGCGTCACGCGCTTCTCCCTCAAGGTCAGCGGAAACAAAGGCCGCCATCCCGAACCCGCAATTGAAAGTGCGCAGCATCTCCGCTTCGTCTAGACCGCCGGCCAACGCGAGCCAGGAAAAGACGGGCTGCGGCGTGAACACGTCAAGATCGAGCGAGACGGCGAGACGGTCGTCGAGCACGCGCGGCAGATTCTCCGGATAGCCGCCGCCGGTGATATGGGCGAGCGCGTGGATGCCTCGCGTTCGGTTCAGCACGTCGAGCAGCGGCCGCACATAGAGGCGCGTCGGCGTCAGCAGCGCGTGGCCGAGCGAGCGTGACGGATCGAAGGGCGCGGGAGCGTCCCATGCGAGGCCGGACCGCGCGACGATGCGCCGCACCAGCGAAAATCCGTTGGAATGAACGCCGGACGACGGCAGGCCGAAGACAACGTCCCCCGGCTTCAGCCCTGGCCGGGGCATGAGCGTCCCGCGCTCGGCGGCGCCGACGGCGAAGCCGGCGATGTCGAAATCGCCTTGGGCGTAAAGGCCGGGCATCTCCGCCGTCTCTCCGCCGATCAATGCGCATCCGGATTGCGCGCAGCCCGCGGCGATACCCTGCACCACAGCCGACGCGACGTCCTCGTCGAGCTTGCCGGATGCGAAATAGTCCAGGAAAAACAAAGGTTCCGCGCCTTGAACGACGATGTCGTTGACGCACATGGCCACGAGGTCGATCCCGATCGTGTCATAGACGCCGCTCTCGATGGCGATCTTCACCTTCGTGCCGACGCCGTCATTGGCCGCGACCAGGATCGGGTCGACAAATCCCGCCGCCTTGAGATCGAACAGTCCGCCGAATCCGCCAAGCTCCGCGCCCGCTCCGGAACGGCGGGTGGCGCGGGCGAATGGGCGGATTCGATCCACAATCCGATTCCCGACATCGATGTCGACTCCCGCTTCGGCGTAGGTGAGAGGCTTTCGGCTTTCGGACATCCGGGCTCGCAGGGCTTCACTCACGACGGGGGGTAAATGGCCGCTTCGCGACGCGCAAGGGCCGCTGAGGCGCGGTTTCCCAACCCTGGCGACTTCGTGCTATCCGTGGCCCCGGTCATCCGCGCACCCCGAAGTCCAAGGGAGGGGATGGCTGGGCGGCGACGCCAGGGCGTCAATACTTGATGAATATTGGCAACATCCTCGGCAATATACCCAATTTCATCACGCTGGCGCGAATGCTGATGACGCCTCTTGCGGTCATGATGATCATCTCGCAGCGATTCCTTCCGGCGTTTCTGATTTTTATCCTGGCTGGCGTATCGGATGCGGTCGACGGCTTCATCGCCAAAAATTTTAATCTGCGCACGGAGCTCGGCGCCTATCTCGACCCGCTCGCCGACAAGGCGCTCTTGATTTCGATCTATGTTTCCCTGGCCATATTTGCCGGTTTGCCCGCTTGGATCGCGATTACGGTCGTATCGAGAGACGTGATGATCCTCGTGGCGGTGCTGGTCTCCTGGCTCCTCGACAAGCCGGTCGAGATTCGCCCCGTCTGGGTGTCGAAGCTGAATACGGTCGCGCAGATCACGCTTGCCGGCGTCGCGCTCGGGGTTCGAGCCTATGGCCTCGAAGAGCCTCTTCTGCAGACCGCCCTCCAATGGGCGGTCGCCGGGACGACCCTGGCCTCGGGCGGCGTCTATATCGCCCAGTGGCTCGACCATATGAGCCGATGAGGCGCAGCCCATGCTCCTCGCGACCGTCACGGTTCTTGTTCCCACTTATGAGGATGGGCTCGCCTTTTTCCGCGACGTTCTCGGCATGACGGTTATCGAAGACACCCCCCTCGCGCCCGGCAAGCGCTGGGTGGTCGTCGCCCCGTCGCCGGGCGCGGGCGCGGCGCTGTTGCTCGCGGTTCCGAGCGACGAGCGTCAGAGGACCCGCGTTGGCAATCAGACCGGAGGACGCGTCGGCTTTTTTCTTCACTCCGACAATTTCTGGGGGGATTACGAGACTCTGCTTCGGCGCGGCGTGAATTTCCTGGAAAAACCGCGCCGCGAGGCTTACGGGCTCGTTGCGGTCTTTGTCGATCCCTGGGGCGGAAAATGGGATTTGCTGCAGCCGGCCAGCGGGGCCCTTGAAACGCCATGAGGTTTGGCCGGTGAGCCTCGAGCGCCAGGCGCTGTTCTGGGGGCTCGGCCTCGCGGCCCTGTTCCTGATCGTCTATTTGCTCGGCTCAACGATCATGCCGTTCGCCGCCGGCATCGTACTCGGCTATCTCCTCGACCCCGTCGTGCTCAAGCTTCAGAGGTTCGGGTTCAATCGACTGGGCGCCTCGCTGCTCATTCTCACAGTCTTTGTCGTGACGGTCGTCCTGTTTTTCATTCTCGTCGTCCCGGTGTTGGGAAATCAGTTTATCGCCTTCGCTCAGCACCTGCCGGGCTATGCGGTGCGGTTGCAGGCGTTCGCCGTGGCGGAGGGCAATGCGTTCATTGCGAAATATCGCGGCCCGTGGCTCGAGGCCTTTGGACTCAACCAACAATTGTCGAGCGCGCAAATTCAAAAATCGGTCGGCGACTTCGTCGCGCAGAGCGCGCAATGGCTTCTCGACACTTTCACAAGGCTGGTGTCCGGCGGAGCTGCGCTGTTCAACTTCCTGTCGCTCCTGATCGTCACGCCGGTCGTCGCGTTCTACATTCTCGTCGACTGGGACCGGATGGTCTCGAAGCTCGACTCTTGGCTCCCGCTCGATCATCGCGACCATCTGCGAAAGATCGCCCGCGAGATAAACCATGCCCTCGCGGGTTTCATCCGCGGTCAGTCGATCGTCTGCCTATTCTTGGCCGTTTGGTACAGCGTCGGCTTGACATTGATCGGACTCGATTACGGCTTTCTGATCGGCGTTATCGGCGGCGTCCTGAGCTTCGTTCCCTATGTCGGGTCGCTGACCGCGCTCGTGCTTTCCTTAAGCGTCGCCCTCTTTCAAGAATGGCCAAGTCTGAAGCTGTTCTTGTTGGCTCTCGGCGTTGTGGGAACGGGTCAGTTCCTGGAGGGCAACGTGCTCTCGCCACAGCTTGTCGGCGAATCGATCGGGGTTCATCCAGTCTGGTTGATGTTCGCGCTGCTGGCGTTCGGGCAATTGTTCGGCTTCCTTGGACTGCTCATCGCCGTTCCGACCGCAGCGGCGATCGGCGTTATCGCCCGTCATCTCATCGGCCTCTATCTCACGAGTCCGTTTTATCGAGGCCGCTCGGAGCCGGAGAGCCAATGATGTCTCCGCCACGGCAGCTGACGTTCCGCTGGCCGCATTCTCCGAGCTTCGCGCGCGAGGATTTTCTCCCGGCGCCGTCCAACCGCGACGCGCTGCGAGCGATCGAACTCTGGCCGAACTGGGCGGGTCGAATGCTGATGCTCGTCGGCCCCGAGGGGGCAGGAAAGAGCCACCTTGGAGCGATCTGGGCGAGCACCGCCGGCGCCGTCACCTTTCCCGGCGATGCCTTGGACGGACAAACCGTCGAGGTCTGCGCTCGCGCCCACGCGGTGCTGATCGAAGACGCCGACTGCGCAAGGCGCGCGGAGGCGCCCTTCTTTCACCTCGTAAACGCCGTGCTGCAGAACAGCGCGTGGCTCCTGTTGACTGCTCGCACGACGCCCGACGCCTGGGGACTGAGCACTCCCGACCTGCTTTCGCGCCTCCGACTGGCGCCCGTTGCGCGCCTTGACGCGCCGGACATTGAATTGACCGAGGCAGTTCTCTTCAAGCTGTTCAGCGATCGCCAGCTGCAGGTGGAGCCGCATGTGATCAGCTACATTGCGTTGAGAATCGAGCGCTCGCTTGGCGCCGCGCGCGAGCTTGTCGCCACGCTCGACAACGAAGGTTTGACGCAGGGCAGACGTATAACTCGCGCGATGGCCAGCGACGCTCTGAACGATATGGCCTCGAAGAGCGGATCGCCCTAGCCAAGCCACAAATCTATGTTTACACTTTATTAATCTGCACTGCGCGTGTGGGATATGCGGGACGCGCGGCGACGAAAATTCAAGCGAAGATCAAGGAGGAGACATGCGAAAGTCCCTCGTACTTGTTCTGACTGCAATCGGAGGCGGCGTGGGTTATGCGGCGGGAGTAAGCGAGGTCGCTACGGGCACCGGCACGGACGACCCGTCCACTTGGCGTTGGCAGGTGTCGTCGATTCTGGCTGCGCAAAACGATACGACCCCTCAGCGCGCCGAAACTATCGCCGACGCGTTCAATCAGCGTTACGAGCGCTACACGCCGCTCGGGCTGCCGCGGTCGCGCGGCGTTTCGCGTTAGAGGCGTTCGGGCGGCAAACATCAGCGACTGGCGTCCAGAGCCCCGATGTTCTGGGCCCGAGCCCATATGCGCTCGAAATTGGCCTCAAACGCGTCGACGGTCCTCTGATCAGTTATGAAGATGGCGTCGTTGTCTTGGGCCGCGAGCCCAGATCGCGAGAAATTGCCTGAGCCTGTGCGCAGCGCCTCCCCGTCGACGGCGTAGGCTTTCAAATGCATCAGGACGCCCTCGCCCTTGACCCTTGCGGCAACGTTGGGATGGGCGAGGAGCGCTTCAATGAGGCCTCCTCGCGTCGGTCCGTGCTCGGCGAATTGGGACCTGTCGAAATAGAGGCGGATGACGACGCCGCGTTCCGCCGCATCGATCAGCGCCTCGATGACATGGGCGTCAGACAGGACATACGCCGCCATGTCGATGGACAATTGGGCGCGGCCAAGCTCGCGCGCGTCGAGGCTCTCGAGATTTTCGCGCGGGGCGTAGTGAATCTGCGGCGGGGGTCCCTCGACCTTGGACGCCTTGTCGGCCCAGGCCGCCCCGAACACGATCGATCCCACGCAGGCGGCGAAAAGTAGGCGGGTCCTCAACGGTCGACTCGGGAGGCTTGACCAGATACAACCTTATAGTTGTATCTGGTTGCAAGCGCAAGGGGCGGGCCGGCCCCTGCCGTTGCGTCCGGCCGCAAGCGCCGGCGCTTCAATCGGAGGGCGTCGTGCACTAGTATCGCGCTGGCTCAAGCGAGCCGAGCGTGACGATATTCTGAGAGGCTCATGAACGCGCTCACCGAGGTTACGCGGCGTCACTCCGTCTGTCCGCACGACTGCCCCTCGGTTTGCGCGCTCGACGTTGAGGTGATTGGCGGCAAGCGCATCGGCCGGATCCACGGCGCGCGCGAGCAGACCTATACGTCCGGAGTCGTCTGCGCCAAGGTCGCTCGTTATTGGGAGCGCATCCATCATCCGGATCGGCTCACGCAGCCGTTTCGTCGCGTCGGCCCAAAGGGCAGCGGCCAATTTGAGCCGATCGGCTGGGACGAGGCGCTCGACCGGGTGGCCGACAATTTCCTGTCCGTCGAGCGCGAACTTGGGCCCGAGGGCGTGTGGCCGTACTTCTACGCCGGCACGATGGGCCTCGTGATGCGCGACGGAATCGAGCGCCTCACGCACGCCAAACGCTATTCGCGCTTCCATGGAACGATCTGCGTTGGCGTCGCCTGGCCCGGATATGTCGCCGGAACCGGTCGGCTGATGGGCGCCGATCCACGCGAAATGGCGAAGTCGGATTGTGTCGTCATCTGGGGCACGAACGCTGTCGCCACCCAGGTCAACGTCATGACCCACGCGATTCGCGCGCGCAAGGAACGGGGCGCAAAAATCGTCGCTATCGACATTTATGAAACGGAAACGATGCGCCAGGCCGATCTCGCCTTGTGCGTGCGGCCAGGCACGGACGGAGCGCTGGCCTGCGCGGTCATGCACGTCCTGTTTCGCGATGGATTCGCGGATTGGGGCTATCTCGAACGGTACACCGATGCGCCGCACGAGCTCGAGGCGCATGTGCAGGCTCGCGATCCCGCATGGGCGAGCGCGATCACCGGCGTTAGCGTCGCGCAGATCGAGGAACTCGGTGCGCTCATCGGTCGGTCAAAGCGAAGCTTCTTTCGCCTCGGTTTCGGCTTCTCGCGCCAGCGCAACGGCGCGGCAAACATGCACGCGGCCCTATGCATTCCCGCCGTCACTGGCGCCTGGGCGCATGAGGGAGGCGGCGCCTTCCACAACAATAGCGGCGTGTACAAGTTGCAAAAGACGATGATCGAGGGTCTCGACGTCCGCGACTTGAGCGTTCGCCGTCTCGACCAGTCGCGGGTCGGCGCCATACTGACCGGCGAGAAGGAGGCGCTCAAAAATGGCCCGCCCGTGCGAGCGATGCTGATTCAGAACACAAACCCGCTCGCCGTCGCTCCGCATCAGGAGAAAGTACGCCGCGGTTTTTCGCGCGACGACCTCTTCACTTGCGTGCATGAGCAGTTCATGACCGACACCGCGCGTTACGCCGACATCGTCCTGCCCGCGACCATGTTCCTGGAGCACGACGACCTTTACACCGCGGGAGGCCACCAGCACCTGCAATTCGCCCCCAAAGTGGTCGACCCGCCCGACGGCTGCCGCTCGAATCACGAGGTGATCGCGGCGCTTGCAGGCCGTGTCGGCGCGGAGCATCCCGCATTCTCGATGTCGCCGCGAGAGATCATCGACTGGACCCTACGAGAATCGGGCTGGGGCGATCTTGCAAAGCTCGAGAGAGAGCGTTGGCTCGACTTGCAACCGCCTTTCGAAGAGTCGCACTTCCTCGACGGCTTCGGCTTTCCGGACGGAAAGTTTCGCTTCAAGGCGGACTGGACGGATGCGCCTGTCGCTAATGACGGAATGAAGGGCCCGTGGCGCGCAATGCCGAGCCTGCCCGACTATTGGCCGGTCAACGAGGAGGTCGACGAAGATCATCCGTTCAAGCTTGCGACCTCGCCGGCCCGGAATTTCCTCAATTCGAGCTTCACTGAGACTGCGACCTCGCGCTCGCGCGAACAGCGGCCCGAAGTGCTCATCAATCCGTCCGATGCGGCGAAGCTCGGGGTCTCGCAAGGCGACGTCGTGCAGCTGGGCAACGAGCGCGGCCGAACGCGCCTGCATGCGCGCCTGTTCGAGGGCGTGAAGCCGGGAGTCCTCGTCAGCGAAGGCGTCTGGCCCCCTTCCGCCTTTCTCGATGGCTGGGGGATCAACGTCCTGGTCGGCGACGACAGCGTCGCTCCGCACGGCGGCGTGGCGTTTCACGACGTCCGCGTATGGGCGCGCCGGCTGTGAACTGCGCCTCATCGCGCTTTCTTTGCCCCGGTCGGCGGGATATACGAAAGCCCGCTTGTTGACCGTCGCGTCCGTTTCCCTTCGCGAGCGAAAGAACATGAAGAAGCCGTCCGGCGCGCGAACCGACGAGTCTGCGCAAAGTCTCGTCGACGTCGCAGCGATCAGTGAGCTCGCAAAGATCGCGTCGAAATACGATCTGAGCGAGATCGAGATCAGCCTGGGCAACCTGCAAGTGCGGCTGGCGCGCGAGCGAGCGGCGTCGGCGCCCGCGAACGCAGCCGCGATTCCGCAAGCCGCGTCCGTCGCGGCCAGCCCCGCCATGGCCGCGCGCGCAACGGAGCCGCCCTTGGCCGGCCTCGCGGGCGCGGTGAAATCGCCGATGGTCGGCACGGCCTACTTGCGGGCCAGTCCCGAAGCGAAGCCGTTCGTCGAGGTCGGGTCGGAGGTGAAGGCCGGAGACAAGCTGCTGCTGGTCGAGGCGATGAAGACGTTCAACGACATCGTCGCGCCGCACGCCGGCAAGGTCGTCAGCATTCTGGTCGTGGATGGCGCGCCGGTCGAATACGACCAGCCGTTGATGATCATTGAATGACCGTGATTGAGAATCGCGCCGCGCGGGTCGCGGGCGTTCGGCGAGCGCGCCCCGATGTTCGATAAGATCCTGATCGCCAACCGGGGCGAAATCGCGCTCAGAGTAATGCGCGCCGCCAAGGAGCTCGGGATCGCGACCGTCGCGGTCTATTCAACCGCCGACCGAGACGCGATGCACGTCAAGCTCGCGGATGAGAGTGTCTGCATCGGCCCCCCGCCCGCGCGCGACAGCTATCTCAACATTCCCGCGATTGTCGCAGCGTGCGAGATCACCGGCGCCGACGCGGTCCATCCAGGCTACGGTTTTCTCGCCGAGAATGCGCGCTTCGCCGACATTCTCGACGAACACGAGATCGCCTTCATCGGTCCCAAGGCCGAACACATCCGGCTCATGGGCGACAAGGTCGAGGCCAAGCGCACCGCCGAGCGTCTCGGGATTCCTTGCGTCCCGGGTTCCGAGGGCGCCATCCGCAATGAAGGCGAAGCGCGTAGGATCGCCGCCGAGATCGGCTACCCGGTCATGGTCAAGGCTGCGGCGGGCGGAGGCGGCCGCGGCATGAGGGTCGCATGGGCGCCCGACGACATCGCCGAAGCGATCAGCGCCGCCAGGATCGAAGCGAAGGCTGCGTTCGGCAGCGATTCCATCTACCTCGAGAAATATCTCGCCAAACCGCGCCACATCGAGGTTCAGGTGCTGGGCGACACGCAGGGCCGCGCCATTCACCTGGGCGAGCGCGATTGCTCCCTTCAGCGCCGCCACCAGAAAGTCTGGGAGGAGGGTCCCTCCCCTGCCCTCAACCCCGAACAACGCGAGGGCCTCGGCGGGATCGTCGCCAAGGCGATGGCTGAGCTCGGCTACGTCGGCGCCGGCACGGTCGAGTTCCTCTGTGAGGACGGGAAGTTCTTCTTTATCGAAATGAACACGCGGGTGCAGGTCGAGCATCCAGTGACGGAGATGATTACCGGCATCGACATCATTAACGAGCAAATCAAGATCGCAGCCGGCTCGCCCCTCTCTGTCGCGCAGGACGACGTCCGCTTCCTTGGCGCCGCGATCGAATGCCGCGTCAACGCCGAGGACGCGCGCACATTTCAGCCCTCGCCCGGACGAATCACCTACTTCCACCCGCCCGGGGGGCTCGGCATTCGGGTCGATTCGGCGGCCTATCAGGGTTATGTCATCCCGCCCTATTATGATTCCCTGGTCGGCAAGCTCATCGTGCACGGTCGAACGCGAACCGAGGCGCTGATGCGGCTGAGAAGGGCGCTCGACGAATTCATCGTCGACGGCGTGGAGACGACGCTGCCGCTGTTTCGGGCGCTGGTGCGAAACTCGGACGTGCAGAACGGCCAGTACGATATCCACTGGCTCGAGGATTTCCTGAAGAAGGAGGCGGCGGCGGAAGGGTGAGGTTCGTCGAGAGCGGATTGCTTTTGGGTCGACGCATCGCTTTGCCACCACCACCGACCAGCAAACGCCTCCCCAACGGCTAATCACTTCTCCGGCACGCCGGCCGCCCGCAGATCGTTCAAATACGCGGTGCGATCCGGCTCAATTTGCGGCGACAAGCCCTCTGTGACGATCGAAAGCTTGGTCCCGGCCTTGAGCGCGTCGGCGACCGCTGCGCGCGCCTCATCGAGCCGGGCGAGACGCACGCAAATTGCGGCGTACAGGTCGGGAAAGTCGGCCTTATAGCGCGACACCGCCTTGAGCGCGTCGTCGTAGCGCTGGCCGACATAATAAGCCCAGGCGAGGTTTTCATAGTACCATGGAGGCGGGTTTGGATCGTTATTCACCGCCCGCTCGGCCCAGGCGATGGCTTCGCTGACGTCGCCGGCGTTCGCCAATTTGGATGAAAGGTCCGAACGCGACATGGTTTCGTACGGGGCCATCGCCATGGCGGCCTTCGCTTCGTCCACCGAATGGACGAAGTCGCCGTCGTGATATTGGTAGAGAGAGGCCATTAGTTGATGCAGCAGATAGGTCGCCAAATGCGGTTGCGACGGCGCGGTCTTGGCGGATTGCGCGACGCGCCACGCCCGTTCGATGTCCTCGCGAGGATCTTTGCTCACTCCGTATTCCACCCTCTCGAGGAAGCACCAGGCGTACTTCACCAGCAAAAGCCCGTCGTTCGGGTATTTTTTGAGGCCTTCTTCGAAGACGGCGCGCGCCTTTTCGTTGTCTTCCGGCGTGAAGCGCAGGAAGAGGGACGCGCCGCGCAAGTAATAATCGTAGGCGTCGAGGCTGGCTTCGTCCTTGCTCCACGACCGGCGCTCCTCCTCCGCGTAGAGGCGTCCCGTGAGGCCCGCGAGCGTGTCATAAATACGAGCGGCGACGTCGGGCCCAGGGGCTTTAGGATCGACGCCTTCATCGTCGTACCGCGCCGACCATAGCTCGTGGCCGCTCGCGCCGTCGAAGAGTTGAGCCGTATAACGCAGTCGGTCGTTCACCTTGTCGAGCGCGCCTGCGATTACATAGCGCGCGCTGGCGGTCCTCGCCGCGCCACGCACGTCCTGATCCGCCCCGCCCGCAGCGGGCAAGCCCGCGACCACGTGCATGTTCGGGAACGCGCCCATCAGCGTCGTCAGCTCGACGCCCATGGCCTTGCCCAGATAGTCCCATCCGGGATCGCCGGTGAGATTGGCGAACGGCAGCACCACCATGGAGAAACGCGGCGCGGCTTCCTGAGGGATGGGGCGCCAGAAGATCGCCGCGGCCGCTGCCGCGATGAGGCAAAGCACGGCCGCCGCCGCCCATCGGACGCGCCAGGCCGCGGCGGCCGCCGCTGGACCGGACGACGGCGCATTCGTCGACGTGGAAGGAGGGCCGGGGGCCGGTTTGCGCGGGCAAAGCGGCGCGCTGAAGCGGTAGCCTTCGCCCGGAACGGTCTGGATGACGCTCGGCTGTTTCGGGTCGAGTTCGACCTTTTTCCTCAAGCGCCCGACCATCACGTCGACGCTGCGGTCGAACGGAACATTGCGCCGCCCGGCCATGGCGTCGAGCAGAAGGTCGCGGCTCAGCGCCCGGCCGGGCCGGCGCACGAATTCGCGCAGGAGCGCAAATTCGCCGCGCGTCAGCGCGATCGCCTCGCCGGATTCGCGCCTAAGCGTGCAGGCGTCGAGATCCAGAACGAGCCCTGCGAAGGCGAACGCCCCGTGGTTCTCGTCCTGCGCGCTCTTGCCGGCGTTCCTCGCCGAATCCGTCGGAGCGTCGACCATTCGGGCCCCCCTCGTGGGTCCGCGGCAGATTCTTAGACGATCGACATGTGACGATTACAACGATTACTCGTCCGAAACACCCCCGTCAAACGCTGTTTACAGCCTCCGGACAGTGATTTTGGCGCGACGAGGCGTCGCCTTGGAGCGAAATGGAGGATGAACCATGAAAACTCTTGTCTCAGCGCTCGCGCTTCTCATTGGTTCAAATATCGCGGCCATGGCGGCCGACCTGACGCTCAAGCACAAACTGATAACGTTTTACGTCGGTGAAAAGGATGGCGAAAGCCACATGGTCGGAGTGACCATCGCCCCGGACGGAACACTCGGGACCAAGGACTTCTACGACAAGACGGATGAGAACGGCAAGGGCGCCGGGCACAGCACATACTATTTTCCCAATGGGTCCCTCGTGGTGACCTATACCACCACGGTCACGGGAAACGATACCGGCGGCCATGTTGTCGGCAAATACCAGATCGTCTCCGGAACAGGGGCCTACCAGGGCGCAACCGGGACAGGTGGATTCGAGGGCGACTGGGGCGACAAGAGCCCGCTCAAGGGCGCCGGACTTTACAACGTTGAATTGGATGTGAAGACGCCGGGGAGTTAAGGGGCGACCAGCTGCGCGGCGGCCGGCCAGGCCGGCCCGGCCCCCGCGTTTGGCTTGCCCAGAGGGCGCGACCGAGCGTCGCGCCCGCCCTCAGCACGCGGCGGGCGGCGCATGTCGCTCGACAGCTTGCCGCTACGAGCCGGCGAGAGGGACTTGGCCAGTGGTTGGGGGCGGCAGCGCACGGTTCGATTGTGCCCAAGACGGGGAACAGCGCCAAGTCGCCGCAGATTGGACAAGCACACATATTAATATGTTTATATATCAGCTGGCTCTGCTTTTTTTTCGAGTTGCAGAAAAACGAGGTTAAGTCATTGAAATCGCCTCGTCGCACGCAAAACCGTACACTGCGCCCGCGCGTACAATTTTCCCTGACGACTCAACGCGCGCCGACCCGAGGGCGGAACCAAACGGGGTCGTAAGCCCCCATTGGGGGGCGCAGGTAAGATGCCGGCTACGCAAGGGCGCTGTCTTCTGCGAAGGCCGACCGATCGAGAATTCCCCTCGGGCGATAGCCTCGACTCAGCTCAACCGCTGCAACGCTGCGCGCGCGGCGCTGTTGTTCGGATTTGCCGACACCGCGCGCTGGTAGGACTCGACCGCCTTGGCGTGATTGTTCAACTTTTCGTAACAGAATCCGAGGCCTGCCCAAGCTTCCGAATTGTTGGCGTTGACGTTGAGCGCCGCGTTGAAGTCCTCGATCGCCGCCTCGTACTTGCCCGTGGCCATCAAGCTCTGACCACGCGCCTGGTAGGGCTCGCCTGCGAACGGGTCGCGATCGATCGCGTTGTTGAAATCGGTGATCGCCTGAACGTTGTCGCCCTGGCGCTGATAGATGAGCCCGCGGGCATGGTAGGCCTGCGCGCCCTCAGGGTTCAGGCGGATCGCCTGGTTCAGGTCGTTGAGCGCGCCGGCGTAGTCACCGTGCGAACGCTCGAGATTGCCGCGGCCAAGGTAGGCGGCCGCGTCGTTGGGATTGACGGTGATGGCCTGATTGAAGTCCTGCATCGCCAGATCGTCCTTCTTGGTCTGGCGGTAGGCGAGCGCCCGATTGGTGTAGGCGCCGGAGAATTGCGGATCGAGCTCGATCGTGTGGCTGAAATCCTCGATCGCGCTCGAATATTTGCCAAGCTTGGCGTAGACGACGCCGCGTGTGTTGTAGGCGGCGGCGTCACGCGGATTGCGCTGAATCACGTCGGTTAGGGAAGCGATATTGCCGGCGTTGGACGCCTGTGCCCCAGGTTCGGCGTCAACCTCCGCCACATGCGTGTTGAATCCGCCGAGCGTCTCGCTGCATGCCGCAAGCATCAGCGCCATCGCCGCCAGTCCGGCCCGCGGCCAAACCGCTCTGGAGGTCGACTGCTCGATCATCGCGCGCCCAAACCGGAAGCCCAGCGCGGAACAAGCGCCTCGATCGATGACATGCAACGCCGAATCGAAAACCCCGCCGCTCAACCGGCCGCCCGGCGGGCGCCGGAGGTTAAGACGCGGCGCTCTTGCGCGGCAATCGTCGCCGCCGGACATCGAGCCGGCGCTGATCAGCCGGCCGATCGCGGCGCTCCCGGGGCCGGCTTCGCCTTGACCGGAAGCAGACCCTCGCGCTGCAGTTTCTTGCGGGCCAACTTGCGCGCGCGCCGAACCGCCTCGGCCTTCTCGCGCGCCCGCTTCTCGGACGGCTTCTCATAATGTCCGCGAAGCTTCATCTCGCGGAATATGCCCTCGCGCTGCATCTTCTTCTTCAGCGCCTTGAGGGCCTGGTCGACATTGTTGTCGCGAACGAGTACCTGCACGGACTATCCTGCGTTTGAGGCCGAGCCTCGAAAGATCTGAAGACTGGCGCGCGGACTCGCCGAAGCGGCTGCGCCCAAGTTGCGGGGCCTTTACCAGAGAGGCTATTTCTTGTCCAGAGCGCTTGCGCAATCCGCGGCCAACGACGCGGTTCCCATGACGCGTCCGTCGTGGCATAGAACGGTCAAATTAGGACATTTTGCGATGAACAGGTTCGAGCGGCGTCCACTCGACGCGGGCGAGGCGAAGATCCAATATCTGAATGGCGATTTTCGCATTCTCCGCCCAGGGGCGTTCGTACGCTGCGCGGTGACCGGCGAACCGATCCCTCTCGACGAACTCCGCTATTGGAGCGTTGATCGTCAGGAGGCCTACGCCGCTCCGGCCGCGTCAATGAAGCGGGAGCGTGAGCGCCGCTAGCGTCATCGGATCGGCGGGGCGTATTGAATGCCGCCGGAATTCCATAGTTGATTGAGTCCGCGCGGAATGGCGAGCGGTGTTTTCGCGCCAAGGTTGCGCTCGAAAACCTCGCCGTAGTTGCCGACATATCGGATGATATTGGCCGCCCAGGCGTTGGTCAGCCCGATCTCTTCGCCGAAATCTCCGCTCGTCCCGACCAGGCGCCGGACCTCCGGCTTCTGTGACCTCAGGGCCTGATCGATGGTCCGCGAGCTCACCCCAAGCTCCTCGGCGTTAACCATGGCGAAATAGACCCACTTCACGACGTCGATCCACTTGAGGTCGTCGTTGCGCACCACTGGCCCGAGAGGCTCCTTCGAGATCACATCCGGCAGAATCACCTGATCCCTTGGCTTGGCGAGGCGGAGGCGCAACGCATAGAGCTGGGAGAGATCGCTGGTCAGGACCGAGCAAAGACCGGCGTCGTAATTCTTGATCGACTCGTCGGTCGACGAGGATATGACCTCCTGGAGCGTCATGCCGTTGCTGGTGAAGAAGTCAGCGAGATTGTCGATGGTCGTGGTGCCGCTCTGCACGCAGACCTTGGCGCCGTCGAGTTCGAGCGCCGAATTGACGCGCAGAGCGCGCGGGACCATGAATCCCTGTCCGTCGTAATAGGTGACGCCGACGAAGGTCAGGCCGAACTCGGTTTCACGCCCCATCGTCCAGGTGGAATTACGGGAAAGAACGTCGATCTTGCCGTCCCGGAGCGCCTGAAACCGCGCGTCCGCCGA
>Ga0335073_10004767_pt1 | contig 19004 bp, 20 predicted proteins | sample Lox_Sample_22_FD_207093 | JGI IMG/M metagenome (GOLD analysis project Ga0335073, IMG submission 207093) | Soil microbial communities from Loxahatchee National Wildlife Refuge, Florida, United States - Lox_Sample_2.2 | ecosystem: Environmental > Terrestrial > Soil > Wetlands | place: USA... | reverse complement strand
GGGATATGGCAAACATTTACTTGATTTGATTGATGATACACCTGTTACACCTGGAGAAGCTAGACCTGCCTATGACTCGTATGATACTTCGAAACAAATTATTGTGGATGCGGAGAATGCTTTGTCAGAATGGACTTTGGACAATGCTAGAGTCAAGTCGCAACTTAGTGTCAGGAAGCCGAAGAAGAGACTTGCGCAAAGAGATACTGGTGGAGATTTGAGTCAGCAGGATAAACCACTAGAACGAGAGAGTAGTCTTTGGGTTCCTGCTAGCGAGCACGAAAAGGTACTTTCAATGCGCACACTGGAAACTAATTTTGTAGAAAGGAGATGTCAACGGAGAAGAAGACGGAGAAGAAGAAGAAGGCGAAGAGGAAGAGGAAGAGGAAGAAAAGGAAGCGGAAGATGCTGCAGAAGCCGCTATTGCAAGTTAGGAACGTGTAATGAGTGGAAGGTGTTTTGCGTGATTCTGATGTATCGATGAGGATTGGATTGTAAGTTATAATCTGGTGAGTCGTGAATGCGCCTTTCTTTTTGGTCTCAAGGTTCAAGATAGTGGAACGTTTTGAAACAATTCAGTTATTTCGTCTTTTTCGTTTTACTACATATCTAAAATGAAACTCCTGTAAAAGTCAATACACATCCCTGATTCGTCTCCCCACAGAAACGGAGAATAGATCCTTCTCACGCTATAGATGTCGGCCCACACGCCATCCATTGCTCCGATGAAACCCCAATCGGAATCGGGTGATGTTAAACGAACCACTTTTTGTAGCGCCCCCCGGTTTATCGCTGCAAAGTGATTGGTCGGGATTTCTTAGTCGTGTGGAATTTTTGACTTGCGGAGCCAGCGCAGTCGACTGTCGAGATAAGAAAATGAATAAAACCCAGCCAATTCCCAGCCCCCAGTCTGACCGACATAACCCGATCGATCGATACCCGGCGGATCTTTGCTCCATCTTTTCTATATTCAAGGGTCCTCATACCAAAAGATCCAACTTTAGATCCTTTCTTGATTATTCTACCTTCGTCTCAAGATGGCTCAAGTTAACGGCACTGCCACCACAAATGGGGTTCATGAGGAGCCTGCTTTCAAAATGAAGAATCACTCTGTGGATGCTCCCCATCCTATCAAGGTTCGTTTATCCCAACCGGTTCTTCAGAACTGATGTCTAGGTTATTGTCATTGGTGCGGGCGTTTCGGGCATTCTTGCAGCCATCAGATTGCAGCAATATGTTCCTGGCGTCGACCTCACTATCTATGAAAAGAACACTGGTCTCGGAGGAACGTGGTTCGAGAATCGTTATCCCGGCCTAGCTTGTGATATCCCCTCCCACGTCTACCAATATACCTTCGAACACAACACCCAGTGGAGCAGTTTCTTCTCTGGAGGTCCCGAAATCTTAAAGTACGTTCAAAGCGTCGCTAAGAAATACAAAGTCGAGAAATACATCACCTACAATACGAAGGTTTCTGAAGCTATCTGGGATGAGGACAGTGGACACTGGAAGATCAAACTTGAAACGGCTGGACAGACTAAATATGATGAGTGCGATGTCTTATTCAGTGCCTCTGGCGTCCTGAATAATTGGAAATGGCCTGATATCGAAGGTCTATCTGATTTCAAGGGGAAATTGTTGCATTCCGCTCAGTGGGATGAGGATTGGTTTGGAAACCACATGAAACATTCTCTAACTTTAGGGATTATACAGACAAATCTGTAGCCATCATTGGTTGTGGTTCCTCTGCCATTCAAATACTGCCAAAGATGCAGAAAGTCTGCAAGAAAATCGATCATTATGTCCGGGGAAAGACTTACCTTTCTTACCCCTTTGGCGGCGACTACTCCCTCGATGTCATTAAGCGAGACCCCACTGCCATGAACTGTAAGATCTCACACCATCTTGGCTAATAAAAGTCAAATACAGCGACGAAGAGAAGAAAGCTTTCGCTAAAGATCCAAAATTGTACTTTAAATACAGAAAGGAGGTAGAACGTGCCATCAATTTGGACCACGCTTGTCTATTTCCCGGAACTGAGATGCAAATCACGTACACACTCGCTTAAAAAGGCAAATCTGATATCCCAGTGGTTTGGAAAGGATTCTCGAAAACATGAAAACTAAACTCGCCAAGAAACCAGAAATATTCGAATCTTTAGTACCTACCTGGCTTCCAGGATGTCGTCGTCTTACCCCTGGTCCAGGATACTTGGAAGCTCTAGTGGAAGACAACGTCAACTTTATAACCGACAAAATTGTCAAAGTCACTGAAAAAGGTATCATAACTGCCGATGGCCAAGAACGTGAAGTCGACGCCATTGTCTGCGCAACCGGATTCGATACATCTCACACTCCCCGTTATCCTACAATTGGTCGAAATGGGATTTCTCTTGCGGACCATTGGAAAGAAGCACCTACTGCATACATGTCTCTTGCTACTCACAATTTCCCCAATTTGTTTATTGTGGGAGGACCTAATAGTGCCACTGGAGGAGGAAGTTTGTTGATTATTTTCGAGAGTGTGATTTCGTATATTGTTAAATGTATTCAAAAGATGCAGCGGGAAAAACTCAAGGCGATGGAAATTTCGACAGCTGCAGAGAAAGCGTGGATTAATTATTGCGATGCGTATTTTCCTGGAACAGTGCACGTATCGACCTGTCGATCCTGGTATAAGGGAGGAAAGGAGAATGGAAGGGTAGTTGGATTGTGGCCAGGAAGTAGTAACCATGCTAATCGGGCACTGAAACATCCTAGGTGGGAAGATTGGGTGTACACACTTCGAGATCCTAGTGATGGACTGCTTGGATGGTTGGGAGATGGATGGACCGAAGCTGATCGAAATGGAGGAGATACTAGTGCTTATTTGGATGAGGCAGATATTCCTCCTATTCCCGAGGAGACTCCGTTGAAGACCACCGTATAGAATATTATTTATACTGTCTATGCACTTTTTGTACCAACAGACTATGGATGTAGCCAATATTTATTTTGTTGTACCTTTTTGGGAGTACGAAAATTAGAAATTTGCGGCTGCTTCTAGGTCATCTGCGTTCAGAAGGTCAGATCCCAGCTCTAAAACAGCTTGAAACACATTATCTCTCGCGTAAATTGGGTACAATGGTGTATCCCAATATCGCGTCATTATTCCCGCACTATGTGCTTGACTGATCTGACTGGTGATTTTGTTTGCAATTGTGCTGTTCAATGGAGTTTTCCCGTCCCATCCGATAAGAGCTTCCCAATCGCCAGATGCAATTGGAGAAACAGCAGGTGTAAAAGTAGAATTGAGATTCCCCAATGGACCGTCAAAGAAGACGTCCCTAGTCTTGTTCCCCAGAATCTGATTTAGGGGAGTATTGCCTTATTGTTATCACAGATCTCAAAGTTCGTACCTGTCCCCACAACAGTTATCGGACCTGGAGTCACAACAGATCCGTTGACCTTTGACAACCAACCTTGGGCACGTAATGGTTGTAGTGCCTCGACAACATATGGCCATGTTGTCTGTCCATCTGTCTTCACATCGACAAAGAGGTACAAAGTTTGTCCGCTGTCGCGATCAAAGACGCCACTGTTGATTAGACAGGTCAGATTGAGATGTACGCTGGAGGAAGGCTGACTTGACTTGTGAAGACGGTTTTTGGATTTTGAGCTGTGAGGATCTGAACGAGAGGGTTGATATATAGTCCAGCGAAAGTGCGGTTGGGTGTGAGCGCTTGCACTTCATGGGCGATATAGAGGGTGCCATTCACGAGCCAGACGTCAGCTTCGACGGAGATCACTCCGTAAGATAATGCAGAATACAAAGGAACATCTCTCCAGTAATCATTGTGAGAGTGGATCCCCTTCTAGCGGGTATTAGATTTGCTGAGCTTGGACATACAGGAACAATATCTCGAGTAAAGTCTGTGGGGTATTGTGTTCCGGAGGAATTGAACAATTGTTGAACGTCAATGTCCACACCGGGGGTGGCGGCCCTCACATAGTAGAGGAATAAAGATGCGATACCAAGAGCAAGGAGCATCATTTTCTGGCAAAGTGACAATTGCAGAGACCGATGCTTGCGATGCAATTGGCATTGTACTGTCATTTATAGACGGTGTGGAGAGCGTTGGACAAGACCGCAAGGTTCCCCCAATTTTTGATGTCGCGATAATCGCTGATCTTTCCACGTGCGGATCAGAGGAGTTGTTGATTGGGTTCCTTCGACCGTTGATGGACATCTCAACGTCCTGCGTCATTTATGCGAACGTTTCATGGACACTGGTTGGTAAATCGAATGGCGACTTGTAAGCAGACAATTCTAAGCATGTGGAGCTAGATGCTCGAGCGACCTTCAAGTCATCGAGCAAGGCTGACCAAAAGAACAGTTGGAGGAAAGTATAGCTAAATGGCGTGGCAACATCTGAGGCGCTGGAGAGCTGAAACTGGCATTCATTCATATCCTATTGATACAATTGCCCCGATGGGTCTCTTGAAAGCCGTCTAAATAGTCCACTCATAATCCGTCCTTTAACCTTGTGGTATGATTGAGTTCAGCATATTGTTTACATTCACTTAACCACCTTGTCGCTGCTTATGACGAGGATTACTGTTGCAAATGACATATAGCCGCCCTTTCCGACGCACAATTTTACAATGTTGACACATTCTCTTTATTGCTGATCGTACTTTCATACCACGATATTGTGGAATCGAATTGAGTGGGGACAATGAAGACGGTCTGACTGGCAGTGTGGATCGGAAAAGGGGAGCGACATTGTTGGTCCGAAAGAGAAGCAGTGGCCGTAATTGCGAGAACCACACCATGGATGGAAGATCTACTCATGAGAAATCAATGAAATAATGGAACAATTACACTGCGCCGAGGTCGCAAGATCCTCTTTGTTGAATGCAACAGAGGTTCGAAAAAAATCCCAAAATTTCGAAAACTCGAGACCTCGGGGTTAGGGTTCTATGGGAGATGAACTTCATTCTGGGAACTTCCTCAGATGAGATAGATTACAAATTTTGAGTAATTACTACTTCTACAGAAACTCATAGTTCCTGTGCGCTAGTTGTCATCCTGTAGCTTTCAAGTTACGTTTGGCGGACCTATTTCCCGATGCAAAATTCTGCGAATATTACACCTGCGATTTTGTTACTTCAATAATTGGCGATGGAGTACCTAAAACTTCCTCTGGGTCGACCTTGCCAGAAATTTTCCCTAATGCATTGGCAGCATACTTCAACTCTTCGGCACCCATGACAACGTCACGAGAAGAATCATCTAGAGAGTCAGTAGGAATTTTGCATGATAATCGACCAACAAAAGTTTGTAGATACTGGATACATTCTGATAGCAATTGCCTTTGACGTTCATTTGTCACCAAAACATTTTCAACCGATCCAGTCATACGTCGAAGGAGTTGAGCTATACCATCTCCAAATTTGTCAATTCCCTCTTTAGTAAGGCAGGAGATTGGAAAGATGGAGTCTTTTTCTAATCCCGTAGTCTTTGTATACTCCTCTTTCATGTTGTCATTCCAATCCATCAGATCGATCTTATTGAGTGCTAGGACTGTAATCACGTTCTCTTCGCCTCCGGTGATATACGATCTCACTTCTTCTAGAGACTTCTCGACTCCTAGCGTTGCATCAACGATCAAAATTCGAAGATTGCTGGACTCGGCTCTCTTCTTGGCCCTGAGAACGCCTTCTTGTTCAACAGCTCCGACATCAGCGCCCTCACGCAGACCAGCTGTATCCCCAACGATACAAGGGAATCCAGCAATATCTAGCATGACTTCGACGACATCCCTTGTAGTTCCAGGTTCAGGAGAGACAATAGAAGCAGGACGTTGAGCAAGAATATTGAGAAAAGAAGACTTTCCAGCATTTGGTGCGCCAAGCAGAACTGTCCGTATTCCAGTTTGCAATAATGATCCTTTCAGTGAAGAGACGAGATGTGCATGGATTTCTTCCAATAAAGTCTTTACACGATTGTGAACTAAATTAGCAGTTGAGATAGGAGTATATACCATCATCATAGATCTCATCTTCAATTCCTTCGTCCTCGCCGAAATCGATGATGGCTTCGATCACAGCTCGACATTTAATCACATCCTCTCTCCATCTATCATATAGACTTTTGAGTCCTCCCTACAGGTCAATCTCACCTAAGGATACGTGAATTACTTCAGCTTGTCTCATAGCCGCACGGCGTTGCTCTTCTGTTTCCGCACTAAGCAATTGCCCTATCCCTTCAATCTGTGTAAGATCTAGTCTTTCATTATCAAATGCGCGTCTCGTAAATTCTCCAGCCTCAGCATATCGAACTCGGCCCTCCTCCGAAGAGTCACACGATCCAATTGCGTCAAGAACAGCGCGAATGACAGCAGTTGAACCATGGATATGAAATTCAGCGAGATCTTCTCCGGTATACGACCTTGGAGCCTGAAAATAGAGAGTTAACGCTCTATCAAGTAGAGAACGGTCTTTCGGGTGCTCGAGTTTACGAAGTGTTGCGACTCGTGGTGTGGGGAGGGGAGAAGCTGTCAGACTCTCAACGATCTACACTCAGCTAGGTTGTCAGGCAGCTTACTCTTCTGGTCGAAGGACCTGACACTCGTATTATAGCTACAGCAGACCGTCCTGGGGGCGTTGAAAGTGCATATATGGTTGATAAGAGCGGAGAATAGACTTGGTGAAGTCTATGGGAGATCCGCATGCACCTTTGCCTGGATGCGCAAAGGAACAAGGCCCTGAAATTTTGGAGAGAATTTCGGCGATCTTCACCTGAACAACACCGTACCTTGATCCATGAACATATCGAAATGCCTCCGGCGAGCAGTTATCCTTCCACGAATTCATCGTCGCTTCAATTCCACAAAACCTCCTCGTATTCTAAGACCTCCTGAACTCGACATTCGAGGAATCGTCAACAATCATGAGTCAATGCGGGACAATTGTATCAAAAGAAATTTGCCGAAAGCAGCAGCCAGCATCGAGGAAATCATTGCCTTGGATGCACAGCGTCGAGAGCAGATTCAACTTTCCCAGCCCCTAATAAAGGAACAACACCGATTGCTTGGGGAGCTACAAGGCCTTGACGATGCCGGTCGTGAAAACATCTTTTCTCAATTAAAAGAAATTAAAAGTCAGCTGGCGAAAATCAATAAACAAGAAAAAGAGGTCACAGATCGACTTATAGCGTTGGCCAGTTCGTTACCGAATTGGAGACATCCTGATGTTCCATCAACAATATTGGAATGCGGTACTGTTGGAGAAAAGGAAGAGAAGCACCATCCGGTTCCAGACCATCTCGAGATTGCCGAAAGATTAGGCATTCTCAACATGGCTGCTGCAGCACGAGCAACTGGACATGCATGGTACTATTTGATAGGCGCTGGTGTTCTTCTTGAACATGCATTGGTATCATATGCCATTGACCAGGCGGTGAAACGCGGTTGGACATTAGTGAAACCTCCGGACGTTGTTCGTACCGAAATGGTATTAGCGTGCGGATTTCGTCCTCGCGACGAACATGGAGATCAGATATACCAGCTTGCCAACAGCACTATCGAACAGGTAGAAGGTACAGCAGAAGCGGCACACGTGGAAGGAGGAAGTCTCTCTCTTGCAGGCACGGCGGAAATTCCTCTTGCCGCCATGCATATTGACAAGACATTCATGGAATCTGATCTGCCCATAAAATATGTGGGAGTGGGGACGGCATACCGTGCAGAAGCAGGTGCCAGAGGAAGAGCCTCGAAAGGACTGTATAGAGTTCATCAATTCACCAAGGTGGAGCTATTTGCTTGGACTACGCAAGAAAAGAGCGAAGAGATGCTACAGGAAATCAAGGATTTACAGAGTGAGATTATCTCTAATTTGGGTTTGCATGCCAGGATACTAGATATGCCTGCAGAGGAGCTGGGAAATTCGGCATACCGAAAATATGATATGGAAGCATGGATGTATGGACGAGGAGAATGGGGTGAGGTTACGTCGGCTTCAAACTGCGGCGACTACCAATCTCGGCGTTTGCATACAAAATATCGGACGTCAGATTGGAAAAGTGCTTTGCATGTTCATACATTAAATGGCACAGCAATGGCGATCCCAAGAATGATTATTGCAATTTTAGAATCTGGAGTGCAGAAGAATGGTAGAGTACTGATACCCAAGGTACTGCATAAGTATTTTGGTAGTGCCAGGTATATTGGTTAATTTACATCAGATGCCGGCTTCCGGATAATTGAAACCCTACCCTAGTTTAGTTGACATCGGACTGCTCTTTTTCATCGCCAGATTCTCAACGCCCAAAAGTCAACTCAAACATGGCAAAGGCAGCTGCGGGTGCATCAACGCAAGGCAAAGCAGGTTCATCATTCAAACCGAGAAATTCTAACAACACTAGCCAAGAAGAAGAAGTGGTCAAAGGGAAAGGTCAAAGATAAAGCAAACAATGCTGTCATGCTTGATAAACCTACCTATGACAAGCTATTCAAAGAAGTCGGTTCGTATCGATTCGTAAGCGTCAGTGTCCTCGTCGAACGATTGAAGATCAATGGAAGTTTAGCAAGGAAGGCATTACGGGAATTGGAGGCTAAGGGAATCATCAAGCCTATTGATAAACACAGTGCCCAACAAATCTACAGTATTTTCCCTCTACTCGCTTATATACTAATTGTGTAGCCCGTGTTACAGCTGCTGCTGATTAGACATACACTGGCAGTCGCATTATCGAGTATAGGCAGAACATGGAATGAAACTTGATTTATAAATCGAAACCTTACCGACCTCTAGAGACGATATGATGATGATCCACCGTGAAAACTATCTGTCTATGATCTCCCAGTCTAAGCTTTACTGTTCTCCTTTTCTCTTTGACGGAGTATTTCTCTCAATCGCAAGTCATACTCAGTAACGAACATGTCTGCCTTCAGGCTGTATAATCTTTTCTCTCGGACAACATCAATCCTCTTCAAGATTTCACCCAAATCGTGATTTGCGTCGATGTAGCGTCCCTTCAACGCATCTGCTCGCCCATCTGGGTGTGCCAAGAACAAGGTTGTATACGCAGGCAGACCTACGCCATCCTGCAATATAGTGAAGAAATTGCTTAGCATCTGTTTCATAGCAGGAGCCTTCTCCAAAATTTCGGGGTCCGTTACTTCGGAGATATTACCCAAACGAGTAAGAACTGACGCAGGATGCATGGCAAAAAAGCGCAAATTGGTGTCTTTGTATTCATTGCTGAGAGATTCCATGAGCCGAAGTAGACCTGACTTTGAAACGTTATACGCCTGACGTTTAGCTCAATTTTGAGATTAACACGTACACTGGAATAAGGACCGTTTCCAATAGCAGCTCGGGAAACAGTGCAGATAATCGTTCCAGATTTGCGTTCAAGCATGGAGGGTAGAACGGCTCGAGTCAAATCGGCTGGGGCACGTAGATTCAATTCAACCAGTTTCCACCAGTCGTCTGAATCGGACATGTGGAAGGGAGCGAAGGTCCCGCTTCCTATATCTCAGAATTGTCAGACAAACCACTTACCTGCGTTTGCAACAAGGATATCGATAGGTCCAAGGGCTGAAACCGTCTAGAGTCAAATAAAGCCGGTAAGAGCACTAACGTCTGAAACTACTTTTTCCATTGCACCTTTGACGGTGCCATCGGCTGCAAGTCCGACTGTTTCGACGCCATACTTTTCGTGAGCTTCTTTCGCCACTCTTTGAGCCTCTTCGATCTTTCGTCCATGAAATGACACCTTAGCTCCGAATTTGGCGAATGCGTCTGCCGTAGCTAGTCCAATTCCTTGCGTGCTGATATCAATCCCGAGCCATTGGGGAAAACAACCTTCCGGTAACTAAAACGACTGTACCCTTGAAAGCGCCAGGAGCGATCGTCGAGGGATCAATAGCTGGATAAACATCATGGTGATATCTGACCAAAAGTTAGACAGTCACTGACATTGTGGCCTTACGGTAGAACCTCGTCTTCGACAGTCATTTTGAAATGTTTCGATTGCGAGTGTATCGTCGCGACACTGCTAGCAGGATATAAATACAATTCTGGGATTTGTGGAGATGCAATGGGCGACGCGGTAACATCCGACCGGCAATAGTGGGGCCGGATAATTTAATTGCCGATCTCAATATCACGTCGGTTCAAATTCCTTCGTGAGATCAGAAACGTTAGTATCCTCGCTCCTCTTCTCTTACGAAAATTGGAACCCTAATGAACAGATTAATTGGGTCTGGGCGAACCAAGGCCATTGAGTGCTTGGTAACATTTCGGGCAACTTTTCACAAGGAGCTACATTGAGGCCGCAATGGACTTTTTCGTATATCAAACCTTGTCTGCATGAATTCCAAAAACTGCAATTCCAACTGTCTCGTTAACTTCAAATCTGGGTTTGAAAGCCAATCTTCCTCCTTCATTCCTTTTTCTTTGTGATTCCTTGTTGGGGAGGTTTGCCGTGTTGATTTGCTGGGATAGACTATGATACTGTTCTTGGGACGATGAGTTGTTGTGGAAAGAGGGGCGAATCCAGTCCCAGACAATGTGTTGACTTTAGAAAGGCTGTTCGAACGAGGTTTAACAGCTGATGGGATGCTATGAAAATAGCCTTGAAGCAGCGAGAAGCACGGCAGCGCTCAGGGCAAAATTCAGGGGTTGATCTGAAGCCATCCTAATGAGGAAGGTGCTCTGCCGATCAAAAATCAAAAAAATACTCGCAGATCCGGAGAATCAAGACTCGCTGGTACCGTGCATGGTATTGTGCATCTTGATGCTCCCTCGTCCTTCATCACCTCTGCCCTCTCGGCGCAGAAGCAAATTAACAGAAACGAAGATACTGGTGCTTCAATCAAGAGACCGTGGGCTTCGCGAGTTCAATAGGTGGTTGTATGAGCGCAGAATGGGATTCTATCTGCACCCTTGTCTGGCTTTCATGTATCTTCCTAAGATAGAGGGATATGGTGTGGGAATCTGGTCTCCTATAGACCTTCCTAAAGGACTTGTTATTGCTAAAATCTCCAAGGACTGGATCTTGAGCGTTCGTACGGTTGGCAACGAGGAATTGAGAGCCGCTTTGGTTAAGCATGACTTTGTCAACATGATCGGACTTACAATCGTTTATATATACGAGAGCTTGCAAAGCCACAAAAGTCTGTACAATGGCCGATTCAAAGGTCGGTTTTATGGATATTTGACATGCTTTTCAGTCCCTGACGTTCCGAGGTTATGGTCAGATGACGAAAAGGGATTGTTGGGAGGAACGGATATCGACATTCTCAGGGGTGCATCATTAGTAGATTGCCTATTGACATTTGTACTAATTTATCAGGAAGATACTTCAACAGTGTACTGGAATACGATTGTGCCATTCCTTCGGACACATGGGAACATATTTGGCTCTGACGCTCTCTCTCTCATCACGGAACAAGAGTGGACAAAAGCTTTCTGCATTGTTTCCGCCCGCGCTTTTCAGGTAGTTACAAGATTGAGTGGGTTAAGTGTAGGTTGACGACTATCATGGCCCTGCTCTTGTTCCGTTGGCAGACATGTATGCTCCATACTGTATTCCCCTAAATCAAGGTTCAATCACGACACGGAGGGTACGTCTGAATTATGCCAACAACAGGTTGATGTCTTCCTGGACTTTGAGTGCGGTCTTTGCGTTGTCTGCGGAGGAAAACATCACGAGTGCTACCATTGGCCAGATACGCAATGTATCCAATGCGGTGCCTCGTCGCAAGATTCCGATAGCCGTGCAGCAAAGAGGCTCAAACTGGACAACAATGCGAATCAAACAAAGGCGTATCCTAAACATGAAATCTTGACACTCGATCCACGCGGACATGGATGGCGATTAACCCAGGTTCCGGGAGAATGTCCAGCCTTGCAGGATAGTTATGAAACTTATGACATGGTCCTAACTCACGACATCAAGGCAGATGATGCTTTCGGTACAGAACTTTACAACAATTACGGCAAGTTACGCAATTCCGACTTTCTTACCAGATATGGAATCTTGATGAAATGGGAATGTGGATTGGAGAATTCAGTATGTCTTCGCCGTCAACTCTTTGATACTGAACACGCAAAGTTGTCCGGTCGTTGCGAGTACTGGAAATCAAATGGATTTGAATTATTATTAGGTGTTGCCGAAGGCCTGGCACTGGACGATTACGAAACCGTTTTCGATGACATGCTATGGGTCGATCGATATCCGAGTGACGATGCGTTTGTAGATGCGAGCTTGGTGGTCACCCCTGAAAGCCATTTGTTCTACCCGTTGAGTGTATGGTTGCTTTTGTTGCTTCTACCAGATCCTGCATGGACAGATTTCGAAGAGTCTACTCATGACGAACAGGTCAAGGTCATCCGGAACAATCTGACCTCCTTCGACGCTCCAGTAATGACACTTGAATATCTCGAGGTTTCCATGAGATGCCTCAAGCTCCTTCTTGCAGCGTTGGCGGTACGTAAGTCAAAGTACTCTGAAAGGGTTGACGCTATCCTCAATGGCAAAATTGATGAAGGACCTCTTGACGTGGTAATAACTTTCATAATGTGGTTTTTCCTGATGTTCTAGAGTGAATCAAGGAAGGAGAAGGTCAGGTCGATCAGAGAAGCTGAGCTCAGCACACTGCGTATTGCTCAGGGACTTATTGAAACGAAGCTTGACGTTGCGGAAGAAAGATTCTCGAATAAAGAGTTAGATGGACCTCTGCATCTGTTCACACTCTATCCGAGCCGTTGACATCGAACGTGAGGTGGAGGAATTGGAATCGGACAAACCCAGGAGTCTCAAATTTTATTGTTGCATTTAGCGCATTGCGGATTTGGGAATCAAAAGGTTAGAAACATAGGAGTTTCGGTGTGGTTGTAACATCTTTACAATATGTACATTAAACACGGTCGAGGCTTAATACTAATCCATCTCTTTCTTCCCCATCGCTTGTAAACGTCCTTATACAATACCATTTTTGAGATTCCGGCTTTAGAACCTTGCCAGCCCTGCGAGCTTCTTCTAGATGTTCCCGAAATTCCTCCCGCAAAGTACGGAGTAGAGACCGACGTTCTCGTACGTCAATCCCACGGCAGCTTGCCAAATCCAGTTTCTCTAACCAGGGACAGCCATAGACAATGTCTCGTAAACCATTTCGCGAAATTGAGGCGCCACGCAAGAACAGTGAGCGCAAGGTTGGAAAGCAACAGATTAAAGACGCAGACTCGTCACTCACAGGATTGTCTTCCAATGAAAGAATACGCAAATGACTCACACATAACTCCCCTTCATGCATGTATGAGAGGATTTCTGTAGTGAAGGTGGTGTGGGTTTTAGACACATCCAAATGCTCCAGGTTAGTCGCGTGGTCAAAAAATGTCGAAAGGTGCAACTCGGCAAACCTTAACCCTGGAAGGAAGGCAGTTTTCAGTTGTTGCAAGGTCGGCTTCGGTATCAATAGCTGTAGAAAGCGGGTTTGCTCATGTAGCAGTGCGGCCGTGAGATAGAGATGTTCGAGCTTGGTATATAGCTCGAAAAATTTCCTGACTTCTCTGGGTTTATATTCTAGACCAGGGCAGTTGGAGAAGTTAAATTTGCGGACTTGTGAAGGATGGTCGATATTGATGAAAGGACGAAAACTGAGGGGATTCGAACCAGTAGGAGAAGAGCAATCAAGAGTCTGCAGATTTGGGAACTGCTTGAGGATGTATTCCATCTCGGCGGGAGTCCAAGCGCAATGACGAATCTTAAGGTTGGTCAGGACGTCAGACTGGTGCGGAAATAGTTGCTGGATATTCGTTCCCTCTGTAATCTTGCAACCGGCCAATTTGAGATTTGACAGCTTGGGACAATTTGAGTACAGCATTGACAGAGCTTTCCCGGTGACTTGGGTATATGAGACGTTCAGATAGGAAAGTTCGGTCAGGCTCTGGACCACTTTTTCTGTGAATGCTCCATTTTTGACGTTTACACACCCTCTGAGGTTAAGGTGCGAGAGACTAACACATCCCCGTAGTAAGATAGCCACCGTAGAATCCCTGATAGTGATATTATTTGCAAGCGATATAGACCTCAGTCTTTCGACCTCAATCTGATTGCGGATCGTGTGGAGAAGGGGAGCAGTCGTAGGATAGTCATCAAGTTCTAGACCTTCCATAAGATCGCCAACATGTAACTTTTCCATCAATATCGGTTGAATTTCAAAACCGTGATAGCGTTTCGCCGCCTGTCGCACGTGCATTCTTAAGTGGTCTGGGACTTGAAAGAGCCATTCTTGTTCTTTGCCAAGGATGATGAGGGGATGGGCACCCAGAACGTCCACACAAATGCCGATGAGCCTCCTTCGCCGAATTTTGCCGCTGTCAATGTCTCCTGCTTCTCGAAATGTTGAGTTATATTCAGCTCGCTCCAAGGCCACCTTTGGTTAGACAAATAGTATGGCGGGGTTATACCTCTCGAGCCATCGAGGCATCAGAGGCGAGGGCGTTCAACTTCCGTCTCTTTGGAGTTTTCTTTGGAGGCATCTTGTCTCTTGATGTTTAGTGTCTCCAGGACGATGACTAGGATCTCGACGTGAGTCTTGAGACATGAATGCTCAGTTTATTAGAGTTGCATGAGAGCCCTTACCCTGGTCAAGACCGCCAATCAGAGCACAGGTCGAGGTGTCCTTAATTTGCACCTTAAATTTTTCTCCACCCGAGGGTCCACGACACATTCTTTCCAACCATCAACAAAATGCTGTACGAGAAGGAATCCCCACCCGTCTCATCCCTTCCTTCCCCGAGATGGAACACTCGCAGCCAAAGCAACAGAGTCAGAACCTTCCTTGTTCTCGGAATAATCGCTCTCTTTCTCGTCACCCTCGCCCTGATCGGCCACTACTCTGGCGTGTCGCGAGTACCCTCGTCGCCTTCTCTCCACAGTCTCAAAAATCCAAATTTACTGAATCCCCTCCGTCAACAGGACAGATTTGGATCAGTTCGTAAACCGACCGTCAAATCTTCAGAAGACGAATACGATGATGACGACTTTGTCGTGAATGATGGCATGCCACCAAAACAGAGCCCAACCCCTGACAGCATTCCACCCACACAAAATCCTAATGAGCCAATCCTAGCCAACTCCACGCTCGATTTTGGTAAAATATACGTGTTGAATCTCGAAACAAGAGAAGATAGACGCGATGAAATGACCTTCATTGCTGCCGCGTCAGGATTACAACTATCTTTTGTTCCCGGCGTTAATAGTAAGACGCTTGAGACGCAATCTTTGCCTGATTCTTACGCTGTGCCTGGAGTCATTCTGGAGCCCGCTCATTTGGCATGTTATCGTGGACATGCAAATATATGGAGAAAGATTGTTGAAGAGGGTGTTCAGACGGCGTTGATTTTGGAGGACGATATCGATTGGGATTTGACTATTCGAGAATCCATTCCAAGGCTTAAAGAGGGACTCGCAAAGATCACCGGAGACCCTGATCCTTGGAGAAACACTCCTGGTATGCGCACTTTATATTGTACTAATCGAAGCGTGGGATATATTCTATCTTGGAACTTGTTATGAAGAAGCTTTCGATCCAGAGGAATACGATCCTGAGAAGGCTGATGAAGTCTTTGTCGATATACCATCTGATAAAGAAACTCTTGATGTCGAAATTTATGCTTGGGTTGATACCATCTATGAAAAATACTACAACGACACGGTTCCGCGTCGTCTCATCGTCAAAGGAAAAAATCCTGTCTGTACTCACGGATACGCGCTTACCAATCGCGGCGCTCGAAAACTCCTCCTTGAGATGAATGAATGGCTACCCTTTCCAGTGGATATTACTATGATTCACTATATCTCGGAAGGACGATTCAAAGCTTATAGTGTGATGCCTCCGTTGTTCGTGCAATGGCGAAATACACATGATCCGAGAAAGAACTCGGATATTGAAGGAAGTGGAATAGAATTGGCTAGAAATTGGGGATTTTGGAGAAGTGCTCGGAAACATCTTGTTGATTGGTATGTTACCTTGTTAATTTACGCTAATTGGAAGGGTCACTTCTGGTGCAACTGGATACAGGTGGTGGGATGGTCTACCAAGGCGCACAGATTAGTGCAAAACAGTCCTTGGTCATGTAATATATGGAAATCATGGAGCTAAAGGAAAAACGTGTTAGAGATGACGATATTTTGGGTATGTATGGAATCTCTAGTTCCGTATTGGAGTTATTTCTTGTAGGTTATGGCATGGTGATTATAGAAAGTTGCCCAGCTCAACGCTTCAATTGGGACCGAATTCATCTATATGTTACACGAGACTCATCAAATCTCCATCTAAGCTTTCCCTTCCAGAAATTTTCCCACAAAGTCCGATGGTGCAATAGACCTTGGTTCCTCTATATCTCTGAAATACTGCATCACATGCGTGTCTTGTTTCCAAAAGTTCATCGTTTCCTAAGCTGTTAATCATCATCCGTTGTCAAATAACCTGATATTCTGCTGTTCCCTTGAAAAGAAGAACATCAATTACTGACAGCTCTTTAACATAACGATGTCTTTCGAATTCTTTACGGATTCTCGATCGGACTGCGGAGACTGGGATTGATAATGAGTAGGTATCGACGATTTCCGGAGCCTGTGCATTAGTGTGATCAATTGTTGGACAAACCGCCCGTTGCCACTGTCGATATAACGAAATGACTCTCCTCTTCGACTCCTCGAGAGACCGTGACGAAGCGGTTTTGACTGCTAAGTATGTCGGCGTCGTGAAGGACATGTCGGAGGTGGGTTGTAGGAGAATACGACGAAACTGAGCCGCCGTACCAAATCCGTTCCGGACGGATGGCGGTCCCGATCTCATCGTTGCCATGCTTGAGTTATCGTGAGACGGAAACAATGTATTTAATCTAACTATACGCTAACTTTATGTTTGTTTAAGATTGCCATTCTTAACATCATCCATGAGCTTAGTCAAAGCAGCTATCAGTTTCTCCACCCCCTCAGCAGAAGTCTGATGATGCACCACAATACGATGATAATCAAACACCTGAACTCCTTCTCTAGAGCAGTATTCCTGAAACGTCTTGTCTTTAACTCCAAGTATCTCAAGATTGATGAAAACCATATTTGTTTCTACCGGCAATGTCAATTGATATCCAAGCTTTTGCAATCTCTGCGCAATCTCTTTCGCAAGTACGTGAGTCTGCCCGATTCGGGGAATGATCTGGTCGAGAGAGACTAAGCATGCGGCGCTGAGAATACCGGGATTTCGTATGCCACCTCCAAAAGCTTTTTTGAAGTGTCTTGCCTTGTTGATGAATGACGCGGTGCCAACAATCACGGAGCCGACTGGAGTGGACAACCCCTTGGAGAAGCAGAGCGAGACTGAGTCGAATAAGGAACAATAGTCCTTCAAAGTGAGATTTTCTGCCACGATCGCATTCCACAAACGAGCACCTATACATCAGTCCGAGATTTGTGATAGTGGTACCATCTAAATGCAATTTGATCTTCCCTTGAAACTCGGAGCGGATATAATCTGAAATCTTCTTCGCCTCACTATAAGGCAAGACAACCCCATGCAAAGTATTCTCCAAGCTCACAACCCTCGTAGGCGCATGATGAACATCTTCTTCAACGATTGCCGCTTTAACCTCTTCCAAAGTAATATACTTTCCATTCTTTGGTCTGACAGGAGTAACTAGGGCTTGACTAAACATTGCTATTCCACCAGCTTCATTCGTATACACGTGTGCACGTTCATCGCACAAAACCGAATGAGGAGGTTGTGTCAAATGTGTTCGCAAGCAAATCTGGTTCCCCATTGTTCCGGAAGTGACAAACATACCTGCCTCATGGCCCGTCAAGTTTGCTACTTCGGCTTCCAAGTGGACGGTAGTGGGATCACGACTGTAGATATCGTCGGTGAAGGTTGCAGTGGTGAACATGGTTTGAAGCATTTCCAAAGTGGGAACTGGCGAGTTAGAGAGTGAGACATGAACGAAGTACCTGTTACTGTATCGGAGCGGAAGTCGTGCGAAGTCGCCAAAAGGGCTTTGTTGAGGTTCGAGGCCATGACATTCGCTGTATCTTGAATTGTGGCAGACGCATCGGAAGAAGAGGGTGCTAGAGAAGGACTCATGATTCGATAGTGTCGATAGACTGTTCTGGACGAGCGGTTATTGAGGAAGAGTCTAGGGGATGGCCGTCGGAGGAGCATAAATGTCGAGGAAAGAACTCTTGCCGATCAGACAGTCTACCGATAACGCAATCGCGGAAATAAGCGCGATTAACCAAGCGATGTTACCCATCTCAATGTGACCAACTTTCACATTCAGTAAATAAGTTGATTATCGCTAGCTCCTTTTATTTCTACGTGTACGTCGCTCAGTAACAAATACCCCATTGCTATTCCTTATCCTTAATGATATTATGTTTTTGGTAGCTTCAAGCTTTGACCTTCTCATCGTGTAACCCCACATTCCCTTCCTCATCCAATTTCCCGCTCGATTGCGGACGCGATTTAGGAGTAGCGTCAGGCTTACTGTACAGATAAGTGGCAAAAAGCACCACTGCACAACCCATTACAAACTATTGTTAGTAAGACTCTTAAAGAAGAATATACATTTCTTGTGACTTCGAAATCGAAGAAGTATACTGATGCAACGAATGAGATGAGTATTGATACTGACGTTGCAAAGTTCTTGAGAATGTTGTCTGCATATGCGACACACAGAGCAACCACAATGCCACCAATGGCTTGAAACGCAATTGCTGTCCAAACGACTCCATTATACCCGTAAAAGAATCCCTTTACATCGTCAGCACCAGTCATACAACAAATAAAGGAAGATTACCTTCTCCATAACTTGATATCCATCTTTCCACATTACCCCAATAAACAACGCAGGGAATAAACTGAAGAAGCTTAATTGAACATTTCGAACCCAGAGGGTAGCACTCGATGTTTTCAAGACCTTTTCAAAATAGACTCCCGCGAGTCCTGA
>Ga0335073_10004766_pt1 | contig 19007 bp, 13 predicted proteins | sample Lox_Sample_22_FD_207093 | JGI IMG/M metagenome (GOLD analysis project Ga0335073, IMG submission 207093) | Soil microbial communities from Loxahatchee National Wildlife Refuge, Florida, United States - Lox_Sample_2.2 | ecosystem: Environmental > Terrestrial > Soil > Wetlands | place: USA... | reverse complement strand
GCTGGCGGTGCCCGCGCTGCTCGCCTGGCTGCTGTGGGGCCCGGCTGCACGGGCGGCCGTCGACATCGACGTGCGCGGTGTCAACGACCCGTTGCGCAGCAACGTTCTGGCCTACCTGAGCCTGGCACGCTACAAGGACCGCGAGCTGGACCCGACCATGGTCCAGCGGCTGCGCGACCGGGCCGCGCGCGAAGTCGCGCAGGCGCTGCGGCCCTTCGGCTACTACAGTCCAACCGTGGATACCGACCTCGAACAGCGCGGCAGCAATTGGCGGGTGACGGTACGCATCGACCCCGGCAAGCCGGTGATGATGGACCACGTCGACATCCGCGTGACCGGTCCGGGGGCCGATGACCCGCACTTCCGCCGCATCCTGGATGCCCTGCCGCTGCATCCGGGCGACCGGCTCAGCCATGCCGACTACGACCGCGTGAAGAACGACCTGACGCGCGTCGCCTCCACCTACGGCTACTTCGACGCCAGGCTCCTCAAGAGCGAGCTGCGCGTCGACCCCACGGCGCTCAAGGCCGACGCCATCCTGCAGCTGGACACCGGGGAGCGCTACCGCTTCGGCGCCACCACCATCGACCAGCAGGTCGTGAACGAATCCCTGGTGCGGCGCTTCCTGCGCTATCGCGAGGGCGAGCCCTTCGACCTGAACCTGCTGCAGCGTACCCAGTTCGCGCTCGACGACAGCAAGTACTTCGCCAGCGTCGAGGTGCTGCAGGGCGACCTCGACCGGGTGCGGCACATCGTGCCGGTCGGCATCCGCGCCAGCGCCGGCCACCGCGACCGCTACCAGTTCGCGGCGGGCTACGGCACCGACACCGGACCGCGCGGCACCATCATCTGGGACCGGCGGCTGGTGAACGGCAGCGGCGACCACTTCAGCACGCAGCTGCAGGCCTCCGAGATCATCCAGCAGCTGCAGTCGCAGTACATCGTTCCCATCGGCGATCCGGCGCTGGACCGGTTCGCCTTCGGCGCCTCGGTCACCCAGACCATCCCCGGCGACCTGACCAACGAGGACTTCGGCATCGGCCCCAGCCTCACGCTGGTGCAGGACCGCTGGCAGTACGTGGCGGCGCTGACGCCCACCTATTCCATCACCCGCGACGGCTTCACCACCCAGCACTACGAGCTGCTGGTGCCCAGCATGACCATCACCTCGGTGCCGCGCGGCTACCTCGGGGAGGCGCTGTTCGAGCGTGGCCTGGTCATCGAGCTGCGCGGCGCGGCCCGCCCGCTCGGCGACCAGAGCTTCCTGCAGCTGCACATCCAGGACGAGCGCGTGTTCAGCCTGGGCGGCCCCTGGCATCTGCTGCTGCGCGGGGAGGTGGGGGCGACGCTGGTGTCCAAGCTCACGGACCTGCCCGGTTCGATGCGGTTCTTCGCCGGCGGCGATCAGAGCGTGCGCGGCTTCGAGTACGACGAGCTCTCCCCGGTGACGACCTATGAAAACCCCAACGGCACCTACTCCTACGTCAAGGTGGGCGGCAAGAACGTCATCACCGGCTCCACCGAGGTGATCCGCGACCTGCCGCATGACCTCGGCCTCGCGGTGTTCTACGACTTCGGCAACGCCTTCGACTCCTTCGGCAACTCCGGCAACCCCGCCTACCCGCGTTTCCTGGAGTACTCGGTGGGCATCGGCCTGCGCTACCGGCTGCCGGTGGCCACGTTCGGCATCGACGTGGCCGAGCCGATCTCGCGCCCCGGTGCGGGACCGCGCGTGAACATCGACTTCTCGCCGAAACTGTGATGCGCTGGGTCATCGCCATCACCTCGGTATGCGTGCTGCTGCTGGTGGCGCTGCCGCTCGCGGCGCTGTACGCGGTGGTGTACACCGGGCCGGGGCTGAGGACGGCGGTGAACCTGCTGCCCCGGCACTTCGCCGGCGTCACCCTCACGATCACCGGTGTCTCCGGCACCCTGGCCCACGGCGTCCACGCCGACCGCGTCGAGGTACGCCACGAGCGCGTCGACCTGGTGTTCACGGACGTGCACGCGCGCGCGCAGCTCGCGCCGCTGATGCTGCAGACCCTGCATCTCACCGACGCGGGCATCGGCTCCGCCTCCATCCGCATCCTCCCGCACCGGCCCTCCACCGGCAGCGTGCCGATCCGCTTCCTGCCCCACTGGCTGTCCATCCGCGTCGACCGGCTGCGCCTCGGCACGGGCGAGCTGGTGCTGATCAGCGGCCGGCGCTTCAGCGCCTCCGGCCTCGAGGCCGCCGGCCTGGTGCGCCCCCACGCCATCCGCTTCGACCAGGCGCGGGCCGACATCGGCGCGGCGCACCTCACCACCCGCGGCGCCGAGCTGCGCGGCGGCGCGGACGTCCTCGGCATCGCGGCGACCGTCGAGGTCGACGCGCACCCGGCCGGACGCCCGCCCTGGAGGCTCTCGGTATCCGGCAACGGCGACCTGGACTCGCTGGAGCTGAGCGCCCGCATCGGCGCGCCGTTCCAGGCCGACGCACGCGGCCGCGCCAGGCTCCTCGCCCCCTGGCGCTTCGAGGGCGAGGCCGACGTGCACCGCCTGGCTCTCGACACCTGGGGCGGCAATGCGAAGCTCGGCAGCGGCCGCGGCACGCTCGAGGTCGCCGCCGACGCACACGGCTTCACCGCGACGGGGCCGGTGACGCTCGCTGCGCTGCCGCTCGCCCCGCTGCAGAGCCGCCTGCGCGGGCGCATCGACGGGCACACGCTGCAGATCGACTCCCTGGATGTCCTGCACCGGGCTTCCGGGGCCAGCGCCAGCACCGCCGGGAGCATCACTTTCGGAGCCGATCCGCGGCTGGACCTGCGCGGGGAGTGGCGCAATCTGCGCCTGCCGCTGACCGGCTCGCCGCTGCTCGCGAGCCCGCAGGGCCGCTATGCCGTCTCCGGCACCGGGCCGTACCAGCTGCACGGTTCCGGGCTGCTGGTGCCGCGCTCCCGGGCGCCGATGACCTTCGACCTCACGGCCCGGCTGTTCCAGGACCACGTCGAGTTGGATCCGGCCGTGCTCTTGCAGTCCGGCGCCACGGCGCGGGTGACCGCAGCCCTGGCGTGGCGGCCCGCGCCGCAGTGGCATGCGGCCGGCACGGTGACGGGCTTCGACCCCGAGCCCTACCTGCGCCAGCTCCCGGGGCGCGTGGCGTTCGCCTTCGCCGCCCAGGGACACTCCTTCTCCCCCGCCACCGATCTGCACCTGCAGCTGCACGACCTTGCCGGAACTCTGCGCGGCCTGCCCGCCCACGCCGGCGGCAACATCGCGCGCGACGGCGGCTCCTGGAGCTTCGACGGCCTGCGTGCCGTCCTCGGCGGCACCAGCATGGCCCTGGACGGCAGCGCCGGCGCGCGCCTGAACCTGAAGTTCAACCTCGAGGCCCAGGACCTGGGCCTGCTCGCGCCCGGCATCCGCGGACATCTGCAGGCGAGCGGCACCGTCGCGGGCACGCCGCGCGATCCGGTGATCCACGGCACCGCCAGCGGCACCGGCCTGCACTATGGCCGGATCGGCCTGGAGGGGTTCGAGGCCAGCGCGGACTTCGACCCGCAGCAGGCCGGGCCCTCGCACGTCCACCTGCTGGGACATGGCCTCACCGTGGGCAGCCGGCGCGCCGACCGCCTGTCGCTGCATCTGGACGGTGAGGCCGCCTCGCACCAGGTGAACCTCGAAGTGCTGGCCCGCGGCGTGACGCTCACGGCCCGGGCCCAGGGCGGCTTCGCCCACGGCACCTGGCGGGGCGAGGTGCAGGCCACGCAACTGACGGGCAGCCAGTCGCTGCGCCTGACCCTGTCGCAGCCGGTCGCCGTGCTGCTCTCGCCCGAGCGCATGCAGGTGGACCAGCTGTGCCTGAAGGGCGAGCCGGCGACGCTGTGCGCCGGCGGACAGTGGAGCCCGCAGAAGTGGTCGCTGTCCGCCAGCACCAACGACCTGCCCATCAGCGCCCTCACCGCGGGGCAGTCCGGAAGCCTCGACTACCGCGGCGTCATCGCGCTGAACCTGGGGCTGTTCCGCACCGGCACGGACCCGGTGCAGGGCACGCTCGACGCCCGGCTGTCCGATGCCCGGATCCTGCACCACCTCAGCGGCGGCCGCATCGAGACCACCACGCTGGGCACCGGCGATGTGACGGTGACGGCCACCCCCGACCTCGTGAGCGCCCGGTTGGGACTGGATGCCGGTGCCATCGGCTCCATCCACGGCGAGATCGACGCCCGGCGCACGCCCGACTGGCGCGCGATGCCGCTGTCGGGCTCGGTGGCGCTGCAGACGGCGGAACTGGACTTCGTGACGCTGTACGTCCCGCAGATCGATCGCGCCGCCGGGCGGCTCTCCGCCAACCTCACCGTGGCAGGCACCGTCGCCGCGCCGCTGTTCAACGGCACGCTCACCCTGGCCGGCGGCGAGCTGGACCTGTACCAGATCAACCTCGCCATGCGCGGCGCCGGGCTGTCGGCACGGCTGAACAACGACGGACTGGACTTCGACGGCGGCGCCCGGCTGGGCAACGGCCATGCCTCCGCCCACGGGCACCTCACCTGGGCCAGCGGCCGCCCCGTCGGCAGCTTCGAGCTCACGGGCCAGAACCTGCGGGTGGCCGACGTGCCGGAGGCGCAGATCGATGCGTCGCCGGACCTCAGGTTCGGCATCGACGGCGACAACATCACCGTCACCGGCAAGGTGCTGGTGCCGAAGGCCCACTTCGCGCCCGCCGACCTGACCAACGCCGTGCTGCCCTCCTCCGACGAGGTGCTGGTGGGGAGCGAACCGCGCCAGGGCGAGCGCTTCCGCATCGTGTCGGACATCACCATGACCCTCGGGGACCAGGTGGACATCGATGCCATGGGCCTGAAGGGGGGCCTGGCCGGCAGCATCACCACGCATGCCGCCAGCGACGACCCCGTCACGCGCGCAAGCGGCGAATTCCGCGTGGTGAAGGGCCAGTACACGGCCCTCGGACGCAAGCTCGCCATAGACCGCGGCCGGCTGATCTTCTCCGGCGGGCCGGTCGGGGATCCGGCCATCGACGTGCGCGCCGTGAAGCGCTTCAACGACCCCAACGCCGGCGCCACCCAGGCCGGCATCATCGTGCGCGGCACCCTGCGCGCGCCACGGCTGGTGTTCTTCTCCGAGCCGCCGCTGTCCCAGCAGCAGATCGTGTCGCTGCTGCTCGCCGGCGGCGGGCTCTCCGGCGGCCAGGTCGCGAGCACCGCCGGCACCGCCGCGACCAGCCGCAACACCAACGGCGAGCTGCTCGGCCAGGCCGGGGCCATCCTCGGCCAGCAGTTCGGCCAGAAGATCGGCATCACCGACGTGGGCGTGGAGTCCAACATCTACAACGAGACCTCGCTGGTGCTGGGCCGCTACCTCTCCCCGCGCCTGTACGTCTCCTACGGCCTGGGGCTCACCCAGACCCTGAACACCGTGATGCTGCGCTACTCGCTGGGCAACCACTGGACCATCCGCACGGAGTTCGGGCAGGTGGGCGGCGCGGACATCGTGTACACGCTGGACCGTTGACGGCCCTGGACCGTTGACAGCCCTGCATTAATATGCATAATGCGCGCAACTTTATGCATGCCCAGCCCCCATGCTGACCGATCACCAGCAGCACGACCGCCGCGGTGCCATCGTGCGCATCCTGCGCAACGGCATCGTGCACAGCCAGCGCGACCTCGTGCGCATGCTCCGGCGTGAGGGCTACGAGGCCACGCAGTCCTCGATCAGCCGTGACCTGCGCGATCTCGGGGTGCTGAAGGCGAGCGGGCGCTACGCGATGCCTCCCGACGAGATCAGCCGCGCCAACGGCGACTTCGGCGCCCTCGCGCAGTTCGTGCGCCAGCTGCACCCGGCCGGTCCCAGCCTGACGGTGGTGAAGACCACCATCGGTTCGGCCGGCAGCGTGGCGGTGGCCATCGACAAGGCCGAGTGGCCCGAGGTGGTGGGCACCATCTCCGGCGACGACACCATATTCATCGCCACCGCCGACGCGCGCGCTCAGGGGCGCCTGATCGAGCGCCTGCAGTCGATCTTCAGGATCTGACGGCCCGCCCGATCCCCGGCTCACCTCCCAATCCGTTCCCAAGGTCCGACACCCATGTCCAAGCCGTCCGCAAGCGCTCCGCCCATCGTCCTCGCCTATTCTGGCGGCCTGGACACCTCCTTCCTGGTGCCGTGGGTGGCCGAGCACTACCAGCGCCCGGTGATCACCGTCACCGTGGACACCGGCGGCATCGATGCCGCGGCCGCCAAGACCCTGAAGGAGCGCGCACTCGCCCTGGGGGCCGTCGAGCACCACATGATCGAGGCCCGCGCCGACTACTTCGAGCAGGTGCTGCGCTTCCTCATCATGGGCAACGTGCGCCGCGGCCAGCTGTACCCGTTGTGCGTGGGTGCCGAGCGCGTCATGCAGGCTCAGACCATCGCCCGCATGGCGCGCAGGCTGGGCACGCACAGCATCGCCCACGGCTGCACCGCGGCCGGCAACGACCAGGTGCGGTTCGAGGTCGCGCTGCGCACGCTGGCGCCGGAGCTGGAGATCATCGCCCCGGTGCGCGACCGGGCGTTCAAGCGTCCGGAGGAGCTCGCCTACCTGGAGCAGCGCAGGCTCCCGGTGCCGCCCTACGGCGCCGCCTACTCCACCAACCGGGGCCTGTGGGGCGTGAGCATCGGCGGCAAGGAGACGCTCACCTCCCATGGCAGCATCCCGGATGATGCCTGGGTGCTCTCCCGCGACGCCTTCAGCAGGCCCGCCGCGCCCGAGCGCCACACGCTGCACTTCGAGCAGGGGCGGCCCGCGGGCCTGGATGGCGCAACGCTCGACCCGGTGGCGATGATCGAGAGGCTCGAGGCCATCGGCGCGCGCTTCGGCATCGGCCGCGGCATCCACCTGGGCGACACCATCATCGGCACCAAGGGGCGCGTCGCCTTCGAGGCGCCGGCCGCCGACATCCTGCTGACCGCGCACCGGGAGCTGGAGAAACTGGTCATGACGCCGCGCCAGCAGCGCATCAAGGAGAGCGTGGCGCAGCCCTACGGCGACCTGGTGCACGAGGGCCAGCTGCTCGACCCCGTGTGCCGCGACATCGAGGCGCTGCTGCTGTCCTCCCAAACTCGCGTCACGGGCGATGTGCACGTGCTGCTGCGCCCGGGGAGCCTGTTCGTCGAGGGCGTGGACTCGCCCTTCTCGCTGCTGGCCGCCTCCAAGGGTGTGTACGGCGAAGCCGCCGGCGAGTGGAGCGCCGCGGATGCGCTCGGGTTCTCCCGGATCGTCTCCCTGACCGGCGTGTTCTACACCCGCGCCGGCACCCGCGCCGACGCCGGCGAGGTCGTGCCATGAGAAGCGTGGTCGTCGACAAGATCGCCTCCGTGACCCAGGCCTGCGGGCTGTCGCGCGAGGTGCGCGTCACCGCGGACATCCCGGCCGAGGAGGGCGTGGTGGTGGTCGTGGAGGTCCTGACCAACAAGTCCACCTACAACACGCTGGAGCTCACCAGCGGCCGCATGGCCAAGCTGGGCAAGGGCGACGTCGTGGTCGGCGCCCTGGGGCACCGCAAGGCGCTGTTCGGCTACTCCGGTCACGTCCCCGAGAGCGTCAAGCCCGGCGACATCATCCAGATGCTCAACATCGGCGGCGTGCTCGGCGTGTGCGACTCGGCCAACCCCGACAAGGGCAAGCCCTTCGATTGCCGGGTGCTGGGCGGAGTGCTCACCTTCCCCTACCTGGGCGAGCGCATCGGCGTGCCGGCCCGCGTGGGCTACCACCGGCTCGACCAGGCCGCCGCGCTCGATGCCCATGGCGTGCCCGTGGTGGCGCTGGCCGGCACCTGCATGGAGGCCGGCAAGACCGCTGCCGCCGCGGCCATCATCAGCCGCATGCGCCACCGGGGCCTGACCATCGATGCCTTCAAGGCCACGGGCGTATCCCTGCGGCGCGACATCCTGGCCTTCGAGGATGCCGGTGCGCGCAATTCCGCCATCTTCACCGACCTCGGCATCGTCACGACGACGCGCGCCAACGGCCCGGCGCTGACCCGGACCATGATCACGCAGCTGTCGGAGAAGAAGCCGGATGTCATCGTGTTCGAGCTGGGAGACGGGCTGCTCGGCACCTACGGCGTCGACGCCATCCTCGACTGCCCCGACATCCGCGCCGCGCTCACCGGCGTGGTGCTGTCGGCCAACGACCCGGTGGCGGCCTGGGGGGGCGTCAAGCTGCTGCGCGAGCGCTTCGGCGTGGAACCCTGCGCCGTGACCGGCCCCGCCACGGACAACCAGGTCGGCGTGCAGATCATCGAGGAACAGCTCGAGGTTCCGGCCTTCAATGCCCTGAGCAACGGCGCCGCCCTCGGCGACAGCCTCATCCAGGCGCTGAAGCTGCCGGTGCGCACCACCGAATCGGCGGACGCGGCATGACGGCCGCAGCGGCAGCCACGGCCGCCGGGGCCGGCTCGATCCCGGCGCTGATCCTGGGCGGCAGCGGCTACGTCGCCGGGGAGCTGCTGCGCCTGCTCGCCGGCCATCCGCACTTCACGGTCGGCGGCATCATGTCCGACAGCCAGCCCGGGGAGCCCGTCGGCAGATCCTTCCCGCACCTCGCGCACCTCTACAGCGGCTCGCGCTTCCAGTCGAAGGAGCAGATCCTCGAGGGGCTGGGCAGGCTCCCGCGGTGGGCGCTGTTCTGCGCGGCGCCGCACGGGGCCGCGGCACCGCTGGTGGACGAGCTGCTCAGCGCCGCGGACCGGGCCGGCACGCACATGCGCGTGGTGGACATCTCCGCGGATTATCGCTTCGCCGACGCCGGTGCCTACGCGGCGGTGTACGGACACGAGCACACCGCCCCGCGGCGCCTGCGCGAGTTCACCTGTGCGGTGCCCGAGCACCTCGACCGCGCACCGACGCCCCACGTCGCACATCCGGGCTGCTTCGCCACGGCCATCCTGCTCGCCAGCGTGCCGCTGCTGAAGCTGGACCTCATCTCGCCCACGCTGTTCGTCAGCGGCGTCACCGGCAGCACCGGTTCGGGGCGCAAGCCCATCGAGGGCACGCATCACCCGCTGCGCCACGGCGATCTCTACGCCTACAATGCGCTCGCGCACCGGCATGCGCCCGAGGTGGCAGCCTGCGCGCGCGCCGCCACGGGGGTGGCGGCGGACTTCGCCTTCGTGCCCCACTCCGGCCCCTTCACCCGCGGCATCCACGCGACGGTGCAGGGCCTGCTCAAGTCCCCCGTGGATACTCCCACCGCCATCGCCGCGCTGCGCGAGTTCTATGCGGACTGCCCGTTCGTGCACGTGCTGGATGCGGCGCCGCGGGTGAAGAACGTGGTCGCGAGCAATGTCGCCCACCTGTCGGCCGCGGCCGATGGCCGCACCATCGCCGTCATGTGCGTGCTCGACAATCTCACCAAGGGCGCAGCCGGCGGCGCGGTGCAGTGGATGAACCGGCTGTTCGACCTGCCCGAGCACAGCGGCCTGCCGGTATCCGCGCCCGGCTGGACCTGAACTCCCGCCAGCCCCCTCAAGGCCCCCAATGAACGCCATCGCCCACCCGACCCCGACTTCGACCGGTGCCGCCGCGCCGGCCGCCCCCGCTGCCTCCGCAGCACCGGCCGCACCCGCAGCACCGGCCGCACCCGCAGCACCCGCCGCCCCCGCAGTATCGGCCGCGGGGGGCGACCACCTGGCCCGGGTCTTCGCCCAATACCCGCTGGAGGTGGTCGCCGCCGAGGGCGTCTGGCTGCACTCCCGCGATGGCCGCAAGGTGCTGGACCTCTACGGCGGACACGCCGTGGCAGCGCTCGGCTACGGCCACCCGGCCTGGACGCGGGCCCTGACGGCGCAGGCGCACAGCTGCCAGTTCCAGACCAACGCCGTGCCCATGGACGTGCGCGTGCGCGCCGCCGAGCGCCTGGTGCGCTTCGCGGGGCTGGGCCTCGACACCGTGTTCTTCGTCAACAGCGGCGCCGAGGCCAATGAGAACGCGCTGAAGATGGCCTTCCGCATGAACGGACGCACGCAGGTCGCCGCGCTGGAGCACGGCTTCCACGGCCGTACCGCCGCGGCCGGCGCCGTCACCTGGGGGGCCATGCAGAAGTGGTACGGCTTCCCGCGCGCGCCCTTCGACGTGAGCTTCATGCCGCGGGGTGACCGCGCGGCCATCGACAGCCACGTCACCGAGCGCACCGCCGCGGTCATCGTCGAGCCGGTGCAGGGCCTCGGCGGGGCCTACGACCTCGGCAAGCCCTACCTCGATGCACTGCGCCGGCGCTGCGATGAGACCGGGGCGGCGCTGATCTTCGACGAAGTACAGTGCGGCATGGGCCGGGTGGGCCATCCCTTCGCCGCGAACATGTATGACGTCACACCCGACATGATCACCACCGCCAAGGCGCTGGGGAACGGGTTCCCCTGCGCCGCGCTGCTGATGTCGCCGCAGGTCGCCGCCGCGCTCGGGCTGGACGCGCTGGGCACCACCTTCGGGGCGGGCCCGCTCGCCTGCGCGGCCATCGAGGCGGTGATCGAGGCCATCGAGTCGGAGGGTCTGCTCGAGCGCGTGCGCCGCGTCGGCGCCTATGTCCGCAGCACCTGCATGGTCGGACCGGTGACCGCACACCAGGGCGCGGGACACCTTACCGGGCTGCGCACCAGCCGCCCGGCGAAGGAGGTGCAGCGCGAGCTGCTGGAGCGCAACATCCTCACGGGCACCAGCAGCGACCCGCAGGTGCTGCGGCTGCTCGCACCCTTCATCCTCGAGGAGCAGCACGTGGACCTGCTGCGCGCGGCGCTCGCGGAACTGCCGGCATGAAGCGCTTCGTCGACCTCGCCGACCTGTCCCGGGAGGAAGTCGCGGACCTGCTGCAGCTGGCGCGGCGCCTGGTGTCCCATCCGGAGCCCCAGGCCCTGGCCGGGCGCATCCTCGGGCTGGTGTTCTTCAATCCCTCGCTCCGCACCCTCGCCTCGTTCCAGGCCGGCATGGCACGCCTGGGCGGCGCGTCCTTCGTCATCACTCCGGGCCAGGGCACTTGGCAGCTGGAGACCCGGCTCGGCGCCGTCATGGACGGCGGCGCGGCCGAGCACATCCGCGAAGGCATCCCCGTGCTCGCCTCCTACTGCGACGCCCTCGGCATCCGCGCCTTCGCCGACGGCCGCGACCTCGCGGCCGACCTGGCCGAGAGCCGCTTCAACGCCATGGCGGAGCTGGTGGACAAGCCGCTCATCAACATGGAATCGGCCATGAACCACCCTGCCCAGGCGCTGGCGGACTGGAAGACCCTGGACGATGCGGGCGTGGCACGCGGCGGCAGGTTCGTGCTCTCCTGGGCGTGGCATCCGCGCGCCCTGCCGCTGGCGGTGCCGGCGGCGGCACTGCACATGGCGGCCATGCGCGGCATGCAGGTCACCGTGCTGCGGCCCGAGGGCTTCGCCCTGCCCGCTCCCATCATGGACAAGGCGCGGCGCGCCGCGGCCGTATCCGGCGGCTCGGTGCACGAGACCTCCGACCGCCGGGCGGCCCTGGAGGGCGCCGACATCATCTACGCCAAGGAATGGGGCTCCACCGCCAGCTACGGCGATGCCCAGGGGGATGCCCAGGCGCGCGCCGGGCTCAGGGACTGGTGCGTGCGCAACAGCTGGTTCGAGCTCGCGGCACCGCAGTGCCGGCTCATGCACTGCCTGCCGGTGCGGCGCAATACCGCCGTCGCCGACGAGGTGCTCGACGGCCCCCGGAGCCTGGTGCTGGCCGAGGCCCACAACCGCCTGAGCGTGCAGATGGCGGTGCTGTACCGACTGCTGAGAGGAGATTGCGCGTGATCATGCATCGAGGCGACCAGGCGCTGGTGATCCGCGCCTTGAGGAGCGCCGCTCCCTACATCCGCCTGTACAAGGGCAGGATCTTCGTCATCAAGGCCGGCGGCGGCGTGTTCGGCGATACCGCGCTCACCCGGGCGCTGATCGAGCAGATCGGCATCCTGCACTACATGGGGGTGCGGGTGGTGCTGGTGCACGGCGGCGGCCCGCAGCTCACCGAGGTGTCGGACGCGCTGGGCGTGAAGACGCGCATGGTGCAGGGCCGGCGCGTCACCGACGAGAAGTCCATCGAGGTGACCTCCATGGTGCTCAACGGGCTGATCAACACCCGCCTGCTGAGCATGTGCCGCGAGCTGGACATCGCCGCCGTGGGCCTCTCCGGCGTCGACGCCGGCGTGGTGCAGGCGCACCGGCGGGCGCCGGTGAAGCTCGAAGGGAGCGAGGAGGTCGTGGACTACGGCCTAGTCGGCGACATCGACCGCATCGACACCACCGCCATCCGCAAGCTCCTGGACGACGGCCTGATGCCCGTCATCAGCCCGCTGTCGGCCGACCAGCGCGGCACGCTGCTGAACATCAACGCCGACACGGTCGCCGCCGCCATCGGCGCGGCGCTGTCGGCCGAGAAGCTCATCCTGTGCACGGGCGCGCCCGGCATCCTCGAGCGGGTCGAGGACCCGGGCTCGCTCATCTCGTTCACCGACCTCGCGGGCCTCACCCGGCTGCGCGAGCAGGGCAGCATCGTCGAGGGCATGCTGCCCAAGGCGCGCGCGATCGAGAGCGCCATCAAGGGCGGCGTGCGGCGCGTGCACGTGGTCTCGTACAAGGCCCCGGAGGGCATTCTGGGCGAGGTGTTCACCAACGAGGGCACCGGCACGCTGATCGTGGCGGACGTGAAGGCCGTGCCGGCGCATGAGCAGGGCGCACCGGCCGCAGCCGGCTCCGCCCAGGGCTGACCGGAGCTGACCGGGGCTGACCGGGGCTGACCGGGCAGGAGACAGGTCTCGAGGAACCGCGGGGAGACGCCGATGACACGCCTGTGGGACAAGGGCGCACCGCTCGATGAGCGCGTGCTCGCCTACACGGTGGGCGATGACCACCGCCTGGACGAGCGCCTGGTGCGCTACGACGTGCGCGCTTCGCTGGCGCATGCCGGCATGCTGCACTCGCAGGGCCTGCTGTCCGCGGCCGATCTCGCCGCCATCGGCCGCGGGCTCGCCCAGCTCGCCGCCGAGCACGAGCAGGGCCTGTGGCACGTCGAGCTCACCGACGAGGACGGCCAGACGGCGCTGGAGAACCGGCTCACGCAGCGCATCGGCGCCGCCGGCAGCCGCATCCACCTCGGCCGCTCACGCAACGACCAGGTGCTGACGGCGCTGCGCCTGTACCTGCGCGACGCCGTCGCCGAGCTCAGCGAGGGCGCGCGCGCCGTGGCCGGCGCGCTCGATGAGCTGGCCGTGCGCGAGGGCGCAACACCGCTCCCCGGCTACACCCACATGCAGCAGGCCATGCCCAGCTCGGTGGCGTTGTGGGCCGGCGGCTTTGCCGCCGAACTGTGCGACGATGCCGAAGGACTCGAGGGCGTACGGCGGCGCCTGTCGCGCAACCCCCTGGGCTCCGCGGCGGGCTACGGCACGCCGGGCCTGCGGCTCGACCGCGCGGCCACCACGGCCGCACTGGACTTCGGGTCGGTGCAGGAGCCGGTCACCGCCGTGCAGCTCTCGCGCGGCAAGGCCGAAGCGCAGCTGCTGTTCGAACTGACGCTGTTGATGCAGGACCTCGGGCGCCTGGCGGCCGACGTGCTGCTGTTCTACACGCAGGAGTTCGGCTTCGTCGCCCTGCCCGAGGCCTTCACCACCGGCTCCTCGATCATGCCCCAGAAGCGCAATCCGGACGTGTTCGAGCTCATCCGCGGCCGCACGGCCACTGCCCAGGGTGCCCTGCTGGAGACCCTGGCCCTCACCGCGAAGCTGCCCTCGGGCTACCAGCGCGACCTGCAGCTGCTGAAGGCGCCGTTGTTCCGCAGCATCGACGTGGCCGCGCAGACCCTGGACATCCTGCCGCAGGCACTGGCGGCCCTGAGGTTCCGCCCCGAGAACATCCGCCTGGACCCCGCCATCCACGCCGCCGAGCAGGCCTATGCGCTGGTGATGAAGGAGGGCATCCCGTTCCGCGAGGCCTACCGGCGCATCGGGGAGAAGCTCAAGGGGTAGTGGTTTAGAATCCGGCCATGGACGCCCCCGTCGATGAGTCCCTGGTCACCTACACCCACGTCATCTACGCCCTGCATGGGCTGTCCGTGGCCATCGCGCTCACCAGCGCCGCCAGCATCGTCGGCAGCTTCCTGTTCTCGCTCCCCTCGGCCGTGGCCGTGACCATGAACTACGCCCGCCGCAGCGCCGTCTACGGCACCTACCTGGACTCGCACTTCCGCTGGCAGATCCGCACCTTCTGGTACGGACTGCTGATCGCCCTGGTGGTCTTCACGGTATCGGTGCCCCTGATGCTGGTGCTCGTGGGCTTCGTCACGCTGTGGATCGGGGTGACGATGATCGGCGCGTGGCTCGTCTACCGTGTGTTGCGCGGCTGGCTGGCGCTGCGCGACCGCAGGCCCATGTATGTCTGAGGTTGCCGCCGCGGCCGCACGTGGCACCGGGATCCTCGCCGGCGTGCTGCTGCTCGCCGTGCTCTGCGGCTGCGGCCAGCGCGGGCCGCTGTACCTGCCCGACCGCAACGCCAAGGTGGTGACCCGCCCGGCCGCGGCGCCTGGATCGGCGCCGGCTTCGGTGCCTGGATCCGCACCGGCGTCCGCACCGGCCGCCCCGCCCGCCGCGCGTCCGGAGGCCGCCGTGCCCGGTGCCCCACCCGGTGCCGCCCCTGCGGGCGCGGCTGCCGCTTCCACGCCGCGCTCCGACTGACGGATGAGCGCCGTACCCACGCTGGTCCTGGTCGACGGTTCCTCCTACCTGTACCGGGCCTTCCACGCCCTGCCGCCGCTCAACAGCTCGCGCGGCGAGCCCACCGGAGCCATCCACGGCGTGGTCAACATGCTGGTGAAGCTGCGCCGGCAGTACGCCGGAGCGCACCTGGCCGTGGTGTTCGATGCGCCCGGGCGCACCTTCCGCGACGAGCTGTTCGAGCAGTACAAGTCCCACCGCCCGCCCATGCCCGATGACCTGCGCGCGCAGATCGGACCGCTGCTCGCCATCCTCGAGGCGCAGGGCCTGCCGCTGCTGCGCATCCCGGGAGTGGAGGCGGACGATGTCATCGGCACCCTGGCCTGCCGCGCGGCGCACTCCGGCATGCGCGTGGTGATTTCCACCAGCGACAAGGACATGTCGCAGCTGGTGAACGACTCCATCGTCATCGTGAACACCATGAGCGACACGACGCTGGATCGCGCGGGCGTGAAGGCCAAGTACGATGTCTACCCCGAGCAGATCGTCGGCTACCTGGCGCTGGTGGGCGACGCCAGCGACAACATCCCGGGCGTGCCCAAGGTGGGCCCGAAGACCGCCGCGAAGTGGCTGGAGCAGTACGGCACCCTCGATGCCGTCATCGAGCACGCGGCCGATATCGGCGGCAAGGCCGGCGAGAACCTGCGCGCGGGACTGGACACGCTGGCGCTGTCGCGGCGCCTGGCGACGCTGAACACCGACCTCGACCTGCCGCTGCAGCTCGCGGACCTGACCGAGCGCGCACCCGACACGGCGGCACTGCGGGAGCTGTACGGGCGGTATGAGCTGCGCTCGCTCCTGCGGCAGCTGGACCCCGCGGGCGCGGACGGCCAGTCCGCGACCGCGGCTGCCGATGCACCCGCGGCCGACTCCGCGGCCGGCACGACCGCCGCCCCGGCCTCCCGCGCCGTGCCCAGGCCCGGGCGGCTGCTGTCCACGCCCGGCCCCGGGCCGCAGGAGACCGATCCGCCCCCGCCCTCGCCCGAGCGCCGCTACGAGACCATCTCCACCTGGGAGCAGCTCGAGAGCTGGCGCGCGCATCTCGCCAAGGCCAGCCTGTTCGCCTTCGACACCGAGACCACGAGTCTCGACTACATGAGCGCGCGCATCGTGGGGGTGTCCTTCTGCGCCGAGCCCGGCGTGGCCGCCTACCTGCCGCTGGCGCATGACTACACCGGCGCGCCGGAGCAGCTGGACCGCGACCGGGCCCTGGCCGCGCTGAAACCGCTGCTGGAGGACGCCACGCACGCCAAGGTCGGCCATCACCTCAAGTACGACGCGCACGTGCTCGCCAACCACGGCATTGCGCTCGCCGGCATGCGCTACGACACGATGCTGGAATCCTACCTCTGGAACAGCGTCGCCACGCGCCACGACATGGACTCGGCCGCGGCGCGCTACCTGGGCGTCACCACCATCAAGTTCGAGGACGTGGCGGGCAAGGGCGCCAGGCAGCTCACCTTCAACCAGGTGCCCGTGGACCGGGCCGCCGAGTACTCCGCCGAGGACGCGGACATCACCCTGCAGTTGCACCGGGTGCTGTGGCCGAGGATCGAGGGCCTGCCGCAGCTGCAGCGGTTGTACGAGCAGGTGGAACAGCCGCTGGTGCCGGTGCTCGGCCGCATGGAGAGCCGCGGCGTGCTCATCGACGGCGCGCTGCTGCGTGCGCAGAGCCGGGAGCTCGAGGCGCAGCTCGGGCAGCTCATCGAGCGCGCGCACCAGGAGGCCGGGGCGCCGTTCAACATCGACTCCCCCAGGCAGCTGCAGCAGATACTGTTCGAGAAGCAGCAGCTGCCGGTGCTGCGCAAGACCCCGACGGGGCAGCCTTCCACCGCCGAGGACGTGCTGGAGGAACTGGCCGACTCCTACGCGCTGCCGCGGATCGTGCTCGACTACCGCGCGCTCGCGAAGCTGAAATCGACCTATACCGACCGCCTGCCCGAGCAGATCAATCCGCATACCGGGCGCGTGCACACCTCCTATCACCAGGCGGTGGCCCAGACCGGACGGCTGTCCTCCACCGACCCCAACCTGCAGAACATCCCCGTCAGGAGCCCGGAGGGACGGCGCATCCGCCAGGCCTTCATCGCCCCCCCGGGGCAGATGCTGATGGCCGCCGATTACTCGCAGATCGAGCTGCGCATCATGGCCCACCTGTCCGGGGACGAGGGGCTGCTTGCCGCCTTCGCCCAGGACCGGGACGTTCACCAGGCCACCGCGGCCGAGATCTTCGGCATCGACTCCGGCGCGGTGGATGCCGACCAGCGTCGCGCCGCCAAGAGCATCAACTTCGGGCTGATCTACGGCATGTCGCCCTTCGGCCTCGCGCGCCAGCTCGGCATCGACCGTGGCGCCGCGCAGACCTACGTCAACCGCTACTTCGAGCGCTATCCCGGCGTGCGCCGCTTCATGGAGCAGACGCGCACGCAGGCGAAGGAGCAGGGCTACGTCGAGACGGTGATGGGACGACGCCTGTACCTGCCGGACATCCGCTCCAGCAACCGGCAGTTGCAGCAGTACGCCGAGCGCAGCGCCATCAACGCGCCCATGCAGGGCACCGCCGCCGACATCATCAAGCGCGCCATGATCGATGTGGATGCCTGGTGCGAAGCCGAACAGGCCCCTGCCCGGCTCATCATGCAGGTGCACGACGAACTGGTGCTGGAGGTGCGTGCGGACGCCGTGGACAGCGTCAAGGCGCGCGTGCGCGACTGCATGGTCGGAGCCGCCTCGCTGGCCGTGCCCCTGAAGGTGGACATCGGCGTGGGGGCGAACTGGGATGAAGCCCACTAGCGGCGATGACGCCCGCCGGACCGGATCGCTGCGGGTGTCGCACGCGCCGCAGCGAACGGCTCAGTCACCGGTCGTGGCAACCGCCGCGACATGGTCACAGTCCGTTACCAAGTTAATGATCTTTAATGAAATCTCCGCTCCGCCCCTTGGAACTCCGGCGGGCGCCTCCACTCTAATTTACCGAGTGCCAAGCACTCCCCGCTTCCCTCCCTGGGCGGGTGACCCGGTTCACGAGACCTGTGCCGGGTCGTCTTCCCCGGTGATCTCAGCTGAGATCACCGGGGAATTTTCTTTTCTGCGCCCCGCGCCCGGCAACGGTCGATTGCCGGCACGACCGGCAGCTAAACCGCCAGCCACTGTGCGAGCTTATCCTGGGCTTCCTCGATGCCGACGCGCTTGAGCGCCGAGAACAGCTGCACGCTCACGCCCGGGGCCAAGGCTTTCCGTGCCGCCGCCAGGACTTGCTGCGACTGCGAGCGGCTGAGCTTGTCAGCCTTCGTCAGCAGCACGTGCACGGGCCGAACCTCGGGCTCGGCCCAGCTTATAAGGTCCAGATCAGGCTCCAGTACTCCCCGCCGGCTGTCCGCTACCAGGAACAGCCCCTTCAGGCTCCCCCTCAGGCGCAGGGCATCGATGAGCGGTCCCCAGGCCGCCCGTTCCTCACGCGGCCCCGCCGCGTAGCCATAGCCCGGCAGGTCGATGATGCGGCCTGCCCCCACGGTGAAGAAGTTGACCAGTCGAGTGCGCCCTGGGGTCTTGCTGGCGCGGGCGAGGCCATGCCGTGCGGTGATGGCATTGATGGCGGTGGACTTGCCCGCGTTCGAACGGCCCGCGAAGCCCACCTCAGCCCCGGCGTCCGGGGGGAACTGCGCCGGATCGGCGGCGCTGATCAGGAAGCCCACGTTGGGAAAGCGGCTCACTCAGGATCCTCGTCGTCTCAGGGCCCGCGGCGGGGGCCCGTGAAGGCCCAAGCACTGCCCAAGCCCTAGTGTACAATCGCGGCGCCTGTGGGCTTGCGAATACGGGATTTGATATGTCGCCGTTCTTGAGCGCACGTTGGGGATTGGTCATCGCGATGGCGGTGGCGGGGGTGATCGGGGCCGGCCGGCAGGCCGCGGCGGCCACGGCATCCGAGGGGCCGGATCCGTTCGCGCACGGCAGCATCGAGGCCGGTGCCGCGAAGGCGGCCGCGTGCGGCGCCTGCCACGGACCCTCCGGCAACAGCAGCAACGCCCAGTGGCCCAATCTCGCGGGCCAGAATGCCGTGTACATCGCCGAGCAGCTGCAGCTGTTCAAGGCGGGGGTGCGGGTGGACAGCAACATGCTGAAGATGACCGCGCCGCTCTCCGAGGCGGACATCGACAACATCGCCGTCTACTTCCAGGCACAGACCCCGCATGGCGGTGAGGCCGACCCCGGCAACTGGCAGCAGGGCGAGAAGCTGTTCCGCTTCGGCGAC
>Ga0335073_10004765_pt1 | contig 19009 bp, 17 predicted proteins | sample Lox_Sample_22_FD_207093 | JGI IMG/M metagenome (GOLD analysis project Ga0335073, IMG submission 207093) | Soil microbial communities from Loxahatchee National Wildlife Refuge, Florida, United States - Lox_Sample_2.2 | ecosystem: Environmental > Terrestrial > Soil > Wetlands | place: USA... | reverse complement strand
GGGTGTCCTGGAGGAAGCGGTAGGTGCGCCGGTCGTGCGCCATGTCGACGAAGGCGATCATGTCGACGAAGAGACGCGGATGGTCGCCGCGCGCTAGCGCCAGATCGAACAGGTCGACGTCCGGCGGGGCCTGCGCGACCACGGGCTTGAGCGCGCTTTCGAGCAGCGCCAGGCGGCCCATTTCGATCTCGCGCAAATCCGCGATCGCTTCGGCGCGTTCGGCGTTCTCGATCCGGGCCTGCCGGATCGCGGCCGCCAGGTCCGGCGGGGGGACCGGTTGGATGTCGGGCTTTTCGTTCATCGCCTTGGAGGTCGTCCGCACTGGTCCTCGGGAAGGGTAGCGCGAATCCGGCCGCCCGCAAACCGTCAGGTAGGCGCAGGATGTCGTAGCCTAGCCATCGTTGCGTGGATGAGGGCGGGCCAACCACCGCTCGGCAGCGTCGTCGACGAACTCGGCGATGCAGCCACAATCGTCGCACTCTTAAATGAGATTCAGCGCTAATGAGCGTGGACGCATAACCAGCGTCGCACGCTCAGCGCAGGCGAAACTCGGAAAAATCAGTCGGATCTAGCGCGATTGGAGCGCGCATAACGCCTTCCGCAGCCTGCGCCGCGCCCCTGGCTATGGGCGGGCGCAAGACTGCGGTCGGGTAACCGACGGGATCGAGCCGTCGGTTTTAGTCCACGGCCTCTGGCGTCTTCGCCAGGCCCTTCAGCGCGTCACGCTCGAGCAGCGCCGGCACATAGGCGTGAATGCCAGGCTGCAGATCCTGCAACGAGACAAAACGCCCGTCCGCCAACCTCAAACCGTCGCGATAGAGGCCGGCTTCGCGCTGGGCAAAGGTCGTCTCCGCCTCCGCCCCAACGCGCAACGCCGCCTGTAACGCAGCCGGAATATCGGTCAGCATCACTTTGGTGTCGCACTGCATGCAAACCGCGGTGCGCGGATCGCCCGCCGAGGCGAAACCGATCGAACCGCTTGGGAAACGCGTCGTGGTGTACAGCTCGCCCTCACGGGCGGGACGCGATCCATACATCTCCAACGAATAGTCGCACATGACAGGCTCCTGCGCTTTTTTGAGCCCCCCAGTTCCGTTCGCGGAATCAACGTTGCGATCGTTGTTTGGTTCCGAACGCTAGTCTGGCATTGGGGCATTATTGAGGGCAAGGAAATTTCAGCCTCTTGACGGTTGCGGCGCACACTTTTTTTGCGCTAGCTTGCGTAGAGTCGGCCTCGAGCGCCACACGTTCCGAGGACGTTGTCGTGCTCCCTAATGCAAGGCCCGGGCCGCCTCGTTTTTCATCGTCCCGATCTCTTCCGTATCGACGCGGCGCCAAGACGCGCCGAATGATTCGGCGCGGAACCGCATTGCTTCGAGTCCCTCTGGCCAGCCCGACGTTTCGAGACCGGCCTTGGCGATCAAATGGCGCACGAACGCGCGTGCGTCGGGAAGCTGCCGCCAGACGCTCGGCAGGAACAAGGCGCGGCGCTTGCCGGCGCCGAGGATGAGGCCGTCGCGATCGGGTTCGAGCCCGCTCACGATTTCGGACTCGCTGCCTGCGCGAATCGGCCGCGGATGGGAGAGGATCGAGACGTCGAGGCGGAGCCCGGCGAGTTCGCTCTCTTTCAGAGTGGGAAAGCGCGGGTCGGCGAAGGCCGCCTGCGCCGCATTGGCGATCGCATCGTCGATGAGCGGGCGCCGCGGCGCCGGCGAGCCGATGCAGCCGCGCAGCCGTCCGCCCTCGGTCAGGGTGACGAAGGTCGCGCGCCAGGGGGAGAGCGCCGGCGATCCGCCGAGCGGATTTTGCGCCGGCGGCTTGCCGCCGTTCCGCGCCGCCTCCTCGAGTCCGGCCATACAGGCCGAAAGCAGAAGCTCGCGATCGGCCTCTTGAAGCCGTGCGGAAGCGGAATATTCGAGCGCGAAGGCGCCGTAGCCGACGACACGCGACGCATCGGCGCCGACGTCGGCCGAAGTCGCCAGATGCAGGCCGCTCGCCCGCATGTCGCGCTCGGCGGCGATCTCGAGCGCGCCCTTGACGGCCAGGAAGCCGCAGGCCCTGCGTCCTTCGAGCGACGCCGCGTCGAGCGTCTCGATCCGTCGGGCGGTGTCGGCGTCGATCGTTTCGGCGGCTCTCCGGTCGAGGAAATGGGAGAGGTCGGAGGACACCGCGACCGCCGTTTCGGGCCCGCCCCAAACCACCCGCAACGCCTCCGCCACCTGATGCGGATCGGCGTCGCCGACCAGAATGGGAACGATCTCGAACCGGCCCGGCAGCATCGCCTGCAGCATGACGAGATGCATTTCGAGCGAATGCTCGCCCGCGAACGGCCTCGCATCGACGTAAACGCCGCGGACCTTGGCGAGCTCGGCATGGGCGATCGCCGCGACCGGCGCCTCGCCGAGCGGCGTCCGCCACCGCGCCGCCGGATGGACCGCGAGCCCGCGGAAGGCGACACGGTGCGCCGGCCCGACGATGACGATCCGGCGCGGCAGGTCGCCGCGCCTCGCCCAGGGGCCGAACGCGGTCGCGGCGACCGCGCCAGAATAGACAATGCCGGCGTGCGGCGCGACCACGACCTTCGGCGCGACGCCGCCGTCCGCCCGAGCCCGCTGGCGCATCTGGGCGATCAACGCGCTCAAGGGTCCCGGCTCCGCCGGATAGAACATCCCGGCGACCTGCGCGGGATGGACTTCATTTGTCAGCATGGCTACGCCCCGCCGTTTCTTCAGGCGGAATCTAGGCGCGCTGGGTGCGCCGCGCCATAGCGCCGCATTGCAATTCCGCCCGCGGCTCACGAAATATGTTGAGTTTATGAGCGGCAGGGACGAAAGCAGCCGAGAAATGGGCGCCGACGAGAGCGTCAACGTCGGGTACTGGACGAGGCTCGAGGATGGCCGGATCGAATGCGGCCTGTGCCCGCGCTTCTGCAAGATGCGCGCGGGCCAGCGCGGGCTTTGCTTCGTCCGCCGCGCCCGCGAGGACGGCGAGGGCATGGAGCTTACAGCTTATGGCCGCTCGACCGGCTTCTGCGTCGATCCGATCGAGAAGAAGCCGCTCAACCACTTCCTGCCCGGCTCGTCGGTCCTGTCCTTCGGCACCGCCGGCTGCAACCTTGCCTGCGCCTTCTGCCAGAACTGGGACATCTCCAAGAGCCGCGAGGTCGCGCGGCTCAGCGCCCACGCCGCGCCGGATACGATCGCCCGGGCGGCGGAGCGCCTCGGCTGCGCGAGCGTCGCCTATACCTACAACGATCCGGTCATCTTCATGGAATACGCGCTCGACGTGGCTGAAGCCTGCCGGGCGCGCGGGGTGAAGAATGTCGCCGTCACCGCGGGCTTCGTTTGCGAGGAGCCGCGCAAGCGCCTGTTTGCCGGCATGGACGCAGCCAACGTCGACCTTAAAGGCTTCACCGAGCGCTTCTACGCCAAGCGCTGCGCGGGCGCGCTTGAGCCGGTGCTCGATACGCTCAAATATCTCGTCCATGAGACCAAGGTCTGGACCGAGATCACGACGCTCCTGATCCCGGGCGAGAACGATTCCGATGAGGAGGTCGAGGCCTTGACCCAATGGGTCGGGCGCGAACTCAAGCGCGACGTCCCGCTCCATTTCACCGCCTTCCACCCCGACTACCACATGCTGGAGACGCCGCCGACGCCGCCCGCGACTCTGCAAAGGGCGCGCGCGATCGCGATCAAGAACGGCCTCCACCACGTCTATGTCGGCAACGTCCGCGATCCGGCGCGGGAGACGACCCTCTGCGCGGCCTGCGGGGCGCGGTGCATCGGCCGGGACCGTTATGAAATCACCGAGTACCGCCTCGACGCCTCAGGCGGCTGTCTTGCCTGCGGCGCGCCGATGGCCGGCGTCTTCGCGGCCAAGCCGGGTACGTGGGGATCGCTGCGCCTGCCGGTCGACATCGAGCGCTACGCCGCTTAACGAAGCTCCCCACACAATCACTGTCATCTCGTAGTCGGCGCTCCCAGCTTAAGCGCCTAGGTAGTCATCCGCATTGCACGCCCGCGGGCGCGTCTGTGATGCTTTTGGCTGCCACTGGAGGGCCGCGAAGGGGGCGGACGGGGGCCATCGCGCCAGAGTCGCACGGCAACAGCGAGATTTTCACCAACAAAAGAGGGGAACGCGGTGAGCGAATACGAGATTGGCCGGGACATTCAGGATCTGCGCTCGCGGCTAGCGCGCCTCGAGGCGAATTCAGGGATAAAGCCTGACTGCGGATGCGCCGGGGAGCGTGGCGCCTCGATGGCTCACGAGGCTTCGACGGCTGTGGCCGGCGTTACGCCGCTTGAGTGGAAGCTCGAGAAAGGGGGGCGCTTTCCGCCGTTTCTGTTGGGTTTGCTGGGCATTCCGCTCCACTCGGAACGCCCTTTCGACGCGCCGCCGCAATCGAAAACTTGGGGCCTCGCGACGGAGCCCTGGATTCAGACCGTCAACTGGTCCGGCGGCGGTTCCGACGAATTCTTCCGGCTCGTGAACCAGAGCTTCTCCGTCCTCAAATGGACCACGCCGAGTACAGGCGCAGTGAATTCGGTCTCGACATATTCCGGGACGCTCGTTGCTTCAGGCAGGGCGAAGACTGCCAGCGGGTCCGCGGCCAATTTCACGATGAACGTCAAGACCAGCGGCGGGACGCCGCTCTTGCTTTACACCGTCCCGATCTACGTGAGCTGCAACCAGAACAATCTCTTCATCGCGTCGTCGCGGATGGATCCAGGCCAATTTGATCTCGTCGCCGGCGCATCGTTCTCGACCAGCTACAGCGGCATCCAACGCTGCTGACCCGTGCGCCCGAGGGTTTGCTCGCAGCGCGGGCGAACCCAAGGGCGAAGAGGGCGCAGCAGTCTATCTCAGCGCCGCCAGCATCTGATCGTAGGCGCCGGAGGGGATGCGGAACACACCGCTGAACGGCTGGCTGAGCTCGAGAATGAGGAAAAGCGCGCTGCCGACCGCAAAGCCGCCCAAGCCGAGCGCGGTCAGCGTGGTGGCGTTGATGCGCGAGAGCAGCCCATAGCCGCAAAACAGGATCAGCGCCCACGACACCACGATCACAACCAGCGGCCAGGAGATCCAGCTCGCCAGTTGCATCGAAACGAGCAGGCGGGTCTGCTCGATCGCCGCGGCGTCACCCGCGGCCGCGGCGGCGAATTGCCGCTGGGCCGGGGTCTTCGGATCGAGGGAAGCGACATATTCGTCCAGTTCCTTGAGATGCGGGAGCGGCTCGCTGACCGAAAGCTGCTCGGGCGTCAGCCCCCCTTTCTCGCCCCACACCATGATGTGGATCCCTTCGAGCGTCTCCTTCATCCGGGCGCGGGCCGGCGCGGTTTCCGGCCCGAATTCGATCAGCGCCAGATTGAGCTGCACCGCGCGGGCGGCGAAGGTCTCCATTTCCGCTTTCTGGGTCGAATAGAAGCTGTAGGCCGAACCGACCAGGGTGCCGAGCACCAGCGCGAGCAGGAGCGAGATCAGGCCGACCATCGCCCCGATCATGTCGCGCGAGCGATCCGAAGTGTGCGGCTCGGGCAGAAGCTTCTGCAGATAAAGCCCGGCGACGCCGAAGGCGAAAGCTGCGAGGGCGACGCCGACGCAGAGCCAAACCGTTCCCATCAGTGCTCCCGTTCCCGAACCGCCCGCTCCGAAGTGCCGAAACTGGCGGCGAGGCGGCGGAATCGCAGCGCCCCGCGGCCGACAATGGGGCATCGCGAGGCGCAATCCAAGCGCGCCTCCCGCGCCGTGGCTGAAATCCTATCCGGCGCGCAATTGGCCGAGCGCGGCGAGCCAGCGCGCGCCGGCCCTTCGGTTCGCGCCGAATACGAGGTCGAGCTCAAGCGGGTCGCCGAAGAGGTCGCGGCGGGCCTCGGCGGCGGGCTGCCGCGCGAGGCGGCGTGGCCGCTCATCGCTCAATTGGCCGGCGGCGTCCTCATCGCCTTGGCCGACCCGGAGCTAGCGGAGGAGATCACCGGGGCGACGCTGACCGGCCTACGGGAGCAGGCGAAGGCCGCGTCACAGAGCGGCGCCTGACCGCGGCGAGCGAGACGCCTCCGTCGGCGCGTCTTGCTCATTCGCGTCCGCCTTCGCAGCCGCCCGTCCGGCGAGCGCCACCGCCGCCGCCCGCTCGAGATGCGCGCGCATCCGCGCCGACGCCGTTTCAGGATTGCGCTCGAGGATCGCCTTGGCGATGGCGCGATGCTCGCGGACCGAGGCTGCGAGCACGACTGGCGTCAGCACGTCGCCGACCTGGGCCATGATGAGCGGCAGTTGGAGCCGCGCCGCGAGCTGGCGCAGCTCGAGATTGTCGGCGAGCGCCGTCACCGCGTCATGGAAGGCGGCGTTCTCCTTCAGATATTCGCATGCGTTGCGCGCCGCGTCGGCGTAGATCGGCTTGATCGAAGCAAGAAAGCTCGCCCGCTGCTCCGATGACTCGGCCACGGCGGCGAGCCGGGCGGCAAGCGCCTCCATCTCGATCCTAATTGCGAACAGTTCCCGGATCTCGCGCTCGCCCAAGCGCCTGACCACCGCGCCCCGGTGCGGCCAATGTTCGATCAATCCCTCGGCGGCGAGACGCCTCAGCGCCTCCCTGACCGGCCCGCGGCTGACCGCGAACCGGACGGTCAGGTCGCATTCGACGAGGCGTAGTCCGGGTTCGAGCCGGCCAGCCAGGATGTCGTCCCGCAAACGCTCGACGATGAAGGCGACGGTCGCGCCATGCGCCGGCAGTATGGGCGCTCGCCCGCGCTGCGCTCGGGTCTCGCTTCTGGCGGCGGCGTTTGACACGGGCCACCCTCTCCCAATATTGTCCTACAATCGTCCTACACCCATTTCTCCGAGGCGGGAAGCGGGGGGCTCGGACGGCGGGAGGATCGCCCATGCTGATCGGCAAGCCGGGAGCCGCCAGGACCGCGATCGCCGCAGCCTCGAGCGACCGGGTCATGGTGCGCGGACGCGACCTCGCCCGCGACCTCATGGGCACGATGACTTTCACCGAATTCGCCTTCCTGCTCGCGGTCGGCCGGGCGCCGACCGGGGACCAGCGCTTCTTTCTCGATCTCAGCTTGGTCGCGCTCGCCGAGCATGGACTGACGCCGTCCGTGCAGGCGGCCCGGATGACCCTGGACGCCGATCCCGCCGCGCTTCAGGGCGCAATCGCCGCCGGCGTGCTTGGCTGCGGCACGGTGATCCTGGGCGCGGCCGATCTTTGCCGCAGGCTCATCGAAGACGTGCTCGCTCGCGCCGACGCGTGCGGTTCGCTCGAGGTCGCTGCGCTTGCCGTCGCGCGCGAGCACAAGAAGGAGCGCATGCCGCTGCCCGGCTATGGCCATCCGTTGCACAAGCCGGTCGATCCGCGCGCCGAGCGCATGATCGCTTTGGCGCGCGAGTGCGGCGTAGCCGGGCGCTCGGTCGAAGCGGCCCTGGCGCTGACCCGGGCGGCGGCGGCGGTCTGGGAGAAGCCGCTGCCGATGAATGTCTCGATGACGATCGCTGCGACGCTCCGCGACGTCGGCGTTCCGCCCGGCCTCATCCGCGCTGTGCCGATCCTCGCGCGGACGGCGGGCCTCATCGCCCATTGCATCGAGGAGGCCGAGACCCCGATCGGCTTCCTCATGGCCTCGAAGGGCGAGGAGGCGATCCTCCATTCCGCTGCGGATGGCGCCTGATGGCGATGGTCGAGCCGGCGATCGAATCCGCGCCCTGGGAGGACCAGGCGCGCGTGGACGCGCCGCTCTATCTCAAGCAGATCGAATATCTGTTCGAGCATTCGCGCTTCTATCGCGAAAAACTTGAGCGCGCCGGCTTCGCGACCCACGGCGCCGTCGGCGGACTTGGGGCGATCGCGGCGCTGCCGCTGACCGAAAAGGACGAGCTCAGGCGCTCACGCTCGGCGGACGAGCCGATCGGGAGCCACAGAACCGCCGCGCGCGACGAGATCGTGCGCATCTATTCGACCAGCGGCACGACCGGAACGCCGAGCTATATTCCGTTGACCGCCGGCGATCTCGAAGTCTGGGTGCGCACGTCCGCCCGCTCCTATGCGGCCTCGGGCTTGACGCGCGGCGAGCGGATCGTCTCGACCTATAACGCTGGGCCGTTCGTCGCCGGGGCGGCGCTCGGCGCGTTCGACCGGCTCGGGCTCTGCCATATCCCGGTCGGCTCCGGCAACACCGAGCGGCTGATGGCCGCAGTCGAACTCTTGAAGCCGACCGTCGTCGCAATGACGCCGTCCTACGCGCTCCATCTCGCCGAATGGGGAAAAGCGCGCGGCGTCGATCTCAGCGCTTCCAGCGTGAAGCGGGTCATGGTCGCGGGCGAGCCCGGCGGCGGGGAGTCGGCGATGCGGGCCAAGCTTGAAGCCGCGTGGGGCGCGAGCGTCACCGAGGCGATGGGGATCGGCGACATTTCGGTTTCGCTCTGGGGCGAATGCGAAGCGAAGGCGGGCATGCATTTCGGCGGCCGCGGCTTCGTCCATTTCGAATTGATCGATCCCGGAACCGGGGCCGAGAAGCCGCTGGTCGACGGCGCCGAGGGCGAGCTCGTGCTGACCCATCTCGTGAACCGCTCGGCGCCGCTCCTGCGCTTCCGCACCCGCGACCACGTGCGGCTCGGCGTGGGCAAATGCGCCTGCGGGCGCACGAGCCCGCGCGTGCGCTGCATCGGCCGCACCGACGACATGCTGATCGTGCGCGGCGTCAACGTCTTTCCTTCGGCCTTGCGCGAGGTCGTCAACGAGTTTGCGCCCGCGGTCGCCGGCGTCATCGTCATCCGCCCGCGCTCACCCGGCGTGCGCCAGGAGCCGCCGCTGCCGGTCAGGGTCGAGCTCACGCCGGGAGCGAAAGTCGAGGGCCTCGCCGAACGGATTCGCGCCCGCATACGTGATAAGCTTCTGGTGACGACGGACATCGAGCTCGCCCCGCCGGGCGCTCTGCCGCGCAGCGAATACAAGTCCAAGCTGGTCGAGAAAGCCTGAGGGAGGACAAAATGCAAAAGCTTCAGACCCAGGGTCTGCATCACATCACCCTGGTCGGCGCCGATCGGCAGACCTCGATCGATTTCTGGGAGGGGCTGCTCGGCATGCCGTTCATTTTCGAGCAGCCCAACCTCGACAACGCCGGCGAGAGCCACATCTATTTCGATCCGGGCGACGACCGGCTGATCACGGTTTTCACCCGCGAGGACCGCAAGCCGGTCAAGCGCCGCACCCCGACCGACACCGGCTGCGTCCATCACATCGCCTTCAACGTGTCGCGCGCCGTCTTCATGCAGATCGTCGAGCGGCTCGGCGCGCGCGGCGTCCCGAACACCGGCGTGCGCGACCGGATGATCTTCGACGCCGTTTATTTCGAGGATCCGCTCGGGCTCCTGATCGAGCTCTCGTGCTGGAAGTTCGACGCCCCGCATGGCTTCACCCGCTCCGACGTGCTGTTCGCCGCCCACAACCTGCGGGTCGCCCGCGGCGACCGCGCGATCATGGAGATTCACATCGCCGACGCGATCGAAAGTCTCGTCAAGTCGGCGACCAAAAGCCTGTCGGCCGACCGCTCGCCGAAGGATCCGTACCGGCTGAGCCATGCGCCCGAACTCATCGCAACCAGATAGTCGAATCCCGACCAAAGCCCCTAAGAGGAGGAAGCGTCCCATGTCCGCAATCAAGCTCCATGTCATTAAGCCGAGCGTCAACAACATGACCGCGCGCGTGTTCATCCGCGCGGCGAAGCTCGATTTCACCGAGGACGACGTCTACGGCAAGACCCGCAGCGAGGACTTTCTGGCCAAGAATCCCGCCCATCTGACGCCGATGATGGAGGCGCCCGGCCTGCCGAGGGGCGTGATGTGGGAGAGCTGCGCGATCATGCAATATCTCGCGAACAAGCATCATCTCGACAAGCTCTATCCGACCGAGCCGGAAAAGCGGGCGATGGTGGACAGCGCGATGTTCTATATCGTCGGGACGCTCTATCCCTATATCGTCCGCTCGACCTATGGCGCGCTCGGCTTCCCGCAATATCCGGGCGAGGTTGGCGCCAGCGACGCCACAGCCGCCGAAAAGGAAAAGGCGCAGAAGGCGGCGGTCGGCGCGGTCGGCGAGACGCTCGAAGTGTTCAAGAAGTTCTATCTGGACGGCAAGACCTTCATCGGCGGCGACCACCCCTCGATCGCCGACATCCGCCTCGCCGCGAGCCTCGAGTTCCTGAAAGTGATCGACTACCATTTCCCGGAATGGGCGAAGAGCTACATGGCCGCGGTCGCCAAGGCGCTTGGCGACGCCTACGCCGAGCCGGCGAAGGACGTCGAGGGGTACATCGCCTATGTGAAGGGGAAGAAGGGGTAGGGGCGGGCGGCTGCAAACCGGCGGAGATTTTCGGCGGGCGCGCACCGGGAACCCCTCATTCCCAGGCATGTGTGACGCTGTTGGATTGACGATCCCGAGGCCGTTCGATCGGCTTGGCGTTCTGCGCTCGCGCCTTGGGCGAGGTCCAGTCGCCAACGCCGCACGTCGCCAGCACGCTTCGCGCGACGATGATGGAAATCTACATTGCAGTAATGCTCTGCAAACCCGCGCATGGCTCAATGAGCTAGGCTAATAGCCGTCTCAGAGCACGAACAACTGTTCTTGCCGCCTCGGTCAATTGCAATTTTCGTCTCTATACGTGTAAGCTAAGGTTGATTGGGAGGGGAAGCGGTCGTGATCGCGGTCGAAAATCCGGAATTCTGTTTCTGTATGTTCTGCGCTGTAGTTACTTGGTCTTTGGTGCTACCGATTGTTATTATCACGTCGTCAGTTCTGGTCCGTGCAGCGTTGAAAAAGGCTGAGCCTCCTGTATTGTACGATACCGGAACGAGATGCCAAGTCGGCGTGACATTTCCATTATACATCACAACGAAAGTAATATCCGTCGTCAGTGTGTCAGGTACGGCCTGTTTTGCCTCCGGATGGAGCCAGAATTGAGCCAAGCGGCTCTCTAGCCAATCTCTGATATGCAAATCACTTTTGAACAAAACGCCATCGTATTCGGCTAAGGCTTTGCAAGCCCTTCCGCTTGTCGGATCGTAATTCTTGTCAGCAACGAAAGCGTCGGCAACGGAAAACGTGTAATCACTATTATCGATACGTGTGGCGTCCGAAGATCCCCCGATATTCGCGCCTAGGACAAAAGACCGCGGAGTGGTGATAACAGTTTTTCCAATCGTTGAAACTGCGTTGGTGAAGAAGTCTGAGTAACTAAGCCCAGCGTTGAGTGTGGATTTTTCGTCTACGGTCAGTTTGAGAGAGATCTTAGCGGTTGACTTGTCGAGCCAAGGATATGCCCTTGGCAGGCGCGCATGCTCAGCGTCCAGTTTATCCTCTATGATCAGCTGATTAATTGCACACCCAAGTTCATCTTCCACGTGATTCATAATGTCATTTACAACGTTTAAAGTTGCATTTGGATCATTCGAGATTTCCATGTCGGGGGTTCTCAATCCGCATCCCGCGTTTGAGATACAAAGTGCGAAAGCAAAAGGGACAACAAGAATATTTGTTTGCCCAGCCATGTTCTATCCTACAACATACGTCTTAGCAGGGCCGAAATTCTTCTTGGGGTATCATGTGGCCGTCGCAGCCCCAAACGTAAACGTGAGGTCCGTCGGCCAGATAGATCGTTGTAGCGTAATTTCCTGGCGGTCCGGACGCCCTCGGGGCAACCATCGCGCTTGATGCAACGAGAGCAGCAGGTCGGCCGTAAGCAGCCGCTTGCTGGCAACAAGGGCAAATACCTTGTTGAGCCTGCGCTGCGCTCGCCCGCAGCTGAGCGTTCTCCGCCAGCAGCATTCTCACCCTGCTCGCATGCATCGCCGCAGGCTGGATCCGCTCCTCCAGCCGCTCGCCGATCGGCGAGCCAAGACCGGTGCACGGGTCGGGGCCGGTGCTGGCTCGGAAGGCGCCGTTGCCCCCCTTGGTGATATCGGTGAAGCAGGCGTTGTTGAGATAAAGTTCCGGCGTGATGAAGCCGAGCTTCGTACCAAAGGACGCGAACAGGCCGGCATAGAGCGGCGCCACGGCGCTGGTGCCGCCGACGACCGTGGACGCGCCGTAAAGAATGATCTCGTAACCGGTGTTGGGATCGGCGTTGGCCGCGACGTCGGGGACCATCCGGCCGGGACCATGGGGCGCTCCGGCCTGCCACGTCGGCATCGGGAAGAGCGTCGAGAAGCCGCCGCCCGTGCCCTCTCCGTTGGTCTTGCCGGGATTATCGTTCCAGACGGTTTCTTCGCCGGTTTTGGGCTTCTTCGTGCCGCCGCAGCCAATCACGTGCGGGGCGGAGGCGGGCAGATCGACATTGGCCGGCGTCGGGCCGCCATCGCTCGAATCGTTGTCGCCCGAAGCGGCGAAGACGGCCATGCCGGCGGCTGTCGCGGCGGCCGCCGTGTGCTCCATCGCATCGCCCGCCGCCGCCCCCCAGCTCGCCTCGTCCGCGCCCCAGGAGATCGAGCACACGTCGCAGCCGTCGGCAGTGGCCGCGGCGACGGCCTTGGCAATGTCCTGCGACCAGTAGACGCGGATGTTCGCAGCTTTGCCGGTCGCGACGGCGTAAGCGGCGCCGGCGACCTGGATGTCGAGCGCCACCTCGCCGTCGGCGTCGTTTTGCGGATTGCACTGACTGTTGGTCGTGCCATCGACGGAGACATCGACGATGTTGGGCGCCGGCAGCTTCGCGCCGGTGAAGAACTTCGCGACGTCGTCATGGGTCCAGCCGCCGCCGAGTTCTACGATGGCGATAACGCCGCCCCCGGGCGCGCCCTTCGGCCAGTCATAGGCGGCGCAGAGATCGGCAACGGTCCAAGAGGCGACCGACCGCATGTCCATTGGCCGCTTGATGTAAGGGTGGATTCCGTTCTTGCGGACCAAGTGCAGATATGAATGGACGGCTGCCGGAGTTTGGCGCCTTCCTTTAGGTTGCTTTGCCATTCGTCCCTCCTCGAAATAAATTTTGACGCGTTATTACAGCGATCGACGACGCAGACACGCATTCTTGGTCGAATCGACGCGCCAACCGGACTTGTTGCAGGTTTGACAGTGCGCCCGTCTGCTCACAAATATATCCAAGCACAGCCACGGCCAGAGCGACCGTGCACCACGCTCATTTCTTCTCAAACGCGAATGAAACCCAGCCGGTGACTTACCCAAACAAAACTACACATACTCGCAGCGAGTATATATTACTTGAACTCACTATTTGCCCCAGCACATCCAACTTCAGATTATGACAAATCGTGTCACGGAATCGCCACAGTGGCAAGAGGCCTGTTAACAAAAATTTAGTTTTCGATGGCTGCCGGCCGTTGGTTCGCCTCAGCGCTTGAGCGTGTCTTCAAAAACATCGATGCTTTCGCGTTCGCCGCCGCGTCGCGGGGCAGCCGTCGTCGCGACGAGGCGGTTCTCGATCGAGCGCATAGGCGCCGGACGTGCTTTGCCGTCTTGAAGGAGGCCCGCCATGCGCACGATCGCCCTCGAAGAGCATTTCGCCACGCCCGCCTTCCTCGACGGCCCCGAACGCAGGCTGAAGGAGTACGCTGAGCGGACGGGCGGCAGGTTTGCCACGCTGGTCGCGAACCTCCTCGACGTCGGCGACGGCCGGGTCGCGGCGATGGACGCGGCGAAAGTCGACGTGCAGGCGTTGTCGCTGACTGCGCCCGGGGTCGAGCAGCTCGAGGGCGAGGAGGCGAAGGCGTTCGCGCGAAGCACCAACGACGCGATCTCCGAGGCCATCCGCCGCTATCCCACGCGGTTCTTCGGCCTCGCGTCGCTGCCGATCGGCGATCCGCCGGCCGCGGTCGCGGAGCTCGATCGAACGGTCGGCGAGGGCGGTTTCAAGGGGATCGTCATCAACGGCCATCATCGCGGCCGTTATCTCGACGACCGTTTCTTCTTACCCGTGCTGGCGCGCGCGGAGGCGCTTGAGCTGCCGATCTACCTGCATCCGACCCAGTCGCCCAAGCCGGTGACCGACGCGTGGTACGGCGGCCTCAAGCCGATCGTCGGCGAGATGATGGCGAACGGCGGTTGGGGCTGGCACATCGAGACGGCGCTGCACGTCTTGAGGATGATTCTCGGCGGCGTGTTCGACGCCCATCCGGAGCTGCAGATCGTCGTCGGGCACATGGGCGAGACGCTGCCGGCGATGCTGCAGCGGGTCGACGTGGTGGCGCCGGCGATGACCGGCCTCATGCAGCCGATCAGCGCCTATCTGCGCGAGAACGTCCATTACACGTTCTCCGGCTTCAACTTCGTGTCGGCGTTCCTCGAGCTCGTTCTTCAGGTCGGCGTCGACCGCATCATGTTCTCGACCGATCACCCTTATCAGTCGATGGCGGAGGGCCGGGCCTTCCTCGACCGGCTGCCGGTGAGCCCCGCCGACCGCGAGAGGATTGCGCACGGCAACGCGGAACGGCTGTTCGGGATTTAGCCGGCGCCGCCTCGTAATCTCTATGCGGCGATCGGCAATCGGCGCCGGCGCGGCGCTCTCGCTTCGCCCGCGACAAAGCGTCGCGCCTTTCGGCCGGCCGCAGCCGCCGCGGGTTGACCGCGCGGGGCGAAATTTGCTTTACGGTCGCGGATCGGCGCGCGGGTTTGGACGCGTCGCAGGGGGACTTCCAGGATGATCGAGAATGGGCCGCGCAACGCCGATTTCGGCGCGGACAAGTTCGGTTTCCGCGATCTCGCCGCGGTCCACTGGAATCTCGGCGCGCCGCAGCTTTACGAAGAGGCGCTGCAGCGTCACGAGGCGCATATCGCCGCGCATGGGCCGCTCGTCGCCGACACCGGCGCCCATACCGGGCGCAGCCCGAAGGACAAGTTCATCGTCCGCGACGCCAAAACCGAGAGCGTCGTCTGGTGGGACAACAACAATGCGATGAGCATCGAGCATTTCGACGCCCTCCTCGCCGATTTTCTCGCCCACGCGAGTGGAAAGACGCTCTTCGCCCAGGACCTTTACGCCGGCGCCGACCCGAGTTTACGCCTGCGCACGCGCCTCTTTGCCGAATACGCCTGGCACTCGCTCTTCATCCGCAACCTCCTCATCCGTCCGCCGGCGGAGGATCTCGCCGCGTTCGTCCCCGATCTCACGATCGTCGACCTGCCGTCGTTCCGCGCCGACCCGAAACGGCACGGCGCGCGCACCGAGACGGTGATCGCCTGCGACTTCACTCGCAAGATCGTGCTGATCGGCGGCTCGAGCTACGCGGGCGAGATGAAGAAGGCGGTCTTCACCGTCCTCAACTACCTCCTGCCGCCGAAGCAGGTCCTGCCGATGCATTGTTCGGCGAACTCGGGCAAGGATGGCGACACCGCGATTTTCTTCGGCCTCTCCGGCACCGGCAAGACGACGCTCTCGGCCGATCCGCATCGCATCCTCATCGGCGACGACGAGCACGGCTGGGGCCGAAGCGGGGTGTTCAATTTCGAGGGCGGCTGCTACGCCAAGGCGATCAAGCTCTCGCGCGACGCCGAGCCCGAGATCCATGCGACGACCGAGTGCTTCGGCACGGTGATGGAGAATGTGACGCTCGATCCGGAATCGCGGACGCCGGACTTCGACGACGATTCGAGAACCGAAAACACCCGCATCGCCTATCCGCTTCATTTCATCGCCAATGCCTCGGCGACCGGCTGCGCCGGCCATCCCAAGAACATCGTCATGCTGACCTGCGACGCGTTCGGGGTGCTGCCGCCGATCGCCAAGCTCGATCCGGCGCAGGCCATGTATCATTTCCTGTCAGGCTACACCGCCAAGGTCGCGGGGACGGAGAAAGGCGTCATCGAGCCGCAGGCGACGTTCTCGACCTGCTTCGGCGCGCCGTTCCTGCCGCTCCATCCCACCGTCTACGGCAATCTCTTGCGCGACCTCGTCGCCCGGCACCATGTCGATTGCTGGCTCGTCAATACCGGGTGGACCGGCGGCAAGTTCGGCGTCGGGCGGCGGATGCCAATCCGGGTCACGCGCCGCCTCGTCGCCGCCGCGCTCGACGGCTCGCTGCAGCGCGCGGACTTCCGCACCGATCCGCATTTCGGCCTCGCCGTGCCGGCGCAGGTCCCCGGCGTCGAGCCGCACATCCTCGATCCGGTTAAGACCTGGCGCAATAAGGGCGAATTCGCCGAGGTCGCGGGCGGGCTGGTGCAGATGTTCCGCGACAACTTCAAGCGGTTCGAGACCCACGCCGACGAGCGCGTCCGCGCCGCCGGCCCCAACCCACGCATCGCGCTGGCGTGAAATGCGGCGCCCGTCGCCGTCGAAGCGATAGGAGCTCAGAGCTGAGAGGGTTTGGTATGCCCCCGCGCCGGCCGTGGCCGGTTACTTCGCCGCCAGCGACGCAAGCCGCTCGCGCGCTCCGCTCGCGCCGGCGGCGAGCGCCCGGGCGTAATAGTCGCGCGCCTTTGCGCCGTCGCCCTTGAGCCCGACGACGCCAAGACGGGAAAGCGTCGCCGGATCGAACGTGTCGCCGAGCGCGACCAGCGCCCGCGCGTCGCCGGCCTCGGCGGCGCTCACGAAGAAGGCGCGGGCGGTTGCGATATCGCCCTTGGCGAAGGCGACGAGGCCTTCGGCGCATAGCTTGCGCCCTTCGTCGATCGGAATCGCCAGCGCCGCGCCGGGACTGCTGTCCTCTTTAGCGCGGAGCGCCGAGGGCGGGTCGCGCAATGCGCTCGCAAGCTTGCCGATCGCCTCCTTGGCGATCGACTGGGCCGTCGTCGCTGCCGGCCTGAGCGTGGAGACGACGACCGGCGCCTTGACAAAAACGGGTTGTTCGACCGCGGCCTTCACGTTGAGCGCCGACGGCTCGAGGCGCGGCCAGCAGGCGATGACGAGGATGCCGGCGAAGGCGGCGGCGAGGACGCTCGCGAGTGCTTTCCGGGAGATGGCCAGCGTCCGTCCTCCCCTATTGCATCAGCCCGCGCCAGCGGGTCAGGCCGTCGTAGAGACGATCCGAATCGGCGGCCTTCGGCCAGCTCGGCGAATTTGCGGCGGACTTGGCCGCAGCTCGGAAGGCGTCGAGGGATCCGTCGGCCGAGGCCTTCTTCGCGTCGAGCCAGCTTTGCGCCGCCGCCAGCCGCGGCCATGGCTCGCCCGGCCACGTGGCGTCGGCGGCGAGATTGACATCGCGCCAACGAGGGTCTCGGTCATCGCTGAGAAAGCCGTCGTAATTGTCGAAGAAAACCCGGGCCACCCGGCCGAGCGCGTCCGCCCGGGGCGATCCGGGGGACGCGTCGAGGGCGACCAGCGCCATCGGCTCGCCGACGGTCTCGACCGGCGTGGTCGCGTCGACCAGATTGGGCCGTTCGGCGGCGGTGATGTGGGCTGGCGCGTAGACCGGCTCCAGCGTCGCCGACCAGGGAACGGGGACGATGTGAAAGCGCTTGTCGGCGCCAAAATCGTCGAGCGCCGGCGTTCCCTCGGCCCCGAGGACTACGACCGCGTCGACCTTGCCGGCCGCGAGCGCGTCGAGCGCTTCCGGCAGCGGCCCGTTGGTCTGGTTCGGCGTGACCCCCAAGCGGGAGAACAACATTCTGCCGCTGGTCGACGTTGCGCTGTCGAGTTCGCCGAAATTAACCAGCTTTCCCTGTAAGGCATTGATCGACTTGATCTCGCGCGGCGCGATCACCTCCAGGGTCTCGGGCGCGAGGCGCGCGACATAGGGGACGCGCTTCATCCATTCGGCGTCGCCCTTGGCGCTGGCGACCAGGCTGTCGAGGGAAACCACGGCGAAGTCGGCCATGTCCGCCTTGAGGACCTTCCCAAGGCCGTCCGGCGACGTCGGGCCGACGATCGCATGCCCGGGCGCGCCGTCCGCGCTCATCACCTCGACGAAGTCCTTGGCCATCCGGTTCGCCCTGGCGTCGCCGGGGTCCGCAAGGATGGAAAACTCTTTCGCAGCAGGGGGTTGCGGGGCCGCAGCGGGCGTGGCGGGAGCGGCGGGGGCGGCGGCCCTGGCCGCCACGGCGTAGCCGCGGCCGGCTTTGCCCTGGCTGCCGCGCCAGGCGCCATGCCACAGAACTCTTACGCCATTATGAAAGACCGGATGGTTGTAGGGGACCATGCCATAGGGCGTTTTCTCGGCCGCGAGCGCTTGACCCGCCAGCAGCGTCGCAAAGCCGAGCGCGGTCACCGCGTGGAAGGCTCCGCGTCGCGGCCCCCGCCCAAGCTTCCCCAAACCAAAAACCAACCTTACCGGGCGCCCGCCCCGACGCGTTCCGCTCGCCATCGCGCGGGGACCTTGGCCAGCAAATGCGACCTCATCAAGGCAATCAAGCCATTGCTCCACCGCGGATTTGCGGGCTTCCCCTGCGATTTGCGCCGGGTTTGCCGCCTCCTTCAGGGCGCCGCCGCGAGGGCTTCGAGCGCCGCGTCGAGCGCCTCATCGCCGATCGGCGCCGCGGTCGGCCCGTCGAGATAGACGAGCGAGGCGCGAATCGCGAGCCCCGGGTAGAGCGGCTGCAAAGCGGCGCGATAGAGCGCGAGCTGGGCGACATGGGGCGCCGCCGGGCGGTCGGGCTTCACGCCGAGCTTGAAGTCGACGATCGACACGCCATCGCCGGTCGCGACCAGCCGGTCGAGACGGCCGCTATAAGGCAGATCCGGGCGTCCCCGCCGCGGCAGAAGTCCCATGAGCGGCACTTCGCCTCGCGATCCGGGGCCAAACATCGGCGCGAGTTCGGGCGCGCCGACCGCCGCCAGAACTTTGGCCGCGAGAGCGTCGCGCGCCGGTTCGGCAAGCCCGCCGCCCCAGAGGCCGAGATAGCGGGCCGCGGCGCTTGCGCGGCGTTCCGGCGGAACATCAGGCAGCATCTCTATGAGCGCGTGGGCGAGGCGCCCTTCGAGGACGCGCTCGCGGTCGCCCTGGCCGGCGCGGCCGAGGCGCGACGGGCTGAGCGAAGCAGCCGCGGTCTCGGGCGCGGCCTTGCCGGAGAGCCAGCCTGGCAGCGCCCTGTCCGGGCGAATCTTGGGCGATTCGGCGCCATTTT
>Ga0335073_10004764_pt1 | contig 19011 bp, 17 predicted proteins | sample Lox_Sample_22_FD_207093 | JGI IMG/M metagenome (GOLD analysis project Ga0335073, IMG submission 207093) | Soil microbial communities from Loxahatchee National Wildlife Refuge, Florida, United States - Lox_Sample_2.2 | ecosystem: Environmental > Terrestrial > Soil > Wetlands | place: USA... | reverse complement strand
TCGAGCCCGGCGTGCTGACGGCGGGCCATAAAAAAGACCTCGTGATCACCAATCGCTTGTGGCGCTTTCCCGATCGCGTGGCAATCTACGGATGGCACCGCGCGATCGATTGTCCGATTCAGCCGCTGAGCACCGTCCACGGTGCGCGCTATGCGGACTATAGTCACGGCGTGAGGCTGGTCAGCACGACGATCTGGGTAAATGGCAAGTCGATGTCGATCTTCGAGGCACTGGCTGATTCGCAGCTCGCAGGCGTGCTTAGCGGCGAGGGCCCGCTCTTCCGCGTAACCGATCTCATTAACAAACTCACCACACTGAGACTCGACCTTCTCCCGACGTATACTGATCCGAGCTCGTCCAGCGCCATGCTATCGCCCATGTAGCGGGCATCGCGCTAGGGAGACTTAGCGTCCTTCTCGCTGGTTGCAGGCGCTGAAGCCGAGCCGGCTTTCTCCAGAGTTTTGCAGCATCGAAAACTCAGGTGATAGTTCTCATGACTGTGCGGGTCCATTACTCGGGATCCATGCCAGAATGGCGCACGCCATCGGCACCAGTCCTCGTGGGCACGGTAGGTATCGAAGATAAACCAACTCCCTTTCATCTCCGTATAACCGAGCGTCTTGCTCCCAAGGCTCGCCATCTGGGACGGATTAAGCGGCAGATTCATATGCTCGGCCGCATTGCCGTTCAGATCGTAAACGTCCAGCGAACTGTGGCAGGCGGGAAAATCGCCGGCCGGATAAGTGTTCGATCCGCATCCTGTCCATGAGCCGCCGTTGCATCCGGAAGTCTTATGGCTGCCCGTCGCGCAAATCCCGGTCTGATAAGCAGGACCGTAGCTCCAGGATTTATCCGCGGCGTACTCGCGATTGTGCGCCGCTCGCATTCGGGCGACTGCAGCGTTCGGACTGACTCCTTCGGCCAGATCGAAGCGATAGTCAGGCTTCTCGAGACTTCCTGCACACGCTCCTTCCCATTCATGAGCATCACATATGCGCTTGCCCTCGGCTTCGCATAGCTCAACTGCCTCACGTGCGCGAACCCATACGACAGGATATGCGCATGGTATATCGGGATATTCGAACTGGTCGATACATACTTTGGCCTGATCCGCTTTCTCGGTCTCGCGATTATAGAGCGGCGCCATATACTTCGCTCCGCAGATGCGTTCGAACTCAGGATTTACGTATTTCACAGATTGTGCATCGAGCTTCGCCTGGCACTGTTCGGGCGTGACGGGATGCTCGGTGACGGCAGGATTTCCTTGCCCGATGTAACCCGAATCCGCGAAGATTTCTTTGATGGTTTCCATCTGATAATCGCTGAGTCCCCGCGCCGTCTGCATCTGTCGAAACAACTGCTCATTCTGGACTTCCAAAGCGCTGTTACCAGCAGCCGCAACTGATGCGACGAAGATTAGCGAAAATATTATCGGCGATACGATTGATTTGCTCATCGCGTAGATGCCCGTCGCACTAGATAGAAAAAATCCCGGTTATCCGGATACTCAAGAAATCTCAGTAACGGTCCATTGTCGGTCTGTTTCTCGCTCTGCGCCATGCCTTTGACGAGATACTCAACGCGCAACTGAGGTCCCTGGTGCAGATACAACGCGAGATAGGTCAACTCCAGAGCATTCATGTCGAGATGCATCGCGTAACGGCAGCCATAGGCCTGAAACACGCGCGCCATCGCCGACGGTGTCGCAGTCGAAAAATAACCATAAATAAGAAAGCGCTTGGTGGGCGACTCCTCCAGGCACGCGCCGGCACGGAGCGAGCGTAAGTCCTCTTCCGCGGAGCCCGACCAGTTGCCGGGACCCCAACGCGCGATCAACGCACCCGGCACCGAAGTGCCAGTAGTCGAGCGCTCGATGATCGGCACTCCGTTTTGTCGCGCAAACTTGATTCTAGCCAGCAGCGCGTTATCGGCATCCGTCCAGCTCTTCATCTGAACCGTGCCGTCGTCGAGCACGTATAGTGTCGCGAGCCCCTGCTGAAGTTTGCTGAAAACGACGCCCTGCTCGATGAATCCGTAATGAGTGCCGTGATTAATCTGCGAGAAGGGCCCGTACTTGAAAGCGCCGTGCTCGCGTTTGAAGCCGCCCGCAAAGGTGGCGATCGTATGAACCGCGAGCGCAGGGCTGATCAATCCGTTGGTGACGAGCGGCGCCGCGGTGCTGATACCGTCCGGGCCCGGAAGATCGTCGCGCACGTCCCGCGGCGGACGCGGAGACCATCCGACATGAGGATGATCGGTACCGAGCGCGAACCCAAGATCGAAGTCGGCCAGATCAAATGCCACCAAGTAGTCCAGTGCGGCCGATTCGACTGAGTCGAGCCGGTTGACGACACCATGATAGCTATTGAGGATATCCACCGAGATCATCTGCGGCTCGATGAAGCTTACGTAGACGCCGGGAATGCCATTAGCGGGATACCATTGCCCGGGTTCCAGCGTGTTGAGTGGTTTCCCGACATCGATACCGAGATTTTCAGGCGCGAGATCGAGTTTGGATTTGTCTTGATTCAGTGATGCACGCAAAGGCCAACCCGGTTCCTCTGCGCCGGTGGCAGCTTGAGATGACGAAGCGGCTTGTGTACCGCTCTCCGCAAAGTGATCGCTGAAGAATTCCTTGCGCACCAGTCCGACGATCTCTTCGCCACCCCAAACGTGATTGCGTAGAAAATCGCTCGTCCACTCAAGGGCAGTGAAGTGCCCGCTTGCCCGATTACGCAGATAAAGATTGCCATCGCAAAGAGGCGCATAGGGCAGAGATGACTGTCGCGCCTCCTCCAATGCACCTTCCGACCAAAGATCGCAATTGGTGATGTGGTCTCCGGAGGAGATTTGAATGCCGTGCGGATCGCCGGCGCTGAGGTGAATAGTCTGGTCGTGAGGACGGGGATTTTCCAGATGATAAGTTAATTGGCCCTCGCTCGTTCCCCAATCGAGTGTGAGTAGGTACCAACTACTGATTTGAGGATTCAGGTTGATGAGCGTGGCTGTGCCGTGGAGACCGCTGCTCCCCTCTGCGCCGATCGTTTCGCTGCGGCGAAACTGTTGCAGCTGGATGATCGTCTTGGGTTGTTCCGCCTCGTATTCAGCGGTCTGGCGAGCCTGATCGGCATCTTCAGCGCCGCGTGCATCCAGCGTACAGGCGATAAGCGCCATTGTCAGAAGCGTTCCCGCCACTGCGATGGACAATCGGCGGCGGCGGGACGCCCAGCTCATCCCGCGACCAGAACAGTTACCGCCATCAGTACACCTACGAGACGACTCGGCCGATCGCTTATCGCGAAGCTGACCGGATCGCTCTTGATCTCGCCGCGCTGCGCCATCAGCCACATCCTCGTTATCCAGTAGGCCAACAGTGCGTAGGAAACCCAGATCAACTCGTACCGGAGTTGTCGATTGCTATCCCCAGCGAGATAGACTCCGAACGCGACCAGTGCGATGTAACTGCTGAGGCATCCATATAGCGCTACTCGGCCACTATCTTCGATTGCGTAGCCGCGTACGCTGCCATTGGGCCGGTCGTTCAGGCGATGGTTCGTCAGTTCTGCGTAACGTTTGAGCAAGGCAAGGCCCAGGAATAACAGGAACACCGAACTCATTAGCCAGGGAGAAACCGCGATGCGCACCGCAACCGCGCCGGCCACTACCCGCAGGCTGTAGCCCGCCGCCAAAGTGGCGACATCCCACAACGCCAGCGACCTCAGCTTCAGGCAATACGCGAGCATCAGAATGCAATAGGCAGCGACCGTGAGAAGAAAGAGCGCCGGCTGAAACAGGCTCAGCAGAATCGCGAGCAGTACCAGGGTTGGCGCGATAACCAGCGCATGCGTGATCGGAAGCCGGCCCGACGCGAGCATCCGATATTTCTTCTGCGCGTGCTGCCGGTCTTCATCGAGATCGACCAAATCGTTCAGCAAGTAGACGCTCGAGGCACAAAGACTCAATACGACAAAAGCGAGCACCGCATGCGCCAGCATCGTTAGATCGTACACCTGATGGGCAGCCAGGAGCGGCAGGAACACGAGTGCGTCCTTCAGCCAATGAGATGGACGCAGCGCCGACAGATAGGGCCACCAGCCGGGTGAATCGGGATGAAAGACCCGATCGAATCCGGAGTCGCTTTCCGAAATGGCGCGCGGGCCCGCCGCAGGATGAACGAGGATTGTTTCCTGCGCCGCCTTCCAGACGCTGCGATCGCTAGTGCTATTGCCGGCATAGGCGAAACCTTTGAGGCCGAACTCCTTGACCAGCCGATCCCTTTTTCTGTCACCCTTGAGATTCGTAACGCCATCGCTTGCGAAGACGGCATCGAAGAGTCCCAACTCCTGTGCTACCTGGCGCGCCACCGCCTCGTCAGCGCCGGTGGCGAGGACGAGCTTTCTGCCTCGCTGCTTCTCCTCCTTGAGGTACGCGACGACCTCGCGGTGGTAAGGCAGCGTGCGAACGTCAGGAACCGCTTCGCTGGCCAGGTGATGCTTGAAACGAGCCGGATTGGCAATCCAAAAGGGCATGCGAAACAATTGCAGAGGATATTTCTTTGCGAAGATAAAGCACGATTCGACCATGACATCGGTCGACACGAGGGTACCGTCGAGATCCACCGCGAGCGGCAGACTCGACACGCGGGCAGGCGCGCGGCCCTGCGTCATTTCAAAAAGTTCAGATGAGTTCGCCATAGCTTTGGAAAATATTCTATTCAGCCTTAGACAGTCAGAAAATCAGTCGCGCGCACGGCCCGAGCATGGGCCGGGCAGGCCACTAGGCGCAAATCCCGACTTCCTAGAACAAATGCTTCGCGAGATGCAGGGCGCCTCTCCTCCACGCTACGCGATGCGAAGTCCCGGGCGTGCGATGGATTCGATCACGATGAGCAACGTACCAGTCATAGTTTCTAATCAGCGCGTCGCGATTTGAGTATTTCGGGACGAATCCTAGTTTGTTTTGGATTCGATCGATGGATACGAAGCTTTCCTGCGCCGCAGTCTCATAAATCCACTTGTAAAATGGAGACAGATGAAGGAGTTCGAGAACCTTCAGAATCACGATCGCCGGACGCGCCGGCAATGTTATCACTCTTTTGCCGTGTCCCGCCCGGTCGAGCACGGCCTGAAAATTGTTCCGCATGCTCCCGAACTCCTGGGCGGCAACATTGAATGTATCGTTAACAAGGCCGGGTTCGCCCGACGCACACAAATCGATGGCCTCACATACGTCCTCGACGTCAAGTAGCTGATAGCGATTGTTCCCCGATCCAAGAACCGGGAAGTTCCTTCCTTCGTAAGCCCAGTCATAAAGCAACTCGAACGCACCTAGACGCTCGGGCCCGACGAAGCTCTTTGGACGAAGAATCGGCACGCACAGGCCCTTCAGCCGAAACTCCTCGCAGAGTTTCTCGGCTTGAATCTTCGATTCTCCATACGGTCCCACACCTCGAAGGCGATCATCCTCGCGTATCGGATGATGGTCGGGGATGCCGTAGACAGCAGTCGAGGAAATGTGAATAAACCGCGACACGCGATTTTGAAGAGCGCTCTCGAGCACCGCACGGGTTCCAGCAATGTTGGTTGATAATATTTCGTCTCTTGAGCACAGCGGCAGCGCCGCCGCGCAATGAACCACGATATCGATATGATCCATCGCGCGGCTTACCGCACCGGGATCACGAATGTCCCCGAGGATCGCATCAATCGCAGTTTTTTCAGGATAGTCGAAAGACGCGATGTCGAGAGAACGCACCGAGTGATGGCGAGACAACAGGTAACGACAGAGATTGATACCGAGAAACCCGGCGCCACCGGTGATAAGAAATAGTTTACTCACAAGGGAGGTATCGAGAAGAAGCAAGGAGCATGATGGTGGACGGCGATGACGGATCTAAGCTCCGTTGGCGCTGAGTAACTTCGGGCGAATCGTCAACACCATGCAAGGCGCCTCTCGCACTACTTTCTCAGCGACACTCCCCATGAAGAAGTGCGACAGACCACTGCGGCCGTGCGTGCACATAACGATCATTTGCGCACCAATCTGTTGCGCCACGAGGTTTATTGTCTCAGCCGGGTCACCGACCTTTACTATGATCTCTGAGGCAACGTCAGCCAGATTTTCCGAAGCGAGTTTCTGAAGTTCGCGGCGGACGGAGGGTTCGTCGGTCGCATAGACTTCGCGATAACCTGGAAGGTCCGGAATCACCGATTTCGATGGAGTTACGTGAAGGAGGAAAACGCGGCCTTTGCTATCTAACGCCAGTCTTCTCGCCATCTCAAGCGCGACGCTCGAATTCGGATCGTTAAACTGAATCGGAGCGAGAATCGTTGGATAATTCGATGCCATCATTTCTCCGTCTCGCAGCACGCCGCATCAGTGCGAGCAACGCAATTGCGTGACGCTCATAGCCTCAGTTCCTGGTCAAGTCGTCGAGGGACTCGCCGACTTGAAGCCGCGAGATCGCCTGAGCCAGAATCGGTGCCAGGCCTTTGACCTCAAGGGGCAGTTTCGCGTTTAAAGCTGTCTCCCGCGATATTTGGACGCTGTCCGTGACAAGCAGCCGGGTTATCGGTAGGGCCGCCAATCGAGGCATTGCGTTGCCGACGAACAATCCATGAGCGGCGAGGACGGTTGCGTTTGGAACGGCGCCGCACGTGACGCACGCATTCAGAGCGGCGTCAATCGTAGCACCCGTGATAATCATGTCGTCGACAATAATAGGCCTTTTGCCGCGAACGTCGCCGATTACGTTGCGTGCCACCACTTGCTCATCGTTGATTCGAACTTTCGCGACGATTGCTATTGGAAGGTTGAGCGCTCGACCGTATTGCTCCGCGATGCTCAGAGCGGCCATGTCCGCTGCGACTACAACTCCATCGAGCGGTTGATGAACAAGCGCCTCGAGAAGCAGAGGTACCGTGCGGAGATGGTCGATCGCGACTGCGAAGGCGCTTTCGATCGCGGTGCCGTGCAGATCCGCGGTCACGACGCGGCTGATGCCGGCCATTCTCAGAAGGTCTGCGATCAATCTGGCACCAATCGCTCCACGGCCATGCTCACTCCAAGACTGCCTTGAGTAGCCAAAATATGGAACCACGGCAGTGACGTTAATCGCGCCCGAGCGGCGGCACGCGTCGGCCAGAAACAGGAGTTCCATCAAATTCTGGTCCGGAGGCGGCGAGATCGGCTGAATCAGAAACACGTCGCGCGCCCTGATGTTTTCCTCGATATTCGCTCGCACTTCTCCATCAGGGGACCGCGTGAGCCGCCTCGCTCCCAACGAGAGGCCGAGGTTCCGCGCGATATCCTCCGCCAGAGGAAGATTGCTCGTACCCGAGAAGATCACCGGCTTCAGCAAGGCATTTACCTCAAAAGTTTTTAAGCTGACCGCTCAATCGATCAACCCTGTTGAGCAATCCACGTGCCTTCTCGATAAATGAAATAACAGAACGTCGGAGATTCTTGGCGCCTTGCAACGAGCCGAAGTGAGTCAGTTGCTAACGCCATGTTGTAACGATCGGATACACAAAATCTGAATCCCTTCTTCTGAGATTCGGAGGAAGTTTCGGCGAACTGCCTCGCTCATGTCGGACCGCGAGCAATGGCGACGGTACTGAGTCTCTCAATCCAAGACGCTGGAATTCAATAAATACCGGATCATGGATGCGCTGGGGCTTCGGACGATAGTCGATCTTCGATCAATTCACACACTCCTTGGGCCAGCCAGGCGCGTCGATGCTGGCACGTACCATGCTCTAAGCGAATATTGCCGCCGGGGAGAAACAACCCGCCATGCAGGGGAAAGAATTCTTTAAAGAGGTAATGGCACGCGTCGGATGTGATCTGAGGCGCGCCGAGGCGTTAACCTTCGCGGTCTTCCAGGAATTGCGTGATCGCCTCACACACCGGGAGGCGTCGCACGTCGCGGCGCAACTTCCCAAGCGCCTCAAGCTGATATGGATGTCGCTGGAGATCCCCAATCGTAAAGTCCATCGCGTCACCGCAGAACAGTTCATCTGGGAAGTGAAGCGGATGGCCGGTCTCGCCGATGACGCGGAAGCGGAGCAGGCGGTGTCCGCAGTCTTCGCCGGGTTGCAGAAGTTGCTCGGCAGCCCGACCGGCCAGGAAGGCGAGGCATGGGATGTGATGAGCCAGCTTCCCAAGGATCTTAAGAAACTATGGACCGACGCTCAGAAGTTCCATCAGACGGTCGGCCCGTCCGGCGTTTGATCGAAAGGAGGAAAACCGGCATGGAGCGGCAACAAAAGACTTCGCAAGTACGGATTCCTTCAGACGCGATCCAACTCGAAGGAACGCTGACAGTTCCGGCCGATGCTATCGGCATCGTGCTGTTCGCGCATGGAAGCGGCAGCAGCCGATTAAGTCCGCGCAATACTTATGTCGCGAGAGCGCTGCAGAAGGCGGGCATCGGCACCTTGCTCTTCGACCTTCTGAGTGAGGAAGAAGCGGTGGATCGCGAAAATGTTTTTGACATCGATTTTCTCGGCCATCGGCTTATAGATGCCACCCGATGGCTTCGTTCGCACCAGAACGCGAACTATCCGCTCGCATACTTCGGCGCCAGCACTGGTGCTGCGGCAGCTTTGGTTGCAGCCGCGCGGGATTCCTCGATCAGAGCGATCGTTTCACGCGGAGGACGGCCTGACCTTGCGATGCGAGTTCTTCATCGGGTTAAGGCGCCTACGCTTCTGATCGTCGGCGGCGACGACAGCCCGGTCATCGAGATGAATGAGGGGGCCTTCGCGAAACTGCGCTGCGAGAAGGAGTTGAAGATTGTTCCCGGAGCGACGCATCTGTTCGAAGAACCGGGAACGCTCGAGGAAGTCGTACGCCTGGCGCGGGACTGGTTCGCGCGCCACCTGGCGACCGAAGCGCGGAGCGAGGAAGCATCGTCGGATTGCCCTCACGCCGATGAGGATCTGATATTTCGCGATCGCTCCGATGCCGGCCGAAAGCTCGCCGCAGCGCTCAAGAAGTACAAGGATCGAAATCCCGTCGTGCTGGGCGTGCCGCGCGGCGGCGTTCCGGTAGCATTCGAGGTTGCGCGCGCACTCAACGCACCCCTCGATGTCATCATCGTTCGCAAGCTGGGCGCGCCCGGCCAATCGGAGTTGGGGATCGGCGCGGTTGTCGATGGCGACCATCCGCAGACAATTCTGAATCGCGACGTGATGAGCGCGGTTGGAGTATCCCGCGATTATCTCGAGCGAGAGATTCATAACCAGCTGAAGGAAATCCACCGGCGGAACGAGGTTTACCGCGGCGGACGTCCACGGGTTGCGCTCAAGGATCGCACTGTGATCGTTGTCGATGACGGCATCGCGACCGGCGGATCGATTCGCGCCGCGCTGCGCGGAGTGCGCCAGGAGCAAGCCAGAAAGATCGTTCTCGCGGTGCCCGTCGGTCCTTCCGACGCCATCGAGTCGTTGCGCGACGAGGTTGATGATGTGGTGAGCCTCACGACGCCCGCGGCGTTCTTCGGGATCGGGGCGTTCTACGAGGATTTTCATCAGCTGACCGACGCCGAGGTCATCCGCCTGCTGGAGCAAGCCCAGCCGGCATCGCTGCGGCCGTGAGGCTGACGAGAAGCCCAAACTTTCGGTTCAACCGTTGTCGAAGGTCCACGAAAATTCGATTGATAATCAATTAACTGACCAAATGTGGACATGCTCTGATCGGCGGTGCAATGGACTACAGTTCGCGAGTTCCAGGGAATGAGGGGTGTTCGAAAGATAGATTCGACCCGTAGCTGCGACTGGTTACTTCAAATACGGAGCCAGGAATGATGAACAATCGAAGCATGCGACGAGAACTCACACTATGCGTAATCGGACTGCTCCTGATCACAGCGAGTTCGGCAGCAGCCCAAGATGAAATTCCGCGAAGCATCGTCGACCGGGGCCGCAGCCTGTATAGCAGCCTGTGCGCGAGTTGCCACGGAGAGAATGGCAAGGGCGACGGCCCGATGGTTCCTGAGCTCAGGGCCAAACCCATCGATCTAACTCAAATTGCACGCCAGAATAACGGCAACTTCCCATTTTGGCATGTATTTCATGCAATCGATGGACGCTCAATTCCACGTGCCCACGGAGGGCCGGACATGCCCGTATGGGGCAGCGTTCCTGAGCCTATCTTTGGTAATAAGTTCCCGACTGAAGAATGGATGGTGACCGTAACTTTCTATATCGAGTCGATCCAGGAGAAATAGATTACGTCTCGATTTGTCTCGCGTAATCCTGTTGTTCTTCGACGACACCTTGGGGTGGTGCCTCTGACACTTATGCTTCGCTGGCGAATGCCGTGCGTTTTGTGTCGCGTCGCATTGACCGTCTGTCCGGCTTTTCGCCCGGTGGGAACGGACCGCGACGGCGAAGGATGTCGCCGGCGGGCGGCTCGACTTTGATTAGATCGGCGCCCAGATCGGCCATCAGCTGGGCGCCGAATGCGGCCGCTATTCCTTCGCCGCATTCGACGACCCCGAGGCCGCTCAGGATTGCGCCAGTGCGACGATCGTCACCAGAGTTGGCTTGCTCATAGTCGCGATTTACCACGAAACGGGCGCAACGAAACATCCGCACCCGAAAAAAAACGCGCGATTCTGCATCGGTGCTTGACCCGCGCGACATACGGGCAGTATGCAAGTGAAGGATCGCCGGGAGGTTGTCATGGAAACCCGTGTCGACGAAATCGCCGATCGCATCTACCGCGTCTCCACTTTCGTTTCGCCGGTCGGTTTCAACTTCAACCAGTTCCTCATCGATGGCGACGAGCCGATGCTGTTTCACACCGGCCAGCGTTCGCTGTTTCCATCCGTGTCCGAGGCCGTTGCGCGGATTATCGACCTCAAGCGGCTCAAGTGGATAACCTTCAGTCACATCGAGTCCGACGAGTGCGGCGCCCTCGACCAGTGGCTCGCGGCCGCGCCCGATGCGACCGCGGCGCACGGCGTCATTGGTTGCAACACCTGGCTCAATGACAGCGCGCCGCGTCCGCCGCGTCCGCTCAAGAATAATGAACTGCTCGAGCTCGGCGGCAAACGCGTGCGCCACCTTGACACTCCGCACGTTCCCCATTCATGGGACGCCGGTCTGATATTCGAGGAGACCACGCGCACACTTTTCAGCAGCGATTTGCTGTTTCAGTTTGGCGATACGCCGCCGCTCGCAAGCGGCGACATTCTGGCGCCCGCAATTGTCGCGGAGGAAAGATTTCACGCCACTCCGATCACGGCGGAGGCGCCCAAGGTCGTGCGGCAGCTCGCGGCGCTCGAGCCCAAGACGATCGCCATCATGCACGGCTCTTCGATTTCCGGCGAAGTGTGCCCAGTGCTCGAAGGACTCGCCGATTACTATGATCGCCATCTTCGCGACGCGCTGAGCGCGTAACCATTTCTATTTTCGGAAATCGTGGGATAACTTCGCCGCACCATCGCGCAAACGGAGATCGACTATGAACTTCATCGAACAGTTGGACCCCGAACTCAAAGTGATGTTGGAGAAGATGCCGACTGACCGCCCTCTCGATCTGAGCGAGATACCTGCGGCGCGGGGCAAGATGAAGAAGATGGTAACCATGATGCTGGCGGACCTGCCCGCGGTCGAAGGCGTAGCCAGCCAGGATCGCTTCGCAAAGGGCCGCCCCGGCGATCCCGATGTGCGCCTACGCGTTTGTCGGCCGGACAATCAGCCGGGCAAGCTCCCTGCCCTGCTCTGGATCCACGGCGGCGGCTACGTGATGGGAGATATCGAGCAGGACGACCGTTTGATGAAGCAGATCGCGAAGCGAATCGGATGCGTCGCGGCCTCGGTTGACTATCGGTTAGCGCCGGAGCATCCGTTTCCCGCACCGGTTGAGGATTGTTACTCGGCGCTGAAGTGGCTATTTGCCAATGCCGGCGAGCTCGGTATCGATCCGTCGCGGATCGCGATCGGCGGCGCGAGCGGCGGTGGCGGCCTCTGCGCGGGACTGGCGTTGATGACGCGCGATCGCCGCGAGGTAAAACCCTCGTTCCAGCTTCTCATCTACCCGATGATCGATGATCGCAATGTCACGCCCGCGAGTCACGCGATTACCGATCCGCGAGTATGGAATCGCGAGAGCAATCGCCTCGGCTGGAAAGCCTATCTCGGCCGCGACGGCGGCGGCGCCGGCGTATCGCCTTATGCGGCCGCCACGCGCGCGACAGATCTGACTGGTCTACCGCCGGCCTACATTCCGGTGGGCGCGCTCGATCTTTTTATCGACGAGAATATCGAGTACGCGCAACGTCTCATCCAGGCCGGCGTGCCGACCGAGCTCCACGTTTATCCCGGCGCGTTCCACGGTTTCGATCTCTTCGCGCCGTCGGCCAAGGTCTCCAAGCAATTCAAAGCCGACCGCGACGAGGCATTGAAGCGGGCGCTGCACGGATAGCTCGTGGATTTTCGTCAATTCGTGAAAAGTTCGTGAGGTAAATCTCATTCGCGGTCGCGATTCTCTCGCCTTGTTCAGGCGTTGTCGCTTGGTATGCAACTGGCTACCAGACGATGCTCAAGATTCTGAGATCAGTGAATTCCGCGAACGTTCTTTATTCCTTGAGCGGTCGAATCGACCGGGAACACATCGCGGAGTTGCAAGCGGCATTCGATGCGGAGACACTACCAATCAAGCTCGACCTGCGCGAAGTCAGGCGTGTCGATCGCGAGGTCGTGCCGACCATCGCACGCTGGAGCGCCTCGCGAATCGAGCTTCTAAATTGCCCCGCCTACTTGCGGAACTGGATCGGCAAAACCCGGAATGATTCCTAAATACCCCTGAACAGATGCTTGTTGATCCTGAGCGTGCGGATTTTCGATTCGAGCGTCGAGGGCCGCATGCCGAGCTTGGCCGCCGCGCCCATCGGGCCGGCAACCCGTCCGCGCGTTTCGGCCAGCGCCTTCTCAATCGTATCGCGTTCCTGTTTTTCGATCGCTCGAACAAGCGGCTGATGCGCGTCCGGCGCCGGCTGCGGCGGATCCAAAGGCAGCCAGCTCTCGTCCACCGAAAAGGTCTCCGTATCGCAAAGAATGACTGACCTTTCGATGACGTTCTGAAGTTCGCGCACATTTCCCGGCCATGGATACGAGCGCAGCAGATCCATGCTCTTGCGATCGATGTTCTTGATCTTCTTGCCGGCCGAGGTCGCATAGCGCTCGATGAAGTATTCGACCAGCATCGGGATGTCATCGCTGCGCTCGCGCAGCGGCGGCAGTTCGATCGGAAAAACGTTGAGCCGATAGAACAGATCGCGACGAAAGGCACCCGCCTCGATCGCCACGGCGAGATCGCGATTCGTCGCCGTGATGAGACGAACGTCGGCACGAATCAGCCGCTCTCCGCCGACGCGCTCGAACTCGTGCTCCTGCAGCACGCGCAGCAGCGTGACCTGCGTTTCCGCGGGCAGGTCACCCACTTCGTCGAGAAACAGCGTGCCGCCCTGAGCCATCTCGAAGCGGCCGATTCGACGTTGCAGCGCTCCTGTGAATGCGCCTTTCTCGTGACCGAACAGCTCGGAAGCGATGAGGGATTGCGGAATCCCGGCGCAATTGACGCTGACGAAAGCTGCCGCCGCGCGCGCGGAACTCTTGTGAATCGCGCGCGCGATTAGTTCCTTGCCGGTGCCCGTCTCGCCGGTGATCAGCACCGTCGAGTCCGTGGGCGCTACCTTGGCCACGCGAGCAATTACTGCGTGCAGAGCTGGAGACGCGCCGATGACCTCTTCGAACAGCGAGGCTTTATCAACTTCCTCGCGCAGAGCGAGATTCTCATTTCTGACTCGCTCTTCGGCGAGCTTGCGGTTCTGGATTTCGGTGCCGACGGAATACCATCGCAGGATGTTTCCATCGGAATCGCGAAGCGGAAAAAAGCGCACCAGGAACCATCGGTATTGTCCGTCCTTGCCGCGAATCCGGGTTTCGAATTCGAACTCCTTTGCGCCTCCAAACGGAGGATCTAATCGCAATCTCTCAGCGTCCTCAGGATGGATCAACTTTTCGTACTCGGGCGAACGAAATTCTTCCAGTGTCATGCCCGCGTAGTCGAGTGCGACGCGATTTGCGTTAAGGCGGCTGCCGTCGGGACCGATGATCGCGATTTGCTGAGGAGCGTAATCGAGAATGTTGCGCAGCTCTTCTTCGCGGCCGCGCAGCTCGCGAGTCATCAGCTCATGCTCGGTCACATCGACGATCGTACCGAAGTAGCTCTTGACTTCGCCGCTCTGCGAGACCGGACTGCCGACGCTGCGCAGGTACGATTGCTCACCGTTTGGTCGTATGATTCTAAACGTGTAGTCAAACGGGGCGCCCTGGGCGCCAGCCGCGGCGAGCGTTCGCCTCACGTGCTGGCGATCCTCGGGATGAACCAGGTCAAGAAAGTCGGGCATGACCGGCGGACTATCGCTCGGATCCATTCCGAAGATGCGGAACATCTGCCTCGACCATCGCGAGTGTCCGGTCGCGAGATCGAGCGCCCAGGTGCCAGTGCGCGCCACTTCCTCACCCTGGGTGAGAAAGGCCTCGCTGCGCTGAAGATCTCTGTAGAGCTGCGCGTTTTCCAGTGAGATCGCCGCTTGCGACGCCAGCAGCTTGAGCAATCGGATACTGCGCGCGCTGAACACATTCGGCGCCAGGTTATCCTCGAGATACAGCACGCCAATCCGCCTGGCCTGCTTCATCAGCGGCACGCACAAAACTGATAGCGCGTGCGTGCGCCTGACGTAGTGATCCGACGCAAAGGGCTCTGCTAAGGACGCATCGCTCAGCGTTACGATCTCGTGAGTTCGGATAGCCTCATTGAGGACGGACTCCGGCAACAGTTCGGAAATCGGCGCGTCGGGCGCGAAACAGATAGTCACCGTATCGCCGGCGGCGGTGGCTTCGGCCTCGGCGTGAAGCTCGTCGCCGTGCGGCAGAAGCAGGACCCCGCGCCTCGCCTTGGCGTGCTCGAGCGCCTTCGACATCAAAATGTGGATCAGCTTGTCGAGAACGATCTCGCCAGACACCGCCTCTGACGCTTTGATCCACAGGTCGAGGTCAAAGCCCTCACCCGCTATGTCGCTAGCCTGACTCAATTCGGGCTCCGAGCATCGATTACTGTGCTGCGATCAACGAATGTCAAATTACTGTTGTACGCTTGAGGCCCAAATAGTCGGCGCTCAAATCGATTCAGCCGAATGAAACCCGCGGTAGCTTTTCGTTTTGTAATGGCGTACCTAGCGGGCTAGCGGAGGGATATTCGCGATGGAGTCATTCAACGATGTTATGCGTGAGTTCTACGACGGCGAAGTCGGCGGAGAGGCGATCTATTCCGCGCTTCTGAGCTCGGCCCGCTCCGACGACGAGCGCTTCAAATTCAGCACGCTGCTTCAACTCGAGACAGAAACCAAGGCCTGGCTGCGAGCGCCGATGGTCGCGCGCGGACTCAACATCGAGGAAAGCGCGGCGGTCCGGGAAAAAGATGCGGCGCAGATGGAATCGTTCAAACCTCTCGCCTGGATGCAGAAGATGCAAGGAATGCGCGACTTCCTCGCGGGCGCAGTCGTCCCGCGCTATCAGGGCCATCTCAACGCCGCGCGCAAACGCGGCAATGCGGATGAGATCGCGATCTGCCTCCACATGGTCGAGCACGAGGAGGCTCAGCTCGAGTTCAGCCGCCGCGAGCTCGCCGGTGCCAGCTCAAAGGAATCGCTCGAGCCGGTGGTGAAGCATCTCAGGTATCCGATCTTGCGTTAACTACGAGTCAATTCTGGCCCAGCCAGGGCCTCGGCGGCGGACAACGTGCCTATGGCTCTCCCAGCTTCTTATTAAGCTCGTCGATGCGCAGTTCACCCTCACGCGTCTGGCCGCCCATCTTGAGAAATCTCTCCATGTTACGCCTGCCGCTCTCGGTCCGGATGAGTTGCTGAAAGAGGTAGCTCTCATCCTGCAATCCTTCGGCGAGCGGCTTGGTGGCTGAATTTATCGCCTCCTTGGAGAGCTTGACCGCTTCGACGGGGAAGGACGCGATGCGCCGCGCGAGGTTCATGACGTATGGCCCGATCTCATCGGCCGCCAGCGCGCGATTGAGATAGCCCCAGCGTTCCGCCAAATCGGCCGGCATGTCCACGCCGCCCAGGATGATCTCAACCGCGCGGTTGCGGCCGATCAAGCGCGGCAGCTTCTGGGTACCCGTTCCTCCCGGAAGGATGCCGAGCGGAACTTCCATCTGATTAATCTTGGTCTTCCCCAACACGCCGAAGCGCATATCGAATCCCATGCTGAACTCGCTGCCGCCGCCGCCGACGCGCCCTTCGATTTGCGCGATCGTGATTTTGTCCATCGTGGTCATGCGATTGCACATCGCGTGATAGTCATTGGATGCGGACCCTTCGCGGCTGGGCGGCTGGTCGATCGGAAACTGGAGGATCGCACTCACATCGAAGTGCGCTAGGAAAAAATCGGGATTCGCGCTCTTCAGGATGAAGACCAGGCACTCCTGATCTGCCTCGACCTCACGCGACATGCGGTCGAGCTCAGACCAGAGTTCCAGGGTAATGATGTTGATCGGCGGCGCGTCGACAGTAGCGATTACGATCTTGCCATCGCGAGCGAACTTGATGAGTTTGTATCCGGTGTAAGCCATGATTTCCTTCCTCTTGCTTGAGGCCATACTCCCAGACACCGCCGCAGTTCAAGCTTCAACTATATCCGCGACAGAAAAGTCTCGAGCATCGCGTTGGTCTGTGCCGGCTGCTCGAATTGGGGAAAATGATTCGCGCCATATACCTGCGCGAACCCTACGTCTTTCAGATGCGAGCGGATGAATGACTGGTCGGCCTGCGATGCAGTCAGCCACAGCACTGGCTGCTTGATGCCATCGGCAATAGCGGCGGTGTCGACGACCAGCCCTTCGAGCTCAGCGATCTTAACCGCATCCGGAGTCAGCGCTGCCTGCGCAACCGCGCGAGCATTCGCCGCGCGATCTCCCCGGGAATTGAAGTAACGGGAGTACATAGCCTTGAAGGCCGATTTTGACTTTGGCCCTTTGAGCGACTCGATCATCTGGCCGAGCGCATTTCCAAACGGACTGCTCGGGTCACCGAGCTTCGGCAGGGGCGTCAGTGACGTATCGACCAATACACCGGCCTTAATGAGCCTCGGGTTGGCACGGATAAATTCCAGTGTACCGGCGCCGCCACCGGCGTGACCGATAGCGACGACACCTCTGAGGCCCGCGGCGATCGTGACTGCCGCGATATCGCTTGCGTGCGTCGCTGCGTCATGGCCGGTGCCCGAGGTGGTTGATTTTCCATGGCCGCGGCGATCGAGCAACAGGATCCGATGCCGCTTGCCGAAGTGCTTCACCTGGGATGCCCACAGCTCATGGCTCGAGCACCAGCCATGAATCATCACTAGCGGCGGCTTGCCCATGTCCTTGCCGCTCAGCAGGTAGTAGATCCGAGTCCCGTCTGGACGTGTTAACGTAGCCATGTCGTCTGCTCCAATTGCGATCCATCTGAGTTTGGCCCAGAACCCGGCGGCAATGCCAGCGCGCTAGTGGCCCGTAACAGATGAAATGGTAGTGGGTTTGATACGCTGCGAAGGATCGCGATAGGTCCACTTGATGGGCTTGGGAGCTTGATTGTAGTGACGGATGTAACGCATGAGCTTGCGCGCCAAGTCGTGGACCGAGGTGAAGACGCCGCGGGCAATAACCTCGCGCTCGATTCTGGCGAACCAGTTTTCCACCTGGTTGAGCCAGGAGGAGTAAGTCGGAGTGAAGTGCAGATGGACTTTGGGGTGGGTGGCGAGGAATTGCTCAACCCGTGCGGTCTTATGCGCCGCAAGGTTATCGACAATCAGATGAATCTCCTTGCCGCGCGGCTGATTGATGACCAAGTCGGTGAGGAAAGCGACAAATTCCTGGCTGGTGTGACGCGCCGTGGTTTTGCCCAGCACCGCGCCGCTTCTGGTGTTGAGTGCGGCGTAGAGCGAAAGCGTGCCGTGGCGATAATATTCAAACCCGTGGCGCTCGAGCCGCCCCGGCGACAGCGGCAGCACTGGGTCGAGCCGGTCCAGGGCCTGGATGGCGGTTTTTTCATCGACGCAAAACACCGCCGCATGCTGCGGGGGTTTGACGTAGAGGCCGATAATATCGGCGGCCTTGGTCTCGAAGTCCGGGTCGTCGGAGGCCATATAGCGTTCGACCCGATGCGGCTTAAGCCCGGCGCGCTGCCAGACCCGCGCCACCATCATGTGGCTAATCCCCAACTGCTGAGCCAACTTGCGACTGCTCCAGTGCGTCGAACCATCGGCTGGAAGTCTGCGCGTCCAGTCCATAATCCTGGCCTCCAGCGCCGGGGTTCGTTTCTGCACTGCGCGTCCGGGGTGGCGCGAGTACAAGCCCGCCAACCGCTCAGATTCGAAACGCCCCTTCCAGCGGCTGATATAACTGGCGTTGCAACCCAGCACCCGGCCAATCGCCAGGTAGGATTTGCCTTGCGCCAACAACAAGATCAGCCGCGCGCGGCGTACATCCTCGGCCGGCAAGGTCCGCGAGCGCATTCGGTCTCTAAGTTCCGTGTCCTCACTCGGCGTCAAGCTGAAGCCTTCATCAAGCATGCTCCATGATACATTATGTCGCTCCCAATTTCAATGTTACAGGACACTAGTTCAGCGATGTGAAGCAATTCGGCCACCATCGCGTCCCGGGTGGGCTGATTACCGTAGTTCAGCTGTCGCGTGTCGGGCCACCCTGGAAAGTAAGGATCACGGCCATGCGCGACGACCGACTCGCCTTGTGTCGATCGCGCCAACGTCTAATTTTGAGGTTGTTCCTGTAGGTCCAGTTTCGTCCCTTGCACGTAGTACTCTGGCTGCGTTCTCACCCATGGATGGTCTAGCGCGGCATGGTTCGGAACGAAATCCAGCATCAACCGCATTCCGCGACTGTTTAACCTGTCGTGCAGGCGGTTCAGTGCTTCACCTCCACCAA
>Ga0335073_10004763_pt1 | contig 19013 bp, 16 predicted proteins | sample Lox_Sample_22_FD_207093 | JGI IMG/M metagenome (GOLD analysis project Ga0335073, IMG submission 207093) | Soil microbial communities from Loxahatchee National Wildlife Refuge, Florida, United States - Lox_Sample_2.2 | ecosystem: Environmental > Terrestrial > Soil > Wetlands | place: USA... | reverse complement strand
GAGGTGCCGGTCGGGTTCAAGTGGTTCGTGCCCGGCCTGCTGGACGGCAGCGTCGCGTTCGGCGGTGAGGAGAGCGCCGGGGCCTCGTTCCTGCGCCGGGACGGGCGGGTCTGGACCACCGACAAGGACGGGATCATCCTGGCGCTGCTCGCCTCCGAGATCACCGCCGTCACCGGGCGCACGCCGTCCGAGCGCTACCGCGAGCTCACCGAGCGCCTCGGCGACCCGGCCTACGCCCGGATTGACGCCCCGGCCACCCGCGAGCAGAAGGCGGCGCTGGCCCGGCTCAGCCCGGACCAGGTCACCGCGACCGAGCTGGACGGCGAGAAGATCCTTTCCCGGCTCACCACCGCGCCCGGCAACGGCGAGCCGCTCGGCGGGCTGAAGGTCAGCACCGAGTCGGGCTGGTTCGCCGCCCGGCCGTCGGGCACCGAGGACGTCTACAAGCTCTACGCCGAGTCGTTCCGGGGGCCGGAGCACCTCGCCCGCATCCAGGCCGAGGCGCAGCAGATCATTGAGGCGGTGCTCTGACACCGTGAGCCCGCTGCGCGACCGGGTGCAGCGCTTCCTGCAGCGGCCGGGCACCACCGACCTGACGCGATACCAGCGCCTGCTGCCCGCGATCGCCGCCCGCGAGGACCCGCTGGCCGCCGAGCCGGACCACGCGCTGGCCGGCCTGGCCCGCGAGGCCGCCGACCACGCCGAGTTCTGCGCGGTCGGGCGGGAGGCCGCCCGCCGCGCGCTGGGGGAGCGCCCCTATGACGTCCAGCTGCTCGGCACGCTGGTGATGCTCGACGGGCACGTCGCCGAGATGGCCACCGGGGAGGGCAAGACCCTGTCCGGCGCGCTGGCCGCCGCCCGCTACGCCCTCGGCGGCCGGTCGGTCCACGTGACCTCGGTCAACGACTACCTGGCGCGCCGCGACGCCGAGTGGATGGGCCCGGTCTACGAGCTGCTCGGCGTCACGGTCGGCTGCGTCGGCCAGGACTCGACCCCCGAGCAGCGCCGGGCCGCGTACGCGGCCCAGGTGACCTACGCGCCGGTCAGCGAGATCGGCTTCGACGTGCTTCGCGACCGGCTCGCCACCGACGCCGCCGGCCTGATCACTGCCGAGCCCGACGTGCTCCTGATCGACGAGGCCGACTCGGTGCTCATCGACGAGGCCCTGGTGCCGCTGGTCCTGGCCGGCGCCACCGGCGACGCCGACGCCGACCTCGGCATGGCCGAGGTGGTGCGCGGGCTGCGCCCCGGCCTGCACTACCAGGTCGACGACGAGGGCCGGAACGTGGCGCTGACCGACGCGGGCTCGCGCGCCGCCGAGCGGGCCCTGGGCGGGATCGACCTGTACGCGGCCGGGCAGCTGGACACGCTGACCCGGCTCAACGTGGCCCTGCACGCCCAGGCCCTGCTGCGGCGCGACGTGGACTACATCGTCCGCGACGGCCAGGTCCACCTGATCAGCGCGTCCCGCGGCCGGGTGGCCCGACTGCAGCGCTGGCCCGACGGCCTGCAGGCCGCGGTCGAGGCCAAGGAAGCCGTCGCCGCCAGCGACAGCGGCGAGGTGCTGGACAGTATCACGGTCGAGTCCCTGGTCCGCCGGTACCCGCGAGCCTGCGGCATGACCGGCACCGCGGTCACGGTGGGCGAGGAGCTGCGGGAGTTCTACGGCCTGGAGGTGGCGGTCATCCCGCCGAACCGGCCGTGCGTGCGCGACGACCGGCCGGACCGGCTGTACGCGACCACAGCGCAGAAGGAGAAGTCGGTGGTCGCGGAGGTGGCCGCCGCGCACGTCACCGGGCGGCCGGTGCTGATCGGCACCCTCGACATCGCCGAGTCCGAGCGGATCGGGCGCCGGCTCGCCGCGGCCGGGCTGCCGCACGTCGTGCTCAACGCCAAGAACGACGCGGAAGAGGCGGCGATCGTGGCCGAGGCCGGCGCCCGCGGAGCGATCACCGTGTCCACCCAGATGGCCGGGCGCGGCACCGACATCCGCCTGGGCGGCCGCGACGGCGACCACGACGAGATCGCCGCGCTCGGCGGCCTGTACGTGGTCGGCACCGGGCGGCACGCGAGCAGCCGGCTCGACCACCAGCTGCGCGGCCGGTCCGGCCGGCAGGGCGACCCGGGCAGCTCGGTGTTCTTCGTCAGCCTGGAGGACGAGCTGATCACCAGCTATGCCCCGGACGGGGCCGAGCCGCGCAACGTGGCCCCCGACGGCCGGGTCCGCGACGCGCGGGCCGACGCGGTGGTGGGCCACGCGCAGCGCGTCGCCGACGGCGCCAACCTGGAGATCCACCGGAACACGTACCGGTACAACAAGCTCATCGAGGACCAGCGGCAGATCGTGCTGTCGCACCGGGACCGCCTGCTGCGCGGCGACGCCGCCCTGCAGGCCCTGGCCGCGCGCTGCCCCGAGCGCTACGCCGAGCTCGCCGGCCGCGTCGACGCCGACGTCCTGGCCGGGGCGGCCCGGACCATCGTCCTGTACCACCTCGACCGCGGCTGGGCCGACCACCTGGCCACGGCGGCCGACATCCGCGAGGGCATCGGACTGCGCGCGCTCGGCCAGGGCCCGAACCCGTTCGGGATGTCCCTCGACCCGCTGGCCGAGTTCCACGCCGAGGCGGTCAGGCTGTTCGCCATCCTGCTCGACCAGGTCGAGGAGCGCTCCGCCGAGACGTTCGCCACCGTGGCGATCACCGGCGCCGGAGCCGACCTCGACGCGGCGGGGCTGAAGCGGCCGACCGCGACCTGGACGTACGTCGTACGGGACAATCCCTTCGGCTCCCCCCTCGACCGGGCCCTGGGCCGGCTCGCCCGCCGCATCTACCATCGATCCTGATCGCTGCGCTTCTGGCGGGGGAGATGCTGCCATGACGGATTCCATAACGGGACCGGCGCCGGCTTGCCCGCGCTCGGCGATCGACCCGTACTCGGATGAGTTCCTGGCCGACCCGTTCCCGGGCCTGGCGGAGCTGCGGGACGCGGGCCCGGTCGTCTACCTGGACCGGTACGGGGTGTACGCGGTGGCCCGGCACGAGCAGGTCCAGGCCGTGCTCAAGGATCCGCGGGTGTTCTCCTCGGCCGCCGGCACCGGGATCACCAACTTCAACACCGAGAAGGCCTGGCGCAAGCCGAGCATCCTGCTCGAGGTCGATCCTCCGCTGCACACGCACAACCGCAAGGTGGTGGCCCGGGCGCTCGCCCCGCGCTCGCTCGGGTACCTGCAGGAGATCTTCGACCGCAAGGCCGCCGAGCTGGCCGATTCGCTGGTGGCCCGGGGGTCGTTCGACGCGGTGCCGGACCTGGCCGAGATCTTCCCGACGCAGGTGTTCCCGGACGCGTTCGGGCTGCAGAGCGGCGGCCGGGACCAGTTGCTGGCCTACGGCGCGATCGTGTTCAACGGGATGGGCCCGCGCAACCACCTGTTCGAATCCTCGATGGACGGCGCCGGGGAGGTGATCGCCTGGATCACCGCGCAGTGCTCCCGCTCGTCGCTGCGCCCGGACGGCCTGGGCGCGCTGATCTACGCGGGCGTCGACGCGGGCGAGGTGACCGAGGACGAGGCGGCGCTGCTGGTCCGGTCGTTCCTGTCGGCCGGGCTCGACACCACGGTCAGCGCGCTCGCGCTGGGCGTGCTCGACTTCGTGCGCTGCCCCGGCCAGTGGCAGGCGGTGCGCGAGGACCCGTCGCTGGCCCGCAACGCGTTCGAGGAGGTGGTCCGGATCGAGGCGCCGGTGATGAACTTCTTCCGCACCGCCACCGAGGCCACGGAGCTGGCCGGGACTCGCCTGCCCGCCGGCGCGAAGGTGATGGTGTCGTTCGCCGGGGCCAACCGGGACCCGCGGCGCTGGGAGCAGCCGGACCGCTTCGACGTCCGCCGCAAGACCGCCGGTCACATGGGATACGGCACCGGGGTGCACAACTGCGTGGGGCAGGTCATAGCGCGTATGGAAGGCGAGGCCGTGCTCCGGGCGCTGGCGGCCCGGGTCCGGTCCTGGCACCTGACCGGCGAGCCGCGCCCCCGCCTAAACAACTCCCTGCGCGGCCTCGACACCCTGCCGGTCGCGGTCGAGTCGGCGTAGCCGCCCGCGGTCACTGCGGGCGAACGGATCGCTCGCGCAGCCAGGCTTCGAACTCGGTCGCCACGATGCGCTCGTCGTGCACGCCGTCGGCGGCCGCCGAGGCGAGCCAGACGACGGGCGGCCCCATGATCGCCGGGTCGATGGCCCGCAGCCCGGCCGGCCGGTGCTCGGCGGGCAGCATCCCGGTCTCGGTCGCGCCGCCGGGCAGCAGGATGTTCACGGCCACCGGGGTGCCGCGCAGGTCGGCGGCCATGATCCGGGACAGCGCCTCGGAGCCCGCGCGCGACGGCCCGTAGGGGACGAAGCCCGTCCTGGTCATGGTGGACGGGCTCACCGAGATGTTGACGATGCGCCCGCCGCCCGCGTCCAGCATCCTCGGCGTGACCGCGCGCGCCACGAGAAAGTAGCCGGTCAGGTTGGTGTCGATCACCGCGCGGAACCCGTCGGGGGAAACCTGCCAGAACGGCTGCGGCTCGATCATGAAGCGCGGGTTCACTGTGCGCATGCCGAGACCCGCGTTGTTCACCAGCAGGTCGAGGCCGCCGAGCCGGGACCAGGCCTGGTCCACCGCGCTCGCCACGGACTTCTCGTCGCGCACGTCCAGGGCCAGCCCGGCCGCTCCCGGCAGGCCCGCGGCCGCCTCCCGGGCGCGCCCGGCGTCACGGCCGGTGAGCACCACCGCGGCGCCGGCCTCGGCCAGCGCCCGCGCCACGGCCAGGCCGATTCCGCTGGTCCCGCCGGTGACCAGGGCCCGCGTTCCGTCCAGCGTGGTCATCGCGGGCCCAGCCTAGCGTGGGAGCTAGGGCCGTGACCGGCAGCGCGTGTCAGCCGGCGAGCGTGCCGGTGTCCACCGGGATGCAGGCGCCGTTGATCGCGGACCCGCCCGGGCCGGCCAGGAACGTGATGAGCCCGGCGACCTCGGCTGTTTCGACGAACCGCCCGGCCGGCTGTTCGGCGATCATGCTGGCGATGACGTCGTCGCGGCCGATCCCGCGCAGGCGCGTGTGGTCGCGGATCTGGTTGTCGGCCAGCGGCGTGCGCATCCAGCCCGGGGCGACGGCATTGGCGGTCAGGCCCGCCTCGGCGCCCTCAAGAGCGGCCACCTTCACCAGCCCGAGCACGGCGTGCTTGGCCGCGACGTACGCCGCCTTATACGGCGCGCCGACCAGCCCGGCGGTGGATGAGGTCACGATGATCCGGCCGCCCGGCTGGCTGGTCAGCTGCGGCCACGCGAACTTCATCGCCAGGAACGGGCCCTTGACCATGAGATTCATCAGGCGGTCCCAGTCGGCCTCGGCGTAGCTGGCGATCGGGTTCATCGCCTGCGCTCCCGCGTTCAGGACCAGGATGTCGAGTCGGCCGTGCCGCTCCAGCGCCAGATCAACCATCCGCCGGTTGCCCTCGGCGGTCGCCACGTCGGCGATCAGGCAGTCATCACCGTGCGCGTCCACCGGCACCACCGTGGCGTCGGCGTGACGCAGCGCCCGCACGGTCTCGCTGCCCAGGCCGCCCGCCGCCCCCGTCACGATCGCCACGCGGCCGCTGAGCGGGCCGCCCGGACCACCGTCGGCCGCCGGTCCCCGGTCACGCCGCGCCCGACCTGCCACCTCGCCACCTCCCCTAACCCAAAGCGACCCGCCGCATTCGCGCACGCGGTACCTCAGCTTCAGCGGCCAGATCATCGCGGCCGCGACCAGGTCACACTAAAACCTCCGCACGGCGCCCGCCACAGACACCGATCAGCCGCTCCTGCGCAGGTATCGCCATCGCGGCGGACCACCGCCAAAACGCGCCGATGGGGCGGGATTGCTTGCTGGTCGGCGTCGGGGTCTCACCGAGCCAGACCAGGACGAGCGGGCCGTTCGCGAGCAGGCACTGAAACTGCTCGACGGGAAAGGCGCCCGCCTGCAGCCGCATCGGCCGCGAAGGAACAGGCAAACGTTGCCGTCGCGGCACTAGGCCGGCGAAGCCTCCGCGGGCTGGCGTGCCGCGGCCGCTGCCTGGGCGGAGCTGCGCGGGACTCCGCCGGCCTCGGCCCACCGGATCAGGAACCTGGTCGCGGCCTCGGCGCCGTTGCGAAACAGCGTCTGCTGCTGCTCGGCGGTCAGGTCGAATTGCGTCGCGGTCAGCCCCGCGTTCGCGACGAAGATCGTCCGCTCGGCGGTGGCCTGCTCGACGTAGTACCGGTCCCACTCGCTCATCATCGTCTGCAGGCAGCGCACACCCTCCTGGATGCTGGTGACCGCCGGGACGTCGGCCGGCTGCGCGCCGGGTTCGGCCGACAGCTTGATGCCGATCGTCGGCCAGCGCGGCGTGCCGCCGTCGACGCGGTTGAACGCGTCGATCGGGAAGTTCATCAGCATGCCGCCGTCCACCCAGGTGACGGTCCCGCCCGGCCAGGAGACGGTCGAGCCGTCCGGCATCTGCGCCCGGGCCGGCTTGGTGGCCGTGCGGACCGGCTCGAAGAAGAACGGGATCGACATCGAGGCGCGTACCGAGCCGGCGACGTCCTGGTCGCCCGGCGGTAGGCCGTAGTAGTCCTGGTAATCCCACGGCAGGCGGGCCAGCATGCCCCGGGAGATGTCCGAGGTGTGCACCACCGCCCGGTAGCGCTGCCCTTCGGGCAGGCTCATGCCCGGGTCGTCGGCCAGGGTGATCGCGAGGTCGGACCAGGTCGCGACCCCGCACTGGTTGAGCTTGGGGACGAGCCAGGTCCGCAGGTAGTCGCCGCTATAGATGCCGTTGCGGAACATCAGCTCCCACGCGTCGGCGAACCGGCCGCCGAACTTCTCGAAGACCTGCTGGAGCGGGTCGCCGCCCCGCATGAACTGCCGGTAGTCGAGATCGTCCATGTAATCGTGCAGCACGGTCATGGGCTGGCCGGACTTCTCGATCGCGGCGACCAGCGCGGCCGCGATCGCCCCGGCGCTGGTGCCGGCGGCCCGCCGAAAGTGATAGCCGGCCTCGGCCAGCACCAGGATCGCCCCGACCAGGCCGATGCCCTTGACGCCCCCGCCCTCCAGGACCAGGTCCGCGTTGAGTTCGGGCTGCCCGGTCTGCGGGTTGAGCCAGGTGTCGGTGGCCCACAGCGTGGCCACGGCCCGTTCGAAGGCCGCCTGGCCCTCCGCTCCGCGGTCGTAAGTGGCTGGCGTGGTCGGGTAGGCGGCGGCAGCGGTCATGGCGGCTTATCTCCCTGAGCACAAAGGTCCCCGTTGCTCAGGTAAGAGACAGGCCGCTGGCCGCCTGATACGTCACAGCCGGGCGGAAAGCCAGTCGCGCACCTCGGGGATCCGGTTCTGCAGCAGGGTCAGGTGCCCGTCGTCATCCAGCAGCCGGGCCTCGACCCCGGGAATATGGTCGGCCAGCCACTCGCCGCACCCTATGGCTGGTGGCGCATTGATCACCTCTGGTTATGCTGCACCTGTGCCACGTCAGGCCGTCGCCCAGACCCCGCGCGCTGCGGACGCGGGGCCGCCCGGCGCGAGCGCGCCCGAGGGAAGCTCCGATGCCCCGCGCCAGCAGACGCAACGGATCCAGGCGGTGGACCGGGCGGTCGCGCTGCTGAAGTCCGTCGCCGCCAGCGCGACGCCGCCCACGGTGCTGGAGCTGGCCCGGGAATGCGGCATTAACCGGAGTACCGCCTGGCGGCTGCTGCGCACCCTTGAGCACCACGGCCTGGTCGACCGCGACCCGATCACCCAGCGGTACACGGTCGGGTACGGGGCGATCTCGGTTGCCGTGGCGGTGACCGACGACGCGCTCGTGCGGCGGGTCCGGCCGCTGCTGAGCAAGCTGGCCGCGGTGACCGGGGAGACGGTCACGCTCGCGGTGGCCAAGCGCTTCAACCTGGTCTACGTCGACCAGGTGGACCCGCCGAACGTGATGGTCCCGAACTGGCTCGACAAGCCGCTGCCACTGCACGCCACGTCGGGCGGCAAGGCGTTCCTGGCCTGGCTAGGCCGGGACGAGCGGGACGCGATCCTGCCACGGGAACTGCCGCGCTACACCGCGCACACCATCACCGACCGCGATCAGCTAGAGCGCGAGTTCGACGAGGTCCGCCGGGTCGGCTACGCCCTGTGCCTCCGGGAGTACGAGGAGTTCTCGTCTGGCGCCTCGGCTGCCGTGCTGAACACCCGGCAGTACCCGATCGCCGTGATCAACGTCTGGGGCCCTGCCCCGCGCAACCCGGCCAAGAAGCTGCACGAGATCGGCCGCGAGGCGGTGCAGACCGCCCAGGAGGTCCGCGCGCTGCTCGACTAGGGCGGTGCAGATCCGGCGCGCATTCCGTGCTCGACTAGGGCGGGCGCCGCAGATCCGGCGCGTTCCGTGATTGCAGTCCACGGCACGCGAATACCGCGCCTCATATACCGCGAACATGGAAGCCGCAGGGCCAGGCCGTCCGGTGGCGCGGAACCGGAGCCTTGACCACAGTTGAAACGCGCTGATACTCTCGCGATGGTAACGGACCGTTCACATCGTGAACGCGCGTCAGGGAGGACGGCCGCCATGGCTGGCTCCAGCAAGGTCATCATCACGTGCGCACTCACCGGGTCCGGGCACACGCCGTCGATGTCCCCGTACCTGCCCTACACCGTCGAGCAGGTGGTTGACCAAGGCGTCGCGGCGGCCGAGGCGGGCGCGGCCGTACTCCACCTGCACGCCCGCGATCCCAAGGACGGCAGCCCGACCGCCGATCCGGCCGTGTTCGCCGAGTACGCACGGGGCATCAAGCAACGCAGCGACGTCGTGATCAGCATCTCCAGCGGCGGCGGCACCGGCATGACCGTTGAGGAGCGGCTGCAGGGCGTGCTCAAGCTCAGGCCCGAGTTGTGCACGCTCAACCTCGGGACGATGAACTACGGCAGCTTCCCGATGATCGACCGGTACCGCGGCACGTTCCGGTTCGACTGGGAAGAGCCGTACCTGGAGAGCACCCGCGGCGAGCCGTTCGTCAGCACCTACGCCGACATCGAGTACATGCTCAAGGTCGTCGGCCCGGAGACCGGCACCAGGTTCGAGGCCGAGGCCTACGACACCTCCCACCTGTACACGCTGGCCTACTACCTGGACCAGGGCCTGGTACAGCCGCCGGTGTTCGTCCAGACGATCTTCGGCACGATGGGCGGGATCGGCCCGGACGTTGACCACATCGTGCACATGAAGCGGACCGCCGACCGGCTGCTCGGCGACGCCTACCAGTGGTCCACGCTGGGCGCCGGGCGCTACCAGATGGGCATCGTGACCGCGGCCGCGATCATGGGCTCGCACGTGCGGGTGGGCCTGGAGGACAGCCTGTACCTCGGCAAGGGCCAGATCGCCGAGTCCAACGCCGACCAGGTCCGCAAGATCCGCGGCATCCTGGAGGCGCTGTCGCTGGAGATCGCGACCCCGGCCGAGGCGCGGCAGATGCTCGGGCTCAAGGGCCTGGACCACGTCGGCTACTGACGAGCGGCCCGGCGCCCCGGCGCCGCCGCCGGGAGAGCACGAGGGCCTGACGGGTGTCACCTTCGACAGCGGCGGGCACCGGCTGGTCGGCACGCTGCACCTCGCCCGCGGCGAGCGGCCGAAACCGACCGTGCTGCTGCTGCACGGCTGCCCGGGGCTGGAGAAGAACACCGACCTCGCCGCGTCGCTGCGCGACGGCGGCCGGAACGCGCTGGTGTTCCACTACCGCGGCTGCTGGGGCAGCGAGGGCCGCTACGACCTGCGCACGATCCCCGGCGACGTGACCGCGGCCGTCGACCACCTGCAGACCGGCGAGTACCCGAGCGTGGACCCGGCCCGGCTGGCCGTGCTGGGGCACAGCCTCGGCGGCTGGGCCGCGATCCTCGCCGCCGCGGCCGACGACCGGTTGCGCGCCGTCGCCGTCTACGGCGCCGCGGTGGAGCTGGGCGGGATGCGCCTGACCGCCGAGCAGCTTGACCGCGAGATGACCCGTTTCCTGGCCGTGACGCCGGGGGAGTTCATCCGGCAGGGCGCCGACGTCAGCAGGCGTCCGGGGCCGCTGGACGTGGTCGCCTCGATCGCGCCCCGGCCCCTGCTGATCGCGCACGGCACCGACGACGCATGGGTTCCGGTGGAGCAGGCCCGGCGGCTGCGCGCCCGGGCCGGGCGGCCGTGCCGGTACGTCGAGGTCGAGGGAGCCAACCATTCCTTCGCCTGGCACCGCGCGTACCTGCGTGACCTGGTGACCGGCTGGCTGGACGAGGTGGAACCTGCCTAGGAGGAGCCGTGGTGCTAACCGAGCCGGACCAGGTGAGCCGGGTGGCGATCGTCGGGGCCGGGGTGATCGGCGGCGGCTGGGCGCTGCACTTCCTGCGCATGGGCCTGGACGTCGACGTCTACGACCCGGGGCCGCACGCCCGGCGTGACCTGCTCCGGATGCTGGAGGAGACCTGGCCGCTGCTCGAGCAGATCGGGCTGCGCGACGGCGCCGACCCCGGCCGGCTCCGCTTCCATCCCGACCTGGCCGCGGCCGTGGCCGGCGCCGACCTGGTGCAGGAGAACTCGCCGGAAGACGGCCAGGTCAAGCGCGGCGTGCTCGCCGCGATCGACCGCGTGGCCCCCCCGGACGTGGTCATCGCCTCCAGCACGTCCGGGTTCGCCATGACCATGCTGCAGGCCGACTGCGCGCACCCCCAGCGTTGCGTGGTGGGCCACCCGTTCAACCCGCCCTACCTGATCCCGCTCGTCGAGGTGGTCGGCGGCGATCGGACCGACCCGGCGGCCGTGGACTGGCTCACGAGGTTCTACGCCGCCGTCGGCAAGCGCCCGCTGCGGCTGAGCCGCGAGCTGCCCGGCTTCGTCGGCAACCGGCTGCAGGAGGCCCTGTGGCGCGAGGCGCTGCACATGGTCGCCGCGGGCGAGGCGACGGTGGAGGAGATCGACGAGGCGATCGCGTACGGGCCCGGGCTGCGCTGGGCGCAGATGGGCCCGTGCCTGACCTTCCACCTGGCCGGGGGCAGCGAAGGCATGGCGCACATGCTCGACCACTTCGGCGCCGCGCTGCTGGAGCCGTGGACCCGGCTGCAGGCGCCGCCGCTGACCCCGCAGCTGCGGGAGCGGATGGTGGCGGGCTGCTTGCGGGAGGCCGACGGACGCTCCGTGGCCGAGCTGGGGCGGCGGCGGGACGAGTTCCTTGCCGAGCTGCTCGGCCTGGTGGACCGGTTCTCGATCGCCCCGGTCACCGGGACCGAGCCGGGCGCGGCGGCCGTGGTTGAGCCCGGGGCGGCGGGGGGGGAGCCGGAGGCGGCCGCGGGGGTTGAACCGGAGGCTGCCGGGGGTGAGCCGGGGGCGGGTGCGTCCGCGCCGCGTGAGCCGCTCGACGCCACGCAGCGTGAGCCGGACGTGGTCTATTGACACTGCTAATACCGCTACCTAAACTCCACGTTACCGCATCATGCACGTATCGTTCAGATCGTGAACCTCTTCCCGGGCGCGTCGCAGCACCCGGGCCGGGCTCGGCGTCCTCCGCAGTCGGGAGCGGACATGGATCTCAGCCGCAGAGAGTTCGTGAAGACGGCCGTGGCCGGCTCGCTCGCAGCGGGGGCCGGCGGCCTGCTCAGCGCCTGCGGCATCTCCTCGGTCCCGACCGCGTCGTCGGCCGCCAAGGTCACCGGCCCGCCCAAGCGGGGCGGCACGCTGCGCGCCGCGATCACCGGCGGGTCCTCCGCGGACACCCTCGACCCGCTCAACGCCATCACCAACGCCGACTTCTCCCGGATCGACAACATGTACGAGCCGCTGGTCGGGCTGACCCCGGGCGCGCAGCCCCAGCTCGTGCTGGCCGAGGAGGTCACCCCGAACGCGACCGCGACCGAGTGGACGATACGGCTCAAGCCTGGGATCACCTTCCACAACGGCAAGGACCTGACCGCCGACGACGTGATCTATACGTTCCAGACGATCATGAACCCCAAGGCCCCGGCGAACGCGGCGGCCGCGCTGTCGTCGATCGACGCGAAGGGCCTGACCAAGCTGGACTCGCTTACCGTGCGGATCCCGTGCACGACGCCGTTCGCGTCGCTGTACGAGGCGCTGGCCATCCCCGGCTACTCCGACATCATCCCGGCGGGCTACAACCAAGCAGCGCCGGTCGGCACCGGCCCGTTCAAGCTGCAAAGCTTCACGCCCGGCACGCAGAGCACGTTCGTCCGCTACGACGGGTACTGGCAGTCCGGCCTGCCCTATCTGGACGAGGTGGTGATCACCGACTACAGCGACGCGACCAGCCAGGTGAACGCGCTGCTGGCCGGGCAGGCGGACGTGGTCAACCTGCTGTCCGCCGACGTCATCGCGGTGGTCGAGAGCCAGGGCAAGAAGGTCCTGATCTCCGACGGCGGCGGCTGGAACCCGTTCACGATGCGGGTGGACAGTGCGCCGTTCAACGACGTGCGGGTGCGCCAGGCCATGCGCCTGGTCATCGACCGCCCGCAGATGATGCAGATCCTGTTCGGCGGGGCCGGGACGCTCGGGAACGACGTGTTCGGCATCTGGGCTCCGGAGTATGACCACTCGCTGCCGCAGCGGCACCAGGACATCGACCAGGCCAAGTCGCTGCTCAAGGCGGCCGGCCACGAAGGCCTCACGGTAACCCTGGTCACCTCGGACATCGGCCAAGGCACGATCCAGGCCGCCGAGGTGCTCGCGCAGCAGGCCTCCGCGGCCGGCATGCACATCAACGTCAGCACCGTCACCGTCAACGACTTCTACGGTCCGGGCTACCTGAAGTGGGTGTTCGCGCAGGACTTCTGGTACTACAACTTCTACCTGCCCCAGGTCTCGCTCGCGACCCTGCCCACCTCCCCGTTCAACGAGACGCACTTCGACAACCCGGCCTACAACAAGCTGTACCAGGAGGCGATCGCCACGATCGACCCGGCGAAGCGGCAGGAGCTCTCCCACGCGATGCAGCGGATCGACTACACCGAGGGCGGGCTGATCATCCCGTTCTTCCCGCCGGTCATCGACGGTTACGGGGCGAACGTCGAGGGCCTCACCCCGTCGAAGGCAGGGCTGTCTCTCAACGCCTACGACTTCAAGCAGGTCTGGCTGTCGTGACGGCTGCGGCGCCCGCGCACACCGGAGGCCGGATGCCCCACCGCCCGGGGCCGCCGCGCACGGAAGGAATCCCTCGCCATGGCTGAAGTGACGGCGCCGGCGCCAGCGCCGGCCCAGGCGGCCGATGCGGCGCCCGCCCGCAAGGCGCACCCGCTCTGGAGCACGCTGTTCCGGCGGCTCGGCTTCGGCGTGATCACGCTGTTCTGCGTCTCCATCCTGGTCTTCGCCGCGACGCAGACCCTGCCGGGCAACGCGGCCTCCGCGGTGCTCCAGAACACCGCCACCCCGCAGCGGCTGCACGCGCTCGAGGTGCAGATGGGCCTGAACCACTCCGCGGTCCAGCAGTACTGGACCTGGCTCACCGGCCTGCTCCGCGGTAACCCCGGCACCTCGATCGTCAGCGGCACGTCGGTGAGTTCTCTGGTCGGGGGGCGCGTCGTCAACACCCTGGTGCTGGTCGTGCTGGCCGGGATCATCGGCACGATCATCGGCGTGGGGCTCGGCGTGCTGGCCGCGGCCCGCCGGGACAGCTGGCTGGACCACATCCTGTCGGTCTCCGCGCTGGCCGTCACCGCGCTGCCGGAGTTCGTGGTCGCGATGGCGCTGGTGATCTTCTTCGCCGCGGTGGTCTGGCACTTCTTCCCCGCGGTGTCGGTGTTCCCGCCGGGGGTGGCGCCGTGGTCCGACCCGAAGCTGCTGGTGCTGCCGGTGGCCACGCTGGTCATCGTGATCGTGCCGTACACGTTCCGGATGATGCGCGCGGCGATGATCGACGCGCTGGAGAGCGACTACGTCGAGATGGCCAGGCTCAAGGGCCTGTCCCCGCGGCGGGTCCTGCTCTTCCACGCGCTGCCGAATGCGATCGCGCCGACCATCCAGGTCATCGGGCTCAATTTCCTGTACCTGGCCGGGGGCGTGGTGGTGGTGGAGTACGTGTTCAACTATCCGGGCCTGGGCCAGGGCCTGGTCAACGCGGTGTCCGACCGGGACATCCCGGTGATCCAGTTCATCGTGATCCTCCTGGCCGCTTTCTACGTGATCATCAACATCGCAACCGACATGGTGTCGCTCGCCGTCAGCCCGCGGCGGCGGCTGCCCCGCTCCTGACGGAGGTGACGCAGTGGCTTCCACCGCGGCGCTCGAGGTTCTTCAGTCCGCCGGGCGCAGGCGCGCGCGCCGCCGGGAGTGGGTGGCGGTGCTCGGCCGGGCGGTGCGCACCCCGCGCGGCGCGATCGGGCTCGGGATCGTCGGGGTCGTCGTGCTCATCGCCGCGATCGGGCCGGCGGTGGTCCCGTATCCGCCCGACAACTTCGTCACCCGGCCGTTCGCGAACCCGTCCCTGGCCTTCCCGCTCGGCGGGGACGTGCTCGGCCGGGACGTGCTGAGCCGCACCCTGGCCGGCGGCTGGCAACTGCTGCTGATGGCGGCGGTAGCCACTCTGCTCGGCGTGGGGTTGGGCGCGGCCTGGGGAGTGAGCGCGGCGTACTTCGGCGGGCGCTGGGACACGATCTTCATGCGCATCGCGGACATCGTGCTCGCGTTCCCGCAGCTCGTGTTCGCGCTCCTGCTGGTCAGCATCCTCGGGCCGAAGATCTGGCTGATCGTGCTCGCGGTGGCGATCTCGCACGCCCCGCAGGTGGCCCGGGTGACGCGGGCCGCCGCGCTGGACATCTGCGAGCGGGATTACGTCCGGGCGGCGCAGATCATCGGCATGCCGGCGCGGAAGGTGATCCGCCGGGAGGTGCTGCCCAACCTGACCTCGGTGCTCATGGTGGAGCTGGGGCTACGGCTGACCTACTCGATCCTGATCATCGCGGGCCTGAGCTTCCTCGGGTTCGGCCTGCAGCCGCCCGCCCCGAGCTGGGGCTACATGATCAACGAGAACCGGATCGGCCTGGTGGCCAATCCGTGGGGGGTGCTGGCGCCGGTGTTGCTCATCGCGGCCCTGACCATCGGAACCAACACGCTCACCGACGCGATCGCCCGCGCCTCGCTCGGCGTCGGGCGCGGCGCCGACGACGCGCTGCTGCCCAGCATCACGGCCGCAGGAGCGATGACATGACCGCCAATACCGCCGACAGCGGAGCAGCCAACACCAGCGCGACCAACGCGAGCGCCGCGGAGACCAGTGCCGCCGGCACCGGTGCCGCCAGCGGCACCGGTGCCGTCAGCGGCGACGGCGAGGTCGTGCTGCGGCTGGTCGTCGAGGACCTGCAGGTGCTGCGGGCGTCATCCGGCGGCCCGGCCGCCGTCGACGTGGTTGACGAGATCTCGTTCCGGGTCCAGCCCGGCGAGGTGCTCGGCCTGGTCGGCGAGTCGGGGTCGGGCAAGACCACGATGGCGCTGGCCCTGCTCGGCTACGTCCGCCGCGGCCTGGTCTTCGGCGACGGGAAGGTCCTCGTGGACGGCGAGGACATCCTGCGGCTGCCGCCGGGCGACCTGCAGCGGCTGCGCGGCCGGCGGATCGCCTACGTGCCGCAGGATCCGTCCAGCGCGCTGAACCCGACTCTGAAGGTGGGCACCCAGCTGCGCGAGGTCCTCGACTCTTACTCCGGCGACCACAAGGCGCGCGAGGACCGGCTGGCCGAGATGCTGGTCGAGGTCGGCCTGTCCACGGTGCCCGCGATCCTGGACTCCTACCCGCACCAGCTGTCCGGCGGGCAGCAGCAGCGGGTCGGCCTGGCCATGGCCTTCGCGTGTCGGCCGGAGCTCATCGTGCTGGACGAGCCGACCACCGGCCTGGACGTGACCACGCAGCGCCGGGTCCTGGAGACCATCCGGGGGCTGTGCCAGTCCTACCAGGTGGCCGCGGTCTACATCAGCCACGACCTGGCGGTGGTCTCGGAGATCGCCGACCATGTGGCGGTGATGTACGCGGGGCGGGTCGCCGAGGTCGGCTCGGCCCGGGAAGTGTTCACCGCCCCGGCGCACCCGTACACCCGCGGGCTGCTGCGCGCGATCCCGTCGCTGTCCGACGCCCACATGCTCATCGGCCTGTCCGGGCAGCCGCCGCGGCCGGGGAACCGCCCGCCGGGCTGCTTCTTCCAGCCGCGCTGCGAGTTCGCCGTGCCCGAGTGCGAGGCCGGGCAGCCGCCGATGATCGAGGTGTCGCCGACCGGGCACAGCGCTCGCTGCCTGCGCGCGGCCGAGGTCGTCGCGCTGGCCGACACGGCGGGCGGGCCGCCGCCCCGGCCCGCCAGCCCGGCCGCGAAGGCCCCCCTGCTGGACGTGCGCGACCTGTCCGCCACCTACGGTCGCAAGACGGTGCTGCACGACATCGCGTTCGCCGTGCCTGGTCAGCAGTGCGTGGCCGTGGTCGGGATGTCCGGCTCCGGCAAGACCACGCTGGCCCGGTGCCTGGTCGGGCTGCACCCGACGTGGGGTGGGGACGTCACGTTCGCGGGGAAGCCGCTCACCCGGGGGATCCGCCGGCGGTCCAACGCGCAGCTGCGCCGGATCCAGTACGTGTCGCAGAACCCGTACGCGTCGCTGAACCCGCGCCGGACCGTGGGCCAGATCGTAGAGCAGCCGCTGGACCAGTTCGAGAGGCTGCCCGCCGGCCAGCGGTACGAGCGAGTGGTGGCCGCGCTGACCGCGGCCGCGCTGCGGGAGTCGTTCGTGGACTACTACCCGGATCAGCTGTCCGGCGGCGAGCGGCAGCGGGTGGCCATCGCCCGCGCGCTCATCCTCGAGCCCGACCTGCTCGTCTGCGACGAGGTCACCTCCGCCCTCGACGTCTCGGTACAGGCGTCGGTCGTGGAGCTGCTGCGCCAGCTGCAGGCCGAGCGCGGGCTGTCGCTGATCTTCATCACCCACAACCTGCCGCTGGTGCGCAGCATCGCCGACCAGGTCGTGGTGATGAACGCCGGGAAGGTCTGCGAGCGCGGCCCCGTCGAGCAGGTCCTCGAGGACCCGCAGGACCCCTACACCGTGCAGCTCATGGCCGACGTGCCGAAGATGACGGTCGCCGTCGGAGAGGCCTGATGGCCGGTGCCCGACCCGGTGCGGCGACGCAGGCGGAGCGCGGCCCGGCCGACCCGGCCCCGCTGCGGCTGCACGAGACCACGGTCGCGCCGGAGTGGGTGGACTACAACGATCACCTGAGCGAGTGGGCCTACCTGCTCGTGTTCGGCGACGCGGCCGACGCGTTCTTCCGGTACGTCGGGGTGGACGAGGGCTACCGCGCCACAGGCCGCTCGCTGTACACGGCCGAGACGCACCTGCACCACCTGCGCGAGGCCCGCCTCGGCGAGCGGCTTGGGCTGACCCTGCTGGTCCTCGGCGCCGACGCCAAGCGGCTGCACATCGCGCACGAGATGTTCAACGCGGCCGGCGACCGGATCGCCACCGGCGAGCAGATGCTGCTGCACGTGGACACGCGGGCGGGGAAGGTGACGCCGTTCCCCGGCGAGCTGGCCGCCCGGCTGCGGCGGATCGCCGCCGCGCACGCGGCGCTGCCGGTGCCGGACTACGTCGGGCACGTCATGGCGATCCCGGACCGGTGAGCAGGGTGGACTTCGAGCTCACGGCGGAACAGCAGCTGATCGTCGAGACCGTGCGCGACTTCGTGGAGAAGGAGCTGTACCCGCACGAGGACGAGGTGGAGCGTCTCGACGAGGTGCCGCCGGAGCTGGCCGCCTCGATCCGGGGCAAGGCGCTCACGGCCGGGCTGTACGCGCCGAACATGCCGGCCGACCTCGGCGGCGGCGGACTGGACGCGGTGTCCCTGGTGCTGGTGGAGCGGGAGCTCGGCCGGGCCGGCTACGCGCTGCAGATGCTGGTCGAGCGGCCGAGCAACATCCTGCAGGCGTGCCGCGGCGAGCAGCGCGAGCGCTACCTGCTGCCAGCCATCCGGGGAGAGCGGCACGACTGCGTGGCGATGACCGAGCCCGACGCGGGCTCGGACGTCCGGTCGATGACCACGACCGCGGTCCGCGACGGCGACGCGTACGTGGTCACCGGCACGAAGCACTTCATCAGCCACGCCGACGTGGCCGACTTCGTCATCCTGTTCGCCGCGACCGGGGTGGAGCAGACCGCGCGCGGCCCGAAGAAGCTCATCACCACCCTGCTGGTGGACAAGGGCAGCGACGGGCTGGAGGTCCGGCGCGGCCCGCCGTGCGTGTCGAACCGCGGCTACCACCAGTGCGAGCTGGTCTTCTCCGGCTGCCGGGTGCCGGTCGCCAACCGGCTCGGCGACGAGGGCCGCGGCTTCGACCTGATGGGGCAGTGGCTCGGCGCCACCCGGCTGACGGTGGCAGCGACCAGCGTGGGCCGCGCCCGGCGGGTGCTGGAGACGGCCACCGAGTGGGCCGCAAACCGCCGGCAGTTCGGCCAGCCGATCGGCCGGTTCCAGGGCATCGGGTTCCAGCTCGCCGACATGGCCACCGAGCTGGAGGCGGCCGAGTTGCTGACGCTGCGCGCCGCGGCGCGGCTGGACGCCGGCCGGATGTCCGACGCGGACGCGGCCATGGCCAAGCTGTACGCATCGGAGGCACTGGGCCGGATCACCGACGCCGCGGTACAGATCTTCGGCGGCATGGGCCTGATGGCCGAGCTGCCGGTCGAGCGCTGGTGGCGGGACGCCCGGGTCGAGCGGATCTGGGACGGCACCAGCGAGATCCAGCGCCACATCATCGCCCGTTCCCTGCTGCGACCGTACGGAGCCTGAGTTGACCGAACGCAACGGGCCGGTGCGCACCGCCGTGGACGGGCAGACGCTGGTCATCACCCTGGACCGGCCCAAGGCCAACGCGGTCGACGTGGCCACGAGCCGCGCCCTGTACGCGGCGTTCGACCGGCTGCGCTCCGACCCGGGGCTGCGGGTCGCGATCCTGACCGGGGCCGGGGAGAAGTTCTTCTGCG
>Ga0335073_10004762_pt1 | contig 19014 bp, 15 predicted proteins | sample Lox_Sample_22_FD_207093 | JGI IMG/M metagenome (GOLD analysis project Ga0335073, IMG submission 207093) | Soil microbial communities from Loxahatchee National Wildlife Refuge, Florida, United States - Lox_Sample_2.2 | ecosystem: Environmental > Terrestrial > Soil > Wetlands | place: USA... | reverse complement strand
CGTTCTTGAACAGGGGATGGCTTGAATACACCGGCTTGAGCTCGGAACAGGCCTCAGGTTCAGGATGGGAGAAGGCGATTCACCCCGACGATCTCAGGCGCGTCACCGAACGATGGCGCGCGTCCGAGACGACTGGCGAACCGCTGGAATATGAAACGCGGCTTCGTCGCGGATCGGACGGAGTCTATCGCTGGTTCCAGACGCGCGCCCGGCCTCTGCGCGATAACCGAGGCAAGATCGTGAAGTGGTGTGCCGTGGCGAACGACATTGAAGATCGCAAACATGCTGAACAGCTCCGGGCGGATCTTACCCATGCGAGCCGGGTCAGCACGATGGGTGAACTGGTCGCCTCCATCTCGCACGAACTCGCACAGCCCATCACGGTCACAACAGCTCATGCCAAGGCATCTTTGCGATGGCTCCAGCGCGACCCGCCCGATCTGACGGAGGTGCGCAAAGGGACGGAAAGAATCATCGAAGCGGGCACCCTTGCCTCGGAGATTATCAACCGTCTGCGATCGTTGTATAAAAAGTCCTCTCCCAAACGGGAGTTGGTCGCAATAAATGAGGTCATCGGCGAAATGGCCGGGATGCTGGGAAGCGAAGCCAGAAGACGCGGAGTATCGATCTACACCGATCTCAAAGACGATCTTCCAATGACCGTGGCGGATCGAGTGCAGATTCAACAGGTGCTCATGAACTTGATGCTGAATGGAATCGAGGCGATAACGGACGCGAGCGGCGTGGTTACGGTGAAGTCACAATTGGGCGAGGACGGCCAGATCGAGATCTCTGTAAAGGACACAGGCCCCGGGCTACCCTTGGGCAAGGCCGACCAGATATTTGATGCGTTCTTTACTACGAAACCACAAGGCAGCGGCATGGGCTTGGCAATCAGCAGGTCGATCGTCGAATCGCATGACGGACGGATCTGGGCCAACGCCGACGACGGGCGTGGCGCGACGTTCCACTTCACCCTACCGACGGCTCCTGCGGAAACAACCCCTCCCGTGGATGCCGCGTGATTCGGCATTCAGCAGAGTGGGTACGCGGGCCCAGTCGGCATCATTTGATGCATAATCGCCGAGGCACTCACCGACCGCAGATAGGGAACGATGTGGTCGGCCAGGCTGCAGTAATTCGGAAATGACATATCGCGGAAGGCTGGCGGGTTTATTACTAATTCCGCCTACCGGACTGGAAATGGTCGAATTTGGAGTGCCAGCTGACTGACAATCCGAATCAGCGCCGGCCAGTCGGTTTCACGGTTCAGGCGGGCTATAGTCTAAGGAGTCAACTTCCGGTTAGGTGACGATCCACCCACTACGCCGAGCAATGCGTTGCTCCCTCTGACTATTCGAATGCTTAGAGCTACGTCCATCGGTCAACTGGCCGACTCCATTACTAAGTTTCTGCTCAACAACTGTATTGAGGAATTTGAGATTGATCGAAACCTCTGCGTTCTGCCTGGTTTCGGATTATTGAGCATGTCGTGGTGTGTGGGCCGATGACTGTGGCCGCTGCAGCGCCGGTCGTGAGCGGGAAAGGCTCGCTCGCAGACGCAGTCACGGAGGCCAAGTCTGGAGTTCTGGATGGTCGACGGGCAATCCGGAAGTCCTATAAAAAGGAATGTCAAGAGAGAAATCTTCCCCATCGGCTCAATACCGCCTATTCTTGTCTCGGCATTCAGCCCCCCCACTGTTTGGGCGTGCGGTCTTGCTCAGGCCGAGTAATCTTGTTTCGTCTCCTCTCCCTTGTGAGTTTTATTTCGCTGTCGTGACGGGCGTCCATCGTTTTCTGAAACAACAAGCCTGATGGTTGTCCACTGGATGAGTGGCAACGCATGGCCCTATTGGAGACTCGTGGCCTATGGCTTTATTCGATTGTCCGAGGAGGCATAGGGTAATCCCGGAGACTCGCGTGCATAAAGCACGGGCCTAACTTCCGGATGGATACTTCTCCTCGAAATCGAGCGTCTCGAGAACCTGATGGCCGCCGCCGCTAGGAATGATCTCCCAGAGAGGGGAACGGAATCTCAGCCAGAGGCGCTCACGCGGCTTGTGATGTCAAATAGCTGGCGTCGAAATGTACCTCCTTCTTCCAGACGATCAATGTGATCGCGGCAATCTTCCTCGCCAGGGTCAGGCGCGCCATCGTGGGTTTCCTCCCCTGAGCAAGCAAATACCCATAGAAATCGTGGAGTGGCCCACTGCTGCTGCTGACTCTGGTGGCTGCACCCTTGAAAATATCTTTGAGGTCGTGATTGTGGTCCTGATTCAGGCCACGAAGCGTTACCGATTTCTTAGAACGTAGTTGTCCTTCGACCACGCGGTATTGTGCACTGTCATGTGTTTCTAACCCCAGACCACTATAGGTCCACAGTTGTCGTTTGGTGCGGAACCGGTGCGGGGTCTGGATCAACGCGATCAACAAGGCCGCCCGGATCGGGCCGATCCCAGGAATCAGGCCAAGCAGTCTCCATGCCTGGTGCTTCTTGCTTTCCAGCAACAGGTCCTGACGTACCTGCTGGCGCAACAGACGTAAGACATCCAGCTGCTGGTAGCAGTGTTCGGCGCGTCGCCGGACGCCGGCTTCGCTGATCCTGCCGAGCCATTCCGAGCGGTGACGTGGTGCATACACTTGGGTGCCGGCACACGCAATGCCCCAGCTGCGATACAACGCCTTGAGCCGATTCATGACCCGCGTGACATCCTTGCCGATGGTCAGATAGCTGCGTGCCAGCTCTTTCAATGTGCGCAAGCCCTGCTCTCCGTGATAGACCGGTTTAAGCTGGTTGCCACGTAAGAGCTCAGCCAGCTTGCGCGCATCGATTCGATCACTCTTACTCCCGTCTTTCAGCAGGGCGTTCTTGCGCGGATTGCAAACCACGACTTCGCTGACGTGCGGCTTCAGCAGATCGTACAACCAAGCCGCCCAGGTCCCTTCTTTAAAGGTGACGCGCACATCTCCACGCAGCCCGTCGATGAACTGCAGAAGCATTGACGTGCCGCCGAAAGACTCAGCCGGTGGAAGCTGGAGTTCTCTCGTAAATTGAACGGGAGGACGGAGCATGAAGAAGAGCCGGTACACGGAAGAGCAGATCATCGGAATTTTGGGAGCAGGTCAAGGCGGGCGTGAAGACGGCAGACCTGTGCCGGGAGCATGGGATCAGCGCAGCCACGTTCTACAACTGGAAGGCGAAGTACGGCGGACTGGACGTGAACGAGGCGCAGCGACTGCGGCAGATGGAAGATGAGAACCGGCGGCTGAAGCAGCTGGTGGCGGACCTGAGCCTGGACAAGGAAATGCTGAAGGCGGTGATCCGAAAAAACGGCTGGAGCTTGCCGAGCTGAGGAAAGAGGTGGCGTTCGTTTCGGCGCAGTTCGGGCAGAGCGAACGCACGGCCTGCAAGCTGCTGGGCGTGGATCGGTCGAGTTACCGCTATGAACCGAAGCCGGACCGCAACGCAGAGCTGCGGGAGGAGCTGATAAAGCTCGCGCGGCAGAAGCCGCGGTTCGGCTATCGACGCCTGCATGCGATTCTGGAGCGGCGCGGAGAGGCAGTGAACGTGAAACGGATTTATCGTCTGTATACCGAAGCCGGGCTGACGGTGCGCCGTCGCAGGCGCAAGCGGCTGGCGCGGGATCCGCTGGCCTCGGCACGACTGCTGCGAGCCAACCAGGAGTGGGCGATGGATTTCATCGTGGATGGTCTGGCAAACGGGCGCATGGTGCGCATCCCGAGTGTAGTGGATGCGTACACGCGGGAGTGCCTGGCGCTGGAAGCCGACGTGAGTTTGGGCAGCGGTCGTGTGACGCGCGTGCTGGAGGGAGTGATCGCAGAGCATGGCCGGCCGGAGAGTCTGCGTGCGGATAACGGGCCGGAGTTCTGTTCGCGGAGAATGCTGGGCTGGGCCGAGGAGCGGAAGATCGCTCTGGTGCATATCGAGCCGGGGAGGCCGATGCAGAACGGCCATGTGGAGAGCTTCCATGGCAGGCTGCGTGACGAGTGCCTGAACGCACACTGGTTCCGCACCTTGAACGATGTGCGGATAACCCTGGCAGCCTGGCGGCAGGAGTATAACTGCGAACGACCGCATAGTTCGCTGGGATATCGAACGCCGGAGGAGTTCCGGCGGATAACAGCAGGCTATGCGGATGTGGAAAGCAACGACCGCTTCCCACATCCGCACAGCCTCGGCGGCGGCGAGATTATCTCGACGCCAAACCTCAACCGAGAATCTCCAGTTATGAATGGATGAGAAAATCGGGGCACGTCACGGTGCAGTTGATTGCTCGCGAACAACAGTTCGCAGAGAGGTTCACGCCTACACGCTGCCTCGTAGCACCCCCAATAGCCGGGTGAAAGACTTGGTGGATATGGCGCTGCTGATAGGCGACAGCACATTGGATCAGCACTGTAGGACTATTTGGGCCCAATACACCTAAGTGCTGGGGTCCAGTCGGAGCGTGCGCTACCTGGGTCTATCCCACACGCCAGCCGTCTAGCCCGTGTATTAACAGTTATAAACGGCGAATTCCGGAGAGGTGCACCGCAACGGTGGAAAGCGCATGCATGTGAGATATTGGTGTATTGGATGTCCTGGAAGCAGCGCGGACTGTCATCTATGACCCCTGGCTCCGGTAGCAAAGATCGAGGAACATTCCGATCACAATTGCCTACTTATTCCAGGCCTTCCTCTTTCGGAAACTAAACAAAACAAGCGCCGTAACAAGATCAACGCGAGTTCGCAATTGGCGAAATCGGCTGAGTTTGGAGTTGCCGGTCACATTTAATAAATGTCTCCTATACCGAACTAATGGTTTGTCGATGAATAGCGTCTTTCCTCCTGACAATCGGTTTCTTGACCCGATCCAGATATCGTGCAGTACGTCAAATCCGGTTGGGAAAGGCAGGATTTCAGGAAGAAGGGTCGCCCGAAAAGCCATAACGCATCCCAAATACTTTCCTTTTAGAAGGTTAGAAAGAAAACCGTCATGGAAAGCACCGCGCAAGGCGAAGTAGGAGCCCGCCAGATGCAAACCTTCATCATTGACCAAAGATGCATCACTCACCACGACTTTCACTTCAGCGTGGTCGGAAAATGCTTCCATGATAGTGGGTACTTTCGCGGGCTCCCAAATGTCGTCTTGATCGCTAAGAAAGATCACATCACCTGAAGCACGTGAGATCGCGTCTTCAAATGAGCGCGCTACGCCAAGATTTGCAGGATGACGAATGAGGCGAATTCTTGGGTCGCTGAGGCCTTCTATGATATCAATTGTCTTATCAGACGAAAAGTCATCGACAACGATTAACTCATCCGCCACGTCAAGTTGTGGAAGAATCGACCGAATCTGCTCTTCGATGAAGCTGGCTCCGTTATAAGCAGACATGCAGACAGAAATTTTAGGGCGCTTAATAGGGTTTGTCGGCCAATCTTCATCGCGCAGATTTGCGCCAATATGCTTTTCGATGGTTGTTCTCCATTGAGCAATGCGTTTTGTTTTTCCTTGGAATAAGCGCCGTTTGAGAACAGAATAAATAGCTCTTCGGGATGCTGGACCGCCGCCGCTTTTTTTTTCTTTCCAGATTCGAAATATCAGGCGCAAGGTAAGCCCCAGGTTATCCAGAGGCCCTTTGTAGAGATCGAAAAAAGCCGATTCGGCTTGAAGAAACTCCTGGAACCGTGCGGTGTTCCGCGCTCGATAGTCCAGCAGGGATAGGTTGTGTTCAACCTTTACATGTCCCTCAACAAATACACGCTTGCCCGCCCTATGCAGACTATGATGCAGCCATAAGTCAAGCTGATCGAGCCAGAAATTCGTTGTGAAGCCACCCAATTCGAGTATTGAGCTCACACGCAAGAAAGCCGCTGAATTAAGTGCATAAAGCTCTCTTTGGCTGAATCCTCTGAAGTCGTATGAAACGGCAAAAGGCCTAAAAGACCGCACATAAACGGGAGAAAGCGGAATAGCATCGTGAATAAGTTGCGGAACGATGGAGGCTACCGTCAAGTCATCTTGAAATTGCCGGACAGCCCTAATCATATTAGCGAGAAAGTCCCCCGGTAGATTGCTGTCCTGGTCTAGCGTAAGTAGCCAATCAAAATTTTCTTTACGCGCTATTTCCAGAGCACGATTGTATGCAGCAGTCAGCCCCTGGTTAACCTGAGAGCGTTCGTAAATAAACGAGTCTGGAAGCGAAGGAGTTGTCTTCAGAAGCGGAAAGTTATCAAAAATCAAAACTTTTAATTCTGGCAACGACTCGCATTCCAAAGACCTCCTTAGTGACTGAACGGCAACCGACAACTCTGGCGTGCACTTATAAAGCACGATTACTGCCAGTATCTTCACTGTCATCGTTCAATCAGGCAGGATCTTCACGTTGTGGAATGTTGAGGAGATGGGATTCGTTCGATTATCCGTCACGCCCAAAACATTTAGGCATGCCAGGGAAATTGTCACGAAAGTCATTCCGATCGGATTGTCGATAAATGGGTTTGTAAAAGATTCAAATGCAACGAAAGCACACCCTAGAAAAAAAGGATAAGCTAATCTTGAGTTACCTCTCACTAAGGAGTTGTAAAACCTTATGACAAGTACAGCGAAAAGTGTACCCCACCAACACATTCCAATGAGGCCTTGCTTATACAAAATCTCCAAATAGACGATCTCCATATGCTCAGGACGTTCAGGTACGCCGATGCCAAAACCATTTCCCCCGATCACCGTAAGAACGTTTGTTCGATCCAGCACCTGACGCACTGTTACGACGCGTTCAAGGTCGGATTCCCCCCTGTTCCCAGCAAGCATAAACACTTTCGGGAGCAGAATGACCCCGGCCAGAATCAGCGGCAGGAGTAGGCTGATCTTTTTCGGTGTCTTAATAGGTCCGATGAACACATAAAGCACGCCTGTAAGAAAAAGCGCAAGAAAAAAACCGCGCGTACCGATAACAGCCAGATTCAGAATCATGAACATGGCGCCGATTTTTGCGGCACTCCGTCGGTGGAATAAAAAGAAAAACAGAGCTATGCCGAGATAAATTGCACCCTTATAGAAAACCCTTCCCATGGACTCATCGAACATAAAATCGCCATTGCCGAGAGTGCCCAACCAATCGGCAAGGTCTGCGTAGTGGACGCGCCCGGTCCACAGGCTCAACATGATGCCGAGATATGCCGCAACAATAGCCAGAGGGGCAATCATCATGACACGAGCCACATTAACAACTTGTCTGTACGACTGAATTGTCAGCTCGAAAAATGGAAGAAGTAAAAATGAAAGAAGTGGGTTGATATCCACAATCAAGTGTTCTGTAGTAGCGCTACGCAGGATGCCAATGAGGCTTGCTACTACGATAGAAAGAAGATATGCCGACTCGAGCAGAAGAGTAGTCCAGCCAATTCGTTCGCCGCAAGTCAGAGCAACCGCTACATACAACATGCTGAAGCCAAATAGCAGCATCTTAAAAGTGAGCGGTCCCGCATGCAACATCTGGCCGCTACCGAACACGGCCGCTTCAATGATAACCAGATACATGAGGCACACGCCGGCAAGTCGACGGAAACTTCCGTGAAAAATTAGATTTCTCACGCCTCTACCGCTCAGTGAAGGATTCCGGATAATGTAGGATGCATTCATGGCGACGATTAACGAATCATGTCCTTCAAGGCTTCTCTGAAGCCTCTCGAATTCTCCGCGTATTCTGAAAGATGCGACCAGACCTTGGTAAAGCGAGATAGCCTGTTTTCCGGTAACCCCGCCCGAAAATAACAGTGATCTATCTTATTTCGTAAAACATTAAGAATGTTGAGATGAAAGAGCTGTTCGTTACTCATAACATGATCTCGAAGGCATTCAAATTGTTTTGCTGCTAGCTCAAAGTCATCGCGCTTATCCTGAGTAGCTCGGAGCAATCTGGCTTTTGCATTAAGGCCCGGAATGCCAGCCTGTTGCGCGGTGTGTATTCGATAATAGATCAGAGGAAGGCTGATGAAATCTAAACGCCCAGCCAACGAGATGATCCATGCGATCCAGCCGTCATGAATCCACTGCGTGGGGATGGGTAGAAACAATTCCCGAAGCCGTGAACGAAACATAAGCGTTGCGCCAGTAACGATGTTCTGCCGCAATAGCACGGAAGCAGCTCCCTCGTTTTGCCACTTGATACGCAGCTGCGCTGTAAAACCGAACACCCTCCACAAGGATGAACTCAGTACCCGGCCATCGCCATCGATCAATTCCCCGTCAGAAAAGACTCCGCCCACTTGTCTATCAGCGAACATATCAGCTAATTTGGCAAGCTTCTGTTCATGCCAGACATCATCTTGATCGCTAAGTGCAATGAGTTCTCCCCGACACAGGCCGATAGCCTTTGCGAAATTTTGCGTGGAACCAAGATTCTTCGGGTTGCGGAGAATCCGGACGGGAAAAGGAGCGGTGGCGGCGAAGTTCTCAAGTATCTGAATTGTGCTGTCTGAAGAACAATCGTCACACACTACCAGCTCATCCGGAATAACCGTTTGGACAGCTATGCTTCGGAGTTGTTCACCAAGAAAGCGGTCGCCATTATACGTGCACATTGCCACCGATATGTGCATCTATGTTTCTACTCCATTCGAGCGGACCAATGCCCCGTTCTTCCAGTCAGAGCTGTTCGTGAGATGACCGACGGAGCTGGTGTCGAGAGTCATAGCGGGACTTGCTGTCCCATTCTTCCGAGCAGGCAATCTATAACCCCTTTAAGCATAAAGCGAAGTTTAGCCAGTTTCTCCTTCTCGAACAGGAGAATCATCATCATGTCCAACATTGTAGCTAGGCCGTTCTGACATATCCATGAACGTTCTCGGGGATACCTAATAAAAACGTACAAGCGATTCCGAGCTATATAGTATCGTCTCGACGGGCTATGATTTGTAGTGGGCAGGCTCCTGCCAAGAATTCTGTGAAAGCTGATTTTCCCAAGTGAATGAAGCAGGACGGCGCTTTGGGACTCGGCAATGCACAGTCCCATGGACCTTAGCCGGAGGCAGTATTCTATGTCCACACAGTCAATAAACAGGTCTTCATTGAAAGGGCCCGAGTTTATGTAAGTCAAGGTCCGGAACATACTCCCCGAAGTTAGAGTAGTAAGGAGTTTTCCCGGGGAGGCCTTTGGTAGTGGTAAATCTCTCATTGAGCGTTGATCCACGTAGCGGGGCGAGATCATACCTAAATTGTCAATACGATCAGCATCTGAGAGAAGCCCTTGAATGAACCCCTCCGTCACTTTGCTGTCTTGATCAAAAGTGACAATCCATGCGTAGTGTTCAGAAACTGCAATCCGACACCCCTTGTTTAGAGCTGCTGCAACCCCAAGATTGGTTTCATTTCGAACGATGGTACAGGGGAATTGTTCTTGGGCATCCTGGACGTTGGAGATTTCGCACGATGATCCGTTATCGACGATCACAATGTGCTCCACCTGCCGGCTGAGCAGAGTCAGGTTGCTGATTAAATCTGGTCCCGGGTTGTAGGTGACCACAACAGCGCAGACAGAATGAGAACTTCGCACGTCGTTGCTTATCTCTTCGGCTGAAGAGCGATGCAAGGCGCCCTCGCTTTGCACCTCCTCTATGCCTCGAGGGGCAGGTGATTGTTCCAGCTGACTCGAATCAGACGTCTGAGGCATTGCAGTCACTATTTGGAAGCCAGAATAGTCGATTTCTGAGCAGATACGTGAGAGCTTCGATATCCAACAAGGTAATAAGAGATTAGCGTGTTTCGCATTATCGGGTTTGGACACCAAAGTCTGGTGAGAGCACCGGCTATAGGGGTAAGTGCGGGGAAAATCCATCGATGATGGTTCAATACGAAATCTCGAATCATGTGTCGAAGATGCGAATTTGAGGTTGGTTCGGCAGAATCAGGCCAAATGTCCTGAAAATGCCGTGTGGACGCTCCGACGTTGAACATTCTCCTGCACGCCTGCCGAAAACTGGTCGGGTGAAGATGATGAGCAAGTGCCCCGGAGGTGAAGACGACCTCGAGCCCGTGTTGTTTTTCCAGACGATATCCGAGTTCGAGGTCTTCCGCCGCCGCCTTAGTAAAGGATTCCTCGAAAGGGTTTTCCCTCAACAGCCTGGTCTTCAATGAGAGATTGCTCGTGTAAAAATGTCTCCAACTAGGAGGTGTCCCGCGCAGCAACTCATTATAGGCGAACTGGATTCCGCTCTCATCCAGCCAGTGCATGAATTTCGTCACGATTTGTCCGGAATCGCTCCAGCGCGTAAGGCCAAGGCCTGCGACCTGCAAACCGGGTCTCTCTTGATGCAACTGTAAGTGCGCCAAGACAAAATTTGGAGAGGCCAGTATATCGTCGCCCATCATCAGGCAGATCGGCGCGCACAGCGCGGAAATGCCCACGTTGCGGGCACGCGCCGGTCCGCTGTTCTGTTGGCGCATGTAGCGAAGATGAAGCGGGCTTTGAATCCTGTATTCCTCGACTAACTGGGGGGTGGAGTCCGTGGAGCCGTCGTCGATGACAATGACTTCAAAATCCGTCCAGGTTTGCCGCTCCAGATGCCGGAGACACGAAAGAAGCACTTCAGAGCGGTTGTACGTCGGAATGACGATGCCGATCGGGCTTTCGGGCCTGCTGTTAACTTGTGGTTGCTGATTGCTCATGCGCAATATCTTGATTATACGAGGACGGATCAGCTCGGGCATGCGGCACACCTTGTGCAGAGAAGAGGGGTGCGACGCGCAGGCGACATTTGGCTGACGTCCATGGGTATTGTTTTATTGGACCTGTGTTAAGCTACGCAAATGATTCGGATTTAAGGGTTTTATCCTTCATCTCTGACTCGATTTTTTTGGGGGGGTTAGTTTGCTCAATTGGGCAGCTCGGTACTATCCGATCCTTAGAGTATTAAAGCGGTGTGGCCTGTTTTCGAACGGTTCTATATTAGAAATCGGATCCGGGCCCGTGGGATTAGGAGCATTTCGTAAGGTTCCCTTCACCGGTTGCGATCTCTCGTTCCCCGGGCCGCCACTGCGGCCTATGACACCCGTCGTTGCTTCTGCAACAGATCTGCCATTCGATGACCGCTCTTTTGACGCTGTAATTGCTTCCGATGTGCTTGAACACGTCCCACCGGAACTGAGGGCGATCGTAATACACGAAGCTCTCCGCGTGACGCGCAGGCTCGCGATCTTCTGTTTTCCGTGTGGCAGCGCCGCGCATGATGCCGATCGAGCCCTGCGAGAGACATATCTAGGCAAAAATCTTGAAGTTCCAGAATGGCTGGAAGAACATATGCTGGCGTCGTTTCCTGAGAACTCCCTGTTTGATAATCTTCCGGGATGGGACATAACACAATTCGGGAACGAGAGCATTAGATTTCACTCTTGGATGATGCGGCAAGAGTTACACAGGTCATTTATATATGCTTCGATAGCGTTTCGACGATTTGCGCCTTGGCTGCTTGAGCCTATGTTGCGTTTAGCCGATGGCGCACCTTACTATCGTCAGATGTTTGTATTGAATAGATCTACTTGATCAGGTTTGATGCGAGCTTCCAATACGTGTGACCTGAAGTCTTTATTTTGGCAGGCAGGTAGTCTCCAGAATGTTGCTCAGTTTTGTGTCGCGACGGATATCGGTGGTTCACGCTCGATCAATTAACATCGAGAAATGCCGATGAGTCTGGACCAACTTGGGGAGTTTGATCCTGAACTCTCACCGATTCCAAAGCTTCCCACAACTCAAGGCGCGCTGTTATCTCGCGGACGTCGCGCAGCTGGGCTAGTTGGCAGCTTCTTTGTCGGCCAAGGCGCACTCCAGGGAATCCAGATTCTTACAGGGTTGCTTTTGATTCGTTGGATGAGTGTGGAGTCGTGGGCCCAATTTGGCCTGGCCTCGGGATTCCAGCTCACTATGAACACGCTCATGGACCTTGGAATTTCCAGCACGATCATTCCGCTGATAGCAGACAGGCGTGATGATTGTAATCTTGTCGGTCGCTATGTTCGCTCTACAAAACACTTGAGAGACCGAACATTCTTGATTCTCGCGCCCTTCGCAAGCATTGCTTTTTGTGCCATCACATACCGGCACCACTGGGGATGGCATGTGATACTTCTGCTTCTGGCGTCGGTTCTGATGACGCTTTACTCAAGCGGTCACATGTCGTGCTATTCAGCTCCGCTGTTTCTCTTTGGCCGGCTTCGTGCTTACTACATCCCACAGACTCTTACTGGGGTTGTGCGCCTCGCATCATACGTCGCTTGCCGGCTCGCAGGCGTGTTGAACGCATGGGTGGCTGCGCTGCTTTCAGCGGTCAACGTTACCATCAACGGAGCTCTTCTCGAGAGAAAAAGCCGCAACTATCTAAAGTGGCCGGAACATGAGGATCCATCAACAGATCGAGAGGTGCTGCAATACATCCTTCCAGCGATCCCAGCCATAATTTTCGCAGCGTTTCAGGCACAAATCTCGCTGTTTCTCATTACGATTTTCGGAAATACAGTGAGCATTGCTCAGGTGGCGGCACTTGGCAAGCTTGGACAGCTTTTTTCCGTGCTCATGACATTCAATGTAATCGTAGTTGAGCCGTATGTCGCACGACTGAGTCGTGAACGTCTTCTGCCGACCTATTTAGGGTTCGTTGCCTTGGCGGTATTGTGCTGCCTGCCGGTAACTTTTGTTGCGTTCGCCACTCCGCAGCTCTTTTTGTGGCTTCTCGGTCCAAAGTATGAAGGGCTGCAACGTGCGGTAGGCTGGGTAGTTTTTGCCGCCTGCATTAACTATCTCGCCGGATTGATGTGGATCATGAATCGTGCAAGGAAATGGATTTTCTGGAGCGGGACAATCCTCGAAATCGTGCTCGTACTCGCGGTTCAGATTGCGTTTATTGTGCTGGTAGGTGTGCGTTCGACTCAACAAGCCGTCTTATTCACCTTTGCCTCCAGCTTCTGCTATGTTGCCACTCACGGATACGTTGCCATTTACGGGTTTCTAAAAGGGCCACGCACGCTTAAGGTTGCGGCGTGACTTTGTACAGTCGCCCAATGACAGGTTTGATGCCCCAACGCGTACAGTACCTTATACATAAATACATAAACCTGCCTCAATCCAAAGCCGCACGGAAGTGGTTTCAACGCGAAAAAATTGCCGGGAGCAAGCCGAAGGCATTTTCTGAGAACGCGGCCGAGTTTCTCGATCGCCACCCGGCAGTACCTCTGATCTTGCTAGTGATGCTTCCCCTTGTACTGAATCTGTCGCTTTTACTTTTGGGACGAAGCACCGATCCGATTTGGTTCGTCTCCGGTCTGACGCAGGGCTCGCGCGTATTACCGACGTGGCCCTTTATCGATCCCAATGTTGGCTTTACGTCGGAAGCTCTCGGCCGTCTGGCTGCATGGGACTGGGTGCATGGCATTGTGCCGTGGTGGAACCCTTATACGGGCATCGGCATGCCGCTGGCCGGCGAGCTACAGCCGGGTGCTTTTTTTCTGCCATTTACTTTGCTGTTCCTTCTGCGTGAAGGTGTGCTTTGGCAGCAAGTTCTCATGCAGATAATCGCCGGGTTTACCACATATGCCCTCTTGCGCGAACTGGGTCTCAGCAGACTCGCTGCGTTGATGGGAGGCGCACTCTTCGCGCTGAACGGAACGATCGCTTGGACTCCTGGCCCAGCTGCCGTTTATTGCTCCCAGCCATTCCTTCCGCTGCTCCTATGGGGGATTGAGCGAGCGAGAAAGCAGCACAGTGGCGCTGTCAGCATTCTTGCGATTGGCGTAGCAATTGCGTGGTCGCTTTTGGCAGGCTTTCCAGAACCTGCCTACATCAGTGGCCTGCTGGCGCTAGCCTGGGGACTATATCGGCTGGTATTCGAACAGAATCGATGGGTAATGCTTAGGCGTGCGATTGCAGGTTGGGCAATGGGGATGCTGGTGGCCGCGCCCCTTCTCATCGCATTTGCAGACTACATACGACAGTCAGACTCATTTGGTATTCATAAGCTCGGTGAAGAGTCGCTCAAATGGCCGGCATTTTCGGCGACGTTGATGCCATATGTATACGGTCTGGTTGGTATGACCTTCCGTTCTCTTCCGCTCTATCACATTTGGGCAAGCATTGGGGGCTATACCAGCGTCCTGATTATTCTCCTTGCGGTGGTGGCTCTCACTTCCGGCTCCAGGCAGCGTGGGTTGAAATTTCTTTTGCTTGGCTGGGTTTTACTCGCTTTTGCAAAAACGTTTGGATTACAGCCGGTAATGGCGTTGATGAACCACCTTCCGCTGCTGAGGCAGACGGACTTTCTCAGGTATGCTCCACCGTCCTGGGGGCTGGCGCTGGTTATTTTGGCTTCTTTTGGCCTCGATGAATTTAGAGGCGGCACCCCTGGTTGGCGTCGACCTTTCGGGATCGCGCTGGGCCTCCTTGTGATTTGCACTGTTTTGGCATGGCCGAAGCAGGCATTTTGGCAACGGCCACAGTCGTTTGTTCCCATTATGTTTGCATTACTCGGGGCTTCTCTGATCTGGTCCCTCGCCGGCCTGATGGCAGCGTTTCTGGCTTGGAGGTGCGTAAACACTGAATGGCGCCGAACGGTCCTAGTATGTGTTGTGGTATTGGACGCAGCTGTGATGTTCGTCCTCCCCAAGTTGAGCAATGTGTGCCCGATAGGGGTTGATACGGAGGCCATCCATTTTCTGCACGACCATCAAGGGCTGTCCCGAACTTACACATTAGGTCCCATTCAGCCAAATTACGGAGCTTATTTTCAAGTAGCTAGCATTGACCATAATGTTTTGCCAGTGCCAAAGCTCTGGGCAGACTTCGTCGACCGCGGCCTCATTCCCGGATTATGGAAAAGCTTTTCAGGAATAACATTTTGGCCTGGCGTCTACGGTGATGGTGTAGGGGAGCAGGCTTTGAGTCAAAACCTTGCTAACTACCTCAACCTGGGCGTACGTTACGTGATTACGAATCCCGGCGAGAGTCCTGCCCCAGAGACGTTTGTGCCGGCGACAGATACAAACAACCAGGGCTTGCCGCCTGGGCAACGTCCAGACTCTTTCGGGTTGAAACGGTTATCCAACATCCTTCAGGAATCGTGTCCTGCTGCAGACAGCAACACAAGACCCTCGATCAAATGCTTCCTCATCACGAAGGTACTATCGATTCTTGGCCATGCGGGCCCTCGAAATCCAAACAGCAGTGAGATTGAAAGCCAAGACGCCGAACAAATAATTCTGCAAAACGACCAGTCGATTAAATTCAGTATGCGAGCGCCGGCGCCTCCAGTTCCCGGCTCACAAATCAGTGCAGTCGGCGTAATACTTGAAAAGGCTGGAGAATCAATCGATGGAAACCTTGAGGTCGAGATGTGCGTGGGCACAATATGCCGATCTGGTCAACGATCGCTCTCCGACTCCAATAAAGACACGATCTTTCGAATCTCTTTCGACGTCCCGGTTATTGCGTCGGTTGGCGACTCATTACGCATAAAGATCACGTACCTGGATGGCTCTCAATCGGTGTCGCTTCGAACCGCAACCGTTCAAAGCGATGGACAACTGACGGATGCAAGTGGAACATCGGCAGCCCACCCACTGCAAATGACATTCGCTTATGATTCTGCGCTGCAGGGCGCTCGTAAAGCGTATTCAGATTCACTGATGGACATCTGGGAGCTGCCTAATTTCGCACCTTATTTTCAAGTGATTCAGGGCGGCTCATGCAAGTTATCGGCTACACAGCGGGAGGACGTGACTTTGGACTGCGCTGCTCCGGCCACCTTATTGCGCCGGGAACTTTATATGCCAGGTTGGACTTTCAAGGTAAATGGAAAGCCGGCCGGGACAGTGCAGCGAGATGGTCTTTTCCAAAATGCCACGCTTCCTGCGGGGCGAAGCCATGTCCAATACCACTTCTCACCGCCATACATAACGGCTGGCTGGATTGCTAGTGTTCTTGGATTGGCAGACCTGCTCTGGCAAATCATTCGAATAAAATTGGATTCCAAAAAAATCGAAGTCCCGTGATTTATTCTGATGACGCCGCAAGGGTCCCCACTATTTTGCTGCTGCATCACAGGGCGCCTGTCTGGAGTTAAGCTCGGGGACAGTTTCAAAGCTCTGTGCAAGAGTACAAAATAGATTGTAGCGGATAATGTAATAGAAAGCGGCTAAACCATCCAACGCCGTGATTTTTTTACCTTCCTCATATGTTCTGCCATAGTAACTAATCGGCGTCTCATAAATAGCACACTTAAGCTTAGATACTTTTGCAGTTACTTCGATTTCGAAGCCAAAACCTTTGGAAGTTATCTTCATTTTCCGGATAATATCGCCGCGAAAGGCTTTGTAGCAGGTTTCCACATCGGTCAAGTTTATGTTAGTCGCGAGGTTAGAAAAGAATGTAATACATTTATTTGCGAGGTAATGGTAGAAATAGACCGCACGAGCAGCCTTGCGCACGAGGAAACGAGATCCAAACACTACGTCTGCCTGGTTGGCAACGATAGGAGCAATGACATCAGGAATCTCAGCAGGGTCGTACTCGAGATCTGCGTCTTGCACGATCACTATATCTCCCCGAGAAAGACTGAATCCTGTCTTGAGAGCTTCAGTTTTGCCGCTATTCTTGGCATGGCGCGTGGTAATAACGATGTTTGGATGTCGTTTCGCAAGATCGCGCAGGATGTCGGGTGTCCGATCCTTTGAGCAATCATCAACCAGAATTACCTCTAGCAATTGAGGAAGCTCAAGTACCTTGCTCACGATCCTTTCCAGAGTCCGTTCCTCGTTGTAGATAGGCACCACTACGGAAAGACATTTATGTTGCATGCAGTCCTTATCCCAGCTCTAGTCTTTGGCGCCAAAACAAAAAATATTGTATCAGGATGCGGTTCCGATTATCTTTTTGACAGCGGTTCAAGCGGGCTTGGGTTGGAGAAGAATGGGGCAATTCTCGACGATCATTTTCGAGTTCATCTTTCAGTAGCTCCTGAATCGCGTGTCACGTGAAGGCAGTTTTTAAAGCACACTTCAAGGACGAACGAACCAGATTTTCTGGTTGGAAATTTACCCGGGTGATTTTAGCCATTGTCTGTTAATAGATGAGATTGCGCTCTTTTACGGCTCACGTGGTCTCATAGCTAGAGGAACGCAATGCTCGTGAATGGGTTCGGCTGGCTCAGACGATTTGAGAATCATATGCAGATACGCGAGAGGCTGGGCACACTTATGGCATTCGTTTCGTTGTGCCTCCTTCTTTTTGGACTTGGCTGTGGCATTGATGTAAATGGCCCGCCACCAGGCGCTTTTCTGGGGAGAGCGGGAGTGTACGACTATTCGCCTTCGGCGATACAGGTGGGAAATCTGCAGCAGTTTTGGTGGTGCGGAGGCGCGCCGAATCCGAACCTGCCGTCCCAGAAGAGCGACACCATTCAGTATGCGTTCATCGACCTCACTAGCAATGAAATGAGTGTCCCTACCACGGTGCTGGCGGAAACTCCGGGTGCTTGGGATTCAGCCTTCACCTGCAATCCAAAGGTTATTGGAGGGACTTTCAATAATCCACTGGGGGATAACCAGAATTACTCCTATGCTCTGTATTATGTAGGGACGGCTTCATCTGAAGGCATCATCAACAGTATAGGTGTAGCTTTTTCCAATGACGGCATTCATTGGAAAAAGTATCCCAAGCCTGTGATATACGCGACCACACAATCCTATTATGGCGTCGCCCAGCCTGCTGTATACAACAGCGATCACAAGGCAGGAATTTGGCTGTTTTATGAGGATTCAAATGGGCCACCGATGAACCAGCACGTAGAAGCTACTTCTACCGATGGTGTACATTTCACTGTTGTAGGGAAGCTAACTACAAATGGACTACCTCCGGACTCAAGCTGGGGAGACATGGCATATGATTCAAGTGCAGGATATTGGTATGCCGTATTTAATGGTCAGTCCCGAAGTGGTGAGCCGGCACAGTTAGGAGTTACTCTATATCGAATTAAGAGTGACGCACTTCTTACAGGGACAACTCCCTGGCAACAACTTAAAACATTCGATACTAACCTCAGTGGCAACGAGGTAAATTTTATTGCGGGACTTCTTCGGGATCAGTACGGAAACGTCAATATCGGGCCGTACCCCACAATTGAGATTTTTCCTTCGATCTCAAATCCGCCACCAGCTTGGAATGCATCTCAGGCAAACGCCACCAACTCTGCCGCCACTAAGTATTGGGACATCGGAAAAGTCGAGTGGGTTCCCAATCGTCCGCTAATGGCCTTGAATCGATTTGCAAACAATATGGTGCATGAAGTCACAACAGGTTGGATTGATCCTAATGGCGGTTTCACAATGCAATCGACGCTTGGCCATCTTTACGAGAGTCCCCAGCAGGGTGCTAACCTAACGCTCTACGGCTGCAAAGACGGCTCGACGGATTATTTCGTCTCAACGGACAGCGCATGCGAAGGCCAACAGGTGCTCGGTACTGAAGGCTACGGCTATTCTCAGCCTGTGGCAGGTCTTACTCTCGTAGCTCTCTATAGTTGTTATACTGGCCACGATCATTTTGTGAGCCAGGATCCCAAATGCGAAGGCCAGGGAACGGGCCAGCTTCTTGGATATGCTCTTCCATGAAGCTTAACTAAATGCGATCATGCAGATTACTACATTGAAGCTGGTTTTCCGTGTGTGGCGACCGCTATAAAACTCAAGTTCAGGCATCATCTCGACCCCATTACGTCGTGAGAATATTCCCAAATATGCCATCAGTCGCCAAATCTTTTTCCTTGGAAATAAATTTCTTGTTTTCAATCCTGAAACTTTTTCCATATCCTAACGTCTATGCAACCTATTGAGGGCTCACTGACTGTGACCTGCCCCCAGATTCCGCACGTGGAATCATACTAAGTTAAAGCAGCCGCAGCAGCAGTAGTAGCTGTGGGAAAGTGTGAAAACGCGTCAGCGTTTTCCAAGCAGACGAAGTCTGCGTCTTTTC
>Ga0335073_10004761_pt1 | contig 19015 bp, 16 predicted proteins | sample Lox_Sample_22_FD_207093 | JGI IMG/M metagenome (GOLD analysis project Ga0335073, IMG submission 207093) | Soil microbial communities from Loxahatchee National Wildlife Refuge, Florida, United States - Lox_Sample_2.2 | ecosystem: Environmental > Terrestrial > Soil > Wetlands | place: USA... | reverse complement strand
CGGGTCGGCTTTGGGACGACGCTGGGCAACGTCGCCGGCAATCACAGCGCCGGCGCTGAGAACCAGTTCTCGAAATTCCGTCAGGCGGGAGTCCTCTTCGCTCGCGAGGGGATGAAGGACGGGCGTTGAGTTCGCCGCGTCGCGCGCCTGGGCTGCGCCGCGGGTGAGGGGTTTCCTCGGCGGCCCGAGGACGACCGTTACCAGCAAAGCCCTTTCCGCGGGCGAACCGGTCGCATTCAGCGGCATGAAACTCGTCGCGGGGATGATTTGCGGGGTCCGCTTACGAGCCGGACGCCTCCTGCACCGCCTGCGGTGTCGTTACAGCCACAGGTCCGGCTTGTGCTCCATGCGGGGCACGGTGTTCTCCGTGCAGAACCGAACGGGTGCTGACCACGGTGGAAATTGCGTGTTTGAAAATCAGCTGCTCCTGGCTGTTGTTCTCCAGCAGCACCGAATACTTGTCAAAGGAACGGATTTTCCCGGTGAGTTTTACGCCGCTCACCAGATAAATAGTGATTGGGGTCTTATCTTTACGAACGGTGTTCAGAAACGTGTCCTGAATGTTCTGTGCCGGCTTGCTTTCCATGAGCCGATCTCCTTTGCCCTTTGGATGGACTCGACGGTGAAACTGCAACAGCAGGAAAGACTGCAGCGGAGCCGAAAAAATGGTAACGCCGCACCCACCGTCAAGGTGTGTTACCAAGATACGGGCTGGGGAACCTTTTGTGCAACATGGCGCGCTGGTTCGTACGGCTATCTTTTTACACGATTGTTATCTGCAGAATACCGTCGCAGCACTCAACCACTCATCGGTGTTTGCGGTGAGGTTTTCCACGCCGCGGAGAAGACGCCGGGGCGGCCGCAGCCATCCGCTGGGGAGGAGGCGCGCCTTCGCGGTGCACGAGCACACCGTCCAAACGGAAGCTCTCCTTCACCGTGTCTCCGGGGTTCACCATTCCGGTTTGGGAGTCGAGGGCGACCTGATCGCTCGCGGCAACACGGAAGGAGAACGTCGGCGGCTCCTGATTCTCAGAAGATGCCTCTTTGACTGTAACTGGCAGATATCCGACTAAGTTTCGCTCACGGTACGCCGTTTCATACCGATGCTTCTTCGTATTCCAGGTAAAAACGCGAACCTGGTCGAAGTCGTAGGGGAGGCCATCCTTCCACTGCGAAAGAAAAGCAACATACTCCGCTACCTGATTGCCCGGGACGTTCGCGTCCGGGTCGTTGACCTTCCTGAGCACGTAGGCACCGACAATTTTCTGCCCTTCGGCTAAGCCGGCAATCGCGTCCGGGACATCTTCGTCCAGGGTACGGGCGCGCACCCATCCGACGCGACCGCCACCGTCGCGAATGAGCCAGTAGTCCTCGAGTGCCGGAGGTGGCGGGGTCGGAGCGGGGTCCGCATTCGTGCGGCTCACCGGCTTTTCCAGCGGAACGGGCAGCGCCTGTGGCGGCACCGGTCTGGGAACCGACGCCCGCTTCAGCAACTGCAGCTTGTCGTTCTCCGGAAGGAGGTAGAAGCGATCCGAAGTTCGACCCGGTGCGTCCCGCAACCAGTAATCGTCGCGCAGAACTGCGGTTGCTACGACGGGCGTGCTGGCATTGTCCGTGGCGAGTTGCGTGAATTTGTCGTAGGTCTGCTGGTCGATGACGCCGTGATCCTCAATCCAGCCAGTCTCGCCCTTGTCGGTCCTGACCTTGAGAAAGCGCCGGCCGTGCTCGACCACCTGCAAGCGCTGCCCGTTACTCACCTCAGCAACGCGATTGCTGACGGCCGCAACCCGGTCGCGCAGGTAGGTGCCGCGGGCCCACACGTAAACGTACTCGCGGGCCTGATGTGGCGTGAGCCGCCCACAGCCCTGCAGGGTGACGAGCCCGAGAAGGAGCCCTGGAAACAGACGTCGCGCAGAGGGAGAGGAATGAAACATGGAACTTTATGACAGACCCGTCTTATGGATTCCGCGGGCTGGCTCAAGGATACATCGTTTAGATGAAACCACTGATCACGAAGGAAGTCGCGGAGGGTTACCTTTGGGTGTTCACCCGCGCAGACCAGGAGGCTGGCGCGGGTAGCCCGTCAGGCCTGCGGCCTGGGTGTCAGCCGAACGAAGCGAGGAGCCAGCTCATCCCACTTCGAGAGGAGCCAGAACGCCCGCGTGCTGGCGGTTTTGTCGGCATGGAGCTGCACCAGACCCAGAATTCTCTCTCTGTCCGCAGCATCGAGCGTCTCCCAGGGCCCGGGCGTCAGGAAGCCGCTGTGATAGCGCTGCCGCGCCAGGAACTGACGATCCTCGTCGAAGACCCAGGCCTCGCCGCCCGTCATGCCGGCGCCGAAGTTGTTGCCTGTCGCACCGAGGACGGCCACCAGACCGCCGGTCATGTACTCGCAGCCATGATCACCAACGCCTTCCACCACCGCAAGGGCGCCGGAATTTCGGACTGCAAAGCGCTCACCGGCGCATCCCGCGGCAAAAAGAGCGCCACTTGTTGCACCGTAAAGCGCGACGTTGCCCAGGATCGTATGCAGTTCCGATTGCAACGCGGCACGCCCCTGGCCGCGAAGGATGATCTCGCCGCCCGACAGGCTCTTGCCGACAAAGTCGTTGGCCAGACCTTTGAGGATCAGTTCCATGCCGCCAACTGCGAAGGCGCCGAAGGACTGACCCGCCTCGCCCGTGAGCCGGAAACTGAGCGGTGCTTCCGGCATCTTGCCGGCGGACTGCAGCATGGCCAGCTCGCCGGCCAGCCTCGCTCCAAAGGTCCGATCCTCATTGGCGATGAGCGATTCGGTCTGGAACGGCTCGCCCGCCTTGTAGGCCGAAAGAGCGGGCTCAACCCAGGCGTCGTCGATCGGAGCATGGTCTTCCGGACGCAGGTTCCGCTTGCCCTGCCAGTGCCGCGCCCCTGCTTTGCCGCCGTCCGCAGGAGCAGCGAACATCGGAGTCAGGTCGAGACAGCCGTCGAAGCGCGTTTGTTCCAGCAGGTCGGTGCGGCCGATGGCAGCTTCGAGCGAAGGCAGACCGAGTTGGGCGAGCAGCACACGAATCTCGCCCGCGAGGCCCTCGAAAAAACGCACCAGCTGCTCTGGCTTGCCACGGAACTTTGCCCGCAACTCGGGTTTCTGCGTCGCGATGCCCGTCGGGCAGGTGTTCAGATGGCACTGGCGCGCCATGTCGCAGCCCAGTGCGACCAGCACGGCTGTCCCGAAAGCGAATTCATCCGCGCCCAGCATCGCTGCCACAACGATGTCGCGGGCCGTGCGCAGACCACCGTCGCAGCGCAGGCGCACGCGCCCGCGCAGGCCATTCCGGATGAGCACCTGCTGCGTCTCCGCCAGACCCAGCTCCCACGGATTGCCCGCGTACTTGATGCTCGACAGCGGCGACGCTCCCGTACCGCCATTGTGTCCGGCGATCACGATGTAGTCGGCGTAGGCCTTCGCAACACCGGCCGCGACGGTGCCGACACCGCACTCGGAAACCAGCTTCACGCCGATCGCCGCCTTTGGATTGATTCTCCGCAGGTCGTAAATCAACTGCGCCAGATCTTCGATTGAGTAGATGTCGTGGTGCGGCGGCGGGCTGATCAGCTGCACGCCCGGCTGCGCGTGACGCAGGCGGGCAATCAGCTCTGTGACTTTGTGACCAGGCAGCTGGCCGCCCTCGCCGGGCTTCGACCCCTGAGCAATCTTGATTTCCAGCTCTTCGGCATGCATCAGGTACTCGGCTGTGACGCCGAAGCGCGCAGAGGCCACCTGCTTGACTTTGTTGTTCAGCAACTCCGATGGAACCGTGTTGCCGACCAGAGGCAGATGCGCGCCGGGCTCGTAGACCGCTGGGTCTTCCCCGCCCTCCCCGGTGTTCGACCGCCCACCCAGCATGTTCATGGCGGCGGTGATGGTCTGGTGTGCTTCCGGGCTCAGCGAGCCCAGCGACATCGCGCTCGCGATGAACCGGCCGTAGAAACTCTGCGCCGGTTCGACCTGATCCGCCCGCAGCGGCTCCGCAGCGGCGCGAACTTCCAGCAGATCCCGCAGCACTGCCGGCTCCTTTTCCGTCGCCTGCGTCGTAAAGGCCTGCCAGGCAAAGGATGGATCGGGCGCAGCAGATGCCCCTGCCTTCGTCGCTCCTGTAATGCTCTGCAGCAGTCGGACGGTCTGTGGCTGCCAGCCATGCGGTTCGGACTTATCCGCCTTCCGGAAGCGGACCCAGCCGTAGTCGGGCAGGTCTTTCGCGGCCGCGACCGTCACCAGAGGTCCGCCCTCGCCGTTGTCCTGCGCCTCGGATGTAGCATCCCCCCCGTATGCGCGCGACCACAGCTCGCGGATCTGCGCCTCCAATTCGGGAAAACCAATGCCGCCCAGCGGAGCCGGCGTTCCCTCGAAACACCTCTCGACAACCTCGTTGCTGAGCCCGAGACAGTCGAACAGATGCGCACCCCGGTAGCTGTCGACCACGGAAATGCCCATCTTCGACATGATCTTGGCCAGACCCAGATCAAAAGCATGGAGCAGATTCGTCTCGCCTGCTTCCGGATTCATCTGCCGGGCGGTCTCGAGCGCGAGCCAGGGGCACACCGCACCGGCGCCCATGCCCATCAGTACAGCGGCGTGATGCAGATCGCGGCAGTCGCCGGCTTCAACTGCCAGGCCGACTTTGATGCGTTCGCCGGCTCGGATGAGCGCGTGATGCACAATGCCGGTGGCCAGTGCCATCGGAATCGGAATGTTCTGCTCGCCGCAGGTTCGGTCAGTGAGCAAGAGAACCGCCGCCCCGCCACGAACTAACTCGATGGCCTTCGAGCACAGGTCGTCCAGCGCGGTGAGCAGATTGCATGCCGGATTGAAGATGCATTCCAGCACAGCAAGAGGCAAATCTCCTGCGAGATCGTGCTTGCGCTGGTGGAGCGAATCCATCTGCGCCAGCGACAGGAACGGCGACTTCAGAGACAGCCCTGGCAGGCGCTCCCGCGTATTCAGCACGTGGGGCCACGGTCCAAGACGCGTGTGCAGCTGGATCACAACGGCTTCCCGCAGCGAGTCAATCGGCGGATTCGTCACCTGTGCGAAGCGCTGGCGGAAGAAAGCGTAGACCGGCCGCGGCGTGCGCGCCAGGGGCGCAATCGGCGTATCGTCGCCCATCGACCAGACCGCGTCCTTGCCTTCAATGGCCATGGGCTTGAGGATCATGTTGACGTCTTCTTTGGTGTAGCCGAAGCCGAGCTGAAGCTGATTCAGATCCGCTGCATCAATCGCGGGGACGTCGGCGGTCGACTCCAGCGTCGCGCTCTCCAGCAGCTTTTCGTACTCTGGCGCACTCCGATCAAAGAGCGCCTGCAGCTCCTCGTCTTCATAGAAGATGTGGTTCTCGAGATCGGCCAGCAGCATCTGCCCGGGGCCGAGCCTTCCGCTGTGCACGATCCTCTCGGGATCGAGGTCCACCAGCCCCGCTTCCGATCCCGCCACTACCAGCTGATCCTCCGTCACGAAGAACCGACAGGGCCGCAGGCCGTTGCGGTCGAGTGCCGCACCAATAATGTGCCCGTCCGTGAAGGAAATCGCTGCCGGTCCGTCCCAGGGCTCGATGCAGTCGCCGTGATAGGCGAGAAAAGCTGAATGCCGGCCGGTGTCGCCTGGTGGCATGACCATGCGCACCGCCTCCGCCACCGTGCGGCCGTTGCGCGCGAGCAGTTCGATCACTTCGTCGAGGCTTGTTGAATCGGAACCGCTGGAGGTGTAGATGGGGCGCAGTTCATCGGGGAGCGTGGCCGCGCGGGCGGTCATGCGCGCGCGATTGCCCCAGATCGTGTTGATCTCGCCGTTGTGGCCGAGTATGCGGAAAGGCTGTGCGCGATCCCACGACGGAGCTACGTTCGTCGCGTAGCGCTGATGAAAGAGCGCAAAGGGCGTCACGTAGCGCGAATCGGCCAGATCCGGGTAAAACTCCGGGAGCAGCCGGGCGTCGCACATCGCCTTATAGATGATGGAACAAGACGATAGAGAACAGACGTACCCCTGTGCTGCGCCACGCTCGAACTGCTTGCGCGCAAGGTAGAGCCGCCGGTCGCGATCCTGCCAGGAAACTGCGCCGAGCGTTCGGTCGACTGCGAGGATCTGCCGGATTACCGGCAGCGTGGAAGCCGCAATCTCGCCCAGAATCTCGGGCCGCGTCGGCACTTCGCGCCAACCCAGAATAGAGAATCCGCGCGCTGTAACAGCCAGTTCCAGGTCGCGCATCGCTGCCGATGCAGCGGCAGGCTCCGCAGGCAGGAAAACCATACCGACAGCCAGCGGCTCGGCTGGATCGAGAACAATACCGGTCGATGCCAGGATCAATTCGCGCGGAATCGCGGTGTGAATGCCAATGCCGTCGCTCGACTTGCCGTCAGCGGCTACGGCACCGCGATGCGCAAGGCGCGCAAGCGCAGTAAGAGCCTTCTCCAGGATGTCATGCGAGGGCTCGTTGTCGAGGGTCGCGACAAATCCGACGCCACAGGATTCGTGATCGAAACGCTCGTCGATCAGACTTTTGGGCCGGGCGTCGCCGGTCGACACGGCCGGAGCGACACGATTTCTCGTTCCCATATCCAACTATAACGGCCTTCTATTACGCCCGCAGGCGAAATCGGAATTTTCTGTGAAAAAAGTGTGACGACTGCGATGAACTCGCCGCGGGTAATCAAAAGCGCTTCGCCGAACAGAAAATCCTCTTGCATATTTATACAGGATTCCTGTATTTTTATACACAGTGAAGTGCGGCCAACCGCAGGTGCGGCTGGCCGCCCTTTTTTGTGTGAATTTGTTGTGTGATTTTGTCGGGTGAATGTGAGTTTGTTGTGAGCAAGCAGGAGCGTCACAATCTGATCCGGCAGCTGGTGGCCGGCGAATCCATCACCAGCCAGGACGAGCTCCGTCGTCGCCTGGTCCGGCGTGGGTGCGATGTAACCCAGGCCACCCTCTCGCGCGACGTTCACGAACTGCGGCTCTACAAGGGCCCCAACGGTTACGCAGCGCCGAATGGCAACGGCCAGGTCGAGGAGGAAGAAGAAGAGCCGACCGTCGACGAAGTCCTTTCCAGTTTTGGCCTCGCCGTCCGCCAGGCGCAGAACCAGCTGGTCCTGCGCACCACAGGCGGAGCAGCACAACCGGTCGCGCTGGCCATCGACCATGAGGAGTGGAGCGACGTGGTAGGCACTCTGGCTGGCGACGACACGGTCCTCATTATCTGTCCCGACCACCGTCGAGCCTCATCGATGCGGGAGAAGCTGGAGCGAATGATCGGGTGAAAACAGAGCTCGTAGTGCAGAGCTCGTAGCTCAGAAAAACGCCGCGAGAAAAACGAATCATCGCGCGACAGCTTGAGTCCAATAGGTTGCAAAAAAAAGATGTCCGAACGAAAACACAACTCGACAGCAGCAACAAACGCCGGAACCGCGGCCCTGCGCTCTGAGTCCGAAGCACTGAGCCCTGTGGCAGTGATGGGCGTGAGCGGCTACGCCGGAATGGAGCTGGCGCGCCTCCTGCTGCGCCATCCGGCGCTCGCGGGGCGGCCTCCGCTCTTTCTGGGACGCGCTGAAGGCGCGCCCGAGCCGCTGGCTCTCGTTCATCCCCAGCTGATGGATAACAACGGAACCGGTCTCGGCCCCGGCGCTCTCACCATCGAGCCGTTCTCCTGGGACCTGCTCGAGTCGCGCGGAATAAAAATCCTGATCCTCGCCACCCCGCACGAGCAGTCCCGCGAATGGGTTCCACAGGCGCTGGAACATGGTTTGCGCGTCATCGATCTCAGCGGCGCGTGGCGTCTCACCCATGCCTCGAACCGCGCCGTTTACAAGTTTGCTGACGAAAGCTCCGCCATCGCGACCGAGGTGCAGGCGAAGGCTGTCTACGGCATCCCCGAGCTGCATCGTGACGACATTCGCGAAGCCCAGGTTGTGGCCAACCCCGGTTGCTACGCCACCTCGATCATCCTCGCGCTGAAGCCCCTTATTGCGGCTGGTTGGGTGGACCTGACCCGCGGCATCGTGTGCGATTCAAAATCCGGCGTCTCCGGAGCAGGCAAGGCTCCCACGGCCAAAACGCATTTCATGCACGCGGCGGACAATCTCTCCGCCTACGGGCTCTTCTCGCACCGGCACACCGGCGAATTGCTCGAGCAACTCGACCTCAGCGCGGAGCAAATCATCTTTACGCCGCATCTGCTCCCGATCCCGCGCGGAATTCTCTCCACCATATATATAGGTTTGGCCCAGCGGCGCGAGCCTGGCGATGTGGAGGCTCTTTATCGCAGCTTCTTTGCCGAAAGTCCACTGGTGCGTGTCTTCCCAGCCGGCCAGTTGCCCCAGATCCAGTATTCGGTCAATACGAATTACTGCGACATCGGCTTCCATCTGGCCGGCGACGGGAGACGATGCGTCATCGTCTCCTGCCTCGACAATTTGTTGAAAGGCGCCGCCGGACAGGCGGTACAGAATTTCAACGTCATGCACGGCTTGAAGGAAACGGAAGGCCTGGCTTAGAAGCCCGACGGAAGGATCGAAATGAGATACGTGTTGAAACTTGGTGGTGCAACTCTGGAGAATCCAGAGTTGCTGCACGGCTGCGCCAAAGCGATTGCCGAACTCGTGAAGGACGGCAATCAGGTAGCGATCGTCCATGGCGGCGGTGTGCAGCTGACGCGCACGCTCAAGCAATTGGGCAAGCAGAGTGAGTTCGTCTCCGGTTTGCGCGTCACTGACGCGGAGACGCGTGACACCGCGCTCATGGTGCTGGGCGGGGGAGTGAACAAAGCGCTGGTTGCCTCGCTGGGCTCGCACGGCCAGCCGGCTGTTGGTTTGTCCGGCGGCGATGGTCTGGTCTTCCGCGCGCGCAAGAAGCGCACCGCTCCCGACCTCGGCTATGTGGGCGAGATTGCCGCTGCGGATCCACGGTGGCTCGAAGCGATCTGGCAGATGGGCGCCGTGCCCGTAATTTCCTCGATCGCTCTCGGCTTTGACGGAGAGTACTACAACATCAACGCCGACGAGATGGCTGCGGCCTGTGCGGGCGCCTGCAAAGCCGATGCGCTGGTCTTTCTGACCGACGTGCCGGGTGTGATGGACGCTGAGGGCAGCGTGATGCGCTGGCTCTCCATCGATCAGATCGCCGATCTGACCCGCGATGCCGTGATCAGCGGCGGCATGTTGCCGAAGCTGAGCGCGTGCCGCGAAGCGCTGCTCAATGGCGTGAAGCGCGTGCGCATTCTTCCCGCCAGTGTCGCCGAACTTTTGCCTGACCTTTGCAGCAGCCGCATCAACCAGGGTACCGAGGTGATGGTGGCATGAACGCAGAGCTTGTCTCGACGCATCTGACTGAGAAGAATCCGATGAAACTCGAAGAACTGAAAGCGGCGGAAGCAAAGCTGCTGCTCGGCACTTACGATCGCTATCCGTTGCTCTTCGAGCGCGGCGAAGGCGTGCACCTGATCGATGAAAATGGCGTCCGCTACCTCGACCTGCTTAGCGGCATCGGCGTGAATGCGCTGGGCTATGCTCATCCGGCGATCGAAAAAGCCGTCGTCGAGCAGAGCCGCAAGCTGATCCATACTTCGAACCTCTACTACCACGAAGGCCAGGCGGCCCTTGCCCTGCGCCTCACCGAAGCCACTGGCATGGATCGTGCCTTCTTCTGCAACAGCGGAACCGAAGCCAACGAGGCTGCGCTCAAACTCGCTCGCGCATGGGCAAAGCTCCAGCGCGAACAGGGCAAACCCCTCGGCACCAAATTCCTCGCTCTCGAAAACAGCTTTCACGGCCGCACCATGGGTTCGGTCGCCGCCACGTGGAAGGACAAATACCGCGAGCCCTTCGATCCCGTCATGCCGGGCGTCGAATTCGTTCGCTTCAACGACATCGACGATTTGAACATGAAGTTTTCCAACGATGTCTGCGCCATTCTGGTCGAAGTCATTCAGGGCGAGGGCGGCATTTGTCCGGTCTCGAACGAATTTCTCAAGACCGCGCGTGAGCTCAGCCGCTCCACCGGCGCTCTCCTCATCGCCGACGAGATTCAGTCCGGCATGGGGCGTACCGGAAAATTCTGCGCCTATCAGCATTACGGCATCCAGCCCGATGTTACGACTCTGGCCAAGCCGCTCGCCGGCGGCGTTCCGCTCGGCGCGCTGCTCTGCACCGAAGAAGCTGCGCAGGCTATTCACGCCGGTATGCACGGAACCACCTTTGGCGGCGGACCGCTGGCCTGCGCCGTGGCGCTGGCCGTCCTCTCCACCATCGAGCGCGACCACCTGCTCGAACACGTAACCGAGATCGGCACTTATTTCCGCAGCAAACTCGACGATCTCGCCGGGCGCCACTCCGCCATTACCGAAGTCCGAGGTTTCGGCCTTATGCTCGCCATCGACCTCGATTCCGCCGAGCTCGCAAAAATTATCCTGGGCGAAATGATGAACCGCCGTATTCTCATCAACCGCACAAGCGAAACCGTGCTGCGTTTCCTGCCGCCCTACATCCTCGAGAAAAAGCATGTGGACGAGAGTGTTGCAGCTCTCGACGAAATTCTGGCCGAACAAGCGGCGCAACCGGCCGTAGCCCCATTCCCAGGAGGAAAGAGAATTGGCAACTAAAACCATCGCCGTATCGGAACTCGATTCGGTCAGCCCCGAGGTTTCGCTCGCAGGCCGCGACCTGTGCTCCATCGCCGACCTCACCACCAGCGAGATGGCCGGCATCATGGCCCTCGCGCACGACGCGAAAATCAATCCCGGCGCGTATCGCTGGGCGCTCGACGCGAAGCAGATGGTCATGTTCTTCGAGAAGCAGTCACTGCGCACGCGGCTGACTTTTCAGACGGCGATGAATACCCTTGGCGGCTCCGCGTTGTTTGTCGATCAGACCTCGTCGCCACTCGGCGAGCGCGAGTCGCTGGCGGACATCGCTCGCAACGTCGAGCGCTGGGTGCAGATCATCGTGCTGCGCACCTACGCGCACGAGACCATCACAGAGATGGCACAGTACGCGAGCGTCCCTGTGATCAACGCGCTCAGCGATCTCGAGCACCCCTGCCAGGCCATTGCGGACTTCATGACCCTGCAGGAACGCTTCGGCAATCTCCGGGGTTTCAACTTCACCTACGTTGGCGACGGTAACAACGTCTGCCACTCGCTCATGCTCACAGCGGCACAACTCGGTGCCAACTGCACCGTCGGCGCACCGAAGAACTACTCACCCAAGGCGGATATCGTTGCCCAGGCCCGCGCCATTGCCAATGTCACCGGCTCGAACATCACGCTGGTCAACGACCCTGTTGCCGCCGTCACCGGCGCCGATGCCATCTACACCGACGTCTGCACGAGCATGGGCTTCGAACACGAAGCAACGAAGCGCGCCCCTATCTTTAAGCCGTATCAGGTCAACGAAGCGCTGATGGCCCAGGCGTCTCCGTCGGCGGTCTTCATGCATTGCCTGCCGGCTCATCGCAATGCTGAAGTTACTGACGCGGTGCTCGATGGCGCGCAGTCAGTGGTCTTCGATCAGGCCGAGAACCGCATGCACGCGCAGAAAGCGCTGCTGCTCATGCTGCTCGGCGCCGGTAAAAGACAGATTTAATTCGTCACTGTCGTGGTTACATGTCCGGCTCGCGAACCAGGTATTTGTAACACGGTGCGACTTTAATCAAGCCGGAGAAGACCCGGACCCTGCCCTGCAACGAACTGAGGTGTTGTACGAAATGTCTGTAATTCTCGAAAATCTGCCGGTCGGCCAGAAAGTCGGCATCGCGTTTTCCGGTGGTCTCGATACCAGCGCCGCGCTTCACTGGATGAAGCAGAAGGGCGCGATTCCATGGGCCTACACGGCCAATCTCGGCCAGCCAGACGAGTCCGACTACGATGCGATCCCCCGCAAGGCCCTCGAATACGGCGCGGAGAACGCGCGCCTCATCGACTGCCGCGGGCCTCTGGTCCGCGAAGGCATCGCCGCCCTGCAGGCGGGCGCCTTCCACATCTCGACAGCTGGAGTAACGTATTTCAACACCACGCCCCTCGGCCGCGCCGTCACCGGCACCATGCTGGTCACAGCAATGAAGGAAGACGACGTCAACATCTGGGGGGATGGCTCGACCTTCAAGGGCAATGACATCGAGCGCTTTTACCGCTACGGTTTGCTCGTCAACCCTCGACTGCAGGTCTACAAACCCTGGCTTGATCCACTGTTTATCGATGAACTCGGCGGCCGCGCCGAGATGTCGGCCTTCCTGCAGAAGTCAGGCTTCGGCTACAAGATGTCCGCTGAAAAGGCCTACTCCACCGATTCCAACCTACTCGGCGCCACCCACGAAGCCAAGGACCTCGAGCAGCTTTCGAGCAGCATCCGGATCGTTGAACCCATCATGGGCACCGCTTCCTGGCGCGACGACGTCGACGTCCGGCGCGAAGAGGTCACGGTCCGCTTCGAAGAAGGCTTTCCCGTCGCCCTCAACAGCAAGGAGTTCAGCGACCCGGTCGAACTGCTCCTCGAAGCCAACCGCATCGGCGGCCGCCACGGCCTCGGCATGAGCGATCAGATTGAGAACCGCATCATCGAGGCCAAGAGCCGCGGCATCTACGAAGCACCCGGCATGGCGTTGCTCTTCATCGCCTACGAGCGCCTCATCACGGGCATCCACAACGAAGACACCATCGAGCAGTACCGCGAAAACGGTCGCAAGCTTGGCCGCCTCCTCTATCAGGGACGCTGGTTCGATCCTCAGGCAATCATGCTGCGCGAATCGGCACAGCGCTGGGTTGCAAGTGCCATCACCGGTCAGGTAACGCTCGAACTGCGCCGTGGCAACGACTATTCCCTCCTGAACACCGAGTCGCCCGACCTCACATTCCACCCCGAACGCCTCAGCATGGAGAAGACCGACTCCGCCTTCTCCCCACGCGATCGCATCGGCCAGCTCACCATGCGTAATTTGGATATCACTGACACGCGCGCCAAGCTGATGACCTACGCCGCGAGCGGCCTCATCACGTTGAGCCAGGGTTCTGAAATGCCGCGACTCAATAGCGGGACCAGCAAAGCGAGTGAGCAATGACCGATCAACCCGCTGCACTCTCCGGAAAGATGTGGGCAGGCCGCTTTCGCGAACCCCTTGATCGCCGTTTTGAATCCTGGCAGCGTTCGCTTCCCTTCGATCTGCGCCTGCTGCCGCAGGAACTCGCCGCGAGCAAGGCCCACGCGCGCGCGATCGCAGACGCCGGCATCCTGACAACGGCGGAACTCGAGACCACTCTGCGCGGTCTCGACGCCGTTGCCGCGCGCTTCGTCGCTTCATTACCCGATCCCGCGGAATCCGAAGCCGAAGACGTTCACCACTACGCGGAACTCGCGCTGACCAAAGAAATCGGCGATCTCGCTCTCAAGCTCCACACCGGCCGCAGCCGCAACGAACAGGTCGCCACCGATCTGCGCCTCTTCGTACGCGATGCGATCGACGCTGCCCTCGCCCACCTGGCCTCCTGGGCCACCGCGCTGCTGGACCTTGCCGTTGAAGCCGAAAGCGCCGTCATGCCCGCCTACACCCACCTCCAGCGAGCTGAGCCTGTCCTCGTCGCTCACTGGCTGCTGGCTTACGTCGAAATGATTCTCCGCGACGCGTCCCGCTTCGAGGATACCCGCGCTCGGCTCAACTTCTGCCCTCTCGGCTCAGGCGCTGTCGCCGGAGCCACACTCGCGCTCGACCGTACAATCGCTGCGCGCGATCTGGCGTTCACCGCACCCACGGCCAACAGCATGGACGCAACGAGCGACCGCGACTTCGCGCTCGAATTCGCGCAGGCTGCCTCCACTCTCGGCTTGCATCTCTCACGCTTCGCCGAAGAGCTCACCCTTTTCTCCACCGCCGAATTCGGCTTTCTGGACCTCCCCGAGCCTTACTCCACCGGCTCCAGCGCCATGCCGCAGAAGAAGAATCCCGACCTCACCGAATTGCTCCGCGGAAAAGCAGGGCGCCTCCTTGGTGCCTCGACCACGCTCGCGACCGTCCTCAAAGGTCTTCCGCTCGCCTACAACAAAGACATGCAGGAGACGCAGCAGCCTGTCTTTGAAATCGCCGATACGCTGGACGGCATCCTCAGCCTGCTGCCGGACTTCACCACCGCGCTCAGCTTTCGAAACGACCGCATGCTCATCGCCGCGCGAACCGGTTTCCTCAACGCCATGGCAGCTGCAACATACCTGGTCCACAAGGGCGTCCCCTTCCGCAAAGCGCACGAGAAAATCGGTAACGCCGTCCGCTACTGTCTCGAAAAAAGCTGCGAGCTTGGCGATCTTTCGCTGCACGAGCTGCGCCAGTTCGGCGATGAATTCGGTGACGATTTCTTTGACGCAGTCAGCATTCAGGCCACGCTCGACTGCCACGACGTCATCGGCGGCACCGCGCGCCATCGCGTTCGCACTGCTCTGGCTGAAACGCAGTCCCGCGTCCAGTCCCTCGTCGCGCGCTGCGCGCCCACACCCGCATCGGAGGCGGCCCATGCTGGTGCGTAAGGCGCGTCTGCAGGACGCTACCAACATCTACGAGCTGGTCAACTCGCTCTCCGGCGACGGCACTCTCCTCCGCCGCCCCTTCGCCGAGATCTGTGAGAACGTGCGCGACTTCACCGTCGCCGAATCCGAAGGCGGCATCTTCCTCGGCTGCGGCGCGCTCCACCTCTACGGCCCTCATCTGGCCGAGGTCCGCTCCATCGTCGTTCGCCCCGAAGCAAAGAGTCACGGTGTCGGTGGCGAATTGCTCCACGCACTCCTCGCCGAAGCTGAAGACCATGGCGTCGGATGCGTGTGCCTCTTCACGCGCATTCCGGATTTCTTCTTTCGCTACGGTTTCCGTGAGGTGGAGGACAGGACCGCCCTGCCGGACAAAATCTTCAAGGATTGCCAGAACTGCCCGCGCCTCTACAAATGCGATGAGGTGGCGATGGCGCGCGGCCAGGTGCCGAGGGTCTCAATTCTCGGGCCACGGATCGAAGCCGAACAGTTGGTGCGCCTGAGCGTTTGACGCCCCGCGGCTCGGCCGCAATCCATCGGCTTACGGTTTCGACAGCATGTCCGCCTGACCCGTCGCGAGATCCACCGGAAACGAATTGTGTTCCTGGACAATGAGCCACTTGCCGCTCTGTTTGCGCAGCACGTCGGTGGATCGCACAACCATGCGTATCTGTTTGCCGTCTTTGTCGGTCATCGTGCCATCGACGATGTAGTGCGAATACGCCACCGGCCCAACAATCGTGATGGCGAGATCGCTGACCGCAATGCTCACCGGCCCGGGCAGCATCGCGAACGTATCGTCCCAGTCCTTCTTGTACACATCCCAGCCGGAATACTGGCGCGGCGGAACAAGATCGAAAACAAACACGTCGTGATCGTAGAGGGCCATGATCGCGCTCGTGTTTCTTTTGCTAAAGCTGTCGCCGAATTGTTTGTAGAGTGCTTCGATCGCAGCCTTGTCAGCCGCATTCGCCTGCGCTCCTGCAGGAATGGCACCCGGCAGCGCCGCCACCGCACAAAACAGGGCCACAGCCACACAGATGTGCTTTTGCATAGCCTCTTCTCCTTCCAGGAAAATGGTCGGGGGATGAACGAATGTGTGGCGAGAGGCTAATGTCGGCGGCGGCCGCTTGTCAAACCGGCCTCGGGAAAAAATTGAACGGCGCCGACCGCAAAGCCAGCGCCGTTTCATAACAACGCGTTCCCCTGCTTCTGAACAGCTCTACCGCTGCGGCTTCGTCGTTTGCGGCTGCGTCGAAACAGGCGGCGTACTGGTCCCAGGCGCCGGTGTTGTCGCTGGCGTGCTGGCTCCCGCAGGCGGTGTCGCTGCCCCCTTCGGCGCGGCTCCCGGCGGGGGAACTTCAGGCCGGTGCGGCATTGGCGGCGGAGTCTTCATGCACTCGCTTCCCGGAGGTCCGCCCGCCGGTCGCGGATCGGACTGGCTCACGGCTTCCACGTCGAAGATCAGCTCGGCTTTCGGCGGAATGGGCCCTCTGCCGTTTTCACCGTAGGCCAGTTGCCACGGGACGAAGAGCCGCCGCTCGCCGCCCATGCGCATGCCCTCGAACCCGGTGTCCCACCCCGGAATCACACGGTGTCCGCCGTAGAGGAATTCGATCGGCTGATTGCGGTCGCGCGACGAATCGAACTTCGTCCCATCCACCAGGTATCCCGTGTACTGCACGCTCAGGCACTTGTGCTGCTGCACCGGACTCCCGGCGCCGGCCTTCGTATCGATATAGTTCAGAGAAAACTTCTCCGGCTTTTCTCCCAGTTCTTCACGAACGCTCTCACTCACCAGCGGTGAAGCATAGTCGAGCCTGAGTGTCGGATTGCGGGTTACGGTATACAGGGTTTTCGCGCAGGGGGCGGTACCTGACAGAGCCGGAATCCTGGGCGACAGAGCCGGCAAGGTCACACAACCCGATGCATCACTATGGGCGGTCGCGCTCGTGGCCCGATGGGCAGCCGTTGCAGAGTGAGTGGTCTGTGCGGCCAAAGGCCAGGCCGCTGCAGCGGCCAGCAGCAGAGAAGAGCAGACAATACGGTTCTGGATCATCGACACCCAGTGTATGCGATGCCAGGGCCTGTGCGCCTTTCACATCGGGTCCGTATAATGCGCGCCACGCCCCGGGGAGGGCTCAACCATGCGCATGATGCTTCACGTGGAGTTACCCGTTGAAACGGCCAACGCCGCGATTCGCGCCGGCCAACTGGGTCCGTTCATCCAGAAGGCTCTCGGCGACCTCAATGCGGAAGCCGCCTTCTTCACAGAATCCAATGGTAAACGCAGCGGTTACATTTTCTTCGATATGAAGGATTCTTCCCAGCTGCCCGCGATCGCCGAACCCTGGTTTCTCGCCTTCAACGCGACCATCAGTTGCAAGCCAGCAATGACGCCGCAGGACCTCGCGGGCCCCGCCGGCGCTGGAATCGAAGCTGCTGTTAAGGCGTGGCCCAAAACCTTCGGCTCCTGACTGAGCTCGCTGTTGCACCGTTCAGCGACGTTCTCCTGTTGGGACGGTTCTCCCCCGCAGTTATCTCACCAGCCTCTTGCGGCGTCCGCCACGGATGTACAATTCCACCGGACTGCCTGGGAGAACCACGTCGCCATGAAACTGCGCGCCTGTTTTCTGTTCATTGCTGCAACCGCTTTCACAATCGGGGTGCCTGTTGCACAGGCGCTTGACAACGGCGTAGCTCGCACTCCACCCATGGGCTGGAACAGCTGGAACAAGTTCGCCTGCAAAGGCCTCAACGAACAGGTGGTGCGCGCCACCGCTGACGCGATCGCCGGCAACGGCATGAAAGATGCCGGCTACGTCTTTATCAACCTCGACGATTGCTGGCAGACCGGACGTGATGCCGAAGGAAACATCATCGTCGACCAGGAGAAGTTCCCGTCGGGTATCAAGCCGCTCGCCGATTACATCCACAGCAAAGGGCTGAAATTCGGCGTCTACACGGATGTCGGCACCAAAACCTGCGCCGGCCGCCCCGGCAGCGTGGGCCATGAATACCAGGACGCGCGCCAATATGCTGCATGGGGTGTCGATTATGTGAAGGAAGACTGGTGCAACACGCTGCCGGGACAGAACGCTGAAGCTTCTTATACGCTCATGCGGGACGCGCTCGCCTCCACGGGCCGCCCCATTGTGTTCAGCATCTGTGAATGGGGCAGCAACAAGCCGTGGCTTTGGGCTCGCCCTATCGGTAATCTCTGGCGCTCGACTGACGACATCCAGGACTGCTGGGATTGCAAAAGACAGTGGGGCGGTAATGGGCTGGCGGCAATCATCGAAAAGATGGCCGACATCACGTATTACTCCGGCCCCGGCCACTGGAATGACCCGGACATGCTGGAGGTCGGCAACGGCGGCATGACTACGGAGGAATATCGCACCCACTTCAGTATGTGGGCAATGTTCGCGGCCCCGCTGCTCGTTGGTACTGATGTTGCGAATATGTCAGCGGACACGAAATCCATTCTCCTTAATCGCGCCGTCATCGCCGTCGATCAGGATCCCCTCGGCGAAGCAGCGCACCGCGTGAAGAAGGACGGCGACATCGAGCTCTGGTCCCGGCCGCTGGCCGACGGCAGCCGCGCCGTCGCTCTCCTCAACCTGAGCGCCACCCCGATTTCGACCGGTGTGAAGTGGACCGATATCGGCTACCCCGCCGACCTCCGCGCGACGGTCCGTGACCTGTGGACGAACAAGGAAGCGAGTGATCAGACCGATCATTTTGCATCACAGGTACCCGCACACGGGGTCGTGATGGTGATCATCAAACCCCACAGCCAGCAGCAATCACTGCGGTAACCGCCGCTGAGCAGCCCGCGCACGGGCCGTGTATCTGCTTTCTTTGCTTCAGGGACAAGGGCCGGAGCTCGCGGTGTCAGGCGCAAAAATAAGCACCCTGTACGGTCAGGTGCTTTTTCGAGCCGCGGGATGACGCAGGCATCCTGAGACCCAGTAACCTCACCGCGTTTCCAAATGTTGCCCGGTTCGTTACCCAATGGGAATGGCTTCTTCCCTCGCCTCCAGGCAGAATCATTTGCACTGAACCCGGCGCTTGCGGAGTCCCCATCTTCTCCAGGCGCAGTCAGCCGAGGACAAACCAAATGACCTGTGCAAGACAGTGGTTGAACAGACTTCTGTACAAACAGCACGTGGACTGTGTTGAGTATGTCCTTTTGCTTCTGGTTCTGGTTTTTGGCGCCGTCGCTACCGGACAGGCCCTGACCCACCAGATCGGCAACGAGTTCAACCAGATCACCAGCAGGTTCTGATCCCTCTCCACACTTCCGCTTTTCAATTCCAGTAAGAGAAGCGCGCGATGACTCGCGCCGCACGGGCTCCTGCACTCTCCTGCCTGATCTACACAGCCATCCAGCTCTTCGCGGGTTCCCATTGCAGGCAACCGCGGCTCCCCCGCAGAGTGGCCGTCGTCTTCTTCAGTAGACGATCAATCTGTGATTCGACGA
>Ga0335073_10004760_pt1 | contig 19015 bp, 22 predicted proteins | sample Lox_Sample_22_FD_207093 | JGI IMG/M metagenome (GOLD analysis project Ga0335073, IMG submission 207093) | Soil microbial communities from Loxahatchee National Wildlife Refuge, Florida, United States - Lox_Sample_2.2 | ecosystem: Environmental > Terrestrial > Soil > Wetlands | place: USA... | reverse complement strand
CCCGACGATGCGGTAGTCGCCGCGGGCGATGTGACCACTCTGACCCACGTAACTTCCATGGGCAACGTAGCCGCCGCGGACGCGGTAGTCGGCGCGAGCCGTATAACCCCCAGAGCTGCTGCCCCGGTAGCCGTCGGCCACGAAACGGCCCCCTCCGAAGTGGCCGCCAATACCGCCCCCTCCGAAGTGGCCACCGCCTCCGCCACCACGTCCGCCGCCCCCGCCACCTCCGCCGCCGTGGCCGCCGCCGCCCCCACCGTGGCCGCCGCCTCCACCACCACCCGATGACCCGCCCGAGGAGCTACCGGTCACGCCGGGCGCGGCGCCCGCAACGGAGGCGCCGACGAGAGCGGCGATGCCGAGGATGGCCGTGAGCGCGACGATGCGAGTACGCATGGGCCTGTCTCCTGAAGGACGACGCTGCGCGAGCTACGCGCTCACATGCTAGACCCGAGGCTCCGGAATGGGATTAACAATTGATTAATGTTTGTTTAGGCTCCTCGGGCGCTACGGCAAGGAGCCCGAGCCGCTAGAGCGCCTTTCGCATTGTCAGGTTCAAGCGCATCCGACCTACGGTCGGGTGGGACCCATCTGCCACCGGAGCGATTCCGTGGTAGGCGAGGCGCCTGGCTCCGCCCCAGACGAGCACATCACCATGCGTCAACGGCAGGCGATGTGGGCGCTCGGAGCGCTTCAAACCGCCAAACAGGAACGCGGCGCCGAGTCCCAGTGATACGGAAACGATCGGCGCTGAAAAGTCGCGCTCGTCGCGATCCTGATGCAGCGACATCCGCGCGCCGGGCTCATAGCGATTGATCAGACAGACGTCGGGCCGGAAGCCGCCGAATCCTGCCGCCGCCGCGGCGAGCTCCGCCAGGCGCCCGCAGGACTCCGGCAGCGGCGGCCAGGGCCGTTCCGTCTCCGGATCGAGCCGATCGTAACGATAGCCCTTGCGGTCGGTGACCCAGCCGACCTCGCCGCAGTTGGTCATGGCGGCCGACATCCGTTGTCCGCCGGGTGTGAGCATCTGCCGGAAGGGTGCCGCCGTCGCGACCTGGCGGATCGCGGCCAGCAGCAGCGGCTCGAAGGGCAGGGCAAAGCCTGGAAGGTAGGTCAGTCCCAGCTCGGCCGCGCGGTGCGCTCCGGAGGCGTCGAAAAAATCGCTCTCGAGGCTCAATTCTGCGAGCGCAGCGCGAATCCGAATTTGATCTCCGCCGGCAGCAGCCTCACGACCAGATGGACGAGGATGGGGATGAGAACCAGATCGTCGACGATCCCGGCAAAAGGCAGGGCGAAATTCACCGGATCGAGCGCGTAGAGGCCGAGAACCACGGCGACGGGCCACAGCCAGATCGGGCGGTGCCGATGCCGCAGCGCGAACCAGAGCAAGCGAAGGTCGCTCGCCACCAGCCGCCAGAGCCTGAACAGTCGAAACATGGGGGCCTCCCGCCTGTCGAGGAGCACATGATGTGACGGCTGCAGCCGCCGAATCAAGCGTTGCTGGAACACCTCCGACGGGTGATGAGATCGCGCCAGGCGAAGGCGAACAACCGTTGATAGTCAGGTTTCCACAGACCCGCCGCTACCCGGCTCGGAAGGAAAGGCAACGTCAGCAGCGACCGGTGCAGAGCGACCAACCCTGAATGACCGCCACCCCTTGAATTTTATACGTATAAAAGTATTTTATACGTATAGCGGTATAGGTCGGTATAGGTCGGTGGGTTGCGAGCGACGACCATGCAGTTCCCGATCTTGTTTCTGAACCGGCGACTTGCGATCGGCCTCGCGGCAGTCACCGTGGCAGCGGCCACTCCTACCGCTGCCCATGCGGACCCCCATCCCGCCACCACGCTCGTCTGCACCAACCCGGTGAGCCATGTGAGCTGGCAGATTCGCATCGATTTTGCCGGGAGCCGGGTGGATTCCAACCCGGCCAGCATCAGCGCCGAGAAGATCTCGTGGCACGACCCGACGGATGGCGGAAACTACACATTGGACCGCAAGTCGGGGGATCTCACCGTCGTCATCGCATCCAGCACCGGCGGCTACTTTCTCCACGACCGGTGCGCGCTGCGCCCATTGAACGATGGTTGAGCGCGCTTCGGGCATCAAAGCCAGCGTCGGATTCTTCTCGGCTTCCGGGCCGCGCAGCAGCAACGACGATTTCGCGGGCGCCGTATTCGGAGCAGACCTGCCGCAGCCCCGTCGGGACATCGTCGCAGCCATCGCCGACGGTATTGGCAGCGCCAAGGGAGGCCGTGTAGCCGCCGAGACCGCAGTCCGAGGTTTTCTGGACGGTATCTGCGAGCTGCCCGAGACGACCGAGGTTCGACGATCGGCGGCGCAGGTATTGAACGCGCTCGGCGCTTGGATGCACTCCCAGAGTCAGCGGGATCCTGACCTGGCGGGCATGGGGTGCACGTTCACAGGCCTGGTGTTGCGCAGCCGGATCGCACACGTGCTGCATGCCGGCGACACGCGCGCCTATCGTCTCGCCGGCAACCGCTTGAGCTGCCTCACCACCGATCACGTTCGCGTCGATGGCAGCGCGCGGCCCTCGAGCCGCCTTTACCGCGCGCTCGGGGTCGAGCCTGAGATACGCCTGGAGTACGTCGCTCAGCCGATGGCGAGACACGACCGATTTCTGCTGTCCAGCGATGGTGTGCACGGATGGCTGACGGACGAGAGCATCGCCGATATCCTGCGCGAACGCTCGGCGCCTGCCGATACCGCGAAAGCGCTGGTTGCGGCCGCGCTCGATTCAGGTAGCACCGACAACTGCACCGCCCTGGTGCTGGATGTCTACGAGTTGCCGATCGCGGCGTCGGCCGATATCGACGCTACCGTCATGCAGCTGCCGATCGTTTCGGTGCCGATGGGCGGCGAGACGATCGACGGTTTTGCGCTCAAAGCGCTGCTGTCGGAGGGCCGATTTACGCGCTTGTTCGCCGCCGCGGATGAGGTCGAGGGCGGCGACGTTGCGCTCAAATTCCCCAAGCCCCGGGTTGCGCAGGTGGATGCCTACAGGAAGGCCTTCCTTCGCGAGGCCTGGGTGGGCACCCGTGTCGAGAGCCCCTGGCTCGGCCGCATAATCGAGCTGCCACAAGGGCGGCAGACGTGCCTCTACACGGTCATGCCGCTCTATCAGGGCGAGCTTCTCGAGACGCGAATCGCTCGCCGCCCGTCGCTCGCTCTGGAGGAAGGCCGTCACATCGCGATCAAGCTGGCGCGCGCCGTGGGGGCCCTGCACCGCAGTGGCATCATCCACCGCGACATCAAGCCCGACAACGTGATTCTCGAAGCCGACGGCTCGCTGAAACTCCTCGATTTGGGCGTCGTGCGCGTGCCCGGACTGGAGGACTCTCCAGCCGAGGACGTTCCCGGTACGCGGGCGTACATGGCGCCCGAGATGCTGGCCGGTGAGCCCGGGAACGAGGCCACGGACATCTATGCCCTCGCGGTCACGATGTTTCGAGCCTTCACCGGCGAATTCCCGTATGGAAATACCGATGCCACCAGTCCACCGCCGCGGACCCGGCCGCAGGAGCTCTGCGCGCTGCGGCCGGATCTGCCTTCGTGGCTCCAAGACACGCTCTCGCGGGCGGTTGCAATCGATCCCGCGCAACGCTTTCGCGACATGAGCGAATTCGCCCTCGAGATGGAGGCGGGGCCGGCGCGCGCGCCGACCCCGCCTCGTCGACCCCTGACCCCCTACGAGCGGGCGCCGCTTCTTTTCTGGAAGTGCCTGGCGGCGCTGCTTGCATTGGCCCTGATTCTGTCGTTGATATGGCGTTGAGCTTGCCTCACGGAGCTACCGGCGAGCCCCTGGCTGCGACCGGCTATTCTCCCTCGGCTCCGATCGCGTAGGCCGTCTCACCGTGAACCGCGTCGTCGCCAACCTTCAGCATCGCTTCGTCCATACGCAGCGGCGTAAAGAACGAAATGACCTTCAGGATGATGAATGTGGCGATGATGTTGAACACAATGATGAACGCGGCACCATAGAATTGCAGCACGAGCTGATGGAAGTTGCCGTACGCCCACCCGGTGACGCTGACCCCGGGCGCATCCTTGCCCGTGCCGATGTACTCCAGCATCTTGGGATTGGCGAGAATGCCCGTCAGGAGGCCTCCCATGAGGCCGGCGCAGCCGTGCGTCGAGAATACGCTCAGCGTATCGTCGACCTTCATCATGAGCTTCGTCTTCTGAAGCTTGTTCATGGCGAACCACGGCACGATGCCCGCGCAGACGCCAATGATGATGGCGCCCCAACCGTCCACGTAACCTGCGGCCGGGGTAATGGCCACGAGACCTGTGATCATGCCGTTGACCGCACCGAGGACAGATGGTTTGCCGTAAGCCATTTTGTCCATCAAGGTCCAGACGACGAGGCCGACGGCAGTGGCAAGGTTGGTGTTCAGGACTGCGGCACCCGCATCCGCGTTGGCGAAATACGGATCGCCGCCATTGAAGCCGTTCCAGCCAAGCCACAGGATCCCGGCGCCGACCAGTGTGATCAGGAGGCTATTGGGCGGAAAATGCTCACGGTCCTGCTGCAGCCGTGGGCCGACCATCGCCGCAGCAACGAAGCCCGAGACACCAGCGGCAAGATGAATGACGTAGCCGCCGGAGAAGTCCGCCACGCCCAGGGCAGCGAGCCAGCCGCCGCCCCAAAGGCTGAAGGCGCCGACGGTATAGACCAGAGTCATCCAGACAGGGCAGAAGATCACCCATGCCTTGAAGCTCATGCGTCCAAGCACGGAACCGCCGAGGATGATGACGGTGATGGCGGCGAATACGAATTGAAAGAAGACGAGGGTCGCCATCGGAAAGGCGAGAGCAGGCATGCCCGCCGCCGCCGCCGGAATGCTCGCCTGACCGGTGGTGAAGACGGCCGACGTTGCCAGGCTCGGTTTGCCCAGAAAGGGGAACCATTGCGGCCCGAATGCCATGTTGTAGTCGAAGAGGACCCACACGATGAGCACGGACGCAAAGGCGTAGAGCGTCATGAAAGCCGAATTGATCGCCCATTTCTTCTTGACGATGCCGCCGTAGAGGACCATCAGGCCGGGTATGCTCTGCAGGCCAACGAAGGTCGCGGCGGCCAACTGCCAGGCGTTGTCGCCTGTGTCTAACCATTGTGGTGACGGAACTAACATCTGCATGCCCCTTCCAGGATCAGGATGGTTGTTGATGTTGATGATCTGGGTCGCGTCAGGCTCGGGCGCCGGAAGGCACGCGCGAGGGAATCGTCCGTGGCACTGGCGACCGCGCCACCAACAGCGTGCAACGTGCATACCACGTGCAAGTGGCTGATTCCGAGGCCGGAGAATCCAGCCGTGCACCGTTGTGGGTCGCGCTGCTCCGTCGCGTGCACGCAAATGGTGCATGGACTGGTATGCTTCTCCCTCTCCATTCCAGGACAGATAGCAATGCCTAAGCGGCGGCTGATACTGATGGCGGCATTCATGGCGCTCTGCCTTCCTTGCGCAGCCATGGCCCAGAGCTCGCCCGTGCCGCAGAAGCCGGTAGCGCCGGTGGAGCTGACCGCGGCGCCGTGGCAGTCCGGGGATTATTGGGCCAACTTCGACCGGCAGTTGCTGGTGGACTTCGCCAACCTCGCTCGCTACCGCGCGGAGGACCTGCAATTGGGATCGAAAGCCTCCCACCGGGTCGTGTTCATTGGCGACTCGATCACCGAGGCATGGAAGCTGGAGACATCATTTCCCGGCAAGCCCTACGTCAATCGCGGCATCAGCGGACAGACTTCCTCGCAGATTCTGCTTCGCTTCCGCCAGGATGCCATCGATCTCCACCCCCGCGTCGTGGTGATCCTGGCCGGTACCAACGACATTGCCGGCAACACCGGTCCCACGACGTTGACCCAGATCGAGGGCAATCTCGAATCGATGGCCCAGCTCGGCAGGGCCAATCACATTGCAGTGGTCCTGTGCTCGGTACCCCCATCGGTGCGCTACTGGTGGCACCCGCAGCTGCAGAATCCCGCCCCCCGCATCGCCGCGCTCAACAAATGGCTCGAGGCTTACGCCGCGAGGGAGCACTACCCCTACGTGAACTACTACGCGGCGATGAAGAACGCCGCGGGGGGCTTCAAGCACGGTCTGAGTGCCGACGGGGTGCATCCGTCGCCAGCCGGCTACGCCGTGATGGCGCCGCTGGCCCAAGCCGGAATCGACGAAGCCCTGAAGCAGGCCCGCTGATCTGGCGCGGTTCAGAAGAACGTCCAGCTCACCCCGACCGACAGCAGGTCCGGATCGCCGCCGCTCTCGTTGCCGGTCGCGTTTACGCGCTCGTACTCCAGGCGCCACGCCACGGGCCCGAATTTCCATTGGGTGCCCACGCCGTATGCGAAATCCCAGTTCGAGTCTTCTCCAGAGGAGTACCCCGAGAAGCATCCATAGGGAGTGGAGCAGGAGACCGGCGTCATGGTGTCCCACGATTTGTGCAAGCGGGCGCCGCCGGCCTTGAGATAGAGATCCCACCAGGGTTGCAGCGGTATGTAGCCTACGGCGAAGGCGACGGGCGCATCGGCCGACTCGTGAAGTCGCGACGCGTCGTTGGATGCGAACGGTGTCGGCGTGTACTCGTATCCGTGCGTACTGCCAAAGTCCAGATACCCGATCTCCGCCCCGAGGTAGGGCAAGGGGCGGATACCCGCGAAGACGTCCCACCCCACCGTGCCACGCGCCATGCCCAAATCGCCTGTGGCTGCTTCAGGATCCTGCCGGATGGTCGAAGGCCCGAGCCCGGCGCCTATGTAGAGCCCGAGCGGATTGCCCTGCATAGGACCTTCCTGCGCACGCGCAGAATGTGCCGCGAGGAAGAGAGAGCCTCCGGCGACGAGGCACCACCCAAAAATCCCTACCGACTTCGCTGTCATGTACCCTTCTCCTGGAAGGAGGACCTTTTGGGCAGAACGCTGCTCTACCCTACCGGTTGACCGCGATTTCCCCTCGAGGCGAAGACGTGAGCACAAGCGTCCGCACTGTCAGGCAGGTGGTGTTTCGGTGTCGGATATCGAGCGTATTCGGGTTGGTTTGGTGGATTGTAACTTTTTGCCATTGCAATCTCACGCTCGCGCCGCCGCCTCGCCGACCTGAGTTATACTGTGCCTGAATCGGGTCAATCTGCGTTTCCAGGTCACTGCATGAGGTAGGGCGTGTGAATGCTAGATCTGCAACAGCGCCCCCGCTGACGCTGGTAACGGTGTTCGGACTTGCAGCGCTCGCTCTGGCCGGGTGCGCTACCGCACCGCCGACACCCAACCTGCCGCCGATCAACCGCGGGCTCGCGGCATCCGCCCATCAAGGCAACCCGATGGCCGAGCTCACTCTGGGCCTGGGGACCCTCGCCAGGGCACGCACTCGAGCAGAGCGGCAGGCAGGGGTCGCGTGGGTCCGGCGTGCTGCCGATGCAAACCTCGCGATGGCGCAGGACAGGCTGGCGCGACTGTATCTGACCGGTTATGGCGTGCCGCAAGACACGTCAGAGGCGCTCTCATGGTTCCAACGCGCAGCCAAGCGTGGCGCCCCGGCAGCGCAGCTGGAATTGGGTCATCTTTACGCGGTCGGCGCTCTCGTGCCCGTCGATAAGGCCAAGGCATATTACTGGTATTCCATCGCGGCGAAGCCGGTGCAATCGGACGTCACGATCTTCAACATTGACCAGGTGCGCCGCTTTGCGCGCAAGCGAGCGCGCGCACTCGCCGCTTCGTTGACACCCGCTCAGCGCGACTCCGTAAGCAGTCAAGTGGCGGCATGGGTCCCGATTTCCAGCGTGCCCTATAGCAGTATGATCCCGATACGCAGCAGCCGCGCCCGTTGAGCAATCGATCTTCGCGTCTACGCCGACTGCGCGGCTGATCGAACGGAATGGCCTTCCGGTCGCGCAAGACGATCGAAATGTGTACCGCCGAGGCGAACGGTGAGGCGGGCCCGCGCCTGCGCCGCTCACTCGGGGTGGTCGGGCTCACCGCCTTCGGTGTGGGATCCACGATCGGGGCGGGCATCTTTTCCCTGACCGGTGACGTCGCGGCTCACCAGGCAGGGCCGGCCGTCTCGCTCGCCTTCGTGGTCGCGAGCATCGCCTGCTTCTTCGCAGGACTCTGCTATGCCGAGTTCGCCGCCATGGTGCCGATCTCCGGCAGCGCCTATTCCTACGCCTTCGTGACTCTCGGCGAGGGGGTAGCCTGGATCATCGGCTGGAGCCTCGTCCTCGAATGGCTCTTCTCCGCTTCGGTGGTTGCAGTCAGCTGGTCCGGCTATACGAGCGCAGCGCTCGCGGATCTGGGGTTTCCGCTGCCAGCAGCCCTGATCCATTCTCCGTTCGCCCTGAACGCTGCCGGCCATCTGACGCGGAGCGGCGCCTGGATCGACCTGCCGGCGATCTTCGTGGTGGTGGCCTGCACTGCCTTGGCTCTTGCAGGAACCCGGACGTCCCTGGGCACCAACACTGCGATCGTGGTGGCAAAGGTGATCGCGCTCGTACTGCTCATTGTGATCGGCGCCCGGTACGTGCATCCTGAGAACTGGCGACCGTTCATCCCGCAGAACACGGCGGGGTTCGGTCGGTTCGGTTGGTCGGGAGTCGCCCGAGCGGCAGGCACGCTGTTCTTCGCCTACATTGGATTCGACGGCGTATCGACACTGGCGGAAGAGGCCCGCAACCCGCAACGAACCGTGCCGTGGAGTCTGTTCGCTTCGCTCCTCATCTGCGCGGTACTGTACGTCACTGTGAGCGTCGTGGTCACCGGACTAGCCCCCTACCGCGAACTGGACGTGTCGGATCCACTCTACTTCGCGCTTTCCAGAGCAGGGGCGTCCCTCGGCTACCTTCGCGGTCTGGTGGCGGTCGTCGCCATTGCCGGGCTGCTCTCGGTGGTGCTGGCGAGCATCGTCGGGCAGGTCCGGATCTTCTTTTCCATGGCTCGTGACGGACTCTTGCCTCCGGCCTTCGGCCGCCTCAGCGGCTCGGGCGGCATTCCTTACCTGGCCACCATCATCACCGGCATCGCCGCCACGGTCATGGCCGGCCTGGTGCCGCTCGAGCTGCTCGGGGAGCTCATCTCGATCGGGACGCTGCTCGCGTTCGCGATGGTGTGCGCCGGCGTGGTGATCCTCCGTCGCATCGCACCCGAGGCTCGTAGGCCGTTCCGCACGCCATGGGTGCCGGTCGTCCCGGTGCTCGGGGTCCTCAGTTGTGTGGCTCTGATGCTCAGCCTCCCCGCCGGGACCTGGATCCGACTCGTCGTATGGGTCGGCCTGGGCCTTGCGATCTACGGACTCTACGGCCGACGCAAGTCCAGGGTCAGCGCATCTCTTGCTCGCAAAACTGCCGAATCCGCGCACACGCCGTATCGATCGTCGCTTCCTCCGTAGCGAAGCAGATACGCACGAACTGGCGCGTCCGCTGTCCAAACGCCGCGCCATCCATCACCGATACGCGCTGCCGCTCATACAGCGCGCGCATGAATTCGGACGCGGACAGGCCGGTATCAGACACGTCCACCAACATAAACATGCCGGCCTCCGGGACGACGGGTCGGATGCCGCGAATCCCGCAAAGCCCCATCAACATGCGGTCGCGCCGCGTGTTGCAGAGCTCGCGGATGCGCTGCTCCGCCTCAGCGGCCACCGACAGGGCCGCAATGGCAGCCTCCTGTATGAAGCCTGGCAGCCCGAAGAGCATGCACATGGCGAGTGCCTCGGCGTGCCTCACGAGCTCTCGCGGCCCGATCAGCCATCCCGCCCGCAATCCCGGTAACGAGTGGGACTTCGAGAGACTACCGAGGGTCACCACGCGCTCGGGAAGCGTTGCGGCAAGACTCGGAACACGGCCGCCGGGCGCGAGTCCCGCATACACCTCGTCAGAGACGAGCCACAGACCGTGTCGCCGGGCGATCTCCGCGATGGTGTTCAGCTCATCCTGGTTGATGATTACGCCGCTGGGATTTGAGGGAGTAGTCCACACGATGGCACGTGTGCGAGGCGAGACCAGGGACTCGAGCACGCCGATGTCGGGACGAAAGCCGGCACCGGTTGCGGCCCGAATCATCCGTGCCCCGGAAACTTCGATCGTGGCCGGATACGTCGCATACATCGGGTCAAATGTGATGACCTCATCGCCCGGGCCCGCGAGGCACATCGAGGCAACGAACAGGGCATTCTGGGCACCCGCGAGATACACCACGTTCTCGGCCGATACGGCTTGTCCGCTGCGTGCGCTGTGCGCCCCTGCGATCGCCTCCAGGAGCGGGCGACGGCCAGACGCCGGGGTGTAGCGCAGGTCCCCCGCCCGCAGGCGCTCGATCGCCCGATCGACGACCACGCGAGGGGCCTCGAGATCAGGGTCCCCAATACTCAATACGATGACGTCCTCGCCGCGGGCGCGCGCGGCGGCGGCCTGATAATGGGTGACCCACGCGTCGGAGCCATCACCACTGATGCGATCGACGAGCGGAGAGAATTTCATAGCCGTTGAACTTTGCATTTTTATTTACGCGTGTCAATATAAAACGCATGAACGCCACTTCGACGGTTGGTCGTTACGTTGTCGAGCTGCTTGCCGCCAACGGCATCGATGTAGTGTTCGGCATACCGGGCGTGCATACGCTCGAGTTATATCGCGGCCTGGCGCTCACCGGCATGCGCCACGTTCTCGTCAGGCACGAGCAGAATGCCGGCTTCGCCGCGGATGGCTATGCGCGCGTAACGGGACGGCCCGCGGCAGCATTCGTCATTTCGGGTCCGGGAATGACGAACGCGCTGACGGCGGTGGCGCAGGCATATTCCGACTCCGTCCCGATGATCGTCGTGGCGAGCGCGCCGGTGCGCGCTTCATTGGGCAAGGGCTGGGGCGTTCTGCACGAGCTGCCCGATCAGTTGGCACTCGCCGCCGGTGTCGCGGGGCTGGCGCGAGCCGCATCTTCAGCCGAGGACGTACGCGATCATCTGCGGGCGATGTTCGCTTCCTTCCGTGGCGGCCGGGCGCGGCCCGTGTACCTGCAGATTCCATTGGACTTGCTGGCCGAGCCCACGGACTTGAAGCCGGAGAGATTTGCCAACCCTGACGCTCGTCCCTTACCTCCACAAGAGGCGATCGACCGAGCGGCTTCAGCACTCGCGAACGCGGTAAGGCCGCTCATCATTGCAGGGGGAGGGGCCCGCGAGGCCTCTGACTCGCTGCTACGACTCGTTGATGTGCTGGACGGATACTTCGTCTCGACAACGGCCGGCAAAGGGTTGCTGCCGGAAGCTCATCCGGCAAACCTCGGCGCATCGCTCCCTTTCCGCGGGACTCAGGAGCTCGTCGCTGCCGCCGATGTGGTCGTCGCGGTGGGCACGGAGTTGTCCGAGACGGATTTCTATACCGGCACCCGCCTGCCGATGGCCGGACGGCTGATCCGGATCGACCTCGATCCGAAGAAGCTCTCGGATCAGTACGGCGCCGAGATCCCTGTTTGCGGCGATGCGCGCGCGAGCCTCGAAGGGATCGCGGCCGGCGTCAAGAAACGTCGAGGCTGGCGCTCAGAGGTAGGTCCAGCGGCTGACCATCGGGCCAAGATCGAGCACTCCCTCGATGCGCCAGCGCGCGCCCGGCTCAAGGCCTTGAGGGCGATCCGCGAGGGCGTGCCCGTCGAGGGTGTCGTCTTCAGCGATCAGACTCAGATCGCCTACCTTGGCAACTACGCCTACGCGGTGGACCGGCCGGGATGCTGGTTCCATCCCTGTGGTTACGGCGCTCTGGGTTTCGCGCTGCCCGCCGCCATCGGTGCAAAGATCGCGCAGCCCGGGCGGCCCGTCGTCGCGCTCGCCGGAGACTTCGGTCTGCAGTTTACGCTGCAGGACCTGATGACGGCCGTCGAGTTGGAGTTGAGTCTGCCCGTCGTGGTCTGGAACAACGCCGCACTGGGACAGATCCGCGACGACATGCAGTCGGCCGGCATACCACCGCTCGGTGTCGTGGCGCTCAATCCCGACTTCCTGGCCGTGGCGCGCGCGTTCGGCGCCGAAGCCATGCGTGCCGCGGGGCCATCGGCGCTGACAGAGGGCATACGGCGTGCATTGGCCGGCAATGGACCCACACTCATAGAAGCCGTCGAGTCGGACTTTGCAGGGCGTGCATTACCCTGATCGCAATCTGCCGGGGCTTTGAATTTGGACGAACGACTTGAACGGTAGTCGTGATAGGGTAGGTCTGCGTTGACCCTATAGCATCAGGCGCTGCGATTGCGTCTGATGATGACCCCGACACCGACGAGGAGAACGAGGCCCATGAGGCCAAGTGTTCCGGGCTCCGGCACTCGATTCGCCGTGTACGGTTCGGGATAGTAATCCGCATAGTCGGTGGTATCCGCCAGTTCCGCGGTTACGACATCGGCGGTCTGCGCGGCCGAGGTGCACCCCATGTCGGGACAGGCGGCGAAGCCCCAACCGGTGCCGACCGGGACCCAGCCGTAAGCACCGTCTATGCCTCCCTGCGTCAGATTGCCGGCCAGCGAGTTGCCGCTGTTGGTCAAATCGACGATCAGCTCGTAGCTCTCGTAATCATTGGCGCTAGTGGCATCCGTTAGCAACGTCAGCTGATTGCCAACCAGTGTACCGGAACCCCAGCTGAAGGTCGCGCAACCGTGCAGCCCGCACTCGTAGGATGAGCCAAGGATAGCGAAAACGTCGCCACCCTCAGGGGTCTGCGCCGTGAACGTCAGGTTCTCGAAAGTGTCCGAGCCCATGCACGGCGAGCCGCCACAGGCCACCGGATAATAGTCCCACCTTCCGTCCCAGGTTCCGAGAATCGAGGTCGAGGCGCCGGCGGTCGCAAAGACGCCAAGGCCGAACAACATGAATGCGAACAGGCCGATCTTTGCGCGCATGACTCTCCCCGCTCATCTATAGTTATTGCGGATGCGCGGACCTGGACGTCGATCCGCAGTCTGGGGCATTCAAATTCCGTGCCGGTCGGCGGGCGGTCAATGATAACAAGACCTTACCGAATCGCGCGCGGCGGCGAAGCTCACTATGTAAAGAAAACCGGCGTTCCAAGAACGTCGAGGCTGGCGCACCGAGGCGGATCCAGCAAGAGACCCACTCTCATACAGGCCGTGGAGGCGGATTTCCTCCCGTGAGCTCAAGACGCAACTCATTGCCGCGGCCGAGGGAGAGGGCGGGATTTCCCGCCCACTCGGCTAGTACCCGTAGCCTCGACGCAGGAAGCCATGAAAGACACCCTTTGCGTCAACGTAAAACCCCGTGATCGCCCCCGAATCGTTGATGCTCTCAGGCTGAGTCCCTGCCGAACCTGAAGGGTCGAATGTCACGAAAGCGCCCTCCGGAGTGCGCAGGAAACCATGCTGCACGTAGTTTGAGTCCGAGTAAGAACCCGTGATCGCGCCCGAGTCGTTAAGACTCATGGGACAATCGGCGCCGCAACCAGTACCCTGATAAGCGGCTGCGCCAGCGCCGGTCACCTCGAACGTGATGAACTTCCCGTTGGGATCTCGTAGGAAACCGTGGAACACATTGTTCGAGTCGATATATTCGCTCGCAATCGCTCCGAATAAATTGCTACCCGGGGTACAACCTGGGCAGCCCGTGCCCTGGTAAATGCCGGTGCCAGCACCGGGAGCATCGTAGGTCGTGAAGCTGCCATCGGGGCTGCGTATCATCCCGTGCCCAACGAGATTGCTGTCCTCGAAGTTCCCAATACTCGCGCCAAAGAGACTGACGTAAGCCGCCTCATTTCCGTAACAAGGGTTTGGCGTTTCGTTGAAGCCCAACGGGCATGAGCCTGGGCCCACAAATACCGCGAGTGTGCCGTTGGGATAACGCAGAAACGCACGGAACAGGTTGCTTGTTTCGTCGTAGACAAACCCTACGGTAGCGCCCTCGAGATTGATGAATAACGGGACGGTCTCAACAGCCGGCTCGACCGCGTCAAACTCAGTAATCGTACCTTGAGGACTGCGCACGAATCCATGGGTGTCGCCTGCCGCATCTATACAGAAGCCCGTGATTTCCCCCAAATCGTTGATGCTCTCCACAACAGTTCCGTTGTAGGACTGCGGAGTGGTGTCCGCGCAAGGGGCGTCTATCGTGGCGTACTGTCCCTGGGGGCTGCGTAGGAAGCCATGATATACATTATTCGCGTCGAGGTAGGTTCCTACAATGGCGCCCCACTGGTTGATCGTAAAGTGGCACGCCGTAACAACGAAACAGCCTGTTCCTTGGCCAACGCCCGTTGCCTGGTTAAATGCGGTCCCCGCGCCCGGAGCCTCGAAGGAAATTATTTCAGAAGTTGGATTTTGAGCGGCAAAGCCGACGGGCATCGCCATGATCCCGCCCAACGCCACCGTCGCCACGAAGGTCGTGAATCGCGCACTTAATGATTTCATGTTGCTCTCCCTTCGGATGGTGCCTGTTATGCAGTTAGAGAGGAGCGTATGGGGTTGGGCAACGCTGGTGAGACCGGACCAATCCCCTTTTTCGGATGGCGAGTCTAGGCTCGACCGCGCGCCGCATCAATCAGCCGTTGGATATTTTGGCCTGCCCAGACTCGGCAAGGCGGCGACGCGCATGCCCACCGAGCAGAGCGCGCCATTTCCGCAACAACTCGCGTCACCCCGGACCCGAATACCCGGCCGTTTCGTTGTTGAGCGGCAACATCCGGCATTCGCGTTGGACGGTATGCCTGATGCGGGGCCGCCGGTCCGGACTCGCATGAGCTTCAGACGCCAAGGTTCCGCTTCCAGCCTCTTTTCGAACGCTAGCGCGGTGCGTCCCCGAAGGCGGCAAAGTATAAGGCGCATACAGTAGCCCACCGGAAGGTGGATCTCCGCGGGCCGCCAACTCCGGATCGGGCCACCGAGGCGGCAGATTGAACATTACGATTGGCCGAGGAGGAGAGAAAACCGTGTCGCGAGTACTTTCAGGTGGTTGCCTCTGCGGGCAGGTGAAATACCAGATCACCGGTGAGTTGTTCATGGCGGCCTACTGTCATTGCTCCATGTGCCGCAAGGCTCACGGCTCTGCCTTTCGTCCGCGTTCGCTTGTATGGGCAAAGGATTTCACGTGGATTCGAGGCGAGGACTCCATCTCTGATTACACATCATCTCCCGGGGCGCATCGGACCTTCTGCCGCAATTGCGGCTCACCGCTCATCGCCTTCTCCGACCTGTATCCCACGATCTTCAATCTCGCGCTCGGGACCGTGGATGATGATCCTGGAATTCGGGCTGAGGCGCACTGGCACGTGGCTTCGAAGGCACCATGGTTCGAAATAACCGACGGCTTGCCGCAGTACGCCGGGTTTCCCCCACTGCCGCCAGACTGGAAGGCATCGCCCTGACGTGTCTTCGGGCAACGAGGGACCTCGCCGGTACCTTCATTTCGATTGCGACAACTGACTGACGATTTTCCCGGACGGGTCGAGAAGCTCGATGATGGGCGTGCCGTCCGCCGCAACCTCGATCAGTATCCGGGTATGTCCCTGCTGATCCTTCAGGCCCAGGGAGACCGAGCCGTCGGGCGCGCGTGACATCGTGAGCCGTGGCGTGCTGTGGGATGCGTCGCGGCAAAATGACGCCACTCGCTTCGAGGCAGCTCGAGCGCGTTGGTTATCGGCCAGTGCGGCTGATCGAGGAACGCGAGCTTGGTGCTTTGGCCGGACCCATCCTGCAGGTATTCGAGATTGAGCTCTTGGTCCTGGTCGTAACGATCGAAGCTGAGATGGCCATAGCTCGACACCGTGCCGTCGTTGTTCTTCTGGCCACCGAAGATCAGACCTCCGTTCTCGGTACCCTCGTCGTTGAAGAACAGCATCCCGGCGGTGTGGCGATTGAACGGGTATTCTTTGCCCCGGATGATCGCACCCGGGAAGCGGGCCTTATCGGAAATGACCATCCGCACCGTCCCGTCAGGCTCGACTACGTTGATGCGCTGCACGTCAATGGTGCCGAACGACGCTTTCTGCCGCGCGATCGTAAATCCCGAGACGGCGACAACGACGAATGCGAGTGTCGAGACTGCGCCATAGATTCTCCACATGCGAAGCTCTCTCTGCACTTTTCACGCTCCGATGATGTTCATGACGATGCGGTGAGTCGTTGAATGACCGGACACGTGGTGTCCTCGATGTTCGCGTCGCAGTCCGCGATCAGCCCGGCAAGCTCCTTACGCAGGTGCCGGAGCTCTCGGATGCGGGCGTCCACGATGCGCAGCTTGGTCGCTGCGAGACCTCGAGTGGCGCGGCACGATCGACGAGCCTGGAGACTAATCAGGCTCCGAATCTCCTCGAGGGTGAATCCCATCGCCTGAGCCCGCTTGATGAAGCGCAGCCGGTCGGCATCGGCCTCGCCATATCGCCGGATGCCGCCGACAGGCCTCGGTGGCTCGGGCGCGAGCTTCAGTCGCTGGTAGTAGCGAATGGTCTCGACGTGGACGCCGGCTGCCGCGGCAAGGCGTGCAATCGTGTATGTCCGCGACATCGCTTGACTCCGTACCCTACTACGGAGCCTATCCTACCGCCCTCGGGTGACCCGACGCGAGGTGGGGGCCCAGGGGTAGGCGATGACTGAAAAGGTGCGTGTCCTCGGCACCGCGGGCGGTGCCCTCGGTCTGGGCGTGTTTGCAGCCACGATCGGCGCGTGCTGCGCGTTTCCGTGGGCGGTCGCGCTGCTTGGCGTGAGCGGCGCCGTGGCGCTCGCTCGCCTGTCGTTCCTGCTGCCCTACTCGCTTCTCGGCGCCGCGATCCTTCTGGCCGGCGCGTTTTGGTGGGCCTATCGCCCTCCCGCCGTTTGCGCCGATGGGACGTGTAATGCGGTGAGCCGTCGTCCGCTGCGCGTCATTGTGTGGGCGGCGACCGCACTCGTTGCGGGAATGGCGACAATAGCGTTGACATCGTGGTGAGGAGGGAATCGATGCGCATCTTCCCTGCGGCGCTCACGGCAGCCTGTCTTCTGGTGCTGACCAGCGGCTGCGCCGCAGGGGCGGCATCTGGCGCGGCGACGTACACCGACCTCGACGATCAGGCGAGCCAGCTGCGCGCGGATTTCAATCGCGAGATTGGCTCGGTGAGGCTGCTCTTCGTCGTTGATCCGATCTGCCCCACCTGCTTGCGCGGGCTTGCGGATATGAATCGCGATCTGCTGCGAAGCACGGCCGATCCTCGCCTGCAGGTCTTCGTGGTCTACGAACCCGTTCTCGGCGTCGTCTACCACATTCCAGGACTGCAGCCCGCGGCAGCCAAGGACGTCCCGAAGGCCGGGCAGTTGCTTCAGAACCCGAACGTTCACAACTACTGGAATCCGACGGGTGCCTTCGGACGCCTGCTCTCGAAGGCGGTTGGACTGAGGAATGGCAATCATCAGGTATATGCCTGGGACGTGTGGCTGATCTACGGCCCTGAGGCCGAGTGGATCGGCGCCGGTCCGCCCCGCCCACTGCTACTGATGCGTCAGTTGAGTGAGCTACGCGGCACTCAGTTCCCGCAGCTCGACAGCCGCGCATTTGCGCGACAAGTGCGGACGCTGCTTGCGCAGTTGCCGCACCCCCCAAGCTCAGCAGCTCTTGCGAACCACGCGCATCCGTGATCACGAGTTGCGAGCTCACCTGCCCGGAGTGCGGTCATCAATCGATCGAAACGATGCCGACGGATGCCTGCATCTACTTTCACCAGTGCGCAGGGTGCGGGACGGTTTTGCGCCCGAAACACGGCGACTGTTGTGTGTTCTGCTCCTACGGCTCGGTTCCCTGTCCTCCTATCCAGGCCAACCCATCATGCTGCGCCACTCAGGGCACTCTGTAGACGGTGAAAGCTCTTGTGTGAAAGCTCCTCGTACCGACTGGGCAAGCGGTCTGCGTGGGTGCCTTACCTGGGGTATACCCGCAGCCGTTCTGATCATGAGCCCGGTGCAGTACTTCGTGATCCTGTGGCCGATCGTGCTGACGGTCATGGGTTTGGCGTGCCTGCTCAACGCCCGCCGCTGCGGCCGGATCCATTGTTATGTCACGGGTCCTTTCTTCCTGCTGCTCGCACTCGTCGGGCTTCTTTATGGTCTTGATGTGGTGCCACTGGGTGCAAGGGGATGGTCAATGCTGTCGATAGCGCTTGTTGTCGGCAGTGTCATCTTCGTCTGCGTACCGGAATGGCTCTTTGGGCGGTACCGATCCTCTGTCGTCCACCGCTGAGGCGGCGGTACAGTCCGCTATCTGCCCGTTGGGGCTCAACGCCGTGGTCTGAGCTCAACCGACTGCTTGAAGGTTGACGCCGACTGCTGCGGCGAGTTCCTTGCGGGACGGGCTCCCTGCAGGCACCGACTTAGCCACCCGCATTTTGGTGGCCAGCTGGAAAAATGGGGTGCGAAAGGTCGCAATTTGGGGTGCCTACCCGATTCGCGTGGCAGCCTGCGACGGTACCGTGCGCGAGCTGTTTCCGAACACTTGCACCCTGAACCACCAGGAGATATGCCATGCGCTCCCCATCGATTCGTGCCATTCCGTTACCACCGTCGCTACGCGCCCTGACGGTGCTCATTCAGGTCGCCGCCTTGTTTGCCCTGTCCGGTTGCACATTGCCCGTCGTCGCGCAGCTTCCAACGGTAACGCTCACCTACCTCCATGGGGCCTCGCTCAGCCTATGAAGACCGCACTCGCCGTGGCACTCCTGTCGATCTCGGCATCGGTCCAGACGATGGCGCAAGCCGTTGCGCCACCCGCCACCGCACCCGCCGGCCTGACAGGGCCGGCGCGCCCAGCGGATGGTCCAGGTGCGCCCCATCGGACTGTCATGGGCGCCGGCATGAACGCGCGTGCGGACCGCAACGGCGACTTCGAGATCGGAGCGGGACCGCCGGACCACCTTCGCATGACCCCATGACCCAGGGCAGCGCAGGTGGTCCGGCGAGCCGTTACGGCTCGATGCGCGTCGCGGCGACCGTCCCGCTGATCACCATCGGCGGGCCCGCAGTGGTATTGGCGTCGGTCACGCTCTTGCCGTCATA
>Ga0335073_10004759_pt1 | contig 19016 bp, 14 predicted proteins | sample Lox_Sample_22_FD_207093 | JGI IMG/M metagenome (GOLD analysis project Ga0335073, IMG submission 207093) | Soil microbial communities from Loxahatchee National Wildlife Refuge, Florida, United States - Lox_Sample_2.2 | ecosystem: Environmental > Terrestrial > Soil > Wetlands | place: USA... | reverse complement strand
CGAGGTGCTGGCGCAGCCCAAGGCGCTGGCCGTGGTCGGTCCGTTCGACGACGCCGACGCGTTCACCGCCGCGCTCAACTGAGTCGGCCCCGGCCGGGAGGCCGGGGTGGCCCGGCGGCGCTGGCCGGGGTTGCCCGGGGCCCTGGCCTGGGTGGCCCGGCGGCGCCGGCCGGGTGGCCCGGCGGCGCCGGCCGGGGTGGCCCGGCGGCGCTGGCCGGGGTGGCCCGGCGGCGCTGGCCGGGGTGGCCCGGCCGGGCCGGCCCAGGTTGCCCGGCGGCGGTTGGCTTGACCGGCCCGGTCGGCGGGTAGGTTCGGTGCGCGGAGCGCGAGCGGAGGAGCGCGGTGATCAAGGTCGGAGTGCTCGGCGCCAAGGGGCGCATGGGCTCGGAGGTGTGCCGCACCGTTGACGCCGCGGAGGACCTGGAACTGGGCGCCACCGTCGACGTCGGTGACGAGCGGGACCCGCTGACCGGATGCGACGTGATCGTCGACTTCACCCACCCGGGCGCGGTACTGGACAACCTGCGGTGGTGCCTGTCCCATGGCCGCAACGTCGTCGTCGGGACCTCGGGATTCGACGAGGGCCGGCTGGCGACGGTGGCCGGCTGGCTGGGGGAGGCGCCGCTGGCCCGCGCGCTGATCGTGCCCAACTTCTCCATCGGCGCGGTGCTGATGATGCGCTTCGCCGAAAGGGCGGCGCGCTTCTTCGAGTCGGCCGAGGTGATCGAGTTGCACCACGCGGCCAAGGCCGATGCGCCATCGGGGACGGCGACCAGGACCGCGTCCATGATCGCGGCGGCCCGGGCCGCCGCGGGACTGGGACCGCCCCCGGATGCGACGGTGTCGGAGCTGGACGGCGCGCGGGGAGCCTCCATGGACGGTGTGCGCGTGCATTCGGTGCGGCTCTCCGGGCTGCTGGCGCACCAGGAGGTGCTGCTCGGGGGGCACGGGGAGGTGCTCACCATCCGGCATGACTCGATGGATCGTTCCTCGTTCATGCCGGGAGTGCTGCTGGCGGTGCGGGGTGTCGCGTCGCTGCCGCCGGGGCTGACGGTCGGGCTGGAGGGCATGCTCGGCCTGACCTGAGAAAAGGGGGCAAGCTGGCCGATGAAGGCAATCCTCAATGTGATCTGGCTGGTTCTCTGCGGGCTGTGGATGGCGATCGGCTACGCCGCGGCCGCGCTGATCTGCTTCGTTCTGATCATCACCATCCCGTTCGGCATCGGCGCTCTGCGCATCGCGAACTACGTCCTGTGGCCGTTCGGCCGCACGATCGAGCCGCGCCGCAGCGCCGGCGCCGGCGCGTTGATCGGGAACGTCATCTGGATCGTCCTGTTCGGCTGGTGGCTCGCGCTCGGGCACCTGGTGACCGGCGTCGCCCTGTGCCTGACCATCATCGGCATCCCGCTGGGCATCGCCAGCTTCAAGATCATCCCGATCACGCTCGTCCCGCTCGGCGTCCGGATCGTCCCCTCCGACCAGTACATAGGCATGGCCTGACCAGCCGCCGCGCCGGCCCTGGGACGCGCCGGCCCTGGGACGCGCCGGCCCTGGGACGCGCCGGCCCTGGGACGCGCCGGCCCTTCACCTAGCCCGCCTCCTCAGCCACTCACGCCACGGTGGTCTGCGCGCCATCCAAGATCGTTCCGACTTCTTATTCGAAACCGTTCCACAAACCGGGGCATACCGGGCGCCGGAACGACGGTTTCGAATAAAGAGTCGATGGCGGCGGTCATTCTCGCGGTGTGAGCGACCTTCGGGGTGTCCGTGCCGCTCCCGATCGGACTCGGTCTCGGAGCTCACTCGGCCGCCGGCAGCGGCGCGGCGGGCCGTGCCGGGTTCGCGCACCTGGCCGTCGGTGGGTAGCGTCGCGTTTATGTGCCGCAGCATCAAGACACTCCGCGAGCCCTACACCGAGAACGTGACCGAGGCCGACGTGCGCGCCGCCGCGCTGCAGTACGTGCGGAAGATCAGCGGGTTCCGGCGCCCCGCCCGGCATAACGCCGAGGCATTCGACCGGGCCGTCGACGCGGTGGCCGGGGCCACGCTGGAACTGCTCGCCCAACTGGAGCTGCGCCCGTCCGGCGCGTCCGCCGTACCCCGGGCACAGGCCGGCTGACGGTCCGGTCAGGCCCGCCGGACCAGCCGCATCGGCAGCCGCCGGCCGGGCCGCAGCGTGATGTTCGCGGCGGGCGCCGGGATGCCACGCACGGTCAGTTCCAGCCGGTACCGCCGGGCGATGGTGGCCAGCACCAGAACGGTCTCGAGCTCGGCGAACGAGGCGCCTACGCAGGCTCGCCGTCCGCCGCCGAACGGGATGTAGGCATAGCGGTGGCGCGGGCCCTCACCCTCCGGCAGGAACCGGCCCGGGTCGAACCCGGCCGGGTCCGCCCAGAAGTCCGGGTGCCGGTGCACCAGGTAGGGCGGGGTGGCCACCAGGCTGCCGGCCGGGATGCGGACGCCCGGCAGCTCGTCGTCGGCCACCGCGTCGCGCTCGATGGTCCACGCCGGCGGGTACAGCCGCATGGTCTCGGCTACCACCGCGCGGGTCCAGGCCAGCTTGTCGGCGTCCGCCGCGTCCGGGTCGCGGTCGCCGAGAACAGTGTCGAGCTCGGCCTCGAGCCGCTGCCGGGCCGACGGGTAGGCCGACAGCAGCGCCAGCGACCAGCACAGCGCGTTCGCGCTGGTCTCGTGGCCGGCCAGCATGAACGTGGCCACCTCGTCGGCGACCTCGCCGTCGGTCAGCGGCGAACCGTCGCGCGGCCCGCCGCCCAGCAGCACGTCGAGAAGGTCGGCGTCGCCATCGCGCGGGCCCGCGGCACGGCCGCCGGGCCCTGCATCGGCGGCCGGCTCACACGGTCCGGCGTCGGCGGCCGGGCCAAACGGTCCGGTCGCGCCGCCTGGGCCAAACGGTCCGGTCGCGCCGCCTGGGCCAAACGGTCCGGTCGCGCCGCCTGGGCCAAACGGTCCGGTCGCGCCGCCTGGGCCAAACGGTCCGGTCGCGCCGCCTGGGCCAAACGGTCCGGGGTCGGCGGCCCGGCCGCGCGGTCCCGCCGAGCGGCGCCCGGCGATGATCCGCCCGGCCGGCCCCTCTACCCCCTCCGGAGTGCGCCCGGCCCGGCGGGCCAGCGCCCGCACCGCGCGGGTCGAGGCCGGGCCCCAGCGCAGCGGCAGGAACGTGGCCAGCACCGCCACCCGCTGGCCCGCGTCCATCGCCCGGCCGATCTGCTCGGCGTCGCCGCTCAGGTCGGACCCGAACAACGCCCGGCCCACGATGTCCAGCGCCAGCCCGCCCACCTGGGCGGAGACGTTGATCACCGTGCCGTCGGCCAGCGTGTCCCAGCGGGCGACCAGCCGTCGCGCCGACCCGGTCATAGCCGGGCCGAACGTGGTCACGTGCCGGCGCGAGAACACCGGCTGCACCAGCCGCCGGTGCCGCCGCCAGCGCTCGCCCTCGCTGGTCAGCAGCCCGTCGCCGATCAGCGCGCGCAACGGCCGGTAGGTGAACGCCTTCACGTAGTTGTCCTGGTTCACCGCCAGCACGTGCTCGACGTGCTCGGGGCGGCTCAGCAGGTAAAAGCCGTGGCGTGGCGAGAACGGGAGCCGGACCGTGTCGCCGTACCTGGCGGTCAGCCGCACGTACCCGCCGAGCGGGTCGCGCGCCAGCGAGGCGAGCGCGGCCGCCGCCGCGGCACCGTGCGGCCCCGGTACCGCATTTCGGGATGACCGGGCGCTCATGACCCCATACTGCGTCGGTCCGGGCCCCGGCGGTAGCCCGGACCGGGTCGGCGGCGCGTCCCGGCGCGAATAGTGACGGGGCACCGATACCGGGACCGAAAGCGACGTAGCAGGAGTTACGGGCGCCTATAGTGATCTAGCGGCGGGCCTCCCACCCGAGCGCGACCTCCCCCTGGACGACCGGAGCGCCGCCGCACAGCCCGATAGCAGCCGGGCACCCATCGCCCCGGCGTGCCGAAACCCGCGTTAATCACAGAATCGGAGTGCCGATGACCAGCCTGGCGGACAGTGACGTCGCCGCACCGATGACCGCGCAGCAGCGCGAGGAGTTCGAGGAGAACGGCTTCATCATCATCCGGGGCGCGCTGAGCCAATCCGAGGTCGCCCTCTATGCCGAGGCCATCGACCGGGTATACGCGGCCGAGAAGGCCGCGGGCCGTCTGTCGCCCGAGGGCGCGATGCACCTGCTCAGCGCGGTGACGCACTGCCCCGAGGCGGTGGGGCTCATCGATCACCCGCGGACGTTCCCGCTGGTGTGGTCGATGCTTGGCTGGAACGTGCACATCTACCACTCCCACCTCGACGTACACCCGCCGATCCGGGTGAAGAAGCCGTTCCGGTTCGAGTGGCACCAGGACGGCGGCCGGCAGAACCGCGAGCTGGAGACCGACCCGCGGCCGCGGGTCTCGGTCAAGCTGGCCTACTGGCTGTCGGACGTGTCCGAGAAGGGCCGGGGTAACCTCAAGGTCGTGCCCGGCAGCCACCGGATGAACTGGATCGAAGGCCCGCCGCGGCGCGACGTCGAGTGGCCGGAGCCCGAGGGCGCGATCGAGGTCCAGGTGTCCCCGGGCGACGTGGTGTTCTTCGACCGCCGCATCTGGCACGCCCGGTCGGACAACTACTCCGACATCACCCGCAAGGCGATGTTCTTCGGCTACACGCTGCGCTGGATCGCCATCCGCGACGAACTCGCGCCCCTGCACGCCAGCGAGGCGTTCGAAGACCTCAGCCCGGTCCGCAAGCAGCTGCTCGGCGGGGTCGGCCGGGGCATCCCCGGCCAGCTCGAGGGCGACCACAGCTGGGGCCACTACCCGGACACCACCCCGGTCTACAACTTCCTCAAAGAGCGGGACCTGCTGGACCCCGGCAACCAGGTGCTGCGCAGGTAGCCGGTCGGCGTGGCCGCCCCGGTCACCCGCGCGACCCTGATTTCGTCGTTGCCCGGCATCGGCCCACGTATCTAGGGTGGCCCTGTGGTCTCGCCCGGTCAGCTCGCCGCGTTCGCCGTCGCCTCGCTCGTGCTGATCGTCATCCCCGGGCCCGGCGTCCTGTTCGTGATCGGGCGGGCCCTCGCGCACGGCCGGCGGACCGCGCTGGCCTCGGTCGCCGGGCACGCGGCGGGAAACTGGGCTGTTGCGATCTGCGTGGCGCTCGGCGTCGGCGCCATCGTCGAGCGCTCCGCCGCCGTGTTCACGGTGATCCGGCTGGCCGGCGCGGCCTACCTGGTCTGGCTGGGAATCCAGGCGTTCCGGCACCGGGGCTCGCTGGCCGGGGTGCTGGCCGCGGCCGCGGCGCCGCGCGGCGGCGTCCAGGCGGCGCGGGAGGGGTTCGTGGTCGGCATCACGAACCCCAAGGCGGTGATCCTTTTCGCCGCGGTGCTGCCGCAGTTCGTGGACCGGCCGGCCGGGCACGTGACGGCCCAGATGCTGATCCTCAGCGCGGTGTCGATCGTGATCGGCCTGACCTCGGACAGCTGCTGGGGGCTGGCCGCCAGCTCGGTGCGGGCCTGGTTCGCCCGCTCGCCCCGGCGGCTCGGGCTGGTCGGCGGGGCCGGCGGCCTGGCCATGATCGGGCTCGGCCTCACCCTGGCGCTGACCGGCCGCAGGGACTGAAGACCGGGCGGGTCCCGGGGTTGCGCCCCGCGGCCGGCGGGCCTTCGCGAGACCGGGAGCACCCGAGACGGGGCGTAACGTTCTGTTACTGGTCAGGCGGTACGGGTGCTGCTGGCTGCCTCCAGCCCGAGGTCGGTGATCGACGCCTCGCGCATCTTGTACTTCTGCACCTTGCCGGTCACGGTCATCGGGAACGTCTCGGTGAAGTACACATACCGGGGGACCTTGTAGTGCGCGATCTTGCCCCGGCAGTGGGCCCGCACGTCCTCGGCGGTCACTTCCGCGCCCGGCCGCAGCTTCACCCAGGCGCACAGCTCCTCACCGTACTTCTCGTCCGGGACCCCGATCACCTGGACGTCCTCGATCGCGGGGTGGGTGTAAAGGAACTCCTCCACCTCGCGCGGGTACACGTTCTCGCCGCCCCGGATGACCATGTCCTTGATCCGGCCGACGATGTTGAGGTAGCCGGCCTCGTCCATGACCGCCAGGTCGCCGGTGTGCATCCAGCGCCCCGCGTCGATCGCTTCCGCCGTCTTGTCCGGCTCCTCCCAGTAGCCGAGCATCACGCAGTAGCCGCGGGTGCACATCTCGCCGGGCTCGCCGCGGGGGAGGACCAGCCCGCTTTTCGGGTTCACGATCTTGACCTCGACGTGCGGGTGCACCCGGCCGACCGTGGACACCCGGCGCTCGGTGTCGTCGTCGGGCCGGGTCTGGCAGGACACCGGCGAGGTCTCGGTCATCCCGTAGGCGATCGTCACCTCCGACATGTGCATCTCGCTCATGACGCGCTTCATCACCTCGACCGGGCAGGGCGAGCCCGCCATGATGCCGGTGCGCAGCGTGGACAGGTCGTAGGTGGCGAAATCGGGCAGCGCCAGCTCGGCGATGAACATCGTCGGCACCCCGTACAGCGAGGTGCACCGCTCGTCCTGCGCCGCCCGCAGCGTCGCGGCCGGCTCGAACCCCGGCGCCGGGATCACGATGCACGAGCCGTGGGTGACCGCGGCCAGGTTGCCCAGGACCATCCCGAAACAGTGGTAGAACGGCACGGGTATGCAGACCCGGTCATGCTCGGTATACCGGCACATCTCGCCGATGAAGAACCCGTTGTTCAGGATGTTGTGGTGCGAGAGCGTCGCGCCCTTCGGGAACCCGGTCGTGCCGCTGGTGTACTGGATGTTGATCGGGTCGTCGAAGGCCAGCCCGGCCTCGCGCCGGCCCAGCGCACCGTCGTCGCCGTCGTCGCCGTCGTCGCCGTCGTCGCCGCCGCCGCCGCTGGCGCCCGCCGCCAGGAGCGCGTCCCATTCCGGGGTGCCGAGGTAGACCACCCGCTCCAGGCCGGGCAGGCCGCCGCGCACCTGGTCCACCATCGCGCGGTAGTCGCTGGTCTTGAAGCTCTCGGCGCTGACCAGCAACCGCACACCCGCCTGGCGCAGCACGTAGGCCAGCTCGTGGCCGCGGTAGGCGGGGTTGATGTTGACCAGGATCGCGCCGATCTTCGCGGTGGCGAACTGCAGCAGCACCCACTCGGCGCAGTTCGGCGCCCAGATGCCGACCCGCTCGCGGGCCGCGATCCCGCCCGCGAGCAGCCCGCGGGCCAGGGCGTCGCTGTCGGCGTCGAGCTGGCGGTAGGTCCAGCGCCGGCCGGTCGGCACGTCCACCAGCGCCTCACCCTCGCCGAACCGGCCGGCGATGCGCCGCAGGTTCTCCCCGATGGTCTCGCCCAGCAGCGGGGTGGCCGAGGTGCCGTGGCTGTAAGAGAGCTCCATGACTGGTCCTTAGGTTCCGGGTCCAGGGCCCGGGCCCAGGGTCCGGGTCCCTCCCATGCTGCCCGTTCCGCCATCCCGTGTGAAGCCCGGCGCAAGTCGGCGTCAACCTGTGATGCGGCGGTTACCGCCGCGGGGTTACTGTCAAGGTAACTGCTCATGTCCTCGGAGACGCTACATGGGGACCTGGATTATCTGGCTGATCGTGGCCGCGGTGCTCGGCGTGGCCGAGGTACTCACCGCGACGCTGGCGTTCGGCCTGGTCGCGGCGGGCGCTCTGGTCGGGGCCGTGGTCGGGGCCGTCGGCGGGAACGCCGCGCTGCAGTTCGGCGCGTTCGCGGCCACCTCGGCGGCCGGCCTCGGGCTGGTGCGGCCGTTCGCGATGCGTCACATCAGGCAGCCCCCGCAGCTGCGCACCGGGACCGCGGCCCTGGTCGGCCGCTCGGCCTACGTCCTCGACGAGGTCAACGCCCAGAGCGGGCGGGTCCGGATCGGCGGCGAGGAGTGGTCGGCGCGCCCCTACGACGAGACCCTGACGATCCCCAAGGGCACCACCGTCGACGTTCTGCAGATCGAGGGCGCTACGGCGCTCGTTTACCCCCGGGAGTAGCCATGGAACTGGCTGTCCTCATCGTCGTCGTGGTCGCCGCCTTGCTGGCGGGTCTTGTCGTGTACAAGACCGTGCGCATCGTGCCGCAGGCGCGGGCGCGCAACGTGGAGCGCCTGGGCCGGTACCGCAAGACGCTGGAACCAGGCATGAACCTGATCGTCCCGTTCATCGACCGGGTCAAGCCGCTGATCGACCTGCGCGAGCAGGTGGTGTCGTTTCTTGGCCAGCCGGTCATCACCGAGGACAACCTGGTCGTGAAGATCGATACGGTGTTGTTCTTCCAGGTGACCGACCCGCGCGCGGCCGACTACGAGATCGTCAACTACATCCAGGCGATCGAGCAGCTCACCGCGACCATGCTGCGCAGCGTGATCGGGTCCATGGACCTGGAGGTGACCCTGACCTCGCGGGACAAGATCAACACCATGCTGCGCGGCGTGCTCGACGACGCGTCGGGCAAGTGGGGAATCCGGGTCACCCGGGTGGAGATCAAGGCCATCGACCCTCCGAAGAGCGTCATCGACGCGATGGAGAAGCAGATGCGGGCCGAGCGCGAGAAGCGGGCCGCGATCCTCACCGCCGAGGGCGTCCGGCAGGCGCAGATCCTCACCGCCGACGGCGACAAGCAGGGGAACATCCTGCGCGCCGAGGGCGATAAGCAGAGCGCGATCCTGAAGGCCGAGGGCCAGGCGCAGGCGATCGGCACCGTGTTCCAGTCGATCCACGCCAATGACCCCGACCCCAAGCTGCTCGCCTACCAGTACCTGCAGACGCTGCCGCAGCTGGCGCAGGGCCCGGGCAACACGGTCTGGATGATCCCGAGCGAGGTGACCGGCGCGCTGAAGGCGCTCAGTTCCGCGTTCGACGTCGGGGGGAGCGGCGGGCAGGCTTCCGGCGGTGAGAACGGCTCGGCCCCGGCCGGGCTCGCGGCCCTTGCACAGCATCTGCCGTCGTCGCTGACCGGGCCGGCCCGCGATGACGACCAGGCCGATGCGGCGGCCCGGGCCGCGTTGCCCGGGGCGGCCGATGTGGCGGGCCGGGCCGGGGCGGCTGGGGAGTCCGCGGCCCTCTCGACGGCCTCGGCCGAGGCGGCGGGGGCCGTGCGGGAGGCCGACGCGAAGGTCGCGGCGGCGGTCCGGGAGGCAGCCGAAGGTGCCGCCGAAGCAGGCGGGATCCCCCGTGTCGCGCAGGTACGCGGCGCGCCGGATGCCACCGAGGCGGGCGGTGTCCCCGCGCCTGCCACGCCCGCCGATGACACGGCCGACCCGGGCGGCAGCGCGGGCTAGCGCGATCCGGCCGGCCGGTTCAGAGGCGGATGGCCAGGCCCAGCGTGAGCAGCAGCCCGAACGCCAGTTGCAGCCGGCCCGTCTGGCCCAGCGCGGTGATCAGCCCAGGTCCCGAGGCGCCGTGCCGCACCAGCCGCACCGGCGCCAGCGCGAACGGCACGGCGGCCAGCACGATCAGCGCGAGCGGATCCGCCGCCGCGATGGCCGCCGCCACGCCGAACGGGATCACGACGCAGGCGACGTACAGCAGGCGGGTGCGGTGATCGCCGAGCACCACCGCGAGCGTGCGCTTGCCGGTCACGGTGTCGGTCGGGATGTCGCGCAGGTTGTTGATCACCAGGAGCGCGCAGGCGAGCAGGCCGACCGGGGCCGCGGCCGCCACCGCGAGCCACGGCATCCGGCCCATCTGCACGTACGCGGTCCCGGCCACGGCCGCCAGGCCGAAGAACAGGAACACCGAGACCTCGCCGAGCGCCCGGTAGCCGTACGGGTGACGCCCGCCGGTGTAGAACCACGCGGCGGCCACGGCGGCGGCGCCGGGCAGCAGCAGCCACCAGGTGGTGACCGCGGCCAGGACCAGGCCGGCCAGGCAGGCCACCGCGAAGCAGCCGAGCGCCGCGGCCAGCACCCGGCGCGCCGGGACGAGCCCCGAGGCCACCAGGCGCACCGGGCCGACCCGGCGCTCGTCGGTGCCGCGGATCCCGTCGCTGTAGTCGTTGGCGTAGTTGACGCCGACCTGCAACGCCAGCGCGACCGCCAGCGCCAGCGCGGCCCGCCAGGCCGAGAACCGGCCGTAACCCGCGGCCACCCCCGAGCCCACGACCACCGGGACGATCGCCGCCGGGAGGGTCCGCGGGCGCGCGCCCGCCACCCAGTCCCGTACCGAGGCCACGGCCATCCCCTCGCTCGCATCGCTCGCCCGACAGCGCACCACAGCGTAACCGGGCGCCGGGACGGCCCGGTCCGCGGGCGCCGGCCGGGTGATCGCCGCCGCCTCCGTGACCCGGATTTGCATCCGCAACGGTCAGAACGATCAGGAAGCCGGTGATCGTGCCAGTCGCGGGAGCGAGGTCAGCGCACGGGGGGCAGCGCGATGGCGGCGGCCACCTCGATGTCCTCGACCTGTCCCGCGTCCAGGCGCGCGGCCCGGCTGGTCCGGCTCTGGCGCCTGAAGTACTTGACCACCCGGCGGCCGGCGAACACGTCGACGCCGTTCAGGCTGGCCACGATCCACGGGATCGTCGGCCCGTAGATCGCCATCGCGGGCCGGACGTTGATCGGCTCGCCGAGCGCCTTGCTCAGCAGGCCGGCCGCCTGCGCCGCCTCCCAGGTGGCGTGCTCCAGCCGGTCCCTCTGGCTGAACGGCCCGTGGTAGAGCATCCCGGCCGACACGCTGCGGACCGGCAGCCTGCGGTCCCAGCGCTCGGAGTCCAGGGCGAACACGCCGCCGGGCCCGATCACCAGGTGATCGATCACCGAGTCGCTGCCCGGGATCGCACGCCGGTGCAGCGCGACGTACCCGGCCGGCCGCAGCAGGAACAGCCGCCGCCTCGTGCGCCGCTGGGCCGAGGTGACCCGGACCGAGGCCGGGATGACCGATGTCGTCCGCGAGCGGTAGATCGTATCCAGGATCGCAACCAGGGCCGCTGCGCTCAGGCCGAACCGCCAGCCCTGCCAGACCAGGACCGCGATGCCCACGGCGGCGGCCAAGATGGCGCGGATGAGCCAGATGGGCAGCCTCGGATCACCGGCCAGGGCACCGAGTATCGGGCGGGGTGCGGGCACCATCCCGCGACGCTCTTCGTTCGCCGGAGCCGGCGGCAGCGGCCCGGTCTCGTCCTCCTCAGCCCCGGTTCCCCGGTTCACGTCTCACAGAGTAATCGAGTCGGCACTTTGCGGCCATCAGACGCGCTGATTCCGCGTGGGCGGGGTCGCTGCTGGACCGCGGCCGCCCGCCCGTCTACTGTTCGGTAACGTGACCGAGATTCATGAAATGAGCGTGACCGAGCTGGCCGCCGCGATCCGCGAGGGCGAGCTGTCGCCGGTCGAGATCACCGATCACTACCTGGCCCGCATCGACCGCCTCGGCGAGCAGGTCGGGGCCTTCTACACGGTGACCCACGATCGGGCGCGCCAGGAGGCCGAGGCGGCCGAGAAGACGGTGGCGCAGACCAGCCGCGCCGAGCGCTCCGCGCTGCCGCCGCTGACCGGGGTACCGATCCCGATCAAGGACCTGAACATGGTCGCCGGCGTCCGGATGACGCTGGGATCCACGGTGTTCCAGGACCTGGTGGCGGACCAGGACGATTACATGGTCGCCGCGCTCCGGGCGGCCGGGATCGTGATCACCGGCAAGACGGCCACCCCCGAGTTCGGGCTGCCCTGCTACACCGAGACCAGGGTCGGGCCGCCGGCCCGCACCCCGTGGGACCTGACCAGGTCGGCCGGGGGCTCCAGCGGCGGCGCGGCGGCGGCGGTGGCGGCCGGCCTGGCCCCCGCGGCGCAGGGCAGCGACGGCGGGGGTTCGATCCGGATCCCCTCCAGCGTCTGCGGGCTGTTCGGCATCAAGCCCACCCGGGGCCGGATCTCCGGCGGTCCGCTGATCCCCGACCTGGCCGGGCTGTCCACCGACGGCCCGATCGCCCGCACGGTGGCGGACGCGGCCCTGCTGCTCGACGCGATGACCGGCAACCGCCACGGTGACATGTACACGCTGCCCCCGCTGCCCGCCGGCGAGACGTTCCTGGCCCACGCCGGGCGCGACCCGGGCCGGCTGCGGATCGGCCGGTCGCTGCGGAACGCGGTCGAGGGGGCCGCGGTCCACCCGGACTGCGTCGCCGCCTACGAGCAGGCCAGCGCGCTGCTGGCCGACCTGGGACACCAGGTCGAGGACGTCGACATGCCGTTCGGCCCCGACGTGGTCCCGATGTTCGAGACGCTCTGGTACGCGATGGCCACGCTGGCCCCCATCGACGCGGCCCAGGAGGACCAGCTGCTGCCGCTCACCCGCTACCTGCGCGCGCGCGGCCAGGAGATCAGGGCGCCGGAGCTGTTCTTCGCGCAGGGATACCTGCAGGCGGTCACGCGCACCGCGCTGGAGGCCCTGAGCGGGTACGACGCGGTGCTCTCGCCCACGCTGGCCACGCCGCCGGTGCCGGTCGGCTACTTCGACGAGGTGGAGCCCGCCGAGAATTTCGAGCGGCAGAAGCGGTTCACGCCGTACACCGCGCTGTACAACGTCTCCGGGCAGCCGGCGGTGAACCTGCCGCTTTACTGGAACGCCGGCGGCCTGCCCATCGGCGTCATGCTGGCCGGCCGGATGGGGGAGGAGGCCACGCTGATCTCGCTGTCGGCGCAGATCGAGGCGGCGCGGCCGTGGCGCGACCGCCACCCGCCGATCTGGTGAGTCCGGCCGGCTGACCGTCCCGGGCCGAGGCGGCGGCGTCCGTCCTCGGCGAACCGGTGTCGCGGCCGCGCTGAACCCGGTGATCACCCAGGGCGGGTGATGACAGTCTCCCACGGCGGCTGCCAGCGTCGGAACCGGAACCCCTCCGCTGGTCCCGGCCTGCCCGCACGGGCCTCGCCGGGTAACTCGGACGTGGGGGCTCGCGTGAACCACCTGCTCAAGCGGCTCGGCGGCTTCGCCGCGCGGCGCTACTGGATCTTCATCGTCGCGTGGCTGATCATCCTCGCCGGCGTGCTGGCCGCCAGCCACGCGTTCGGCGGCAAGTACGTCAACGACTACAGCGTGCCGGGCAGCAACTCGCAGGACGGCCTCAACGTCCTCGACAGCGAGTACCCGCAGCAGGGCGGCTACGGCGGGCAGATCGTGTTCCACGCCAGCCACGGCACGGTCACCCAGCAGCAGACCGCCGTGAACCAGGCCACCGCGAACGTCGGGAAGCTCTCGGGCGTGATCAAGGCGGTGAGCCCGTTCGCGTCGACCAACTCGGCCCAGGTCTCCAAGAACGACACCATCGCGTACTCGAGCGTGGCCTGGAGCGACAACCCGGCGGGCCTGGACACCTCGTACCTGAACCAGCTCAACACCGCGGTCGCGCCGGCCCGGAAGGCGGGCCTGGAGGTGCAGTACGGCGGCGGCGCGGGGCAGATCGGGCAGCAGACGGCGGACACCACCTCGGAGGTCATCGGCCTGGCCTGCGCCCTGCTGCTGCTGCTGTTCATGTTCGGCTCGCTGGTCACGGCCGCCGTCCCGCTGGTATCGGCGATCTTCAGCGTCGGCGCGGGGCTGTCGGTGGTGGGGCTGCTCGCCGCGCTCACCACGTTCCCGACCACCGCGCCGACCGTGGCCACGCTGCTCGGCCTCGGCGTCGCGGTCGACTACGGGCTGTTCCTCACCGCCCGCCACCGCGAGCAACTCGACCGGGGCATGGGCGTGATCAAGTCGGCCTCGCACGCCGAGGAGACGTCGGGCGCGTCGATCGTCATCGCCGGCACCACGGTCGTGGTCGCGATCCTCGGCCTGTACCTGTCCGGCGTGCCGTTCGTCGGCGCGATGGGCCTGGCCGCGGCCGTGGTTGTCGCGATCACCATGCTCGCCGCGCTCACCCTCGTGCCCTCGTTCATGGGCCTGGTCAAGAGCGGCGTCCGCTCCCTGCCGTCCCGCGTCCGCGCCCACCGGGCGGGCATCTCTGCTCAGGAGCACGCGAGGCGGACAGCGACGGCCACCGAGGAGCACCACGAGCAGAGCGCGTTCGCCCGGTGGGGGCGCCGGGTGGCCAGGCAGCCCTGGCCCTGGGGGATCGCCAGCGTGCTGGTGCTCCTGGTGCTGGCCATCCCCCTGCTGTCGATCAACCTCGGCCAGCCCGACAACGGCACCAACCCGCTGAACGAGAGCAGCCGGCAGGCCTACGACCTGCTCAGCGACGGCTTCGGCGTCGGCATCAACGGCCCGCTCACGGTCGTGGTCAAGCTGCCCAGGCAGTCGAGCTCGGACACGCAGTCGCTGCTGAGCTCGATGACCAAGGGGGTGGCCGGCACCAGCGGCGTGGCGTCGGTGTCGCCGACCTCGGTGAACGGCTCGTCGACCGTGGCGGTGTTCAACGCGATCCCGACCACGCGGCCGCAGGCCAACGCGACCAGCCATCTGGTGCAGACGCTGCGCGACGACGTCCTGCCGAAGTACCACGTCACGAGCTACGTCACCGGCACCACCCCGGGCAACGTCGACTTCACCAACCAGATCAGCAGCCGGATGCTGATCCTCATCCTGGCCGTGGTGGCGGTGGCCTTCGTGCTGCTGACCACGGCGTTCCGGTCGGTGGTCATCGCCACCAAGGCGGCGATCATGAACCTGCTCTCGATCGGGGCCGCCTACGGCGTAATCGTCGCGGTGTTCCAGTGGGGCTGGGCCGCAAGCCTGATCGGCGTGCACACCACCTCGCCGATCCCGGCCTACGTGCCGATGATGGTGTTCGCGATCGTCTTCGGCCTGTCCATGGACTACGAGGTGTTCCTGCTCTCCCGGGTGCACGAGTCCTGGATCGACACCCGCGACCCGCACCGCAGCGTGGCGATCGGCATCGGCAGCACCGCCCGGGTGATCACGACCGCCGCGGCCATCATGGTGACCGTGTTCGCCAGCTTCATCCTGAACGACCAGCTGGCGGTCAAGATGCTCGCCGTGGGCATGGCGGTCGCGGTGTTCATCGACGCCTCGATCGTCCGGATGATCCTGGTGCCCGCGATCATGGCGCTGCTCGGCGCCAAGGCCTGGTGGATGCCGCGCTGGCTTGAGCCGGTCCTGCCGCAGCTGCATCTGGAGGGCAGCGAGCTGGCCGCGGCGGCCGGCACCGCCGAGCCGGCCCGCGCCGCAGCCGGCCCGGCCGAATCGCGGGGTCAGGACTAACCCGCTCGGCGGCAGGGCGAGCTCGCTCGGCGGCACCCGGTACCCCGGCCCCGGTGAGCCCGGCCCCCCTACCGGTTACCTCGCTGGGTGTGTGCGCTAAATGCGGTTGGAGCGGCACTTATCGCACACACTCGCGGATCGCGCCGGGGGCGAGCCGGCGTTTTCCGGTCGCGGCGGGCGCGGTGCCGGCCCGATCATGAATCAATGACCGACCCCGAGCTGATCCGGCGGGCCGAGGCCGCCGGGATCGCACCCTGGTACCTGGACTGGCGCGAGGAACGGGTCGAGGTGAGCGACGAGACCCTCACCGCGATCCTGGCCGCGCTGGACAGCGCGCCACGACCGGCCGCGATGGCCGGGGAGGCGCCGGAGGCCGGGGAGAGCGGGGAGAGCGGGGAGAGCGGGGAGAGCGGGGAGAGCGGGGAGAGCGGGGAGAGCGGGGAGACCGGAGCGGCCGGGGAGGCGGCGGAGGCCGGGGAGGCGGCGGAGGCAGGGCAGGACGGCGGGACCGGGCCCGCGGGCCGGTGGCCCCGCATCCCCGGCCACCGCTCCTGGGGCCTCACCGTCCAGCTCTACTCGCTGCGGTCCCGGCAGTCATGGGGTCACGGCGACCTGCGCGACCTCGCCGATCTCGCGGCGTGGAGCGCCCGCGACCTCGGCGCCGGGTTCGTGCTGATCAACCCGCTGCACGCGGCCGAGCCGCTGCCGCCGGTCAGCGCGTCGCCCTACCTCCCGATGACCAGGAGGTTCGTCAGCCCGCTCTACCTGCGGGTCGAGGACATCCCCGAATGCGGGCGGCTGGACCCGGCGCAGCGGCAGCGGATCGACGCGCTCGCCGCGCCGCTGCGGGCCAGGAACGCGACCTCGGGCCTCATCGACCGCGACGCGGTCTGGACCGCGAAGCGCGCCGCGCTCGAGATCGTCCACAGCGTGCCGCTGAGCGAGCGCCGCCGCGCCGGGTTCGCGCGGTTCCGCGGGGAGCAGGGCCGCGACCTGGCGGACTGGGCGGCCTGGTGCGCGCTGGCCGAGCGGCACGGGCCGGACTGGCGCACCTGGCCGCCCGCGCTGCGCCAGCCCGGCGGCCAGGCAGCGGACCAGGACCCCTCGCTCGCGGCGAGCGAGGAGTTCCACGCCTGGCTGCAGTGGCACGCGAGCCAGCAGCTGGACACGGCGCAGCGGGCCGCGCTGGACGCCGGCATGGACACCGGGATCATCACCGATCTCGCGGTCGGCGCACATCCCGGCGGCGCGGACGCCTGGGCCAACCAGGACCTGCTGGTCGGCGGGCTGTCGGTGGGCGCGCCGCCGGACGAGTTCAACCAGCGCGGGCAGGACTGGTCACAGCCGCCGTGGCATCCGCGGCGGCTGGCCGCGGCCGGCTACCGGCCGCTGGCCGACCTGTTCGGCGCGGCGCTGCGGCACGCGGGCGGGCTGCGGGTCGACCACGTGATGGGGCTGATGCGGCTGTGGTGCATACCGCAGGGCATGCCGCCCGACCGCGGCGCCTACATCCGCTACGACCACCGCGCATCGGTGGCCGCGCTCGCGGGCCAGGCCGCGCGGGCCGGGGCGGTGGCGATCGGCGAGGACCTCGGCACGGTCGACGACTGGATCCGCGACTACCTGGCGGGCAGCGGGATCATGGGCACGACCATGCTCTGGTTCGCCCGCGAGCCCGACGGCGCGCCGCTGGCCCCGGCGCACTGGCGCCGTCACTGCATGGCGACCGTCGGAACCCACGACGTGCCGCCGGTGGCCGCGTTCCGCACCGGGGAGCAGGTGACCGTCCGCGCCCGGCTCGGCCTGCTGAAAACCTCCGAAGAATCGGAACGCTCCGCAGCGGGGCAGAACCTGGCCCGCTGGGGGGATGCCCTGGTGCGCGAGGGCCTGATCCCGCCAGGCCCGCTGCCCGGCCCCGATGAGTTCACCGTGGCCCTCTACGGGTATCTGGCCCGGTCGGCGGCCCTGCTGGTCGGCGTCTCGCTGGCCGACGCGGTCGGCGACCGCCGGGCGCAGAACCTGCCGGGTACCAGCGACGAGTACCCGAACTGGCAGATACCGCTGTGCGACGCGGGCGGCCGGGCGGTGCTGCTCGAGGACCTGCCCGGCCTGCCGCTCGTCCGCGCGGTCTGCGCCGCCGCGGCGGGCCGGGCGCGGCGGTAGGCGCGCCGCGGCTCCCGCGGCGACGCCCGGGCCGTCATCCCTCCTGGGCGTCTCGCTCGCGGCAGCGCAGCGCCCGCGCCACGTCGTCGCGGCCCTCGGTCAGCAGCCGGCGCAGGGGCGCGGGCGGATCGGACCGCTCGACGTAGCCGTCGGCCAGCTCGATGGCCTCGGGGGTGACCTTCCACGACGGGTAGGCGTTCTCGACGAAGTACTGGGCCATGTCGGAGCCCCAGTCCCGCCAGATATCGGCCACGACCTCGAAGTACCGGGTCACGTACGGCTCAAGCAGCTCGTCGGCGTCGGGATCGGTGAAGCCGTCGAGCGTGGCCCGGAACGTCGCGTTGGACAGCGCGCCGCCGGTGATCTGAGCCCAGGCCTGCTGTTTGGCGGCCGGGTCGGGCATCGCGGCGCGGCAGGCGGCGGCGTGGCGGGCCCCGGCGTCGGTGGCGTCCCTGGCCAGCTCGGCGTCGATCTCGGCCGGGCCCGCGGCACCGCGGCTGACCAGCCGGTACAGCAGCTGCCAGCGCAGATCGGTGTCCACCGCCAGGCCCTCGAATACCACCGAGCCGTCGAGCAGCCCGGCGAGCAGGGCCAGGTCGCCGGGCGAGGCGGCCACCCGGCAGAACGCCTGAGCGTAGGCGAGCTGACGATCCGAGCCTGGCTCGGCGGCCTGCAGCAGGTCACGCAGGGCCGCGGCGATCTGGCCCAGCGCGGTGGCGCGCCGGGCCGGGTCGCTGAACCGGCGCGCGGCCGTGCCGGCCTGGCGCAGCACGGTCTGCACCACCGTGATGTCCTCGATCGCGGCCACGCCGGACAAGACCAGGCTGACGTAGTCGCGTGCGGACGTCTCCGCGTCCCTGCACATGTCCCACGCGGCCGCCCAGCACAGCGCCGATGGCAGCGACTCGGTGAACTCGCCGATGCCGCCGATCAGCGTGCGCAGCGAGTGCTCGTCCAGCCGGATCTTGGCGTAGGTGAGGTCGTCGTCGTTGACCAGCACCAGGTCGGGGCGCGGCTGGCCGGCCAGCTCGGGCACCCCGGTGCGCTCGCCGTCAATGTCGACCTCGACCCGCTGCCGCCTGGTCAGGCCCTGCGGCCCCCGGTCGTACAGCCCGATCGCGATGCGGTGCGGGCGGAGCACCGGGTGGCTGGCCGGGGCCTCCTGCAGCACGGCGAACTCGGTGAACCGGCCCTCGCCGTCACACAGGTACTCCGGCCGCAGCGTGTTGACGCCCGCGGTCTCCAGCCACTTCTTGGACCAGTCGGACAGCTGCCGCCCCGAGACCTCCTCCAGCGCCGCGAGCAGGTCGCCGAGCGTCGCGTTGCCCCAGGCGTGCTGCCCGAAGTAGCGGCGCACCCCGGCCAGGAAGTTCTCCCGGCCGACGTGGGCGACCAGCTGCTTGAGCACGGCCGCGCCCTTGGCGTAGGTGATGCCGTCGAAGTTCACCTCGACGGCCTCGATGTCGGGAATGTCCGCGGCGATCGGGTGGGTGGACGGCAGCTGGTCCTGACGGTAGGCCCAGGCCTTCCACGCCTGGGCGAACGTCGTCCACGCCGTGCTCCAGCGGGTCGCCTCGGCCTCGGCCACGGTGCCGGCCCAGGTGGCGAAGGACTCGTTCAGCCACAGGTCGTCCCACCAGCGCATGGTGACCAGGTCGCCGAACCACATGTGCGCCATCTCGTGCAGGATCG
>Ga0335073_10004758_pt1 | contig 19016 bp, 26 predicted proteins | sample Lox_Sample_22_FD_207093 | JGI IMG/M metagenome (GOLD analysis project Ga0335073, IMG submission 207093) | Soil microbial communities from Loxahatchee National Wildlife Refuge, Florida, United States - Lox_Sample_2.2 | ecosystem: Environmental > Terrestrial > Soil > Wetlands | place: USA... | reverse complement strand
CCCATCATATCGTCGACGAAGTACTTCCTCCTCAGTCACCTCCCATCATTCTCGTCATCGCTATTCCCATTCAAAGACAAGTTCAACATCGTCTGCTGGCTCTGGCTCGGTGTCTACCCCGCGACATAGCAAGGGCAGTCTTAAGATTGTTCCTGCGACCCCTCCACCACATTTACTGACGCACGAAGGAGCAAAGAGCGCAGGAACGCTCTGGGGAGATGGCATTGTTATTGCTCGAAGACGTCGTAGTCCCTTTCGGGGACCCGCCGTCGGATTCATGTCTGGGGGATCAGGTGGCAAACGGAAAGGTCAAGGTAAACAGAACGGGAAATGGCCCGAGGGGGCAATCAAGGAAGAAGATGAAGAGGTGTTGGAGGAGGAAGATGATGTCATTGATGAAGGAGACATGGATGGTGAAGGAGAGGGACTTGGTAGAGGGAGTTATGACGTCTCTGAGTTGCATGCTACCGGTCGACGAGGGAGTGATGTTGATGTAGACGGGCGGAGTACAAGTGCCAGTGTATGAATAGACTCGGATATGATAGGGTATGTAAATCGTAGGGAACATGTAAAGTGTATGGAGTTGGGGTATCCAATCAATTATTTAGCCGGGATATACCGTTTGCACGGAAGCCTTTCCCTCGTTCCTCATTCAACATTTGTACTACCAAAATCGTTCCTCTTTGGGAACATTGTTCCGTCTATCCTCCTTCTTCTTGTTCATCTACAATTATTCAAAGTCTTCATGTGCCGAAATACCCACATCCGTTTACATTCCCGGTATGCATCGAACGCCTTCTGACATTTGCTTTTGTCATAATTGTTTCGATCGAGACATTTCATGCTATTCTCACTAGCGGGACCACATGGATCGTAGAATTTGGATGCACCTTTTGTTCTGAAGGCATTCTTTTCGGTTATTGTTGTGGGATCGGGGAATTCATAGTTGTCATTCGGCCGTGGAAACGGCCCTGCTGGTGTGGTCGATGGCATCGAAGGTTGCGGTGATGTCGATCGGGAAACGGGAATTAAATTCGGTCAAAATGCGGCAATCCCCGCTGTTTCGAACAGACCTTTCCCTCCGGAACGAATGGAGAGAGTCCCGCTATAAACTTTTGTAAATTTAATACTTATCTCCAAATCCTCTAAAAAACGCCGTTTGTGCTTTCCTTTCCAATAATCCCTTCCATTCCCTGCTCACCCAAGCACGATTGTACCATATTTATAGACACCGAGGGCACTGCGGTCAGATGGAGTCCTTTCAGAGGGCGGCGGCTATACCAGAGAGCAGCAAGTATACCACTAGGAAATATCTCCTTCATGGGAGAACCCCAGAATCTACCAAAGAAGAATATGGCCGTTGTGGCACTGGCGATGAGAAGCGGTTGTGCCCGTTCGCGGCCTCTCATTTGAGTGCCGACATAGATAAATGCTGCTCCGAGAGCGAGGCCAAAGAACAGACTAACATGAGTACACTATCTTGGAAGAATCATTACTTCAGTCCTGAAGGCTTCAACCAATGCGCAATGATCGAGAAGACGATATTTGCTCCGCCGATGAGGACCGCCAACATATCCTCTTGCTCATTGTGCATGGTCTTGCGAGTTGGTTGATTTGACATTTTTGTTCACTTTAGCGAGGAAATTCGAGATGGAGTTGGAATAGGTTTTAGTTTTAGACAGCGAACGGCTTTTGTTCAGTATTTATGCTCCCCTTGCTTGGCCAAGGCTTGTTTCACTGTGCCATGACGGGCGGCTACGTCATATTGTTTTGTGCGGGGTGATCGGCGTCTCGAAATCCAAAACCGGCCACGACCCTGTGACTGCGCCTCAGTTGGACTTGCTCTGCCACATCCACGCGTCCACCTGGGCTGGTTAGTCATTTGCTCTTAAGTTTCTTGAAACGCCAAATGTTCAATAACCCGTCGAATATTACGTCGCGCACGACTCGTCAGGGACATCGGGCCGCGGCCGCTGGCGGGTCTTCCGACGATGCAAAGGATAAGGAATTAACTTTCAGAGAGCTCTCATGGAATACAGCTGCAGATAAAGCGAAGGTTAACCGGGACGCACGAAATGGATTACAAGGAGCTGAGATTAACTATGAGAGGAAATCAAATCCAAAACTATAAATAATAGTTAGGAGAATGAGAATATGTCGTTGATAACATGTGCCTTCCCAATGCTTCAAGGACTGGGTCCCATTTTTATTTTTTGTCAATTACTCAATAGTGACTTTGTGTTCTGGTGCCCCTTCCTTCTTCGGGATAAGGACCTTGAGGATTCCGTGATCCAATTTTGCCTTGATACCGGATTTCTCGATTGGTCCAGGGAGAACCCAAGATTGATTAAACCAGACATCCTCTTCGCCCTCTCCACTGTATTCTTGGTTGGCTTCCTGCACAGCGGTAGATTGGCCTTCGGCTTCAGTGACAGCGGTTTCGGAAGCGTTGGTAGTTTGAGCCGGTTCTGTAGATTCTGCCTGCACAGTCTCTACAGAGTCAGCTTTGTGCAAAGACAAGTCACTGCCTGTAGCAGCTCCCTCTTCGGGGGTTCCCCACGTCGCATGTCGCTTCCCGCTAATTCGGAGCCTCAAAGGCGATTCGAGAACATCCATCGCAAGTTCATCTTTCCGGAAACCGGGGACTTCCAAGTCGAGATGATAGGCTTTCTGACTTTCCCGGATGTCTGCGAGCTGGAATCTTTGAGGGAATTCGTACCCCTGGAAAGGAGTGAAAGATTGATTCAGCATCGGTGCAAATCTGGCGAAGAAGGGATCATTATCGAAAAGACTACGGAACGCGACGTTGGGGCGAGGACGAAGGGAATGCGCGAAACGAATAGGTGCAATACGGAAGAGACTCATGTCTTTTGGATTTGACTTTGACTTGATAGGAAACAGAGCCGATGTCACCGAGAAAATTTATATTCCAAAAAGGTTTGTGGTGGCATGAGATTTCCAGAAAATTCTGGTCAGATGACTCCTTTTCCAAGTTGCCCCAGCAACGGCGCCGATCCCGAAGTTTCGGTGAACGATATCGAATCACTCGCACATGCTCGAAGATTCTATGTCATGCTAGGAATAATTCAGTTTGCATGACGGTCTTTCTAGAATGAATTGCGTGCTCTTTCCAAATTCTAGAATCCTCCGTCCGTCAAATATATAAAGACCCCGACATTTCTCAAAATGTCCTCAGAATTTCAACGACGAAACACTCTCTCAAAAGACAAAAGCTTTCAAGACCTCAAACAACTACATCACAAATGGCACTGTTCTCACCCTTGTATCCTTGGTTCAACAACCGATCTCTACTCGATGACATCGATGACTTTCCCTTTCTCAACATGAACTCCTCCTTCTTCCGTGACGCCAACATTGGCCGGGCCAATCGAGCCAACGTCTCCGATGTCGAAGGCGGTTACAAAGTCGAAATCGAAGTCCCTGGCTACCAAAAGTCCGAGATCAACGTCGAATTCGGACACGACGAGAGGTCGATCACTGTCAGTGGTAGGACGCAAAAGGTCTACGAAGAAGGTTCCGAAGAGGAGGCCAAAGGTTCAAAGAACGTGACCATTGAAGAAGAAACCGAGGAAGCTCCAGAGGCCAAGCAAGCCGGAAAGCCTTCGACTGAAGTCGCGACGGCCAACAAGGAGAAAGCGGTTGGTGCTCCGGCAGCTCCCAAGTATTACATCTCTGAGAGAACTACTGGATCTTTCTCGCGTACCTTCACTTTCCCGACCAGAATCGATACCGAGAAGTCCACCGCGAGCCTTGAGCACGGAGTTCTCACTGTAGTGGTGCCAAAGGCAACCAAGGGAACTGTTAAGAAAATCTCGATTGCTTAAATGGTCTGGCTATTTAGTTGTTGATGAGATATTGGAGTAAAAGTGTTGGTTTTCCACAGCATTCATTTGTAGGCAAGTCATTCATTGAATGTTTTCCGGTCTCATCTCCTAGTAATATGATAAATAACTTCAAGCCAAACTCACTTATTCACGATGACTGAATAGCCCATCAAACGCCATATTGTTATTGTACTAGATAAATCGAAAAGAACACCCTCTCGCCAAACAAAACTAGACTACCGCAGTATTAGAACTTGTATTGCGCACACAACTTGGGCATCCTTTCACAAACTTCGCAATAAGTTCTTTCGGGACCCATGAATAGAATTTTCTAACCTAAACCACCAGTAAGCAGACGGACATGGAAGACGCGATCAAACGGGATAAGTACCTGCGCAGCAGTCTTGTCTCTGCCACCATGACCAGCTTGTCCGTGACATTGAACAAGGACATCATACAACTGTTCCTTCACCGCAACAGGCTTGTTCTCATGAATCACAATGTGAGCAACCTGCGCACTGACCAACTTGAACATCTTCTTCGACCAGAATCGGAATTGTGCAGATCCAACCTTGGTTTCTGTAGGATGGAGGAGCACAGCGAGAATGTCGTCGTACATTTGTTGTGTCAACAGCGCCTTTGCTTGTTTCTTGGGGCTGAGAGAGCCGAGATACTCGTCGACCATGGCGTTGAATTGAGCGGCTGTTGGGAAGCCCTGGTATGACTCTTGGGGTTGATGAACGGGATACAAGGCCGCAAAGTCGGTAGGAATACCTCCATCGGGTCCGATCAAGGGATCCTGTTGGGTCTGGAGAGCTGAGATTTGTTTCTGCGATTCGCGTTCTTGGATTGTTCGCAGAAACTCGGCAGCAGCGTCAACACTAACGGCCGGTTCTTCTTGTTCCGGTTCTACCTTTGTTTGCCCTTCTGCTTCTTGTTGATATTGTTGCTGTTGCATCTGAAGTTGCTGTTGAGCCTGTATTGCGGCAGCTGCGGCTGCGGCTGCTCGACTCGCTGCTGCGGCATTTTTCCTCTGTTTGGGTAATCCGGGAGTCGGTGCCGGAACAGCGACGTTCTCCATGACGAATTGAGATCCACCATCAGGAGCGAGCGATGTTGACGCGGCAGCCAAATCTGGATGCAGTAACTGCGGATCCATCTTTACTGGCGTACTCTGTGCTGCCAAATCGGGATGCAGTGCCGGATCCGTCTCCTGAACTTGCGGTTCTGCTTGAACATATGTAGTCTTGGCTTTTTTGCGTTGCGGAGGCATGTTCTTCTGGGAATCAACAAGCTTCAAAGAAGGAAGAGATGGATTACCTGTTTGTTTATTCGGTACCTGAAATGACAGAGATCACGACGGATTTCAAAGTTGACGCTTTCTTGGTCGAATTCAGAAGTTTGCGAGAAGGCGGAGCTGCAACTTTTTGGAGGAAGGAAAAGCAAAAAACGCCACGGCAAATTTCAATGAACTTACATAAGTATTTATAATGACCTAAGCTGAGCCAATCACATTTCAGACGGAATCGCCGCACTTCGCCAGTAACTCAGGAGGCGGACGCGTCTGATCACCCTAGAGACACCGACAATATAACTTATGGTTCGTGTACATGTGTTGATAAGTCGTACAGGCTTTAATATAAAAACTTTCGACGATTAGAAGGTTTAATACTTCTATTGATTGAGTTTTTCTAATCCTTGCTTCTTGCATAAGCTCAGATGCTGCGAATTTTTCATTTCCAAAAAAGCTGTTAAGTCTCCCAACCTTTTCTTATCGCACGATCCGATGGGTTTTCATATGCCAACGATCCGCAGCTGTAAAGGGGTGTCCACGGTGCAGCCCGGCCGATAAGAAATCTCGCGGGTCGGGAACTGCATAAAATTAAAGTTTCGCGACAATTGTGTAATTGCAAATCCGTGATTGGCAGATTGAGCCTGGACCCTCTCAGAGTAGGGGAATCCCGACTGGCAGCGAAGGCACAATTGATTTTATTTTCATCCCTCGTTTCCGGGGGAGGTGAGGGGAGGGAGGGGGAGGGATATAATGTCGCGGACACACCCGAATGTCGACACTGTTCACGCGACCGTCGCTTTTGCCCCCCATCGTTCTTCAACTCAGCCTTTTGCTCATCAGTTTTCAACGCAAATCAAATTTCGAAAGGTTGAAGAACCATGGAACCGATCAAGCCGTTTTATATTCCTATTCCAAACAATCGAAGTTCCAAGGAGATGATTTCATCACCCTCTCCAGTCACGCCGATATCGATGTCACCCTCTGATTCGCGATCCGGGGCAACAACGCCATCAAACAGTCGAACTCGGTGTTTTTCATCCTCAAATGTCTCTTCCTCACCCGCCGCACCCAGTTTTCCGCACGCGACGTCTCCTCATATCCGTTCCCACGGCTCCGACTTTCCGGTTCGTCGGCCCGCGTTCAACAACACGGAACGCTCCTATTTTACCGGCGTTACACCCGATCTCGTGTTTCAGAAACAACCTCTGGACACTTATCAGCCCGTGTTGGTTCAGCGCCAGCTTTCCACTGCGGAACGTTGGAATGTCACTCTTGAGCGCGCAATTAAAGGGATTGTGAGCATCAAAGCCACCACTCTAAGATCATTCGACACCGAATCTGCAGGCTCATACACCGCAACCGGATTTATTGTCGATCGCGCACGCGGCATAATCCTCTCAAATCGACATGTCGTCAATCCCAGCCCTACCACGTCAACTGCCGTATTTGGAAATTATGAAGAGGTCACTCTCCAGCCCGTCTATTACGATCCCGTCCACGATTTCGGTTTCTTCAAGTACGATCCAGCAAAAATCAAATTTGCAGACATCGAGGAGATCGAGTTGTACGCCGAGGGCGCAAAAGTCGGGCTGGACATCAAAGTTTGCGGGAATGATGCGGGAGAAAAGCTGAGTATTCTGGGAAGCACACTTGCCAGACTCGATCGTGCTGCCCCATATTACGGAGAAGACGCGTACAACGACTTCAATACCTTCTACTTCCAGGCCGCCTCTGGAACTTCTGGTGGGTCCTCCGGATCTCCTGTTTTGGATATCCAGGGCCGTGCCGTCGCATTGAATGCTGGTGGGTCGCGCAAATCGGCGAGTTCCTTCTATCTCCCTCTCGATCGGATCGTGCGAGCATTGAAGCTGATCCAAGAAGGGAAACCAGTCCCAAGAGGAACACTTCAGACGGAATTCAAGCATGCCTCGTACGATGAATTGAAGAGACTCGGACTCCCGCAGGGTGTGGAAAGGGATTGTCGCGAGCGGAACAAGGACGGAACGGGGCTACTCTCAATAAGCGGAATCCTTCCGGAAGGACCAGGTTCGGAAGCAGGTTTCGAAGTCGGGGATATGCTTGTCGAATGTTACGAGACGAGCTTCGGAAGACGGTTTATCGATAATTTTTACTCATTATGGGAAGTCATCGACGAGAGTGTCGGGAAAGAGATTGAACTGACTTTCTATCGAGGAAAGGAACGCCGAGTTGTTAGTGTCACCGTTCAAAATCTCCATTCGATCACTCCTAGCAAGTTCCTCGAAATCGGAGAAGCCGTTCTGCATCCTCTGTCGTATCAACTTGCACGATCTCACCATTTAGCCTGTCGCGGCTTATTCGTCGCGACATCCGGAATGTTCAACTGGTCCAATACAACCCGAAATTTCCTCGTTACTCAGCTCGATGGTCGGGAAGTCGACTCGTTAGAGACGTTCATTGACATCGTGCAATCCATCCCGGACGCAAAAAGAGTAGGCTTCAGATATCTCAATCTCGGTGGTTGGGAAGAGGAGTTTGGAATTGTTGAGATCGACCATCATTTCTTTGTCACGTCATTGTTCACACGCAACGGAGGAGTTTGGGAACGCAAAATTCTCACTCCTAATCCTGATGCTGAACACAGCGATTCCAAGGCGACGCCCGAGACATCGATCGAAGAGTCGTGGAAGGAAGGTTTGCGGAAAGGTCTTGCGATGGTCCAATGTCGTTTACCTTATTCCATAAATGTACGGATCCCTTGCCGATTATTACTGACTCCAGGGATTCACATCTTCTTCGCCATACTCTGGAGTGGGTGTTCTTGTAGCGCTGGATCCGGTGCCCATGATTGTCACTTCTCGAGCAGCAGTTCCCGTTTCAGTCTGCGACTTAAGGATTACCATCGGAAACCGAAACTTTCCAGGCCGCGTACTTTATCTGGGTCTGGTTGTTGTCCTCACCGTTGACGACGACTCCCTTCCTTCATCCATTCCCATCCCACGGATATCCACCGAGTCCTATAAAGTCGGCGACGACGTTGAAGTCTTCGGCCTTGACGACGAGCACCAGCTTGTCCATAAACGAACGCAAATCGGAGCGATCAACGGCATTGCAACTCGTCAATGCAGTCCTCCTCGCTGGCGCATCTCAAACACGGAGGGCATCTCCTTACTAGACTGTCCATACAGCAACGGAGGCATCCTCCTCGATCCCACCGACAAGTCTATCATTGCGTTGTGGATGACCGTGGGAAGTCAAAACTCGAGCGGCAAAAACACTACGTGGAAGACTGGATTGAATTACGATTACTATATTCGTCCAATAATCGAGTCTTTACAAGCCGGCGAGGAGTTACAGAATCGGTGTTGCGGATGGGAATTCGAACATATGCAGTTGGCGAGCGCCGTCAATCTCGGTCTGAAGGAATCTCGAGCGACTCAAATTGTCAAAATCGCGAAGACGATCGGAGCGGTAGCACGACCGATTTTCGTGGCTGGCAAATTACGGTCCCCAATTCCTATCGAGGGTGACTTGAAAATCGGAGATGTACTACTTGAGATCAATGGGAAAGCGGTGGGAAGGATGGCGGATGTGCGAAGTCTATCTCATGCGACCAAAGCGAAGGTCACGATTCTACGGAACGGCCAGGAAAATGAAATAAACATCGAAACAAACTTGCTCTCGTCTTATCATACGTCGAAAGTTGTATGTTGGGCGGGGGCGGTTGTGCATCAAACACACAGTGCCGTTCTTGAGCAGACGACTCCAGAATTCGTCCGCGTCAGCAAAAGAGAGGGTATCACCAGTCCCGCGAATGCCGTATACATCAGCAGTATCATGTACGGAAGCCCAGCGATCGGCAATCTCCGACCTGTCCAGTGGATTCTGGAGATTGATGGACGGAAAGTCAGATCTTTGGAGGACATGATTGAGATTATTTCGAGTTTGAGGGATAGAGCTGAGAGTGACGAGTACATTCGCGTTAGAATGATGGGAAGGAAGGGTATCACAAGCGTTGTCAGTGTGAGATTAGATTCCCAATTTTGGCCTGCATGGATATTAGAGCGTGAGGGAGAGCAATGGATTCGTAAGGAGTTGGAGTAGGATTATTTTAGGATAATATGGCACTCACATGCTGTTTCGGAAGTTTGGTTTGCGACCAACAGTGCTCGGATTGAAGATCTCGCGTTTCCTCATCACCGCACACAAACCACCATGGGCACAATACGTGCAGTGAACTCACGCTCCGAGTTTGATGCTCTACTCACCGCTACAAAGAATCCTGCATCACTTCTTGTAGTCGACTTCTGGGCTACGTGGTGTGGACCATGTCATCAGAGTATATCTTGCCCCTGAAAGTTTTCATACTCACATCCGTTAGTGACTCCTGTTTTTCAACTTTTTGCAAACCGATATCCTCATGCCGCCTTTGTCAAAGTTGACGTCGACGCTCAGCAAGATATCGCTCAAACGTATCAAGTCACTGCCATGTAATGACACCTCTCAGATAAGACTAATTCAGGCCGACTTTTAAACTCTTCAAAGACGGGAGGGAGGTTGACACGGTGCTCGGTGCAAACCCTGCGGACCTGGAAGCGAAAATCAAACAGCACTATGTCGCTCCTCAGTCTTCTGGGGGCACGGAATCTGGAGCTTCCACTAGCCAAAGTGCGGCGACAGTCAGTGGATACCCTGATATCACCAGCAATGTCGACGTGAAGAATGTAGCTCAATCACCAGTCATCACTGAAAATAGGTTGAATGTTTGAATCAACAAGACTCGCATCCTGTACGTAATATTGTTACACCTGGGTCTGGATACCTTGAATCTGACGTTGACGAGCAACTATCGATTTTCCTCTCGGTAAGAGCCCGATAATTTCACAGTGTTCTGATAGCAGTTTCTGCAACACTGCAAAATATTTGCCATGTCTTTGACTTGCCACTCCAAAGATCATTGTCCCAAAACCCTTCGTCTGTACGTCAACCGACAAAATGCCATTGGATTCGATGAAGCCGAAAGCATCGAACCCACTCAAGAGATCGAGCTGTCTGAGTCAAATTACGACGAAGATGGAACAGCCATAATCAATCTCCGATTCGTCAAATTCCAACGGGTCAATTCATTGACCGTATCCCTGTTTCTATTCCTTCTGACTGTAGATATTTGTCGTCGATAATCTTGGAGGAGAAGACACGACGCGAATCGAGAATTTGAGTTTGTATGGAGAGACGATGGACGTAACCCGCATGAGCGAATTCAAGAGAAAGGACGAAGAACACAAATAAAGGTATATGACGATTCCATAGTAATTATAACGCCCATGCTAAGCTTACCCCTTGTGCCCAAAAGAAATTATGAATGATCGTATCCTCGCTCGGTATATAATGGTAAAGTACTTGCAACACTCACTCTATCTGATACACTTGCATTATCTTCTGTAAGGTCGTCCAAGGGTGGGGCAGAAGCTTCTTCAGCATCGAGATCCCGGGAAACGGGCCCTCTGCGAATTCTATTCGTCGATGACGCTCGATTTATGGGTGTCGGAGCGCTAACTCGAGACTGTAACGATGCTAAATATCGTTCGTCATCGTTGGCGGCTAGAGCGGTCTCCTCATGCGGGATTTCGATTCGGAGAGCCGTCAGACTCTCGTGGCTGTGCGAGATCTGAATTCGAGGTGCCTCGGCGAGAAACGACGGATCGGAATATTCTTGTTCTAGGATTATCGGAGGCGCAGATGCATCATGATCGGTGTTCGTTAGCTCTGGTGGTGCGGATGGGAGAAGGGCTTGTTCTCTCTCGGCCAGCGCAGATTTGCTTATGCTGGCTCTAGAACTTGCACTTCGACTGCGCGCGCGAGGGCCACCGGCAAGAGAAATCCCCGTTGGGACGGATGAGCCTCGGAAGAATGGGGGCGGTGGATTTCGTGGAAAAGACGCGGTTGAACTTGTCGTGCTCGTTGACGATTCCCGCCGCCGAGGAAGATCCGGGGCGGATGGGAACGTTCCCATCGGTATTCTTCTTGCACTCGATGACGCAGGATAGTGATGAAGTAATTGCTCTTGCCGTTGAAGTTGGGACTCCAAGTCCTTTGCAGCTGAATCAATAGTACCGACCACGATCTCGAATTGACATGATTGGACAAATGGCTTATTCTTCTTCATCAAGAGCATTGTGTCGATAAAACTGGACGTGCTCGATTTCACTTCCTCGAGAGCATCGTAGTCTTGAGGCGTTGAAGAAGTCTGGTGTACGGAGGTTTTGGGATTGAGATCCAATATGACTTCAAGGAAATATCGGAATGAAAGATATTTGACATTTCTGATTGTTGGGAAGGTATCCGGCGGTATACGTATCCGCGGTGAGACGTTACAATCAAGCGTTTTGGGATCGCATAGAAGAGGTGATATGGTCTGAGCTAAATCCTTCCGAAATGTAGATGGCTCACCCCTAGACGTTAGTCGTCTCCACAAGGACCATTACTTTGGAGGGTCAAATCTGGTCAATCGGTAGAGTGTGACAATGGCTCCTTTGAGATTCTTGATCGGTTTTGTGTGCTTGATTTTGATGTTTAATCGCACTTGTTCTCCTTTTAGATATCCCGCCTTGGTGAGTTCGACATCGGCCGCTATTTCTCCAGTGGTTTTCGCCTTCTTTTGGTGATCAGGCTGTCGTGTACTGATGGGTTTAGGGGCACGAACGGCCACAACGTCGATAACATCCAGTATTGGAATGTCCCTTTGCGCCACAGATCGATTCCGCATGGCACCTAGGAAGGTCGACGGTCGTTGGTGAATACATCGGATCGTGTACGTGATTGATCCCTTTCCAAACTATTATCAGCCGAGAATCATGTGCTCACTACATCGATGCTGGAGGGCATGCTCTTAGCCGGAAGATCAAATTCAAAGGGGAACGGATGTTCTCCTTCCTCCATAGAGGCAATTTCCCACTCGTCCTTTTGATGCTTCTTGGGGGTATCGTATTCTATAGGATCCTCACTGTAAAATGTTCGATCGTAGGCTGTAGGTTGAATTTTAGTGCCCCACAACACCAATTCGTCCTCGAAAATCGAGTACTCGACTTTCTCCCGTCCCATAAAGACGGACAGCATTCCCGTAAGCTTTAGTATAACGAATTGCGTTTTGACGGGCTTATCGAGACTAAGGTAGACTTGCCCTGTTCATCGATTAGACCGCTGCCGCCAAGGGAGTCACGTACCCTTGACAACGTCTCCAGGACAATAAAACATGCGATGCGGCTCGTCTAGTTGAATGTAGAAATCCTCGACGCCGCTCCGTTTCCCGCTTTTGCGGATATCAAGATCCGCCATGGCTCCACGGATGTCTAGCTCGGAAAACTTCTTCTTAATTTTCGAGCTCGTGGCGGAGTCAGCCTTCGTACTGGCAGCATCGTCTCTTTGATCGTGCGGGCTTAGATAGACGGCGTCCGAGGCCGATGAATCTGGGAAGGAGGGTGAAGTCGATGAGAGCGTCGGTGATATTTGAGGATCCACGGCATTCGACGTGTCGGCATCTGTCTGATGTTGGGGCCATTCAATGGGAGCAGAGGTGTTCATTTCGGTTAATGTGGTCCAGTGGTTTGGACATAGGATCTATGACCAGAGGAGGCGAGAGCAGAACGTGAAACGAGGTGGTGCAAGGAGAGAATGGAACAAGTTTAAACTGGACTCGATGCGGCGTCCATTTCGCAACGCCTTCCCACAAGGGTGCACGTAGACACACATCCACACAAACTTTTTTGTCTGGGGCTGTGCATGGGTTTAGGTGTCACGAAACGTGTTACACTGATCCGCATACACCAGAAATCGCCTCATATTCCGACCGCAACAGGGGTAACCGTGCCGACGATCCATTCTCTCCTTACCTTGCATTGCCTAAAAGCCAAGCACTTCGGATGCAGCTCAATTTAATTGCGGATTATTATTAGATTATTGCGCGAAGCTTTTTTGTATCAAACCCTGTTCATTAACCTTGGCCTGGTATCATTCCTTGGCATTATCTACACGCCCCTGATCTTCGTCAAGGTTGACTCGTCGGCTTATTTTATTTACATGCTGGTCACTTGAATCCGACTTGACACTAACGGAGCCATGTCCATTCGTCATGTCCATCTTCCGAGGATCGAAGGTTTCGTGATCATCATCTGTCTCGCTTGTATTATTCTCCAACATTTCCTTCGATTTCTCCACCACTTTTTCGACTCCATCCATGATCCTCGACTTTACTTTTCTTACACGACCAATGGCTTCCATTCCAATCTCTTGATTAGCATGTCAATTTAATAGACGGCAAATACCATGATAGTGTAGCTCCTCGATACATAAACTCTCGACATGTCTACTCCCTTATTTTCCATTGCATGCAGAAATCGGCGGAAATGCTTCGTCGAGCAGCGGTAATGTCCTGACAATGGCGAAAGTTTCCGCAATTGACCATGTCGGATGGTGATCAACCCAGCAGATGTCACGCGGGCGCCATGGAGAAAGGACTAAATGTAAGCAAATGGCGGGGCGCGGAAACTTACCGAATGCTGAAAACTGCCGGATTGCTTGAGGCCGACATAGAGGCGGTACGAGGTGTCTGTTACGTATATCCACCTGAAATTCAGATTGACTTGGAGGAGAAGGTACGTATTCTTGCGTGTTGTCTTTCGAAGCAGTCGATTCATAACAGCTTGAGGAGATATGAGAAAGACTTTCTTGATGCCAGTTTTATCGTTCACATACTTGTCTGCACGTTCCGTCCCAGAGACCGCAGAGGAACCCGAAGTAGATGACATATCGTCGTCGTCGTCGTCGTCGTCATGAGAACTTGGCTTCTGTAGAGCCTCCTCTCCTGGACGGACATCTTCTGCGTCTGTATCATCCGCCGGCACTATTCCGTCCTCGCTATCTTTGAATTCAATCGTCGTGTCAATTGTTTTATTATTCTTCGCCCAACGAAGAAGTCCCTTCCCATCCACCTTGACAAGGTAGTTTGCGCGTTGCTCACGTGTGAGATATCGGACTTTCTCACTGTCCAGAGACTCTCTAGACCGTCCTTGATCTGCCAAATCCACATTCAATCCGTCGCCTTCATCGAGCCAATGGAAGAAGTTGTCTTTGTTGTCGGTATGTTTCAACCAATATGTATGATATGCCTTCAAATTGCTTCCGTATCGATGATGAGGATCGATCATCTCAAGAAAGTACTGCCATTAGTAAAATCAAAATAACCCATACCACAGAACCCATCTCTTTGGGATCATCTTTCCCTTTTTTAATCTGCGCGAGTTGTTTCCGTCTATGCCGTCCATCATATTCTGAACTATCATCGTCGTCTAGGTCTCCTCCAACGTCGCTCACATCACTCTCATCTGCATTTTGCAGCCCTTTCACCACGTTTTGCGCATTCCACCATTTCTTTTTGGGACTTGTATTTGCTTCTCGATGCATCGTCGCTTCAACTCTGGCGCGTTTCAAGGCATCAGTCCATCGATCGCTTGGCTTGATCTGAGGAGATCCATTTTTACGACTCCTTATTTCCAAATTAGTAAGAAAATCAGGGGGAGGCGGGCGTAATTACCCTCGGTAAGCCTGTTGTATTTCGATCGCCGCCTCCTGCCGCCGCTGGAATTCGTCGATTTCTGCCATAGACTTCCCTTTGCCGACAATCTTTTCATGTTGATTACTGGGTATTTCGACGTCCGAAGGCATTGCTTTTTGATTGTACAGTTTAACCTTCTAGAAAGGGAAGGATTTTTGGGCGTCACGGATTAAGAGTCCGGTTTTGGCAGAACAGGGATTGGAAATTTTTACGTGAATGGTATGATGTCATTGGCGCATTGCGACAAGCGACCACACTCCCCAAAAAATTAAGGCGGCTTGGATTAAGTTTGGATCGCCTATCACCGGGTTCATCCAAGATGTCGAGTGACCATAACAAAGGCACATCATAGAATGTATCCTGGTCGTCTGAGACGTCTAAGGACTTTCACAGGTTTTCAACCCAGATAGATATCATAGAGCTATGTGCGCCCGAGCTAAAGACAGCAATCCCGATCTTTTTACTCCCAATAAGGAAGGCAAAGTATCCACTTCTCACTTCAGCGACTCAGGCCCGCAAGAACATTCCCCTGACTATGATTCATAACTTTCAAACTCCCCCCACGACTCGCCAATAGCCGTAGAGTCCCCAAAACGGCCTGCGTACCATTGACATAATTCCTCGCTTCCGTACGTCGCGCGCCGACACTCACAGTCACTACAGTCTTGACTTTGCTGTCCCGTTCAAGGGCGTTGGCCCATTTGAATACGTCTTCATCCGTGCGGTCGTTGCCGGCGACGAAGAGAAAGGAGGGTGTTTGTGTGAGTTCGGACATGAGATAAGCGCACGCGGTGGCTTTGGTGAATGCAGTTGGTTCCGCTACAACAAAGTATTCCCCTTGAACAGCGTGAACGGTGGAGGGACAGGAGTCGTTGATATGGTTTGCACATTCTCTTGCTTGACTAGAAAATCAGAGGATACTTTAGAGAAGGAGCTACCGTTCCGCATCTCGTTGGTCTGCGTCTTCGTAATGGAAAATCAAGGAAGTCTCTTTTTCCTCGATCTGGGATTAGATTTTATGACAGTGAGATAGGAACCGTTGAACCTGGGGTGCGTTCTTGATAATAATGGAAAATTTGCTCCACGTGCTCTCTCCATGAGAAATCAGCGTTTTTGGCAAGCGCAATCCATTTCTTCTTAGCACCTGGTGTACGAATGAATCCGCCATTTTCGGCAATAAGCCCAATATTAGGACTTTGTCTGAAGAGTTTGTCCAATGCCTACAATTAGCTAATCAAAGAAAGGAACAATGCCGAAGTGGTCTCCCCACTCATCACGTAGACGATATTCCTCGGATCCGCGGCAAGGTCGTTCAATGCAGAGACAACTTTGGGTTGAGTAGTCAAGACGATTCCTGGACCGCTGGCCCATGCGACCAAGGTACCTATGATCAATACCGTCGACGATTAGATAACCTTCATAATCGACAACAAACAATCTCTTCTCGGATAAAGAATATTTGCCAGCATAGGTATCGACATTCAATTTGGGCAGTACAGTGGCAACCCCCCTCTGTTGTTCGATATAGGCATTCTTCAACGAGGTGAGAAACCCGGTAACCCAGGCGGTCGCATCATGAGTCTTGACATGATCAAAGGCCTTTTCCCATCGTCCATTCGTCTCCTCGCGACTCATCGTCAAAACCTTGTAAATTGCATCTGCCATTCCTTTAATGTCCCATGGATTCACGAGGATTGCGGCATCGGCAAAAGCAGAAGCACTTCCCGTAAATTCACTCAATACGAATCCATGATGATTTTGTTCCTGACAGATGACGTATTCATGGCTGGTAAGATTCCAGCCTTCTCGCAAACTCGTGATGACAAGAGCATCGGCAGCAGATAGCATGCCTAGATAATCGAGAAATTCCAAGTCGGAGTGACGGAAAACCATCGGATGATGGACGATGCTGCCATATTTTGAATTTGTGCGAGTGACGATTTCGTTGATATCAGACAGGAGTTCCTCTTCCTCTGCACCCGAACTCGACAATGCAACTTGAATAAACACGACCTAGAATTAGTGTCGATTAGATGCAGACGCGAACCTTATCTTTCCATTGAGGATGGTCATCTAGAAATCTTTCAAAGGCCAACATTTTCGGTTTGAGACCCCGGATGTGGTCGAATTTATCGCGACTTACAAGGATTTGCATGCCAGTGTACTTGTCTTTGAGATAATCGCGCGCATAGGCTGCTTGGGGATCTTGAATTTGTTTTTGCAACGAGACGAGATCGATTCCGATTGGTGAGCAAGCGATTCGAATGAGACGATCGTCCAACATGCAGCCATGCTCAACTGCTTCGACGGAAAGGATTCGAGAACATGTCTGCACAAAATGTCGAGCATATTCTTCCGTCTGGAAAGCGATCAATGTGGCCCCAAGAGCTCCTTCTAGAAGATCCGAGCGAGCTTTATTAGTCGGAATGCAAGAAATACACTACCTGGGAGACAACGAAACACTTCGGACGAAGGGAATGCGACGTGAAGGAACAATCCAATCATGGCGTGCGGAATAAGTTCTCTAACCATCTTTGGAACCAGAAGGAGATGGTAATCGTTGACCCAGATTGCATCTCCTCGTTTGTACTGACTTACAATCGCTTCTGCAAAGGCTCTGTTGACAGCAACATAGTAGTCCCAACTAGCCTTCTCCCAGTGTTTGAACTTTGGATTATCGGGAATTTGGTAATGGAATGTCGGCCAGATGATTTGCTTGCAGTATCGATTATAGTGTCCTTCGAGATCGACGTCGGATATGAACACGGGAATCGATCGCTTCTGGGTATTGAAATAGTTGGAGATGTCTGTCTTCATAACAGTGCTGAGACTGTCCGTGGGCTGCTGTTAGCCTTATAGTCGAGGATTCGGTACCATTCCAAGAGTGCCAATCCACTTATAATCTTGCAGTTTACCCGCACTTTCAGCTGCTCTGACGGCATTGATCAAACCTCCATTCACACCAAATTCCTGTTTCTCCGCTTTCCATTTTGCATCGGAAAAGATTTTATCCGCGCCAATCGTCATCTTTCGAGTACGATGACGCGGAGGACTCGCCCCAGGACCGAAATTCTGTTTTGGAGGCTCCGTCGGCGGAATATCTGGCGATGTCGCACGGGAGGGAGGCTGGGTTAATTTTCTCCGAAACTGAGGTCTCCCGCCTACTTCTGGTTCGAGACTTCCCAGACTCTGTAGCGCAGAAGCGACATTGGCGAAGAACTCACGTCGAGTAGTACCATCTCGAAGAGTTGATTGGCCGACACTGGGAGGGAATTCAGTGGTGGGAGAGCTGGATGCAGTTGGTGGAGAGGAGGTCACATTCTTGGAGAGGGTTTCGAGGAGGTTTGGGACGGGGAGATTTGACCTCTTTTTCAGCGGAGAGACATTCGCTTTATCGGTCGCCCCAGCCGCCACGGAGAGTTTGGCAACATCCTCTTTGGAGAGGTCAAAGTTGAGAGTGTCTGGAAGATTGAGCGTCACAATGTAAGCTGTTTGTCATTAGCATCTGATTTTCTTAAAATTGGAGAGCGGGGGAGAAGGATGTGAGAGTTACTGGTCATTGAGACTGGGGTCGACAGAGACAGCTTTGACCCGGCTTGACAATGGAGAGGATCCCAATCAACAAGCTTAAGTTCAATTGACGAACGAAAACTTGCGACTAGTCCAAAGGCTGGATAGGAAATTCTCCGCGATGTCCAAGGAAATAATCGGGAAGGCTTGGGACGTCTCAGCAAAAATTACCAAGGTTCCACAGCTGTTGTCACGTGGACCACACATTTTGGAGCCTCTCAGCCAATCATTTCTTCCGCTTTGGCAACGCAACCGTGACGTACTTTTTGGGAATCCCACCTTTCCCACTTTCGCCTCGGACAGACGGGCCTGGGCCCCACAGGTGAAAAGCCTCGCGAGGCTTTGGCCCCTACAAATATTAAACATATACGCTTCGGAAAGATCTGTTATGAAGTCCTCCATATAACTGCTGTCGCAATTTCGCAATTCGATCCAATATATTTAGTACTGACCTGCGAAATCTCGCACAAAATGTTGAGATGAGCCCCTACTCCATGGATTCCTGGAAGCCGAAATAGCCGTTTGGTTTTCAACACTTTTCAACGCACCCAATCAATCCTTGTCCTTCCTACCGAGCGCTTTGACTAGGGCTTCCGGAGATCCGCGGCTCCAAACTTTATTTTTGCCCCGAGGCCCTCGGAAAGTGAATATAGTGTTAGTTACCTTATCTGCATGTATTCCATGTTTCTTAAATTTCTCAATACGTGTCCCTGAATCC
>Ga0335073_10004757_pt1 | contig 19016 bp, 13 predicted proteins | sample Lox_Sample_22_FD_207093 | JGI IMG/M metagenome (GOLD analysis project Ga0335073, IMG submission 207093) | Soil microbial communities from Loxahatchee National Wildlife Refuge, Florida, United States - Lox_Sample_2.2 | ecosystem: Environmental > Terrestrial > Soil > Wetlands | place: USA... | reverse complement strand
CTCAGCAGGATGCGATTTTCGTCGGGCGCCCATTGCACGAGACCGAGGCCAACGCGGAGACGCGCGACATGGTCGGGCGCGGCGAGGTCGCGAACTTCCAGAACTTCGCGATCGATGAAGTAAGCGATTTTCCTGCCACTGGGAGAAAGCGAAAGCCCGCCTTGATAGTCGTCGAGTGTGGCGATTTCTTTGTTGTCCTGGGCGAGCAGTTCGAGTCGTTGCAAGCGCGGCGGGCCGGACATAGCGCGATCACGTTCGACGGCGATAGCCGCGTTGGTGCCCGGAATACGGACGGAATCGATGAAAGTGCGGCCTTCAAAGGCCGGGCCTGCGGCGCCCGTGGCAATGCTGGAGTAGCGAAAAGAAAACAACATACGCGGCTTAAGAGCTTCGGTGAGGTACACGATGGTGTTGTTGTCGAGGAGAAAGGACGCGTTGTAGCAATCCTTGATAATGCTTTCACCTTTGCCGAGGTGAACCTCGTGGCCGTTTTCGTCGAGGACGAGGGTCATGAAAGAATCTTCGGCGCGGCCGGAGTCGTCGTTGACGCTGGTGGTGAAAAGTTGCGCGAGGATGTAGCGGCCGTTGGGCGACCAGTGGAACCCGTCGGCGGCGTAGGAGAAGAGTTCACTGCCGCGAGTGAACTTGGGGCCTTCGAGGAGGCGGCGTTTTTTCCCGTTGGACTCCATGAGCCAGATATCGTCGTGCTGCAGGTCGTATTTCTTGGTTTTGAAATTGCGGCGGACGCCGTACACGATACGGCCGTCGGGCGCGAAGCTGAAGGCGGTAACCTCTTCGTCGATATTTTGCAGGGGCTTGTCGATGTCCTGGGCGCGGGCTGGAGCGGAAGAGAAGAACAGAGATTGGCCGCAGAGCGCACAGAGGACACAGAGAAGAAGGGGAAGAAAGTGGCGAGTGGCGAGTGGCAAGTGGCGAGTAAATCCAGGAAGCGGGTGCCGTGCATCACGCGAGGCGTGGATTCCAGGTGAGAGGAACGGTGGGAGCGGATTTGTGAAAAGCGAGGAAAAAATCATGGCTGGGGCGGGACGAGAGACGCCGGCTCCGGGTGGGCCGGTTCGGGATGCGGGCCGGTGAAGTCCGAGCAGCAGGGTTTTTGCACGGGCTTGAACTCCATAAATTCGATGCGAGTTAGGCTGGCGTCGTAGAGGTTGAGCTGCCATTTGCCGTCGCGGCCGATCTTCGGAGGTTCGGGAGTTTTGACGCCAACGCGCTGCAAATCGTAAGCAGTAACGCGGACGCTGGGGACGCCGAGAGAGATGTGGTTCATCACGCCGAGGGTTTGCTTGTCGGCGTTGGCGGGAATATTGAGCATGTATTCGATCCAGTCGGTGCCGTCGGGAACCTGCATGGCGACCCAGTCATCCTGGTCGTCTTTCATACCGCCGTGCCAGTAGGGGCGGAAACCGAGAAGGTCGACGTAGAAATGATTGAGGAGCTCGCGGGAGTTGACGACAAAGCCGGCATGAATGATGCGGATGTTGCCAGGATCGCGCGGAGGTAAACCGGCGTTGAAGTCGTCGCCGCGGGAGATGTGGAAAGAGTCCGTGACAAAGAGGTGATGTTTTTCGGGGTCGTCGAACTCGAGAGCGATCACGTCGCCGGTGTGTTTGCGTTTGAGTTCGTCGTAGCCGATTTTGTGGAAGTGGAGATATTGGGCGAAGGCGTCGAGATCGTCGGTTAGCAGGCCAACTTCGTCGAGGAGGTCGGCGGGAGCGGGCGAAGGAATTTTCTTGAATTCGAGACGCTGGCCGGAGGGGAGAAAGAGAAAGTTGGGCGACCCGTTGTCGCAGTATTCGCAGGTGTGGTCGGGGTCGATGAGCGTGCGGTAGTAGCGGTGAGCGGCTTCGACTTCGGGGACGAAGATAGTGGCGCCGGCAATGCCGAGGATGCGGGGGCGTTTCGGAGGAGCGTGTTTTTTTAGAGGGAATTGCGCGGCGGAGAGAGTGGCGAGAGCCAAGAGCGCTGCGAAAAGCGCACAGGCCCACTGACGTGGGTGAACAGGAATGCCTGTGCCACGGAAAGCTTGATGGGACGGTTTGGGCCGCATGGCGAGGAATAATGATACGCAAAGAACGGGGTCAGAGGAAAATGCGATTGGGAGTGGCAGCCTAGACGCTACTCATTAGCGTGCTGGGGATGCGGGCTGGTGAATTTGGAGCAGCAGGGCTCCTGTACTGGTTTGAACTCCATAAATTCGATGCGCGTACCGTCGGAATCGTAGAGGTTGAGCTGCCACTTGCCATCGCGGCCGATTTTGGGTTGCTCACTTTGTTTCCAGCCTTTGCTGACAAGAAATTCCTGAGTTCCACGAATATCGCCAACGCCGAGAGCAATGTGGTTCATCACGCCGAGTGTACGATGGTCAGCGGACGGCGGGACATTGACCATGAACTCGACCCAGTCCGCGCCGTTGGGCACGTGTAGAGAGACCCAGTCATCCTTGCCGTCGTCTTTCATGCCGCCGTGCCAATAAGGACCAAAACCTAGAACGTCCTTATAGAACTTTTCTTCCTCGGCGCGATCCCGGACAACAAATCCGGCGTGGATGATCGGCCACATGACCGCCGCGTCTGTTACTTCGGAACTAAGGGGACCGTCAAACTGTACAAAACCAATGCGGTGACCATCGGGATCCGTTGTAGTGAAGGATTGCAAAGCGTAGTGCACTTTCGTTTGTTTAATCGTGACGATTTCCGAGACCGTTACGTTCAGGCTCTCGAGATACCGGTGCATTGCCTGAATGTCGTGGACTCGAAAGTCAACTTCCCCCAAGTAGTGGCCTTCGTCGGGGGAGCTGGGAGAGACAACGTCGAGAATTTGCACAAAGCTCGCGTAACAAAAATGCGGCGGAGGGTCGCAGGGAACTTCTGGGCTCGAGAAGTAATTGAGCTGGCGCGAATAGAAGTCCCTCGCGGCGTCGCGATCGCGCACATAGATTGTTACGCGGCCTATGCCATAGATGTGCGGCCGCAGTGGCTTCTTTTCTTGGGCGGATGCGGAGCTGCAGACGATGGTCAGGAGAAGAAGTGAGGCGATTCGGGTCATTCGTTTTCCTCGTCGTCGTGGATGGGCATGGTGCGGGATTTTAGCTTACGAATTTCGGCGAGGCGAGTGCGAAGGCGTTGCTCGAAGCCCTGATCGGTGGGCGCGTACCAGGTGCGGCCGGCGAGGTTGTCGGGCAGGCAGGACATGTCGGTGAGCTTGTCCTCGTAGTCGTGGGCGTATTTGTAGCCTTTGCCGTAGCCAATATTTTTCATGAGGCCGGTGACAGCGTTGCGGAGGTGCAGCGGGACGGGATCGGCTTCGGTTTTGTGCACGTCCTCGATCACTTCGCCGTACGCCGTATAGACGGCGTTCGATTTGGGCGCGAGCGCGAGATAGACGGCAGCTTGCGCCAGCGCGAGATGGCCTTCGGGCGCGCCGAGAAAATCGAACGCGTCTTTGGCGGCGAGCGTGATGGCAAGCGCGCCAGGCTCGGCAAGGCCGATGTCTTCGCTGGCCATGCGCACCAGGCGGCGTGCCAGATAGAGCGCGTCTTCGCCGGACTCGATCATGCGCGCGAGCCAATACAACGCGGCGTCGGGATCGGAGTTGCGCACGGATTTGTGCAGCGCGGAGATGAGGTTGAAGTGCTCTTCGCCGGATTTGTCGTAGCGGAGAAGTTTGCGTTGGAGGACGTCTTCGAGCAGTTCGCGAGTGATGGTGCGCGCCCCGTTCGTCCCTGGCTTCACGCTGCGAGCAGTGAGTTCCAGCGTGTTGTAGGCGGAGCGGGCGTCGCCGTTGGCGAAGGAGGCGATGCGGAAGAGCACGTCCTCGCTGGCTTCGAGGTGTTGATCGCCGAGCCCGTGCTCTTTATCGGCGATAGCGCGGCGCAGCAGTTCGACAATTTGCGGCGTAGTGAGCGGTTCGAGGACGTAGACCTTCGTACGCGAGAGCAGCGGCGAAATCACTTCGAACGAAGGATTTTCGGTAGTGGCCCCGATGAAGGTGATGTGGCCGGCTTCGACGTAAGGAAGAAAGGCGTCCTGCTGCGCTTTGTTGAAGCGGTGGACTTCGTCAACGAAAACGATGGTGCGTGCGCCGGTGCGCGACTTGTATTCTGCGGCGGCCATCACTTCTTTGATTTCTTTGATTCCAGCGAGCACAGCACTGAACGACACAAATTCGCTGCGCGTGAGGCGCGCGATCATGCGCGCCAGCGTGGTTTTGCCGCAGCCGGGAGGACCCCAGAGCAGCATCGAGGTAATGTTGTCGGATTCGATTTGCAGGCGCAGCGGTTTGCCGGGGCCGAGCAGTTTTTCCTGGCCGATGAATTCGTCGAGCGTGCGGGGGCGCATGCGCTCGGCGAGCGGCTGATGCGCGGATTCTTCGGCGGTGGGTTGCGGGAGATTCTGGAAGAGGCTCATGAGTTTGTTGTTGGTCCGCGTTTCGATTGAATCGCCGTGCGTTGGCGGGCGGCTTCGTAGAAGAGGACCGCGGCGGCTGCGGCGGCGTTGAGCGATTCCACGCCGCTGGCCATCGGGATGCGGATGCGCGCGTCGGCCGAGCGCTCGATTTCTTCGGAGAGGCCGGCGCCTTCGTTGCCGACGAGAAGCGCGATGGGTTGGCACCAGTCGACTTGCCAGGGGAGCAGGGGAGCCGTGCTATCCGAATGAACTGCCGTGCGGAATGTGTCCGCTGTGGCCGGGGACAGGCTAAAACCCGTCCCTACATTGGGGGACTCGCTGCGCTCGCGTACCGGAATTTCATGCACCGAGGAAGCCAGGGTGTGAACATTGGCGAGTTTGAGTTGCGTGAGCAGAATGCCCAGGGGCATGCCCGCAAGAATAGGGAGATGGAGCGCGGCACCCGCCGAGGCGCGTAGCGCTTTGGGGGAAAAGGGGCTGGCGGTGCCGGCTTGGCCGGAAGCGGCGGTGACGGCGCCCGTTGCGCCGAAGGCAGCGGCAGTGCGAAGAATCGTGCCAACGTTGCCGGGATCCTGCACTCCGGCGAGCACGACGAGCAGGGGCGAGCAAGCTTCTGCCGACGCGACGGTCGTTGCGGAAAGCAGATCGTCGACCGTGGCCACGCGCGGTTTGACCAAGGCCGCGACGCCTTGCGGATGCTCCGTGTCGGCGAGGCCTTCGAAGAGTCGATCGGTGGTGCGCAGGATTGGGAACGCGATTTGATCGGAATGGAGAAACGGGGCGAGGCGCTCGCGGTGGCGTTCGCCGGACTCGCTGAAGAGCACGGCGGCAATCGGACACCCGGATTGCAGCGCTTCTTCTGTCAGGCGTACGCCTTCGACGCCAACGAAGCCGGATTCGGTCGGCAAGCCGCCGCGTAGCGCCATGCGAAATTCTTTCAGCCACTTATTGTCGCGGCTGGTCAGAACGCCGGGAGTTGCCCTCGAGGGCTCGTCGCCACCAATAGGGCGTCGTGTCGGTTTCACCGGAGTGGCCATTCTACGAAGCCTAGCAAAACTGCGGCTGATTGTGGTAACCGAGACGGTAAGCTTGCCCCTGCTAGTCGAACTGAAGCATAAAAATTGCGTACGCGACGAAAAACATCGAAGCTGACCAGCCTAGTAACAGCAGGCGGCCTTTGCCCTTCGCCAAGAAACCGAGCATCGATGCTGCACCCCACGTCAAAAGGCGCGGTGTCACGAGGTGCTGCCAAACGCCGGGCCCCGCCGACATGCCATGGGGGCTCCCGCCACAGTAAAGCCAGGACGCATTCCAAACGACGCTCAGAATAGTGGCAAGCGCAGCGGTCATCAGTGCGCCTTTCATGATATTTCCCCGCCAGTTCGAAAACGGCGGGGCCTTCTCTCCACCGAACAAAGAGCGCCAAGCGAAATACAACAGCAAACACGGAAGCAAGAAGAGTGTTCCGCCCGCAACATAGACCGCAGTTGGCGTGGTGTATTCGGTCATTTGAGCGTGCAGTCTCAACTTCCAGCGTAGCAGATTTGCCTTGGCCTACAGTCGGGAGCGCCTGTGCCATTGGCGCGTTGCAAAGGGCAGGGGCTAAAGCCCCGCCGCTACAACGGCTTGCGCGGGTGCCGAAATATGGGCGCGAGCCAGGGACGTTGTGTTTTAGCCGAACTCTGTGGTAGCGTCGCCGCAGTTGTTCGCAAAAGCGCGGCGAAGCGCTGTGGGGTGTGACTACGACTTCGCCAAAGGCCAAAACCTTGCCGGCAGAACTGTTGCGCGTTGACGCGCAGAGCCCCGAAGCGGAAGTGCTGCGATACGCGGCGAGTTTTCTGTCCCGGGGAAGTGTGGTGGCCATTCCCACGGACACGTTTTACGGATTGGCGGCCGATCCATTTAATTTGGCGGCGGTGGACGAAATTTATCGCGTGAAGGGACGGCCGGAGGCGCGCGCGCTGCCGATTCTGGTGCGTTCGCTCGAGCAGGCGGTGACGCTGGCGCGGGAAGTGCCCCAGAATTTTTTGAAGCTGGCGCAGGAGTTTTGGCCGGGCGCGTTGACGCTGGTGGTCGATGCAGCGACGAAAGTGCCGCTGAAAGTTACGGCGAACACCGGCAAAGTGGCGTTGCGTTGGCCGAAAAGCGAAATTGCGCGAGAGTTGATTGCAGAATTCGATGGGCCGATTACCGGGACGAGCGCGAATATCTCCGGATTTCCGTCGTGTGCGAATGCCGCGCAGGTGATGAAGCAACTGGGCGGACGCTTGCCGCTGGTGCTGGATGGCGGCGATACTGGCGGCACGCTGGGCTCGACGATTGTGGAAGTGCACGGCGGCGCGTGGAAGATTATTCGCGAGGGCGCGGTGCCGGTGGAACGAATTGAGCGCGCGCTGAAGTAGGTTCAGCGTCGCAGATTCTTCGTGGCTAGACCGGGTTCTTCGGTGGCGCAACTACAAGTAAAAATTATTCGGTTTGTCGATGCCGCGCAGCCGGGATGGGTGGAGTGCGAGCTTCAGGATGCCCACGGCCATCGCCACGTTTTTGTCGATAAGATTCCCATATTCACCGAATCTACTTTGGATTAAAACAGTAGATATCCTCAAGAGGGATGCATCCGATGTGAGATCGTCGGTCAGTCCACAGACACGCGGGGACGGCATCTGTTCCGTGTGACGACCGAAACACCCGACGGCGTGCTTTCCAGCAGCGGTTTATCGGAGTTTCTTGTACTTTCTTCGCAATTGCTTAGCAGTTAATGCTTCGCTTATTGCGGTGGTGCGTAGCAGATTTTGCCGAGGATTGCGGAGCCGCGCGCGCCGGTGGCGGAGGGCACGTTTGCGGGGCGCTGGTGGAAGGTTTCGTAGGCCATCAGCGCGAAGGCGAAGGCCTCCTTGGCTTCTTCCGGAATGCCGAAACTGGCCGACGGAAGAATCTCGATTTCGCCAAGCGCGGCGGCGAGTTGCGCCATGAGCAACGGATTTTTCGCGCCGCCGCCGGAAACGATGAGCTCGCGAATTTTGCTTTTGGGCAGCACGAAACGATGCAGCGCGTCGGCAACGGACAGCGCGGTAAAAATCGTGGCGGCGCGAATCAGGTCGGCTGGATAGGCGCGATGGCGGCGCCCGAGCGCGAGAACTTTTTGAATGTACGCCTGGCCGTAGTATTCGCGGCCGGTGGATTTGGGTGGCGCGATTCTCAAATAAGGGTCGCCCATCAGTCCGTCGACGAGCGCGGGCAGTGGGCGGCCGGTTTGCGCGACGGCAGCGTTCTGGTCGAAACGTTTGCGACCGCGCGTGAAGTAGGATACGAGGGCGTCGATAAGGATATTCGCAGGGCCGGTATCGAACGCAAACACGTTCGAAGGCTTAGCGCCAGCCGGAATGACGGTGATGTTTGCAATGCCCCCGAGGTTGAGCGAGACGCGACCGAGCTTCGCGTCGCGATAAAGAAGATAGTCGGCATAGGGGACCAGCGGGGCGCCTTGCCCACCGACGGCCATGTCTGCAGGACGAAAGTCTCCAACTGTAGTGACGCCGGTGCGTGCAGCGATGACCGAGGGCTCGCCAATCTGTAGCGTCGAAGCGGTTCGACGACCGAAGTAACGAACCGGTTTCCCCTGATGAAAGATGGTCTGACCGTGGCTGCCGATGAGGGCCACTCTGCGCGGCGAAATGCGAAATGTTTTGCAGGCTGCTAGCGCCGCGTCGGCAAACACTTCACCGAGGCTAAAATTCAGCTGGCTCAACTCTCCCGCGCTAATCGGCTGCTGTTCCGCGACGCGCAGAATTTCCTTGCGGAGCGCAGGCGGAAACTTGCTGGAAGTGTGGGCCAATAATTTGGCGTTCAGGCGTGGTGGCGCTCCGGAAATACGCGCCAGCGCGACATCAATTCCGTCCGCCGACGTGCCGGACATAAGACCAAGAACGAGCATGCAGGCATTATCAGCTTCACTCACGCCGATTCGCCTGGAGAATCCAACGTTGGTCCTCATCTTCGAAATAGGCAAGCCTTCCGGGTAAGCAGGACAGAAATGTCCCCATTTGTCGCCCGACAACGACTTGCAGCGCCTCCAGTACGGGCATCTCACGCCCATCAATCTCGTCGTTCTCCGAAAGAACCCAACAAAGACTTGGTGCGCCCATGCTTCGCAACAATTTCCAAATGCTTTCGGGACTGTGTTGCGATGGAGGAATCGACCTGACGCAACCCGGATCGAGATGTTTGAAATGCGCAAGTCCCCGAGTGATTTTCTTGCGGTGTTTGGGCACTGCGAGAAATCCAAGATAGCGATCACGCCTTTGCGGCAGGATGAAGGCTTTGAATAGCTGCTGCTCGTGTTCCTGCTGCTGAGTCATGAAATCTGTTTTTTCAGTTCGGCGAGGAGGTTCAGTGCGTCAATGGGTTTTAGATTGTCGAGGTCTGCGTCGCGTAGGCTGTCCAGTACGGCGCGGTCTAGTGGAGTGAACAGGACCTCTTGTTGGCCATTGCGACGTTGTGAGGAAGAATTTGTTACCCCGCTGTTGACGCCAGCAACCGTAGGAGGTGCTCCGTTTTCCTCCGCGCCCGGCGAAAGCCTTTCGCTCAGGACATGTTCGCTCTGCTCATGGCGTTTCAATACTTCGCGTGCGCGTTCGATGACGCTGCGCGGCAGTCCCGCAAGTTTAGCCACCTCGATTCCGTAGCTCTTGTCCGCGCTGCCCGGCTCGACGCGCCGCAAAAAGATAATTTCGCTGGGCGTCTCTTTCACCGACACATGTACATTCTTCACGCCGCTGAGCAAGTCCGCCAACTCGGTCAATTCATGATAATGCGTCGCAAAAAGCGTGCGCGCGTGCGTGTGCTTCTGCAAATGTTCGACGACCGCCCAGGCGATAGACAAACCGTCGAAGGTCGCGGTGCCCCGGCCAACTTCGTCCAGCAGCACCAGGCTCGCTGGCGTGGCATGATGCAAAATCGCGGCCACTTCGCTCATCTCCACCAAAAACGTAGATCTTCCTCGTGCCAAGTTGTCGGCCGCACCAATCCGCGTAAAAATCCGATCCGTAATCGGCAACTTTGCCTGCCGCGCCGGAACGTAACTCCCCATCTGCGCCATCAGCACGATCAGCGCCGCTTGCCGCAAATAGGTGGACTTGCCGCCCATGTTTGGGCCGGTAATCAGCAAGAGCTGCTGTGCGCCCGGCTCGAAGCACAAATCATTCGGTACAAAGCGTTCGCCCGTCTGCCGCAGCAACTCTTCAATCACCGGATGGCGTCCGCCGACGATCAGCAATTCTCCCGTGGCGTTGAACTCCGGCCGGATATAGCCGCGATCCGCCGCCAGCTTGGCGAAGCAGCACAGGACATCCAGGTGCGCAATCGCCGACGCCGTTCGCCGCAACCGCGCCGCCTTTGTCGCCACGGTCGATCGAATCTCCACGAAAAGTTGCCGTTCAATTTCCAGAATCCGCTCGTCAGCCGCCAGAATCTTCCTCTCGTACTCCTTCAGCTCTGGCGAAGTAAACCGTTCCGCATTCACCAGCGTCTGCTTACGCTCGTAGTCAGCCGGCGCCAGATGCAGGTTCGGCTTCGAAATCTCCATGTAGTAGCCAAACACTTGGTTAAAGCGAATTTTTAGCGAACCGATTCCCGTACGCGCGCGTTCGCGCACTTCCATCGCGGCAATGATTTCTTTGCTGTTTTTGCTCAGACTTCGCAGCTCATCCAGTTCGCCGTGATACCCGCTGCGAATCATTCCCGGATCGCTCGCCAACGCCGGCGGTTCATCCGCAATCGAGCGGTCGAGCAGCTCACGCACATCGGTCAGCTCGTCCATCTCCGCATACAACTGCCGGACCAGAGCGCTGCCGCCCACTGGTGGCGGCATCAGGAAGTTCTTCAGCACGGGAATGTGCGTGAGCGATTTGCGCAACGCGAGCAACTCCCGCGGCGAGGCCAGCCCCAGCGTGATCCGGCTGGTCAACCGCTCCAAATCCTGAATGCCGCGCAGTTCCTTGCGGATTTCGCCGCGCACCACGGTCTGCTGCACCAGGTGCGCCACCGCGCCCAAGCGCGCTTCGATAACTTCGCGATCCAGCAACGGCCGCAGAATCCAGGAACGCAGCAGCCGCGCGCCCATCCCGGTAACCGTGGAATCCAACGCGCCGACCAGCGTCGTCGGCCCACTGCGCCCGCTCTCTTCCGTAAAAATTGGGGCAATCAGTTCGAGGTTACGCACCGAAACCGGATCGAGTACCAGCCCGTCGCGCTGCTGGTAGTAACGCAAACGGTCCAGATGCTGCAGCGCTTCGATGCTCGCAACCGCTTCGGTCCGGCCCTCTACCCCTTCGGCGCCGCGCGAGGCGTTCTCTCGCAGGTAGTGGACGATCGCGCCAGCGGACGAGACCGCCAGCGGATGCCCATCCAGGCCGAAGCTGGTCAACTCCGCCACTCCAAACTGCTCGCGCAAGATCCGCTCGGCGTAGTCGCGCTGAAAAATCCAGTCGTCGAGGCGCGTTTCGACGCCCCCGGCGCCATCCAGCATGGAGGTTTTCGCTGTTTCGAAGAGCTGCTGTGGCCGGGCGAGCAGCGTCTCCCGGGGCCGCAGCAATTGCAGTTCATCCCGCAGCTGCTCTTCCGCGTCTGCGCCGGAGAATTCCGTCGACTGAAACTCTCCGGTGGACAAATCCACAAACGCCAGTCCAGCCGCAGCGGCGTTGCCGGCACCATGCAGGGCTACCGACGCCAGGTAATTGTTTTCGCGGGCATCCAGCACCGCGCCATCTGTCGCGGTCCCCGGCGTGATGACGCGAACCACCTCGCGCCGCACCAGCTTTTTCCCCGGCCCTGGCTGCTCCATCTGGTCGCAAATCGCTACCTTGAAGCCGTTGCGAATCAGCCGCGCAATGTAGCCGTCGGCGGAATGATACGGCACTCCGCACATCGGGATCGGCTGGCCCTTCTCGCGATTGCGCGAAGTGAGCGTGATTTGCAATTCGCGCGCCGCGAGAATCGCGTCTTCGTAAAATAGCTCGTAAAAATCGCCCAAACGAAAGAGCAGCAGCGCGTGTGGATAGCGCGTCTTGATCGCGTGATACTGCTGCATCAAAGGTGAAGTGGGTTCTGTCATCGGGCAGCGGATGCTCTCACAAAACGGAGATTACTTGTCGATCCCCAATTGATTCAAAATAAACGCATAATCCAGCGCGATCTCGCGCAAGTAGTCGTAACGTCCCGAAGCCCCCCCGTGCCCCGCGCCCATGTTCGTTTTCAGCAACAGCACGCTGCCATCCGTCTTCAACGTTCGCAGCTTCGCCACATACTTCGCCGGCTCCCAATACATCACTTGGCTGTCGTTCAAGCCGGTCTTTACCAGCATCGCGGGATAGCTTTTCGCTTCGAGATTCGTGTACGGGCAATACGTCTTCATATAAAAATAATCTTCGGCCACCCGCGGATTGCCCCATTCCTCAAACTCGCCCACCGTCAGCGGCAGGGAAGTGTCCAGCATCGTGTTGATCACGTCAACGAACGGCACGTGGCTCACCACGGCGTGAAACAATTCCGGCCGCATATTCGTCACCGCGCCCATCAATAATCCGCCGGCACTTCCTCCTTCGATGATCAGCCGCTCCGGCGCAGTGTACCCCTCCGCAATCAGGTGCTCCGCCGCGTCAATAAAGTCTGTGAACGTATTGCGCTTCTGGCGCATTCGCCCCGCGTCGTGCCAGGGCTTGCCCAGTTCGCCGCCCCCGCGAATGTGCGCGATGGCGTAAATCAACCCGCGATCGAGCAGGCTTACACGGTTTGAACTGAAAGATACAGCCATGGAGTAGCCGTAGCTGCCATAGCCGTAGAGCAGGAGCGGCGCAGAGCCATCGAGGAGCACATCGCGGCGGCGCACGAGCGAAATAGGGATGCGCGTTCCATCGCTGGCCTGGGCGTGCAACCGTTCACAAATATACTTTGCGCTGTCATACCCGCCCAGCACCGCCTGTTGCTTGCGTACCGTGCTGGTCTGCGTTTGCAGGTCGTAGTCGAACACCGAGCGCGGCGTCACCAACGATTCGTAGTTATAGCGCACGGTTCCGGTGTCAAACTCCGGATTTTCGCCAAGCGACGCGTTATAAGCCGGCTCGCTAAACGCAATCCGCCGCGAACCCGCCAGCGCATCGGCGACGGATAGGCTCAAATCGATCACGCGTAAATACGGCAAGCCGCCTTCGCGCTCGGTCAGAACGATGTGCGAACGAAGCACGTCCGCGCCAGCCAGCATCACGTCCGGCCGATTCGGAACGATCTCGCGCCAGTTCTCGCGCCCCGGCTTGCTCACGGGAGCTGTAACCAACCGATAGGTTCGACCGCCCGAGTTGGTGCGGATCACAAAAAATCCGCCCACGTCGTCCGGATTGGCCCCGCGATTTTCACGAGCCAGCGGATTCGGATGATGGTCGACGAAGTATTCGTGGTCGACTTCGCGGGGCGCAATTAGCTGAAACTCGCCGAACGATTCCCGCGCCGGCAGAAAGCGCGTCTCGCTGGTGGTATGGCTCTCGCTGACCAAGAACAAGAATGCGCCGCTGCGGCTGGAGTCAATCGAAAGCCGAAACCGCTCGTCTGGCTCTTCGTAAATCAGCACGTCCGCCAGGGGCGAAGACCCGGCAATGTGCCGGTACAAGCGATAGGAGCGCTTCGTCGTGGGATCTTCCACGGTATAAAACAATGTTCGGTTGTCGGCGGCCCAAGCCACGCTAGTCACGCGTTCCATCGACTCGGGAAAGGTCGCCCCGCTCAGCAAATTCTTGATGTGCAGCCGGTACTGCCGAAAGCCCGTCGTGTCCAGCGCGTATGCCAGCAATTGATTGTCCCGGCTGACCTCAAACGCGCCCAGCCCCAGAAACGAATGGCCCTCCGCCAGTTTGTTCAAATCCAGGAGCACCTCGTCGAGCGCCCCGAGGTGGTCCAGCTTCCGGCACCGCACCGGATACTGCTTCCCCTGTTCTGTCGCCGTGAAATACAAATACCCGCGCAGCCGGTACGGCACGGACATATCGGTTTGCTGAATCCGCGCCAACATTTCAACGTACAACTCATCCTGGAAAGCTTGGGTGGGCGCCATAACCGCTTCCGCGTAAGCGTTTTCCGCCTCCAGGTACGTGGTCACCTCGGCGTTTTCCTTTTGTTTCAACCAGGCGTAATGATCCAGGCGCCGGTCGCCATGCAAAATTGTCTCCACCGGCTCCCGCCGGGCCAAGGGCGGCTGGGGCCGGTTTTCAGCGGCTTCGTTCGCATAGGAAATGCCGGGCGGTGCCATATTGGCCTCTGGGTTCATGCTTCTCTTTGATCTGCGGCGCGGCGGGATGGGCGCCGGTGTGGGCCGGACTTTGCCGGTGTCGCGCTGCGAAGTTGCATCGGTTCGTCCGCTATACTAACGGAACTCGCTCGCCCCGAAAAGCCGCGCGAGCGCTCTAGATAAATTCGACGATGCCCCGCGAAACCGAAATCAAGCTGCGGATCCACGATAGAACGGCGCTGCTTCGCCGGCTGAAGAAGCTTCGCGCTCGGCTCGCGTCTGGCCGGACTGGGCGCGTCCACGAGATGAATGTGATTTTTGACACGCCGCGGGGCGATCTGGGCAAACGCGGCCAGCTCTTACGCGTTCGCATCGAAACCCCCGAGCCGGCGAGCAAGCGCTCGCTGGCCCCTGGCTCGCAGGCTCCCAAGCAGCGCATCCGGCTGACGATGAAGCTGCCGGTCGCCGATGAAGCGACCTGCCAGCCGCCCGAGCCACCACGACGCCATAAGGTCCGTGAAGAGCTTGAGCTAGAGGTCGCGGATGCGGGCACGCTTACCAGAATCTTCGAAGGCTTGGGCATGAAGGGGTGGTTCCGCTACGAGAAATACCGCACCACTTTCCGTCCTCCAGCCTCCCTCCGTTGGTCCAAAGGACTGCTAATCGAGCTCGACGAAACGCCTATCGGGGTCTTTCTCGAGTTGGAAGGTCCGCCCGAAGCCATCGACCGCGCCGCGGCCGAGTTGGGTTTCGCCAAGCGCGACTATATCGTCGAGAACTACCTTTCACTTTATGTGCAGGCTTGTCGCGCCGCGGGCGAAGAGCCGCGCGACATGCTTTTTGCTCCACACAAATAGCTCTTTCAAAATCTTTTTAGTTTTTTTCAAAAAACCGGCCCAACTTTGCGCTTTTCTGTTGACTTCGATTCGCGTCCGCCGTATCACTGCAACTGGAGTTGCAAAACGGCAGCGCAATTGCTCCGTCTTGCGACTCTGACGCGCTGGGCCGTTTGCTGGCGCGCAGGTGAATTCTCGGCAATGTGCATGTCCAACGATCTGGAACCTGGTCCCGTTCATTTATCCGGCTGGTCTGAGGGACTGCGGCTTGGGAAAGGCGCTTGGGCAACGCGGCGCGAGGCGATGCGCCTCCTGTCGGCGGCGGGTCGGGGAGGGTTTGCCTCTGGCTAGCGGTAAGTCCATTGGTATGAGGCACTTGCCCGCGGCCAAGCATTTTGGTTCGCGGGCTTTTTGTTTTTCGCCGCTTTGCAAGGCTGCGGCGGTCCGGCGCCAGCCGCCGGAGATCGAAGGTGAGCGATGGAGCTATACGCCACAGAGTTGATGGGCGCCAAAGCCTACGACGCCCAGGGAAATTTTGTCGGCAAGGTGCGCGAATTTTTCATCGAGCCTGCTCAGGCGCCGAACCGCCTATCCCATTTCTTGCTGGCTCGCGGCCACTATCAATCCCTTCTGGCACGCCATGATCAGGTGGCCAGCGCTGAACCCGGCGCCATTCGCCTTAGCGTCGGCGAGCGCGCCCTCCAACTTTACGAACCCAACGAAGCCTTGCTGGCCGTTCGCAAGGACTTGCTGGACCAGCAGATCATTGACACGCTCGGCCGCAAAGTGGTCCGCGTCAATGACGTCGACCTGGCCGAGCAGCGCGTCAACGGCAATATTGAATTGCGCGTCACTCAGGTGGATGTCGGCCTGCAAGGCGCGGTCCGCCGCCTGCTGCAGGGTCTTCCGCCCGCCCTGGTGCGTAAACTCCAAGCCCGGCTCCCGCAGCGCTCCATCCGCTGGGAGTTCGTGAACCTCATCGAGTCCGACCCTCTGCGCCGCGTCAAGCTGCGCATCACCCACGAAAAGCTTGAGGACTTGCATCCAGCCGACCTGGCCGAAATCATGGAAGATCTTTCCGCCTCCGAGCGGCAGGGCATTATCGCTTCTTTGGACGAAGAAACCGCTGCGGCCGTCCTCGCCGAGCTCGACGAGCGCCTCACCACGCAGATCGTCGAAAAACTCGATCCGGAAAAGGCCGCCGACATCCTCGAAGAGATGGCTCCCGATGCCGCCGCCGACCTGCTGGCCGACCTGCCAAAGGAAACTTCCGAGGAACTCCTCGAAGAGATGCCCGGCCAGGAAGCCGAGGAAGTCCGCGAGTTGCTCGCTTTCGACCCGGCCACGGCCGGCGGCATGATGAACACGGAATATGTCTACGTGGGAGAAAGTTCCGCGCGCGACGAAGTACTCGATTGGGTGCGCAGCCTCGAGCTGAATCTCGACCAGCTGGACACCATCGTGCTCCTCAATAACGCAGCCGAATTTGCCGGCACCGTCTCCGTCGCGCGTCTGATGCTCGCGCATCCCGAGCAACCGGTGAAGGAGCTGCGGAGCGAGCCACTGCTCAGCATCTCCGCCGAGGCCGATGAAAAGGATGTCTTTGAATTGTTCGACAAATACAATTTGCGCATGCTTACCGTCGTCGACGAGGGAAATCGCCCGGTTGGCACGGTGACCGTGGACGATGTGGTCTCGCGTTTGGTGAAAAAATAAAGCATTTTACTATGCAATTTTCTCTAGTGACCGCGCGTTGTAAGCATTTGCCGGCACTTCCTGTTTGACCGTGTCTCCGAGGAGTTTTAGGCCAGCTGCGTCATGGGAATGAATTGGCAAACCATCAAGGGCGGCTTCGCGGGCTTGCAGGCTCGCGGCGAAAGCTTGCACCAGCGCGTCCGTGGATTGCGCCGCCGTCTCACCCTGCTTCTCGCCGTCGTCGGACCCGGCCTCATCACCTCCAACGTCGACAACGATGCCGGCGGCATCGCCACCTACACCCAGTCCGGCGCCCAATACGGTTACGCCCTGCTCTGGTCCCTTATTCCCATGACCATTGCGCTGTACGTCACCGAAGAAATGTGCGCGCGCATGGGCGTCGTTACCGGCAAAGGGCTCTCCGACCTCATTCGCGAAGAGTTCGGCTTCCGCTCCACTTTCTTCGTGATGATCGCCGGCTTCTTTGTCGACCTGGCCAACGTGGTCGCCGAATTTGCCGGCGTAGCCGCCTCGATGGAGATGTTTCACGTCAGCCGTTACATCGCCGTCCCGATCGCTGCCGTCCTGGTTTGGGTGCTGGTGCTGCGCGGCACCTACCGCCAGGTCGAAGTGATTTTCCTCGTCGCCTGCGGCTTTTATGTCACTTATGTCATTTCCGCAATACTCGCCAAACCGGACTGGTTGATGGCCGGAATCAGCCTCTTGCCTTTTCGCGGCATGCAGGTTAACTCCGGCTACTTGCTGACGCTGACGGCTCTGGTTGGCACGACCATCGCGCCCTGGCAGTTTTTCTACTTACAAGCGGGCTTTGTGGAGAAAAAAGTCGGTCCGCGCCAGTACCCGCAAGCGCGCGCAGACGTGATGGTCGGCAGCATCAGTTGCATGGTCATCGTGTTTTTCATCATCGTCGCCACCGCCGCCACCCTCAACGCCAAGGGCATGACCAGCATCTCCGACGCGGTGCAAGCCGCGCAGGCCCTCATTCCTTTGGCCGGCAAGTGGGCCGGCTACACCTTCGCTTTTGGCTTCTTGAATGCCTCGCTGTTCGCCGCCACGATTCTTCCGCTCTCCACCGCCCACGTAATCTGCGAAGGCCTCGGTTTTGAAGCCGGCATCGACAACAAATGGCATGAAGCCAAAATCTTCTACAGCCTCTACACGGTGTTAATTGTCGTGGGCGCTGGCATCATTCTCATTCCCAACGTCCCCCTCTGGAAGATCTTTATTTTCTCGCAGGTCGGCAACGGCATTTGGTTGCCCATCGTCATCATTTTTATCCTGCTGCTCATCAATCGCCGCGATTTGATGGGCGAATACGTGAACAGCACGGTCTTCAACGTCGTCGCCTGGGTCACCGCCATCGCCATGATCATCCTCACGTTAGTGCTGGTCTACACCGGGCTATTCCAAAGCGGGCCGCCCGCGGGCGGCTAGCGTTTCTGCTCCTGCTTCTCAAGACACCATTGCATTGCGTCCGCGCCGAACGGTGTGTTAACTTTGTGCCGTAAAGGGAAAAGCCCCCGAATCCCGTGCCGCCGACCATTACACACACGACACTGCAGGTTCCCACCTCGGCATCGCTCGGCGCCCTCACGCCCGAGGAGGCCAATCTTTTTGAAAAGCTCGATCTGACCCGCTTGCCCCGCCACGTTGCGGTGATCATGGACGGCAATGGCCGTTGGGCCCAGAAGCGCCATCTGCCGCGCATCGCTGGCCACCGCTCCGGCACCAAATCGGCCCGCGTCACCATCGAGACTTGCGCCCGCCTCAAGATCGAAGCGCTTACCCTTTACGCCTTCTCCAGCGAAAACTGGCGCCGTCCGAAGACCGAAACCGACTTTCTCATGCAGCTCCTGCGCGAATACCTGCGCAGCGAAATGCCGCTCCTGCAGAAAAATAACATTCGCATGCGTTTTCTCGGCCGCACCGATGACCTGCCCAAAGGTGTGCAAGAAGACGTGCGCGACGCCATGGCGCAGACCGCCTCGAATCGGGGGATGGTTCTGTGCATCGCGCTCAACTACGGCGGCCGCTCGGAAATCGTCGATGCGCTGAACGCGATCATCGCTGAACAAGGCAGCCACGCCGGGCGCGTGCCTGTTTCCGAGGAAACCCTCGCCCGCCACTTGTACACTGCTGGCCTGCCCGATCCCGATTTATTGATCCGCACCAGCGGCGAAATGCGCATCAGCAACTTCCTGCTTTGGCAGATCGCCTACGCCGAGATTTTTGTCACCGAAACGCTCTGGCCGGACTTCTCCCGCACTCGCTTGCTCGAAGCCCTCGTCGAATTTCAGAAGCGCGAACGTCGCTACGGCGGCATCCGCGAAGGCCACTCCTCTCCGGAAACCCCCGCCCGCGCCTCCGGCGAGTAGCGCTGTCGGCATCTAAATCCTGTCATTCTGAGCGTCGCGAAGCATCGCGGCTTGCTGTGCCACCGATTGAGGCGTTTAAATAAGGCAATATTTTTTCACCCGTCCGCGTGCCACCTCTTTCCGCTATGATGTCATCTACCGAATGACATCTCACGCCGTGATTCCCAATCTATGACCTGGAAGCGCGTCGCGACAGCCGTCGTGTTGATTCCCGGTGTCGTCGCTCTCGTCCTCTGGACCTCGACCGCCGTCATTGCGATCGCCCTCGCCGCCATCATCCTCCTCGCCCTCTTTGAATTCTTCGCCCTCGGCGACGCCATCGGCCACCGCGCCTACCGCTTCTGGACCGCCACCTGCGCCCTCTTCCTCGTCTTCGTTCAGTACCTGG
>Ga0335073_10004756_pt1 | contig 19022 bp, 19 predicted proteins | sample Lox_Sample_22_FD_207093 | JGI IMG/M metagenome (GOLD analysis project Ga0335073, IMG submission 207093) | Soil microbial communities from Loxahatchee National Wildlife Refuge, Florida, United States - Lox_Sample_2.2 | ecosystem: Environmental > Terrestrial > Soil > Wetlands | place: USA... | reverse complement strand
TTGAGGAAGAGTTCGATTTCGAACACGTGCTGGTCCCCATTGGTTTTGACCTGCAAGGACCCGAAGCGCAACGATCCCCACTTGCGATCCAATTCACGCTGCCAGTCGACCAGTTGCCTGCCCGCCGCGCCTTTGTTCGCCGCACGCTCACGATAGGCCGCTGAAGCCGGAAGGTAATGTTCTTCGGTGTACTCGCACACCGCGCGGTTCGCGGAGAACTGCGGTGTGAGCCGCGCCATGCTTTCCCGCATTCGCTTGACCCACGTGGTGGGAATGCCGCTCTGGTCTCGGGTATAAAATTCCGGGACCACCTCGCGCTCAAGCAGGTCGTAGAGCGCATTCGCTTCAGCCGCGTCCCAGGCGGGATCGTCACCATGTTCGCGGCCGTCTCCCAACGCCCACCCCACATCGGGCGCGTAGGCTTCCGCCCACCAGCCGTCCAGTTCCGAAAGATTGATGCCTCCGTTGACGAGCACCTTCATACCGCTGGTTCCGCACGCCTCCCAGGGCCGCCGTGGGGTATTGATCCAGACATCGACGCCCTGCACGAGTTGCTCAGTCAGCAGCATGTCGTAGTCGCTCAGGAAAATGATGTGGGGGCGGACCTCTGGTTGGCGGATGAAACGTATCCATTCCTGAATTAAAGCTTGCCCTGGGCGGTCCTCCGGATGGGCCTTTCCGGCGATGATGAGTTGTACCGGGCGCTGAGTATTGCTCAACAGTCGAAGCAGCCGCTGCGGATCGTGCAGCAACAGGTTCGGTCTTTTATAAGTCGCGAAACGGCGCGCAAAGCCCAGGGTCAACACATTGGGATCGAACAAAAGTTTCGCCTCTTCAATCGCCTCGGGCGACGCGCCTGAAGCAGCCAGTTCCCGGGACAGTCGTTCGCGAGCGTATTCCACCAGAGACTTGCTGGCGGTGCTCCGAGACTGCCATAGCTCGGCATCGGAGACCCGGCGAATGCCCTGCTCCAGGGTTTCCGTCATTCCCATCCAGCGGTCTTTTCCACAGGCCTGTGTCCAAAGATCATCGGAAGGACCAGAGTCCCAGGTCGGCACGTGAACTCCGTTGGTCACGTGTCCGACGGGAACTTCGACCTCCGGCCAGCGCGGAAACAAGGGCAGAAAGAGATGCCGGCTGACTTTTCCATGCAGGCGACTCACGCCGTTGACCGCTCCACTCCCCCGGATTGCCAGATAGGCCATGTTGAAACTTTCCGACGAGTCGTTCGGGTCCTGGCGGCCAAGAGCCAGCAAATCGTGCAGGGCAATGCCGAGCCTGTTTTCGGCGTACCACGCCAAGTATTGCTCGATCAGAGCGGGAGCAAAACGGTCGAAGCCTGCAGCCACCGCTGTGTGCGTGGTAAAGAGATTACCCGCTCGAGTGACCGCCAGCGCGACTTCGAAGGGCTGTCCGGTATCGTTCATGAAGTTACGGGCGCGTTCCAGGACGGCGAAGGCAGCGTGCCCTTCGTTCAGGTGACAGACTTCGGGTTGGATCCCAAGGGCGCGGAGCAATCGCCATCCGCCGATTCCGAGCAGCAGTTCCTGCTTGAGGCGCAACTCCGGCCCGCCGCCATAAAGTTCGCTGGTAATTCCTCGATGCGCGGGAAAGTTCGCCGCGTCATTGCTGTCCAGCAGGTACAGCTTTACTCTGCCGACCTGGACCTGCCAGGCGCGCAGCCAGACCGAGTATCCGGGCAACGCAATCTCCAGCCGCAACCATTCCCCGTCTGGCTGGCGTAACGGCGTGATCGGCAACTGGCCGGGATCGTTGTACGGGTAAAGAGCCTGTTGCGCTCCGTTCTTGTCGATCACCTGGCGAAAATAGCCTTGCTGATAGAGCAGCCCCACGCCGACCACCGGAACGCCCAGATCACTGGCGGCTTTGAGCTGATCACCGGCCACATTGCCTAGGCCGCCTGAATAGATCGGGAGCGCTTCGCTCAACATGAATTCCATGCTGAAATACGCGACAGAGGTCAAAGGAGCTTGCCGATGCTGTTGCTGAAACCACGCCGGCCTCTCCGCCGCCTGACCCTTGGCCCGCAGCAGGTCATTAACGCTCTTACGGAAAGCGGGATCGGCAAGGACGCGCTCAATCCGGTCGCGCGAGACCGTCTGCAGGACGACCCAAGGATTTTGCGTGAGCTCCCACAGCGTGGGATCAAGAGCACGCCATACTCCATCGGTGGCATGATTCCACGACCAATGCATATCGAGGGCAAGTTCCGCCAGGGAATCGAATCCTTCGATTTCAGTGGGTAGTAGGTTATAGATCGGGTGGCTGACGCGGGTTTGTTCGCTCATGATTCCTCACTCAATCCGAGACCGCTAATGCATCGCCGATGATCGTCTGCGCTTCCTCCGGCGTGAGGCCGCAGATGACCGGCTCCCCGGAAGCTCTCCGCATAAGCCATATAGATGTTCTCAGCTTCTTGATGGGCGCTGCAAACCATCCGCTCTCCGTCGATCATCTGGCGTCTCACCACCTCCTCCCCAGTGCGATCGTGCTCATAATCCGGCCGGCCAGGGAATGTGCAGACTTCGCAGCGGCTCTGCTAACGTACGTACATGAGCCTGACCGGGCTGAAACTGATCCTCTCCGTGGTGGTATTCATCAGCGGCGGATTGGGGGTCCTGCTTGCCTGGGCCCAGAAAGCAGGAGCTCGCGAAGGACGCTTTATGGCTTGGGGCGATACCTTCGCCGGAGGCGTGCTGGCTGGAGCTGGACTCGTTCACTTGTTGAGCGACGGCGTCCAGGAGTTTCGCGTGCTCACTCCAGGGCTCGATTACCCGCTGGCCTTCGTGCTGGCCGGCGCCGGTTTCCTGCTCATCCTGCTGATCGAAGGCGTAATCGTGGCCGATCCCGACCCCAACGAATCACCCTTGCATTGCGGCTCCAGGGCCGCCAGCCACGAGATCGGTCCCAGGGCCCACACATCCGGACCGCATCCCTTCATCTTCATTTTGCTGTTGGTGCTGTCGGTGCATTCCATCATTGTGGGCATCACGCTGGGCGCCCAGAGTTCTACATCCGGAACACTGATCGTGTTTATTGCCATCCTCGCTCACAAGTCGGTGGCCGGCTTCGCTCTTGGCATAAGCTATCGCCGTGCCGGATATTCGCTGCGCAGAACAGCTCCGGTGGCCGCATTTTTCTCAAGCATGACTCCGCTGGGCATCCTGGCGGGTACGGTTATCAAAGCGCTAATTTCCCACAATGGGGGGCACATTTTCGAAGCCGTCTTCGACTCGGTCGGCGCCGGTACGTTTCTCTATATCGCGACTTTGGACATCATCAGGACGGAGTTTGAACTTCCGGGCGATCGCTGGCAGAAGTGGCTGCTCGCCTCCGCGGGGTTTGGCATCATGGCGGTACTCGCCTTCTGGGTATGATCGCGGAGAGCAATGCCAGTGCCTTCAGCCGGCGCGCCTGTTCCAACTTCAGCCAGCGAAATACCCGCTGCAGCGCTCGCTCTACCGGGTCAATCAGCGGCAGTCGGTTGGCTGTCACTTGGCCCGATTTTCGGGAGTTGCTGGCGGTACTCGGGTGCTGTGCATGAACAGAATCTTCCAAGTGCCTGCCTGCTTCTGAAGGACCGCCGATTCCAGCCATTGTTGAGCATGCTTTCCCGAGACGTCGGTGATGGTGCCTCGATTCACGTAGGCAATCCAGGCATTGTTGCCATTGACGTGGACATCGGGATCGGTGACGTTCCATTCGTAGCGATTGCCGGCGGCATGTAGCGTCTTAATCAACTCCATGATGGCGTCTCCGTCGAATCGTTTACCGTTGTCAAAGATATAGAAGCTTGGCGCCGTGACCGAATGGAACATGGCTAGATCGTCGGCTGCAGCTGCGGCAAAGATCGTCCTTATCGTGTCCACAACCTGCGCCTGATCGGCGGAGAGGGTTGTATCTTGCGCGCTCAAAGGCTTCACTGAGGTCACCATCAGAAAGACAAGCGTGACCACAGCACCGTGTGAAAGGAATGTCACTTAGAGACCTTCCCATGTGATCAGGTACTCGCCCAATCGCAGATTGCTGAACGGCTGGTACGCGAATGGCATGACCCCATTGAATCGCAGGCGTGTGATTTTCTTGGTTTGTATTACTCGGCGATTGCCATGGATTGTACTACCCGCCGCGGCCTGATGCGTATCGACTATTAACGACTTTATGGCGGAGAGACAGGGATTCGAACCCTGGATACCCTTTCGAGTATACACGCTTTCCAAGCGTGCGCCTTCAGCCACTCGGCCATCTCTCCGGAGAAAAATGTGGATTCGCGAAAGCGCCGGAACGCCGGCGCTCTCCCATTGTAGCGTATTGCCGATGAGAGTTCGGAATTGCAGGTACTGTCCTGATTTCAGGTTAGGACAGTACCGAATTGCGGCTAGGCGCACCGATAATTAGTCGGAGCTTGATCGCCGCAATTCCGGATCGAAGGGGATAGGGCGATACTACGTGCTTCAGTCGTCGCCTTTCTTGAGCTGCTCTGCCAGATAGTTGCCGATGCCCATCTCGGCGATAGCGTGCAGTTGGGCCTCGAGCCAATCGATGTGGTGTTCCTCGTCGGTAAGGATGCGCTCGGCCAACTCCCGCGAGGCGTTGTCGCCCTGGGCCACACACAGCTTGATGCCGTCATTCAAGCGCTTCACAGCATCGTACTCGAGCTGCAAATCGTTCTTGAATTGCATTTCCACGGTAGGCCCGATATTGATCTTGAAATAGTCGGTCATGTTGGGAGTGCCGTCGAGAAAGAGAATGCGCTCCATCAATTTCTCCGCGTGGGTCATTTCTTCGATGGACTCTTTGCGCACCAGAGTCGCTAGCCGGTAATAGCCCCAGTTCTCGCACATTTCGGCATGAAGAAAATATTGGTTGATGGCCGTCAACTCTGCCTTCAGCACCTGATTCAGAAACGCAATGACCTTGGGATCACCTTTCATGTCGCCTCGCAACCTGCAGAGATAAACAGAAAAATACGAATACGGCTTGCTGCCGCTTACACCTCGCCGGCGGCCGTTCGGAACGACTCGACCGCCTTGTGCTCGTCGTCCTCGACTTCGAATATGGTGTACAGCCTCGTAATCTGCAGCAAGTTTTGAACATTCTTGCCAAGATTCATCAGCTTGAGCTGTCCACCATGATTGCGGACCGAAGTGTAACAACTCATTAACTCACCGATACCGGCGCTATCGATGTGACGCACGTCACGCAGGTTCAGAAGAACGTTGCGATAGCCCTGCTCCAACAGCTCGCGGACCACGCGACGGACGGCGTCCGTACCTTCGCCGAGCCGCAGCTCGCCGATGATGTCAATGATGATGACGTCGCGCAACAGACGCGTGCTGGTTTTCATGCCCACAAAAATGGCCCCGGCGGTCCTGATCGTCCCGGCCCGCACACAGAGGCGCGTCGGCGAGGCGATTTAATCCTACAACGCAGGCCCTTACCAGCAAACGAAAAAGCACCATGATCGCAGCTTTTGACATCTTGCCAAACGTCCCAGCCCGGGCTGGTGGAGCTTCGGACCCAGGCTCGCCGCCGGGACGCAATCCATCACTGCCGCGATGTGGCGAAATCCGCTATAACAAAGGCGTGGGTGCAAGCAATCCGTTCCTCGCTCCGAAGACCGCGCTGATCACCGGTGCCTCCAGCGGTATCGGGCTGGAGCTGGCGCGCCTGTTCGCGCACGACGGTTATCGTCTGGTGCTAGTGGCGCGCAATCGCGGCGCTCTGCGCGCTCTGGGCGATGAGTTGCAGGCGCGGCACGGCATCGAGGTGCGCGTCTCGCCCAAGGACCTGGCGCATCCGGCATCGCCGGTCGAGCTCTATCAGGAGCTGCAGGAAGCCGGTTTCGTCACCGACGTGCTGGTGAACAACGCTGGCTTTGGTGGCAGCGGCCCGTTTCTCAAGACCGACTGGAACAACGAGGCCGAGATGATGCAGGTGAACATGGTCGCGCTCACCCACCTGACCAAGCTCTTTCTGCCGCAGATTCGCGCGCGCGAAGGCAAGATCATGAACGTCGCCAGCGTCGCGGCCTTCCTGCCCGGCCCGTACATGAACGTCTACTACGCTACCAAAGCGTACGTTCTCCACTTCAGCGAAGCGCTGGCGGAGGAGCTGAGCGGCACTGGCACCACGGTGACGTGCCTGTGTCCCGGGCCGGTGGAGACGAACTTCCAGAAGCGCGCCAACATCGGCGACACCAACCTGTTGAGGGGCCCGTTGTTGGTGGATGGGCGCGAGGTGGCGCGCGCGGGCTACGAAGGCCTGAAGCAGGGCAAGCGGCTGGTGATTCCGGGATGGAAGAACCAGATCATGGTGGAGGGACTGCGATTGTCACCGCGCAACATGGTGACGAAGATCGTAAGCCGGATGCATGAGAAAAAGAAGTAGTCAGCAGTCGGCCCTTCACAGTTATCGCAAAAACGCTTGCTCGGAGGCGTCGGATTATGAAGTTGCTTGTCATCCGCGACTTGCCCTGTTTACCATGCGAACATATTATCGGTATGGAAGAGGCATCATGAGGGCGGCGGGATTCGGCGTCTCTAGTCTTTTGCGATTCATCGCGAAGTGGATCGTCATTTTGGTGATTGCCTGTTCTTGGGCTGCCGCTAAAGACCAGCCATTTCAGGTCGTCACTTGGCCGGATTCAGGCCAACCTGCTCTGCGTTTCTCATTTTCCAAGTTTAAGGACATCGGCGGCATAGGAAAAGAACGGACGTACGTTACCGATGTGGCCGCCGAAAACCTTTCAAACAAACCCATCAGCGCTGCGAGCTTTTCTTTGTACGTTTTCGATAGGAGCAAAGCGAGGATCGGTGAGGGCTACATTAACCTAACGAATGTCGCTACTGGTCAAATAGTCAAGTTTCAGGTAACGCTTTCGGCGTCGGGAACTCCTAGTTCGCTGGCGGTGGCGACAAGCATTCCACGCACCGTTTCCATTACGGTAAATTCCGTGCCTCAAGGAGCGGCCCTGAAGCTGGACGGCAAAGCGTTGGGATCCACGTCGAAGGTTGTCGATGTTGCCGTTGGGAAGCACGTGCTGGAATTCGAGAAGGAGGGTTTCAATCCCGGAAAGTTTCCGCTGGAGATCTCCGCACGCGATGCATCCGGGGGGAGTGTTAGCTACGAACTCGGCAGCGCCGCTCACGACACAATCGAGCTGAGAGATGGCTCGGTTCTAACCGGAGATCTGATTTCCGTAAGCGGTACGCAGATTCAAGTGCGGGTTGGCGGTAACACGCAGACTTTTGATCGCAATCAGGTAAAACGAATTCTGCTCACCGAACGTGAGGCTGCATCGAACTGATGGCGAAGTCGCGCCCGATTCCCATTAATCCGATCGCCGCAGTGGTTGCTGTCTACAGCCCAAACAGCTCCCTTAGCCTTTTCGTTTGCGCCCGGCTGACCGGAATCTCGGTCTGCTTCTTGTCTTCCATGCGGATCTGATACGAGCTCTTGAACCAGGGCACGACTTCCTTAATACGGTTGATGTTCACCAGATACGAACGGTGGGCGCGCCAGAACAGGTTGGGGTCAAGCGAGTCGAGCAGCTCCTCCAGCGTGCGGCAGTTCGACTGCCCTTCCATGCCCGTGGCGACCACGGTGATGACGCCATCTTCGATCGAGGCATAACAGATGTCTTTTTGGTCGACGAGGAAGAGCCTGCCCATGGATTTCAGCAGGACTTTGGCGGCGGGCGGGCGCTGCTGCTGCTCCAGCAGCTTGACGATGGTGCCGATCTGGTCGGTGGGCGAGCCGGCGGTCTCCAGCTTTTGCCGCGCCTTTTCGACGGCCCGCGCCACGCGCTTGCGGTCGAAGGGCTTCAGCAGGTAATCGATGGCGTTGACCTCGAAGGCCTTGACCGCATACTGGTCGAAGGCCGTGGCAAAGACGATTTGCGGCAGCGGCAGCTTGCGGTCCAGCAGCTTCTTGATGACGCCAAAGCCGTCGAGGCCAGGCATCTGCACGTCGAGGAAGAGCAGGTCAGGCGAGAACTCTTTGACTAGGTTGACCGCCTCGACGCCGTTCTTGCCCTGGGCAACGATGTCGATGTCAAGGTCGCGCAGCAGGTAGGCGAGTTCGTCGCGTGCAAGCTGTTCGTCATCGGCGATGACGGCAGAGAGGGGCATCCAGACTCCTACATTCAGAATAGCTCAACCATCAAATATAACGGAGTGGCAGCCTGCGTACCCTTGCCCAGCGGCGTCCCTCGCGGCGGCAATTTGATCAGGAGTACAGTGGAACGGTGCTTCATAATTCCAGCCCCCAAGACCACGGACTGAGCCGCCCCGCACTTAGCGGCGTGCTGGAGACAGCCCTCATTGTCGAAGACGTAGCTCGCGCCACCGGTTTCTACCGGGAGCTGTTTGGATTTGAGGTGCTGGCGCAAAGCGAGAGACTGTGCGTGCTGAATGTAAGACCCGCACAGGTTCTACTTCTGTTCCAGCGCGGGGGCTCGCTCAAGGACATACGCCTGCCCGGCGGAATCTTGCCCGGAGGCATGGATGCCCGGGGTCGTAGCCACATGGCCTTTGCCGTCGAGGCAGAAGACCTCGAAGCCTGGAAACGGTGGTTGGCGCAGAAGGCGGTGGGAATTGAGAGTATAGTTCTGTGGGAGCGCGGGGGCACGAGTCTTTATTTTCGCGATCCCGACGGGAATCTGCTTGAACTGGCCACGCCAGGGGTCTGGGCGAATTACTGAGTAACGCCTTTACGAAAAACTTACGAACTATTTAGTCGCGGCTTATCGCTTCCGGTGCTCCAATAGAGGTGCGCAGCGCGGATGCCCGCCGGTCTGCCTTGCGTGATGACGAGGCCACGATGAAGAACCTGAAGATCGCGATCCTGATGACGGCGGTCACAACCGTGCTGCTGGGTATCATCTACCCGCTGGTGGTCACGGGCCTGGCACAGGCGCTGTTTCGCGACAAAGCCAACGGGCAGCTCATCTATCGCAACGGACAGCTCGTCGGATCGAAGATCATCGGGCAGGCCTTCACTGGGCCGGGGTATCTGCACTCGCGGCCGTCGGCAGCGGGCAACGGTTACGATGCCGCAAACTCCGGCGGCACCAATCTCGGCCCCACCAATCAGAAGCTCATCGATCGCGTTAAAGGGGACGCGGCTACGTTGCAGGCTGAAAATCCCCGCCAGCCCGTGCCCGTGGACCTGGTGACTACCTCCGCCTCCGGTCTGGATCCCGACATCACGCCCGCGGCAGCAGAGTTCCAGGTGGCCCGCATCGCCAAGGCGCGAGGGCTGAGCGAGCAGCAGGTACGCGAGATCATCAGCCGGCATACGGCGGGAAGGCAGCTGGGTTTCCTGGGCGAGCCGCGAGTGAATGTCTTGGAGGTCAACCTCGACCTGGACGCGATAAGCGGCACCTCGAAGAAGTAGGACAGCGCTGTTCGCCAGTCGCCTTTCGCCAGAAGCAAGCTACCCCCTATTTTGCCGTTCGCCCCTCGCCAGAAACATGCGTCAAGGTTTCTGGCGAAAAGCGAAGAGCTAAAGGCAAATCGCGAGATAGCGAACGCCCCAAATGAAGCTTGCATCTAAGTCTTCGCGGTGCAGGCTTCATGAATTGGCTGGTGATTGCTGTCGTGGGTACGGCTGCGGCGTGGTTTGAGTACAACTATCAGCGCAGCCGGCGACGGAAGAAACACCCTGCCGACAAACCGCCCGACGGCTCCGCTCTTCAGGCATCGGAAACGGCTCACACGGCCCCGCCGAGCGAGATCCCCGCCATCTCTCCGAATCCAGAAAACGACAAGAAGCTGAACACCACGGTATAAGCAGCAGCTAGCGCCGAGGTTGCTTTTGCGGTTGCGGCGAGCGAAATTTACCGCGCATTCACAAATCCCGTAGCTTGCTGGTTGTTCCTATCCTCAACTGCACCTAGACTTAATAAGCCCACCAGGAGCAGACGTTGGCTGAAGCTATCATTCAGGCCCGCGCGGTCGAGAAGTACTATTCGCAACCCGACGGCAATCGCATCGAGGTGATTGCCCCCACCGACCTCGAGGTCTGTCTGGGCCAGATCGTCGGCTTGCTGGGGCCATCCGGCTCGGGAAAATCTACCTTGCTGCGTATGCTGACGGGCCTGTCGAAACCGTCGTCCGGGCACGTGCTGTGGCACGGCAAGCAGATGGACGGGCAGATCCCCAACGTCGCCATCGTTTTTCAGAGCTTTGCGCTCTTTCCCTGGCTCACGGTGCTGGAAAACGTGGAAGCACCGCTGGTGGCGCGTGGCGTGGCTCCCATTGAGCGGCACAAGCGCGCGTTGAAGATGATCGATACCGTCGGCCTCGACGGCTTCGAGACCGCATATCCGAAAGAACTCTCCGGTGGAATGAAGCAGCGCGTAGGCTTCGCGCGCGCTCTGGTGGTCGAGCCGGAGGTGCTCTTTATGGACGAGCCGTTTTCCGCGCTCGACGTGCTTACCGCTGAGAACCTGCGCTCGGAGCTGCTGGAGTTGTGGCTGAACAAGAAGATGCCGACCACCGCCATCTTCATTGTGACCCACAACATCGAAGAAGCCGTGCTGCTGGCCGACCGCGTCATCGTGCTGGGACGCAATCCGGCGCGCATCCGCTCTGACTTCGAGATCGACATCCCGCAGTATCGCGATCGCAAGTCGCCGCGCTTTCTGGCTTACGTCGATTACATCTACAAGACGCTTACACGCCCGGACGAGCATGCCGCGGCACCCGCCATGGCGGCGCAGATTTCGGGCAATGGACAACCGCGCGAACGGACGAAGTTCCAGATGCTGCCGCACGCGCGTCCCGGCGGCATCGCCGGATTCATGGAACTACTGGCCGATCGTGGCGGCCGCGACGATCTCTACAAGCTGGCGGACGAGCTGGCGATGGACGTGGACGATCTGCTGCCGATCGTGGACGCGTCGGCGATGCTGGGCTTCGCGGTGGTGCGCGAGGGCGATGTCGAGATCACGCCCGAGGGGCGCAGGTTCGGCGAAGCCGATATCCAGACGCAGAAGCAGCTGTTTCGCGAGGCGGCGCTGGAGCACGTCGCGATCCTGCGCCTGATCGAGAACACGCTGCACGCCAAGCGCGATCATGCCATCGGCGAGGAGTTCTTTCGTGACATCCTGGACGAACACTTCAGCGCCGACGAAGTGGAGCGCCAGTTCAACACTGCGCTGGTCTGGGGACGCTATGCCGAAATCTTCGACTACGACTCGGAGAACGGCAGACTCTTCCATCGCGAAGACGCTGACGTGTTACCGACGGCGGGGTCGGCCTGATGGCGCGCTCGGAGTCGTCCTGGCAGCCGGTCCGCATCCTGGGCAAAGGACCGTGGTCGTTGCTGCCGGCGCAGACCTGGTCGGTGGTAACGGACTTTTTTCTCTTTGCCGCCGGACTGTCGGTCTTTTACGCCGTCCTGGTCCTGGCGCGCAACTGGTTCGCTCCGCTTAATCCGCAGGTCGAGATTTCGCGCTCGCCCTGGCACCTTCCCATCTACGCCGCCTATTCTCTGCTGCGCATCGCCATCGCCTACATCCTCTCGCTAGCCTTCACTCTGGTGTATGGCTACATCGCGGCCTACAACGCGCGCGCCGAACGCATCATGATCCCGCTGCTGGACATTCTGCAGTCGATTCCGGTGCTCAGCTTCCTGCCCGGAGTGATGCTGGCGATGGTCGCGTTGTTTCCGCATCATCAGATCGGCGTCGAACTGGGCGCCATCCTGCTCATCTTTACCGGGCAGGTGTGGAACATGGCCTTCAGCTTTTACTCCTCGCTGAAGAGCATTCCGCGCGATATGCGCGAGGCAGCCAAGATTTACCGCTTCAACTGGTATCAGCGCTTCACCCAATTCGAGTTGCCTTATGCGGCGATCGGCCTGGTGTGGAACTCCATGATGTCGGTCGCCGGCGGCTGGTTTTTTCTGATGGCCTGCGAGATGTTCGTGCTGGGCTCGAATGACTTCCGCCTGCCAGGCCTGGGCTCATATCTGCAGACGGCGGCGAGCGCGGGCGATACGGAAGCCATTCTGTGGGGAATTGCGACCATGATTGCGGTGATCGTGCTGCTCGACCAGATTGTCTGGCGGCCGGTGATTGCCTGGGCCGAGAAATTCAAGGTGGAGCAAGTCGAAAGTGCGGACGCGCCGCAGTCGTGGTTTCTGGATTTGGTCGGACATTCGCGGCTGCTGGCTCATTTGCGCAAGAGGTACTTTCGTCCCATACGCGAGCGTTTGGCGCTGTACTTTGCACAGAATTACGACACCGCGCACGAGGAATTGCCTCCCCCGAAGTGGAAGGCCTGGGTCGGGCGCATGGTCGCATCGCTGGCGGTGATCGCAGTGATGTATGCGGTCGTGCGCGCCGTCGGCATGCTGACGCACCTCAACGCCGGCGAGTACCGGCAAATCATGGAGGGGGCGGGAGCGACCTTCGGGCGAGTGGTCATCGCTTTGGTCATCGGAACCTTGTGGACGGTTCCGGTCGGCGTTGCCGTGGGCTTCAATCCCCGGCTGGCGCGCATCGCGCAACCGCTGGCGCAGATTGCCGCTTCGGTCCCGGCGACGGCGCTGTTTCCCATCGTGCTGCTGGTGCTGATCCGCATTGGCGGCGGATTGGGACTCGGCTCCGTCGTCCTGCTGCTGCTGGGCACGCAGTGGTACATCCTGTTCAATGTCATCGCCGGCGCGATGGCGATTCCCACCGACCTGAAGGAAGCCTCTTCGCTGTTCAAGTTCAGCAGCGGTTTGCGCTGGCGAACGTTGATCCTGCCGGGAATTTTCCCCTACCTCATCACCGGATTAGTGACGGCATCCGGCGGGGCCTGGAACGCCAGCATCATCGCCGAGTACTTCCGCCTGAAAGATCACACCTACACCACCGTAGGTTTGGGGGCGACCATCTCGCGCGCCACTGATTCGGGCAATTTCGCGCTGCTGCTGGGATCGACCGTCGTGATGGCGATTGTGGTGGTGACGGTGAACCGGCTAGTCTGGCGCAGAATGTATCGGCTGGCGGCAACGCGTTACACGCTGGAGGTCTGAGCGCTGCCAAGAGGCATCACGGCTTTGTTGCCACTTATTGGTTTACCGGCACCTTGATGATCTTCTTCTGGATGGCGTAGGTCACCAGTTGCGCCTTGTTGTGGATGTCAAGTTTGCGCATCAGGTTGAATTTGTGCGCTTCTACCGTCTTCACGCTCAGCCCCAGGAGCACGGCGATCTCTTTGACTGAGTTGCCTTCCGCCAGCAGCTTCAGGATCTCGCGCTCGCGCGGAGTGAGCGTCGACATGCGCGGTTGCATGCGGGTATCGCGCACCCGCGAGCGAAAATCCTCCACCAGCTTGCCCAGCACCTGCGAGCTCAGATACTTTCCCCCGCGATAGACATCGCGGACGGCGCTGACCAGTTGCGGCGCGGGCGTGTCCTTCAGCACATATCCCGCCGCGCCCACTTCCAGACATTGCAACAAATAATCCTCGTCCTCATACATGGTGAGGTACAGGACCTTGGTTTCCGGGCGGTTTTTCTTGATCTGCCGCGTTGCCTCGAACGAGGACAGGCCGGGCATGCCGATGTCCATCAGGACAACGTCGGGGCGCAGATCGCGCGCCTTCTCCAGCGCATCGCCCGCGTCGGGCGATTCGCCCACAATTTCGAAGTCGCTCTCACTCTCCAGCAGGCGGCGTACGCCTTGCCGGAACAACGTATGATCATCCACCAACAGACATCTGATTTTCGGCATATCCCAATTAGCAGTCAGCAATTAGCGATTAGCCAACGCCGACCGCGGCCTCCCTTGTGCGCCCGCAACAACGTGCCATGTCTCGCCCTCAAACAACGTCACGTCCCACGCGCCACCACGCCGGATTTGCCGGGGAGCAGTTCTGCATCGGCGGGGGCGTGGCCGCCGAGAACGGGCGCAATTACTTCGATGCGTGTACCCTTGCCCAGCGAAGAGGTCACCTTCATCTTTCCTCCGATGTTGCCAATACGCTCGCGCATCCCCGCAATGCCAAACGTCTGGCGGCCGGGATTCGGTTTCTGCAGCGGGATCCCGACACCGTCGTCTTCGATCAACAGCCGTACCGAGCCGTTCTCACGTGTCATCTCGATATTCACGGTGGTGGCGTTGGCGTGCTTGGCGACGTTGTGCAGCGCCTCCTGCACGATGCGATAGATGGCCGCTTCTACTGGCGTCGATAGCCGGCCGAACTCCGGCGAGACCGTGACTCGCGCTTTCACGCCGGCGCTCTTGGCCAGGTCTTTGGCTTCCTTGCGCACGGCCGCGATCAGACCCAGTTCCTGCAGGACCAGCGGCGAGAGCCGTCCGATGATGCGCCGAATGCCCTCAATGGTGCGATCGACAACCTCCAGCGTCTCGCGGATTTTCATGCGCGCGCTGTGCGCAGTGACCCCGCTTTCCAGCATTCCCAGGTAAAGCCGGATCACCATCAGCGCCTGCCCAGTTTCGTCGTGCAGCTCGCGGCTGATGCGCTTGCGCTCTTCTTCCTGTGCGTACATCAGGTGGCCGGAAAGCTCGGCGATGCGTACCTCGCGTTCACGCAGCGCGTCGTTCATGCGGGCGCGATCGATGGCCATCGCCGAGCGATCGGCAATGGCGCGCAGCAACTCGCGCTCCGTGGGCAGGCAGGCATGCGGCCGCGAGAACCCTATGAGCAGCACGCCGATGACCGCGTCGTTCAACTTCAGCGGCACTCCCCACAGCGCTTCGGCTTTGTCGCGCAGCAAGGGATGGACGGAGTCCCGGTCGCTGCGCACGTCGTGCAAGATTGCGGCCTCGCCGCTGGCGGCGACCGCGCCCGCAAGGCCTTCGCCCAACGTCGCCGAGCTGGTGTCGTCCAGCTCCTCGGAGAAACCGGCCTGCGCCTGCAGGCGCAACACCTGTTGTTCGGCATCGCGCAGCAGGATCACCCCCAGGTTGGCATCGAAGGTGTTCAGGGCGATCTGGAGCACACGGCCCAGCAGGGCGTTCAAATTGCCGGCCGAGAGCTCCGCGTCCATCACCGAAAGCAGGGTCTCCGCCTCGGTCTTCTGCGTGTCGGAGTAGGCGGTAGAAACCGCTACGTAGCTTGCCCAGGACAGGGTTTCCATGGCCGCCATCACCTCGGGGAGGCGGCTGGGCGGGAAGATCCTTTCCAGGCAGGAATCGATCAGTTGCTGGTAGATTTCCAGCGAGCGCACCACCGCGCGCGTGTTCACCTCCAGCTTCGCCAGACGGTTGCCGAAGTGCTGGAGGTTGTCGTAGAAGGTGGCAAAGTCGGTCTGGGAAAAAATCGAGAAGCCGGTGCCGATGGTCAGGCGCTCCAGCGCGGCCATGGCGCGGCCGTCGAAGTCGAACTCGGTAAACATCCGCTGTCGCCACTTGGCGGTAATTTCCGGGAACCAGGGCTGCAAGGCGCGCGTGACCTCGACCACCACCTCGCGGGACGTTTCCTTCATGGGCAGAAGGGAAGACATGGGATACCTAAAGCTATTAACGTTGATGCGGTGGAGGTTACGGCAGGATGGCGTTACTACCTACGCAACTCACAACCCGGTACGAGTTACGTTATTCTAACGGATTTCGCGGCAGGATGCAGCTTAGCCTGCACACTGCAAGCCCTGCCACACTATGTCGGCGAGCTGAATCCCCGATGAAGGCCAACGCATCTCAACAAGCCCATGAAGATTCTGATTCCCACCCCGTTGCGTCCGTACGCGGGCGGACAGTCGGCGGTCGATGTGCCGGCCTCGACTGTGGGCGAGGCGGTGCAGGCCCTGCTCGCCTCACATCCCGAGCTTCGTAAGCATCTTTACAACGAGCAAGGGAAACTGCGCGCCTTCGTCAATCTTTATTTGAACGAGGACGACGTGCGCTATCTCCAGCACGAGCAAACGCCGGTGGGCGAGAGCGACACGCTAAGTATTGTGCCGTCAATCGCCGGCGGAAGAGGTTGAGGCGCCATGGCGAGTATTGCTGAACAGCCGGTCGCTACCCTGAGCAACGACGAAATCCTGCGCTACTCGCGCCACCTCATCATGCCCGAGGTCGGCATGGAGGGGCAGCTCAAGCTGAAGCAGGCGCGGGTGCTGTGCGTGGGCGCGGGCGGGCTGGGCTCGCCGCTGGCACTGTATCTGGCTGCTGCCGGAGTGGGCACGCTCGGCATTGTCGATTTCGATGTGGTCGATTTCACTAATCTGCAGCGCCAGATCATCCACTCGACCGCCGATGTCGGCCGCAAGAAGCTCGACTCCGCCGCCGAGAGCCTCGCGGGCATCAATCCCAGTGTTAACGTCCGCAAATTTGAGACGCGCCTGACCAGCGACAACGCGCTCGACATCTTTCGCGACTTCGACCTCGTGGTCGACGGGACCGACAACTTCGCGACCCGCTACCTGGTCAACGACGCCTGCGTGCTCACCGGCAAGCCCAACGTTTACGGCTCGATCTTCCGCTTCGAAGGCCAGGCCAGCGTCTTCGCCGCCAAAGATGGCCCATGCTACCGCTGCCTGTATCCCGAGCCGCCTCCGCCGGGGCTGGTGCCGTCGTGCGCCGAAGGCGGTGTGCTGGGGATTCTGCCGGGGCTGGTCGGCGTGATTCAGGCGACCGAGGCCATCAAGCTGATCCTCGGGTTAGGCGAGCCGCTCATCGGACGCCTGCTGCTGGTCGATGCCCTCGCCATGCGCTTCCGCGAACTCAAACTGCGCAAAAATCCCGACTGCCCGGCCTGCGGCGATCATCCGACGGTTACCAAGCTCATCGACTACGAGCAATTCTGCGGCATTCGTGGTGAGGAGAAGCCTGCAACTGGTAAACTCGGCGACATGACTCCGGAAGAACTCAAGCAGCGCCTTGATCGCGGCGACGAGCTGTTCGTGCTCGACGTTCGCGATCCGCACGAATACCAGATTTGCAACCTGGGCGGACATCTGATTCCGTTGAAAGACCTGCCGCAGCGCGTGGGCGAGCTGGATGCATCGCGCGAAATCGTTGTCCATTGCAAGATGGGCGGGCGTAGCGCGAAAGCGGTGGATTTTCTGAAGCAGGCCGGCTTCACCAACGTCCACAATCTGGTCGGCGGCATCAATGCCTGGGCCGAGCGCGTCGACCCCAAGATGCCTAAGTACTAGATGTACTTGCGCCAGCGCAGGAGCGTCCAATGGATAAGGTCAATCTCGCGCAAAAGTTTTCGTCGTTCGCCGAGCATTACAGCCCGAAAATCGTGGGCGAGATCAATGACGCTTACGTGAAGCTGGTGAAGCTCGAGGGCGACTTCATGTGGCACCACCATGACGAAGAAGACGAGCTGTTCTTCGTTGTGAAGGGCGAGCTGCGCATGAAAGTCCGCGAGCATGGAAGCGAGCGCGAGATAGTAATCCGTCCCGGCGAGTTCATCATCATCCCGCGCGGTGTCGAGCACTTTCCTTCTGCCGACGAAGAGACACACGTCATGCTGCTCGAACCTAAGACCACGCTCAATACCGGCAACCTCCGGAACGAGCGCACCGTGGCCGAACTGCAGCGAATTTAGACAGCGGGGCACCCTTCTTCTTCGTCACAATCGCCCAGGATTGGGCGACCTCTTCACTTGTCCGCCTTCGCGTGGCAGCTCCCGCAGCAGTTCGCGCATGCTGCGCTTGAAGACGGGATGGCGCACATCGGGGGCGATCTCGGACAGCGGCTCCAACACAAACCTTCGCTGGTGCATCGCGGGGTGGGGCACTTTGAGCTGCGGAGTGCTGATCACGGCATTGCCGAACAGCAGAACATCGATGTCGATCGGCCGCGGACCTTTGGGCTGCGTTCGCTGACGCCCCATCTGCTGCTCGATGGCCAGTACCTTCGCCAGGAACAGCTTGGGCATCAGGTGCGTGCGCACTGCAACCGCACAGTTCAGGAACCAGGGCTGCGCGGTAAACTCCACCGGCTCAGTCTCGAAGAAGGCCGAGACGGCAATCACCTGCCCAAGCTCGTCGAGTTTGCCGATGGCCGCGCGGAGATTGGCCTCGCGATCGCCCAGGTTCGAGCCGAGCGAAAGATATACCGTCTTTTCCACCCGTTCATCTTAGACCGCGAGAACGCCCACGGAGGCTGACGCCAAGGGTTCGCCTGAAACACGCTACGGCGCGAAGTAGCCGGAGATGTCGAGGAGCAAGTACGTCAGACCGGCAGCATAAGCGTCGATCGAGCCATTGTTTGTCGGCACGATCGCCATATTGGAGGTGATGAAGCCATCGTAGGCGTTCAGGGTCGAAACGCTTGGCAGGTCCAACCCGTCCGGCCACAGCGTCAGGTACGGCATGGGGCCCGGCGGAACCACCGTCGCGTTCAGAATGTAGGCTTGCGCGTTGCCGGGAGGCGCGCAGGCGCTGCCGGTTACGTTTACGGCCATCTGTCCCTGGAAGGGCTGACCATTATTTTGCCGCGTGTCGAGCACGCGGCAGGGCGCAGCCGGATACATCGACAGCCCGCCTTCGCCGGGAGCTGCGAAATAACCGTTGATGTCAATGAGCAGGTCGGTGGTGTCGTAAGGGTAGACATCGATGTCGCCGCCGGCACCCGCAGGCACGATCGCCGCGTTGGCCACCACCGTCGCAGTGGGATTGTTCAGCGTCGAGACCCCCGGCTGCGGCTCGCCCGCGGGCCAGACCGTCAGATAGCTCAGTCGCTGACCCGAGGGATGCGGCACAGCAGTGAAGTTCAGAGAGTAAGCGCTTGGGTTGACACCTGATGGTATGCAGCTACTCGTCAGGATAGGGAAATCGCGTAGCTGTTGTGCCTGCAGGTACGGTCCGCCGAGCGGGCCGTTGCTGCCGCGCGTGTCTACGACGCGGCAAGGCGGCAGCGGATAGAACTGATTTGTGTTTACGGCCGCCGGCGCAAAATAGCCATTCACATCGAGGATGACGTCGGTGGTGTTGCTCGCATATACGCTCACATTGCTCTGGTAACCGGCAGGGACAATGGCAGCGTTCGCCTTTACCCGTCCATCCGAGGAGTTCATGGTGGA